>Ga0068860_100008643_pt1 | contig 10148 bp, 6 predicted proteins | sample KBSSwiS32_FD_66597 | JGI IMG/M metagenome (GOLD analysis project Ga0068860, IMG submission 66597) | Switchgrass rhizosphere microbial communities from Kellogg Biological Station, Michigan, USA - KBS Switchgrass S3-2 | ecosystem: Host-associated > Plants > Roots > Rhizosphere > Soil ...
GAGCAATTCATACCAATCGTGTCGCGATGAAATTCATCAATCGCCGTACGCATCTGTCGCAATGCTTCTCGCAGCTGCTGCTCCTTTTGACGGCGAACAGCCACTTTCACCAGCGGCATCACACCGAGAGTCAGAATCGTGAGCACAGTGATAGTGATCACGAGCTCGATCAATGAGAAGCCTCGATGATCTGGAGTGGACCACAAAGGAAAGCGGCGACCAGTAGATTTACTGCTCATCCAGTCGCCGCGTAGTTCCGAGGCCGCGTTGTGCCTGTTTGCAATTTTTCGCATTTACTCTCGAACGGTAGCGGTACCCTGCTTCACGTCGGTGGTAACGTCTTTAGCGTCGGTGGCTACCAGGTGCAACGTTCCTTTATCGAAAACAAGCGCTGCATCTCCCGCTCCGATTGCCTCAATTTCTATAAAGAGCAACTCTCCGGAGCCCTTAATCTGTGTCTTGCCATTCAACGCTGAGATCGAAACAAGACAGACACCCTCAGGACTCACTGAGTGCGAAAAATTCGCGCCCAGACTGTCAGCTTGAGAACCCAAAAGTGAACCGGCCGAAACCGCATTGATCTTCACGACTTTTGGATCGAACCGGAGAGCTAACAGCGCCAGGCTCAAAGAAACTTCTGAATTCAGTTGCACTGCGTAACGTCGTTTCTCACCAACTTTGAGAACATCGTCGGTGGGCAGGAAACGAAGTTGTGCGATCCGTGTGCCTGATTTGGTGTTGAGTGAAGTCTCTTCTGCTCTTGGCAGGCTCGACAACACTGCGTTTTGAGTTCCCGCGGTACTCGCGTTAACTGTCGCCACTTCCGACGCGGCGCGATCACTCACGAGAGATTTCGGAGCAGGGACATACGCAGGTAAATCCTCAACGGCCTCGGGTGCTTTGCTTGCCGGTTGTGTCGCAGCCAGCTGATTGCTGACCGGAACAGTTGTGTTTGCTGCAGGCGCACTCGAATTCGGTTTAGTAATCGCGGTCGTAGTTGCCTGGGCGACGGTTGCATTGGTCTTCGGCGCGATTACTTCCACCGGCGCGTCAGGCAGTTGAACCACTGAATCGCGCGGTATCGAACGTGCTGCCGCAATTTGATCATCACGATCGGCGTCGCGAACCATCTCCGCCAACGATCCGGTTGTAGGTGATTGCAATGTACCGCTCGGTCGCATCTCTTCGTCCCGAGGCGTAACGGTTGGTGCACGTAACACGCGAGGTGTTACCGCAATCACGATATCCACCTGTCGTTTGTCTCGAGTCGGCGAAGTAAACAGACGTCCAACTAACGGCAAACCACCGATGAAAGCAATTCCTCTTCTACCTTCCGTATCGATGTTTGTTGTTACGCTCGCCAGCATCATCGTGCGGTTGTTCTGCACGCGAGCAGTGCCGCTCATGGTGCGCTCAGTGAACGTCGGTGTTAATGAAGAGGCGCCAAGCACATCTTTCTCTTCGATGTTCATCTTCACTTGCACGTCGAGATTCGGGAACACTTGCGGTGTAAATTTCAACGTGAGACCAGTCGGCTCATAGTTGATAACCGGGAAGCCACCGCTCGGATAACTTGTTCCGGTTGTTGGCTGGCCGGTTTGAATACCAAATGGATAGGCCTGAGCAGTTTGAACAGGAACGCGTTGTCCGATGCGCGCTGTCGATTCTTCACCGTTAAAAGCATGAACTTGAGTGGAAGCAACCAGGCGCGTGTTGTCCTTGCTGCGCAATGCACGAAATGCTGACGGTGGAATAACCAAAGCCGCAGCCAACGCCGTCGGTACACCACCTACCAGCGCGGCGAGGTTCACACCCGAGAACGATGCACTCGGGACACCCGCGTCACTGAGAAGCGAGAAACCTGGAAATCCACCGAGCGTGAAGTCAGTTCCCGTTCCTATTTGATTACCCCACTGCAGAAAGTCGCTCTTGGAAACTTCATAGATGTTGACGTCCATGACAACTTCAGCACGATCTTTATCGATGCTCTGAAGCAGGTCGCCAATGAGTCGAACGTTCTCAGCAGTATCGCGAACAGTCAAACTATTCGTGGCATCGTCTGGAACAACGATCGTCTGCGGTCTGCCAACTGAAGGCGGAATCGCTTGCTGTACAAGCGTGCGCGCATCAGTAGGTTTCATGTTTGAAAGGAAGAACGTTCTCAGGACTAACTGCTGATATTGCGGACGTCGACTTTGATCAGCCACGAGAATTGTGCGGCGGCTCAGTTTCTGAAAAAACAATCCTTCCTGGAGGAACACATAATCGAGAGCTTGCGCCGTTGTTACATCACGCAGGTTGATATCCAGTGGGCGCGATTGAGCAAACGACTGTCGATCAAAAATGACGTTTAGATTTAGCTGTTCGGCATAGAGACGAATGAACGACTTGAGATCGCCCTGGTAGCTCACCACTCTCATCTGCGTTTCACGTGGGGTGACTAGCTCCTGGCCTGGTTGCTGCTGGGCACTTGTCGGCGTGAACATCGCATCCTGGGGTTCACTCACATTGTTAGACGTCGATGAGGTCCGACCGTCTTTCACACCCTGCATCCGAAGCATTCGCTCCATCTCGGAGACGGCCAGTTCGTTAACCGGATCGTAACCGTAAGCCTGACGGAACGCGTTATAGGCGCCGACGAAATCACGCTGCTCGGCCAACGAACGGCCCTGTTGCATGTAAGTCTGAGAAGCGTTGAAGCTCGCTCGACGAAAATGCATCTGGTATTCCATGTTGGAAGGGTCGGCAGCGACTGCCAGTGTGAACTCCTGAGCGGCTTTGTCCCACTGTTGTGCCCCCTCCAATTCCATACCACGTTTGAAGTTTTTCTCGCCTTTTTTAGCAAAGGCGGTCATTGGCAGCGACATCAAACTGATGGCCAGAACAAAGGCGATGATTCTTCGAGTTCGCATAATTTATCTCTATGTCGTTCTAGTCGGGAGGTGGAAAGATTCAGCGGTGTAAATAATGCCGCTGCGGCGCGTAAGATGCAAGATCTACGCGCCTGATTTGCTTACACGCCAGCCAGATTTTTCGGTTCCCTAAACGTTTGATGCAGCAGAAAAGAAGAGCGCGAAAAATTACTTAATCGAGCTCAACTCCTCTACGAATGTCACTCGGTTTATTTCGTGCAAGGTCGAGATTCCGGTGAAAACCTTTTGTAAAGCCGACTCTCTGAGGCTGGTCAGCCCTTCGGCCTCTGCGGCGCGTCTGACCTCCGAGCCAGGCCGCCTTTCCACAATCATTTCCCGAATATTGTCGGAGAGATCCAGCAGTTCATGAATGGCCGTGCGGCCGCGATATCCAGTGTGGTTACAAGCATCACATCCCACATTCAGATAGAACGGCTCTGACCGGTGCTGGTCCGGCAACAAACCTGATTCGGAGAGTTCCAGGTCCGTCGGTTGATACTGACGCTTGCAATATGGACACAACATACGAATCAGCCGTTGTGCTAACACGCAGTTTAGCGACGAGACGAAGTTATATGGCTCGACGCCCATGTTGAGAAAGCGACCAATAACGTCGATTACATTGTTGGCGTGAACAGTGGTGAATACAAGGTGTCCTGTGAGTGCTGATTGAATCGCAATCTGAGCCGTCTCCGTGTCACGAATTTCACCGACCATGATCTTGTCGGGATCGTGACGCAGGATCGAACGAAGTCCCCTGTCGAAGGTGAGGCCTTTCTTCTCATTCACCGGTATCTGGGTAATGCCGTGCAGCTGATACTCAACCGGGTCCTCGATAGTTACGATCTTGTCTTCTTCATTTCTGATTTCGTTAAGAGCGGCGTAGAGAGTTGTCGTCTTGCCGGAGCCAGTTGGACCAGTTACCAGCACCATGCCATATGGCTCTGCGATATAGCGACGAAACTTTCTCAGATCCTCTTCCGCAAAGCCGACGACATTGAGATTAAGGTTCTTAAACTCCTCGTTGATCTGTTCTTTGTCGAGAATACGAATCACCGCATCCTCGCCATGAATCGTGGGCATGATCGAAACACGAAAGTCAACGTTGCGTCCTTTGTATCTAACCCGGAAGCGTCCGTCTTGAGGAACACGACGTTCGGCAATGTCCAACTCTGACATTACCTTGATACGAGAGATCAATGTCTGGTGATAAGCAAGATCGATCGGATCAACTTTAGCGTAGAGCGCCCCGTCAATTCGATACTTAACTTGTACTTCTGTGTCGCGAGTTTCGATGTGAATATCGGAAGCCCGAGACTCCATCGCGTTGTAGATGATCGTATCGACGAGTTTAATGATGGGCGACATTTCAGAGTCAGTCGCCAGTCGATCGAGATCGAGTACTTCCTCCCCGTGCTCTGTTTCGCGAACTAGTGAAATACGAAAACCCGACGCTGCTTCCTGTAACACACGCTGAGTTGTGTCACCTTTGCGAAGTACAACTTCCACCGCCCCAGCCGTTGCCACATACGCGATAATCCTCGTCCGCAAAGTGCTCGACAATTCATCAAGACGCTCCAGATCCGTTGGATCCGCCATCGCAATGTGAAGTCCCTTTTCGTCGCGTTTCAGCGGGACGCATTGATGGCGCACCATTAAATCCACGGGCACTTCTGTAAATAAGGTGTAGTCGATTGGCGACTCGCGATCGGGAGGCAGGAGATCGACAAAAGGTAGTCGATAACGTCGCGCCAGATCCTTTGCCGCGCGCATTTCCGGCGGCGTATGGTCGTCGAAGTCGCCGGCGAGCGGTGGTGTTTTTAGAGAGACGGTTTCGTTTTTAGATATTTCCTTCATAAACCTCTCAGTGATGACTGCCCGTTATTCCAGTGCCACTCGAAATCGATTGAATAATTGGCAGGTAGATCGCCAGCAGGATGGTCACAACAACGCCACCCATCACCACAAGAATCGCAGGCTCAAGAGTGGTCGTCAACTGCTCCAATCGCACTTCCGATTCTGCATCATAGAAGACTGCAACTTCGTCCAGCATTTCTCGCAAACTGCCGGAGCGTTCACCAATTCCGATCATGTCGATCGCCAATAGCGGCAGCCAACCCGCCTCCTCCAAACTCTCGGTAAACGAACGTCCCTCGCGAATCATCGGCAGAATGGATGAACTTCGGCGCCGTAGTTCGAGATTGGTGATTGATTCCGAAGCGATTTCCCACGACTCGACCAATGTGATACCACCTGCAAGCAACGTCGCTAGCGATCGTGTGACCTGGGCCACTGAAAGCTGTATCGCCAAGTTGCCCGCTAAAGGAATCTTTAGTATCAGGGCGCTGAGTTGTAGTTTTCCGCGAGGCGTTCGAGACCAAATAAAAAGTAGAATGGAGCCGCCGATAATCAGTGGACCAAACCAGATCACGTTTGCAGAAAGCCAACGCGAAACACCGACTACTATCTGTGTGACTGTCGGTAACTCGTTACCAAAACCGGTGAAGAGATCTGACATCCTGGGCACTACGTACACGGTCAGAAAGGTAACCATGCACGCGGACGCAAACAACAGGAACAGCGGATAGGCCAAGGCGCCACGAATCTTTCTGCGTAGTGCGACGTTGCGTCGCATGTAAGTAACATACCGGCTGAGCACATCGTCGAGGGCGCCCGATCGCTCACCGGCCAAAATCGACGCGGTGTAGATGCGTGGGAAGATGGGACCTTGTGCAGCAAACGCTTCAGAGAGTGCTGCTCCTCCGCGGATTTGCTCTTCAACATCACCAAGCACGGCGCGCAAACGCGGAGATGCCGCGCGTTTACGCAACATGGTTATTGCCTGGAGAATGGGAATACCCGCGCGGCTGAGTGCAGCAAGTTGCTGGTTAAAGAGAAGAAAGTCGTTGGCCTTGACCCGAGCGTGAGCACCCGAGCGTCCAAACTGAGTGAAGGCAGCGACACCAGAGGCTTTCGGAGGCGTTACGTTGAAAACACGAAATCCTTCGCGCTCGAGACGCGCGCGAGCCTCATTCACGCCTGGAGCATCTACTGTTCGGGTTACAACTTCGCCGGCAGGTGTTCCTAATCGGCAGATAAACTCAGCCATAGTTCAGTCCTAAGGTTTGCGAGTATAACACGCAGTTTCGAGAGATCATTGGCGTGGTGGGACATTCAAATCGTCACTCGAGCCTCTTGCTACACGCCTCAGGTCAGGGGAAGTTGCAAAGCTATGATAATCTTCCCCGGCATATCCAAAACAGTTCTGCGTTTGTCTGTTTTCCGCTGACCCAAAGCGATTAGGAATTTCGCGTTAGTTGATGGGGCACAGTCATGTTCGAACATCTCTCGTTCAGGAGTCTTCATTAATGTCATCTCCAAGACCAGAAGAACAAGCACAACTTGCAATGCTGCAGATCATTTCGGGCTTTTGGGTGTCACGTGGTGTCTTCATCATTGCCAAATTGGGAATCCCCGATCTTTTGCAAAGTGGTTCAAAAACAGCTGAAGAGTTGGCGGCCGCAACTGAAACCCATGCCCCGTCACTTTTCCGAATACTGCGCGCGCTAACCAGTGTCGGCGTGCTTACTGCTGACGAGAACGCTCGTTTTGGCCTAACGCCCCTTTCGCAAACGTTAATTACAGACGCTCCAGGTTCATTGCGTTGGTTCGCAATTTCAGAGCTGGGTCAGGAGCACTATCCGGCCTGGGGCAACTTGATGCATTCAGTTAAGACCGGGGACATTGCTTTTGACAATTTCTTTGGACGAGACGTGTGGGCCTATTTCCAACAAAATCCCGAAGATGCCGCAGTTTTCAATAATTCAATGAGTGGAATGACGGCGGCAGTGAACGAAACACTTCGCTCGCATTATGACTTTTCAAAATTCAAAACTGTCGTCGATGTTGGTGGCGGTCATGGTGGTTTGATTACTGAGATTCTCAAATCAAGCCCGAACACGAGGGGAATCCTCTTTGACGCGCCAGAAGTTATAAGCGGCGCTCGTGAACGACTCGCGGCCGCCGGGATGAACGATCGCTGCGAGGCTATCGGCGGTGACTTTTTCAAGGAAGTCCCGCCGGGTGGTGATGCGTACGTCATGAAGTGGATCATCCACGATTGGGACGATGAACGAGCACTCCGCATTTTGAAAAACTGTCGTGCTCAAATGGGACCAGATGGGCGACTGATTCTTGTCGACTGCGTCGTGCCCGAGACCAACGAACCTGATTTTTCCAAGTTTATTGACCTCAACATGCTAGTTATGACTGGCGGGAAAGAACGAACTGCCAGAGAATTCGAGGCGTTGGTGTCAGCGGCAGGGTTCAAACTCTTGCAAGTGATTCGGACCAACCAACCAACCTGCATTATTGAAAGCCAACCGGTTTAAGCCCAAACAACCCTTTGCCGACGATAGGACCTGTTCAATGAACGGGTCCCATTTGTACTTTGTATTACTGATTCGAGTCTTGTCTTGCACCTCGTATAACACTGTCCTAGAATGACCTTGCCAATACAGTGAATTGAAACGCGCGGCCGTCTCCCCGCACTTTTTCACGCTCCAACAGAAATGTCGGGCATCACTCGTTCTCCTGCGAGCATCTGTGTTGACACAGCCCTTTCGAGCCTGACCGGTAAGTCAAAGCTGAAATAGAAAATTGAGCCGGGGGTGAGATGTATCTAGCGAAACGTTACGCCACCAAACTACTATTGGCTTCGTTGCCACCGCTTGTGATTTTAACAGTCGCATTCGGCGTCCGAAGTCAGGAGACAACCCAGGAAAAACCTGCCCAACCAGCAGCCGCCCAAACACCAACACCTCCGCCAAAGCAGAAAACCGGCATCGAACTCGATGATCGGACCGGGATCATCACAAACACAGACCTGATTACGTTAACTGTTACGGTCACCGATACCTACGGCCGGTATGTATCGGGCCTGAGCAAGGGCGCATTTTCTGTCTTTGATGATAAGCAGCCGCAGGAGATCACGTTTTTTAGTGACGATGACTCACCGGTTTCCGTCGGTGTCATTTTTGACGTTTCCGGTTCGATGAGCGGCGACAAGGTGAAACGGGCAAGAGATGCTCTGAGCAAGTTTATTCAAACCAGTCATGATTCCGATGAATATTTTCTGATTGCGTTCAATTCCCGCGCCCAGTTGCTGCTCGACAAAACCCGCGATGGTGATTCGGTCCTGAACAAACTTACGTTCGTTGACACAAAGAGTCAGACAGCTCTCTATGACGCCTGTTACCTGGGCGTCGAAAAAGTCCAAAGAGGCTCCCATCCAAAAAGGGCACTCCTGCTGATTAGCGATGGGCAGGACAACGACTCCCGTTATACTTTTAACGAACTGCGCAAACTGCTCAAGGAATCGGACGTTACCCTGTATGCGATCGGAATTCTGAGCGGCAACGATGCGGGAAGCTCGCTGGGTATGGAAGGACAAGGTGTTCTCGATGAGCTTTCGGGAGTTTCCGGGGGCAAGGCGTTTTTCCCACATTCGGCCGCGGAAATGGACGACATTTTCGAGCAGATCGCCCTTGAACTCCGCCATCAGTATTCGATTGGGTACAAACCCGAAACTTTCCAGAACGATGGCAAATGGCACCGTGTTAAGGTTAAGGTGCAGCCGCCGCGGGGCTTGCCCAAATTGTTTGTAAGATTTAAGGAAGGTTATTATGCAACGCCGGGAGCCAGATAAACTTGGCTGGCAAAAATTCGGCAACTCAGATTCGCCTATTTGGCATCTTTTTAACGTGTGCGCTTGCTCGCCGCATTGGTAGCGACGCTATTTGCCCCAGCCCAGGATGCGGCAGTCCATTTGGCAAATCACTCCCGAAAGCGCTCCGGTCCCTCTTTATGGGTACACGGAGCGTTTGAGTTTAGGTGGCGGTAGGGATTTCGCCGGGGGGTTGATTGTTCTTCTTAAGAGTTAGAGTCCGATGAAGAAGTTTGATCTAAATAACAAAAACTTGCTTAGACATTCAGGCGTCGCTGCGTTCGCAGTTCTGCTCGTTTGTGCCGTTGTGTTGACTTCTGGTCTTGCCGCGAAACAGGATCGGCCGCGAACCGCACAAACCGCAGCAGCGCAAAACGGTTCACAAGCCGCGCCGACTCCGTCACCAAAACCTGCGGGTGCACCGACTCTGGGAGAGGCTCCGCCGCCTCCAAAACTTAAGCCGACACCAACACCAGAGCCGCCTGCTGAACTCGATCCGAACGACGTCGTTCGCATCAACGCCGATCTGGTCCAGCTGCATGTCCGCGTAATCGATCGTAACAATCGTCCGATCGATAATGTGCCTCGCAATGAATTTCATGTATTCGAAGACGGTGTGGCCCAACCGATTGAAACCTTCACTCGTGAGGAAGTTCCGATCAGTTATGGTCTCGCGGTCGACACTTCCGGTTCACTCCGATCGCAACTGCAGAGTGTTATCGATGCAGGTAAATCGATCATCAACAGTAATAAGAAGGGCGACGAAACTTTTCTGGTTCGTTTTATCAGTAGTGACAAGATAGAAACCGTTCAGGATTTCACGGCAAACAAAGATTTGCTAATGGATGGTCTCGACAGTTTTTACATCGAGGGTGGCCAAACAGCCGTTATCGATGCTGTCTATCTTTCGGCCGAGCACGTTTCTGAATATCGCAAGGGCGATGAAGGAGACCGCCGGCGACGTGCGTTGATTGTGATTACGGACGGTGAGGATCGCAATAGCTTTTACAAGCAGGAACAGCTTTTTGCACGACTGCGTGAAGAGGATGTGCAAATTTTCGTTATCGGATTTACCAACGAGCTGGACAAAGACGCGGGATTTATACGGAAGAGCCCGAAAGAAAAAGCAACTACGCTGATCAATAAGCTGGCTACCGAAACCGGTGGCCGAGCTTTCTTCCCCGAGTCGCTTTCTGAACTCCCGCAAATTGCCGCTGAAATCGTACGAGACCTGCGGACGCAGTACGTACTTGCTTACAATCCGACCAACAAGACTCCTGATGGGTCGTATCGAGCGATCAGGGTGACGGTGGACCAACCAAATTCAGCAGAGAAAAGAATCGCTTTGACGAGGACGGGCAGGTTGGCTCGTCGCGAAAGTTCCAACGGACCAAAGGCTCCGGCAGTCAAACTTCCGGCAACTCCAGTGACGGGAGCCGGCAGTAAGAAACCGTAAAAACATTGCCGATTTTGCGGTGAGCAGAGGTTGTTCCCACTAGAGTTATGGTAAA
>Ga0068860_100008644_pt1 | contig 10147 bp, 9 predicted proteins | sample KBSSwiS32_FD_66597 | JGI IMG/M metagenome (GOLD analysis project Ga0068860, IMG submission 66597) | Switchgrass rhizosphere microbial communities from Kellogg Biological Station, Michigan, USA - KBS Switchgrass S3-2 | ecosystem: Host-associated > Plants > Roots > Rhizosphere > Soil ...
ATAATATCCGCGCCACTCCTCCACCGGAGGTAACGCCACCAGCGTCAGCAGCGCATCGTGCAACTCGTCGGCATCGCGCACCACCGGCCAGGATTGCTCCGACACCTCCGCGATCGCCGCGGGATCCAACGCTCCAATCCCGCTAGCGTCGGCCGGCGGCAATCCACGCCGCAACTGCACCGCGCGCGTACGACGCTCTTCCAGCGGAGCGTCATCCAGAAACGCATACGGATTCGCATTCAGAATCTCGTGGCAGAAAGGCGAAGGCTCCGGCGTATCCACCGCCACCGTGCGCAGCGTCCCCTCCTCCATGCGATGCAGAATCGCGGTCAGCCCATCCAGATCCATCGCCTCGTGCAGACAGTTATCGATCGTCTCGTTCACCAACGGATGATCCGGAATGCGAATCTCGCCCTCCAAGTTCTCCGCGCACGCTGCCTGATCCGGAAACACCGCCGCCAGTAAATCATCGGCGCGCATGCGCTGAATCGGCGGCGGCACTTTGCGGCCGCCCAGGAAACGCGGCACCGCCAGCGCCCGCGACGCATTCCACTTCCAACGCGCGCCGAACATGGGGGCCGCCAGCAGCGCATCCGTCAACACTTTGGTAACGGTATCCGGCCGCAGATAACTGAAGATCACCTCCAGCGGAAAGGAATGCTGATCGCTCAACGACAGCACCAGTCCGTTGTCCGTCGCCGCCGCCTGCAATTCGAAGTTGAACGCACGGCAAAACCGCTTGCGCAGCGCCAATCCCCACGCCCGGTTGATGCGCGACCCAAACGGCGCATGCACTACCATCTGCATCCCGCCCGCTTCGTCGAAGAACCGTTCCGCTACGACGGTATCCTCGCTAGGCACCGCACCCAGCGCCCGAGCCCCCGCGCGGACATACTCGACAGCTTGCTCCGCGCCCAGTCGGTCCAGCCCGCATTGCGACATCAGGAGTTCGACAGCGTCCGCTCCTTCCAGTCGAGGTTCTGTGCCAGCAGTTGCCTGCAACCCAGCCGCTGGTACCGCAGCGGCCGGCACAGAACCGCGCGCGCCAGCAAGCGGACCCGCCACCCCCGCAATCTCCTCGCGAAGTTCCGAAACCGCCTGCGACAACTCCCGCGTCCGCCCCGGCGCCTCGCCGCGCCAGAAAGGAATGGACGGCGCCGCTCCATGCGCGTCCTCCACCCGGACCCGCCCCGTCTCCACGCGCTTGATCCGCCACGATGTCGTGCCTAGCAGAAATACATCGCCCGCCAGAGACTCAACCGCGAAATCCTCGTCCACCGTGCCGACGGTAGTCCCCTGCGGCTCCGCCACCACCTGATACTGCGCGCTATCCGGAATCGCTCCGCCGTTGGTGATGGCCATCAGCCGCGCCCCACGCCGCCCGCGCAGCCGGTGATTGACCTGATCGCGATGCAGAAACGCCCCGCGCCGCCCGCGCGACGTCGCCATCCCTTCCGACAGCATCTCAATCACTTCATCGAAATCCCGCCGCGGCAGTTCCCGATAAGGATATGCACTCCGCACGAACGCGAACAGCTCGTCTTCGCCCCAGTCATCGCAAGCCGCCATCGCGACCACTTGCTGCGCCAGAATATCCAGCGGCGCGCGCGGAATCTCCAGCCGGTCCAGCTCGCCGCGCCGGATCGAACGAATCACCGCCGCCGACTCAATCAACTCATCGCGCGTAGTAGCAAAGATCCTGCCCTTGGGTTTAGCCCCCACCCAGTGCCCCGCGCGTCCGATGCGCTGCAGCGCCACCGCAATCGACCGCGGCGAGCCAATCTGGCACACCAGATCCACCGTGCCAATGTCGATCCCCAATTCGAGCGACGCCGTAGCCACCACCGCGCGCAGCTCTCCGCGCTTCAGCCGCTGCTCCGCCTCCAGCCGCAACCTTCGCGACAGACTCCCGTGATGCGGCAGCACCGCACCCTCACCCATCCGTTCGCCCAGCGCATGCGCCACCCGTTCAGCCTGCCGCCGTGTATTGACGAAAACGAGAGTAGTGCGATGCTCCGCCGCCAGCGCAGCCGTGCGATCGTAAATTTCCGACCACATTTCATTGCTCGCGACAGCCCCGAGTTCATCGCGCGGCACTTCGACAGCGATATCCATATCGCGCCGCCGGCCGACTTGAATGATGTGCCCGCGCCCACTCAAAAACCGTCCCACCTCTTCAATGGGACTCACCGTCGCCGATAACCCAATCTTCTGCACCCGCCCCGCCGCCAACGCTTCCAGCCGCGCCATCGACAACGCCAGATGCGAACCGCGCTTGGACCCCGCCACCGCATGAATCTCATCCACGATTAGCGTGCGCACCGAACGCAGCATCTGCCGCGACTTCTCCGCCGTCAGCAAAATAAATAACGATTCCGGCGTCGTCACCAAAATATGCGGCGCCTTGCGCGTCATCAGCGCGCGCTCCGCCACGGGAGTGTCGCCCGTCCGCACGGCGGCGCGTATTTCCGGCAGCGCGGTGCCCTCCGCCCGGGCCAGCTCCGCAATCCCCGCCAGCGGAATCTCCAGATTCACGCGCACATCGTTGCTCAGCGCCTTCAGGGGAGACACATAAAGGATGCGCGTCTCATCCGCCAACTCGCCCGCCGCCGCGCTGCGCACCAGTTCATCCAGCGCGTGCAAGAACGCCGCCAGCGTCTTGCCCGATCCCGTGGGCGCGGAAATCAACACATCCTCGCCGGATTGAATCACCGGCCAACCCAGCCGCTGCGGCTCCGTGACGCCCGCGAACTGCTGCGTGAACCATTTTTGAACGACCGGGTGAAAGCGGGAAAGCGGCATAAAACGAGGGGCCCTGCCTTTTAGCATAGCGCCCCATTGGCCATCCGGAATCGGGTGTTTATGGTAATCTGAAGCGTCGGATATTTGCCGCACTGAAGGCATTCTAATCGCGTGAACCCAAATATATTTCCCCGTAAAAGTGCGTGGCTGGCCGCGCTCGGCCTGGTGGCACTCGTACTCGCGTCGCTGGTGATCCAGGGATGCGGCAAAGGTGGCGACGTTGCTGCCGACGGTGGCAAAAAGGGGAAGGGCAAAGGCGGACGCGGCGGCGATGGCGGACCGGTACCCGTCGAAGTGGCCAAGGTGTTGCGCAAGGCTGTTCCCATTGACTTGACGGCCGTGGGCAACGTCGAGCCGCTCTCCACTGTTTCTGTACGCCCGCAGGTCAGCGGCCAGATCCAGGAAGTTTTCATCGAGGACGGCCAATACGTCGCCAAGGGCCAGAAATTGTTTCAGATCGATCCGCGTCCCTTTGAGGCGCAAGTCGCGCAGGCCGAAGCCACACTGTCGCGCGACCGTGCGCAACTGGGGCAGGCGCAAGCCAATCTGGCGCGCGACGTGGCCAACGAAAAATACGCACGCGAAGCAGCCAACCGCTACGTGTCTTTGTTCCAGGAGGGCGTGGTTTCACGCGATGACCGCGACCGCTTCGCCTCCAGCGCCGACGCGCTCACGCAACTGGTGCTGGCCGACAAAGCCGCCATCGAAAGCGCGCAGGCGCAGATTCAGTCGGACACAGCGAATCTGTCGCAGATCAAACTGCAGTTGAGCTTCACTACGATCTTTGCCACGCTCGACGGCCGCGCCGGTAATGTCACCGTGAAAGCCGGCAACATCGTCACGGCAAACACGACCGAAGTGTTGTCCATCGCGCAAGTGCAGCCCATTTACGTAACTTTCTCGGTGCCCGAAAACCGCCTCGCCGAAATTCAGCGTTACATGGCGGGCACGCGGCTTCCTGTCGAAGCAGCCGGCCAGGACGATCTGATCAATCCCGAACGCGGCTTGCTTACCTTCATCGATAACAATGTCGACACCACCACGGGGACCATCAAATTAAAAGGCACCTTCCCCAACGCCAACCGTAAACTGTGGCCTGGCGAATACGCCAATGTGACTCTGAAAATGTCCACGCAGGCCAATGCGTTGGTGATTCCCAACCAAGCCATGCAGACCGGGCAAGACGGCAACTACGTGTACCTGATCAACGCCGATCGCGTCGCCGAGGTGCGTCCCATCACCATCGGCCTGCGCCGCGAGACCGAGTTGGTGGTCGACAAAGGGCTAGCCGAAGGCGACATCATCGTCACGCAAGGCCAGTTGCGCCTGGCGCCCGGCAGCCGCGTGAGTCTGCCCGGCGAAAACGGCGGACGGCGATCACCCAAAAGCGGCGGCTGACGCGTTACTCGATCACTACGTCCCGGTCGAATACTACATCGAGGGTCGTTCCCTGGCGCAATTCCACTTCGTTGCCGCGCGAAAGCAATACTCGCGCCAGGCCCACTGCGGTTCCCACTCCGGCGCCGATTCCGGCACCCTTGAAACTTTCGTCCGCTAAGCCGCCGATCGCGGCTCCGGTGCCCGCGAGAATGGCCACTTGTCCCGCGTCTTTCCCGCGCGTGCCCGCTGCCTTCACTTGACTCTCCGTGTCGTCCACTTTCTGCCCGTTTTCGCCCGAATCGACTTCGCTCAAGCGCGGTGAAATCTTCACCACTTTGCCGCCCGCGAAGGTCATGGTCTCGAGCCGTATGCCCAGTTCCGCGCGCCCCTTTACGTGCCCGCTGCGCTTGGTATGCGAGACCGATCCCTGCACATAGGTGCCCGGCGGAACGACAATCTGGTTGTTCACCGCCACCGGTGTGGCGGTCTGCAAATACACTTGATTACCTTCCGCCGCCGTGCGCGTGCTGATCGAATTCATCATGCGCAGCAGCACGTGCGTGCCTTTGGGAATCGTCTCCGCGGCTCCCGCGCTAAAACAAAACACAAGCAGCGCAGCGGCGACTCTCATACTGCCACGCTAGCATGAAGTGATGAGCGCTGGAATCGTGTTGCACAGCGGCGGGCCCACGCCCGTTGTCAACGCCAGCCTGCTGGGCGTGGTGGAGGAAGCGCGCCGCCATCCGCGCATCACACAGCTCCTGGGAGCGCGCTTCGGAATCGATGGCATCCTTAACCAGGACTTCGTCGATCTTCTGGCAGTAGACGCCATCCCGCACACGCCTTCGTCAGCGCTCGGAACCTCGCGCCGCTACGTCGACGACGAAACTCTCGCGGCGATTCTCAAAGTGCTGCGCGCGCGCGGCGTCGAATATCTGTTCTTCACCGGCGGCAACGGCAGCATGGGCGCCGCCGCCCGCATCGCCGAAAGCGGTGGCGTGCGCGTCATCGGCATTCCCAAAACCATCGACAACGATCTCACGCACACCGATCACACCCCCGGTTACGCCACCGCCGCACGCTTCTTCGCCTGCGCCGCGCGCGACATCGGAGCCGACAACCGCGCCTTGCCCGGCCAGGTAGAATTCATCGAAGTCCTGGGACGCAACACCGGATGGTTAGTGGCCGCTACTGCTCTTGCGCGCCACGACCCGGGCGACGCTCCGCACCTGATCTATCTGCCCGAAACCCGCCTGCCGCTGGCGCAATTACTCGACGACGTGGACCGCGTCTACCGCCGCCTCGGCCATTGCGTAGTAACCGTCTGCGAAGGACAACTCGACGAATCGGGACAGCCCTTCGGGGCCGACGCGCGCCCCAGTTCTGGACGCCTTCTCGCCATGAACCTGGCGCACCGGCTGGCGATGCTGGTAAGCGAGAAGCTAAACTTACGTGCCCGCAGCGAGAAGCCCGGATTGCTGGCGCGCTCCGGCGCCGCGTATTTTTCGCAACTCGATTGGGACGAAGCCCGCCTGGTAGGCGAAGCCGCCGTACGCGCAGCCTTCGACGGCGCCTCCGGCGTCATGATCACGCTCGAACGCGAGCCTGGCAGCGTATACGCAGTGCGCTGCGGAACCGTGCCGCTGGCTACGGTTGCATCGGCGGAACGCCCCTTCCCCGCCGAGTGGAGAAACACAGCCGGCAACGATGTCACGAGCGACTTTGTCGACTACGCTGAACCTTTGCTAGGACTGATTGAGCGTTATCAGCCTCTTTAGGTCCGCCGTCTCGTCTCCCGCCTGCTCGGGCGTGAGCGCCGTTCCCGCCGCCAGTATTTTCCGCGCCGCGATGTGGTCGCCAAAGCGGTTCACCGAATCGACCGCCAGCAGCCGCCGCTGCTTGAAATAGAACACGGAGAACTTACGGTCTTCGATACTGCCGCGCAGCACGGACTGATCGTATCCCGCCGCCAACCCCACCATCTGGAAGCGAATCTCATATTGATCGGTCCAGAACCAGGGAACGTCGCGGTAGGGCGCCGGATTCCCCATGATCGCGCGCGCCACGCACTTGGCCTGATCTACCGCGTTCTGCACCGACTCCAGCCGCGCGCGCGGATGATGCGCGCAATCCCCGATCGCAAAAATATCCGGATCGCTCGTGCGCAGAAATTCGTCAACTGTGACGCCGTCGCTCACCTCTAGGCCAGCATCGCGAGCCAATTCGATGTTCGGGACCACGCCGATTCCCACCACCACTAGATCCGCATTGATACGCCACCCGCCGGTCAGCGTCACACAGTCCGGCCGCACTTCCACCACAGCGGTATTCAAAAGGACGTCCGCGCCTTGCCCGCGATGCACATCCAAAAAGAAATCCGACAGCACCGGCGAAACCGCGCGCGCCATCAATCGCGGAGCCGCCTCAATCACTGTCACGGCTTTCCCCGCGCCGCGCGCCGCCGCCGCGACTTCGAGTCCGATGAATCCCCCGCCGATCACCACCACACCGTGCCGCGCCTCCGCCAACCTTTGCCGCAGCGTCACGGCTTCATCGAGCGACCGCAGATACAGCGCATGCTCCGCACCCGACACCGGTAAAGCCCGGTTGCGCGCCCCCACCGCCAGAATCAATTGCTCGTAAGCAACGGTCCCGCCCCCGGCCAGATGCACCAGCCTTGCGCCGCGATTGATTTCCGTGGCACGATCGCCAAGAACCAGATCGATGCGATGTTTCTCGTAGTAAGCCAGCGCGCGCAAAAAAACGCTGTCAGCTTCCTGTTTGCCCATGAGAAAATCCTTGGACAGCGGAGGCCGCTGATAGGGCGCGTGCGCTTCCTCGCAAATCAGCGTGACCGGGCCGTCGTACCCCAGTGTGCGCAGCGCAGCGGCGGCCTCGAGCCCCGCCTGCCCGCCACCCACGATTACGATTCCGGGCGTCATATCCGCTCACTGCATTCGCGGTTCAGTCCAAACCAGCGATGACACAGAACCGCGCGCGACAGCAAGCGGCTCATACGCACACCCTTAAGTCTGCCGCTCCGGCATCCTTACGATCAGCCCAGCGAGTTGCGGCTTCATGTGAATCTGGCAGCTCAGGCGGCTGTTGGACTTGCGCTCGGCCGCGGTCGCGCCCAGCATTTCTTCCTGTTCATCGCCGATAGGATCCAGCCGGTCGAGGAACGCCGGATCGACATACACGTGGCAGGTGGCGCACATCATTGCGCCGCCGCACTCGGCAACGATGCCGTCGATGCCGTTCTTGATGGCGTTCTCCATGACAGTAGTGCCCACGGGCACGTCGATTGTAGTGGTCTCGCCGGTGTGCGAGATATAAGTAACGTTAGGCATTGTGAAAATTCAGGTGCGGAAGCGCTCGTCGATCTCCACTTGATAGCCCGTGACCAGGCGATTGGTCTCATTTGCCATGCCCACCACCGCCATCAGTTCCGCGAACTGCGCATCCGACATGCCCGCCTTGCGGGCCGCGACGGTGTGCGAAGCAATGCAGTAGCCGCACTGATTGCTGGTCGAGACCGCCAGATAAACCATTTCTTTCGTCAACGGATCGAGCGCGCCCGGCGCCATGATCTGCTTGACCGATTCCCAAGTGCGCCGCAGCGTCGCCGGATCATGCGCCAGCGCTTTCCAGAAATTATTGATGTAATCCGTCTGCCGCGAGGTCATGATGTCGTCGTAAACGGCCTTCACTTCGGGAGGCGCGTCCGCATACTCAATGAATCCCAGCGTGGCCATATTTAATTGCGATTCCCCTGCGGTTCGGTGCGCCCGGCGAGCGCCTGCACCACCGGCCCGCCGCACACGCCGACCCCGGTATTCAACAGCGCGTTCAAGAAATTGAAGAGCACCGAATACACCGTCTGCTCGGTAACCGGAGCTTTGTTGGGCAACCGGAACGAAGCCGGCAGCTCTTTGTTAATCTGCAGACGCACCGAATACGGCAGCGCGCGCCCGCTGCGGTCGCGTTGGTTGGCGAGCTGAATCGGCGTTTGCAGCACCGCCCCGCTGGTCCCGTCCACATAGAACTGGCAGCGCGAAAACCAGCCCAAGTTCGCCGGATCGGCCGCATCGAACAACAGCAGCGGCGCCTGCCGGCTTTCGGCGTTCAGGTCCAGCAACACCCGCCGCGACTCTTCCTCGAAGCGAAACTCAAACCCCGCTTGGCGCGCAATGTTCTCGATGAACTCGCGGTCGAGTTCCAGCAGCAATAATTTATGCGGGCCAGCTTGCAGGACTTGCATTCACCGTTATTCTAGCAGCCGTTGGCATTCGTATACTGTTGGGAAGCCATCTCGACAAGAAAAAACAACGGTCATCCATGACTACGGCATACAAATTCCTCCGCGCAATCGGAATGTTTCTCGGAAATCTGCTTGCTGCGGCCTTAGCGAGTGGTCTTTTCATTTCCGAACTCTACGGTATTTTTCTTACTCATACGCCCTGGGCGGGGCTCGTGAAGGAAACCGTTCTGAGTCTTATTGTTGCCTTCGGCTTGGGGTATCTCGTTTACTACAAGTGGCGACCAGGCTCATCGAAGTGGGTCTTTCTTGCAGGCCTCTGTTGGTTGTGGTTGGGAGCCCTATTGTTTTGGTCGGGGCAGCGAAATCTGCGCTTTGTAAATGCTGACCATTCGATCTATTGGGATCTGTCGGGAGTCGGCTGTAAAAATTTTGACCGGCAGAGTTGCGTAGACTATATCCAATATACATTGTTAACTCTGCGGACGGTCTTCTATTCTGTCGGCGCTTTCTGCTGTTCGCGTGTTGGACCGGTTTCATTTGCGGGCGTGGAAGATGCTCTTTTTGGCCCGAGGCGAGACCAGAACACAACCGCAGATAATACGGATCTAGAGGACCAATCGTATCCCCACACTGGAAGTCGAAAACCGTGAGCTAGCCGGGAGGAACGGATTCCTATAGTTGCAAGAAACAGTGCCAACCGAAATGGCGCACAAAATGCCTACTAAGGCCCTGGTCCTTTTTGATATCGACGGCACTCTACTCCGTCGCGCGGGGCCGCATCATCGCGAAGCTCTTGCCGCCGCCGTTAAGAAAGTCACGGGCATAGTTACGACCACGGAAGGTGTTCCTGTCGCGGGCATGCTCGATCGCGACATCCTCGCCGCCATGCTCCATCGCGAGGGCACGTCCGCGGCGCTCATACGACGGCATATGCCTGCGATCGTCGAGTACGCGCAACGCTCTTACGTGCGCACTTGTCCCGATCTGCGCCGTAAGGTTTGTCCGGGGGCGCGCCGGTTGCTTTACAAACTCTGGCGGCGCGGAATTCCGACAGGCCTAGTGACGGGCAACCTCACGCGCATCGGCTGGACCAAGATGGAACGCGCCGGACTCCGCCGTTACCTGCGCTTCGGAGCTTTTGCCGAAATGGCGCATGATCGCGCGGACTTAGTAAGCATAGCCCTGCGCCACGCACGACGCGAAGGGTGGATCGACCGGGCGAGTCCGGTGGCGCTTATCGGCGATCACCCCAACGACATTCGCGCGGCCAAGGCTCATGGAGTGCGCTCGGTTGCGGTCGCCACGGGCTTGATCGAGGAATCGGAACTCGCGCGGCACGCGCCGGATATTCTGGTGCCGGACCTGCGGGCGCTGTCGATTGAGATGCTGCTTTCGTAGGCGCGTGCCGCTTCCTTCGGTCGCGGTTCTGTTTCAAGGTTTGGGGCGATGGCACGGAACCGCGCGCGCAGCAAGCGGTGCTTACTTTTACCACGCGCCTACTAGCCAAAACAGGGCTGTTTGTGCACTTGACGTTTGTGGTAGCATAGGATTGCTTTCATGGATAACCTCCTCGAAGCACACCCCCACCAACGGAGCTGAACAATCACCGAATGAGTTTTACCGTATTCCTGGGCAATTTGCCCGCTTGGGTAACCGCGGACGATATCAAGGGCTGGCTCACTGCCGAGAACCTGGTCGCGGACG
>Ga0068860_100008645_pt1 | contig 10147 bp, 8 predicted proteins | sample KBSSwiS32_FD_66597 | JGI IMG/M metagenome (GOLD analysis project Ga0068860, IMG submission 66597) | Switchgrass rhizosphere microbial communities from Kellogg Biological Station, Michigan, USA - KBS Switchgrass S3-2 | ecosystem: Host-associated > Plants > Roots > Rhizosphere > Soil ...
GCAAGTCTTGAACAGGGAAGAAATTTTAATAATAAGATATGGAATGCGCTGAAGTTAGTGAAGATATGGGAGGGGAGAAAAGTTACCAGTTACCAGTTACCAGTTACTGGTGACCTGCAACCGGCAACAGGTAACCAGCAACCTATAACCGGCAACTTTGCCTTACTCTGGTTTGAAAATCGTTTAAATGAAGTGAGAACCGATGTGGATCTTTTGATGAAACAATTCCGTTTAAGCGAGGCGTTAAAAACTATTTATTCATTGATATGGGATGATTTCTGTAGCTGGTATCTTGAATGGGTTAAGCCCGGATTTGAAGAAGCAATTTCTGAAAATACTTATAACAAAACCTTGGATTTCTTAGAGGATTTGTTGCAACTGCTTCATCCTTTTATGCCTTTTATTACAGAGGAAATTTATCATTTGTTGAAAGAGCAAAATGATGACCTTACTGTAAAACAATTTAAAGAAACAATGGCTGTTGATCAATCAATATTAGAGCGGGGAAACATTTTAAAAGAAGATATTACTGCGATAAGAAACGCCAGGAAAAAAAATAACATAAAAAATAATGAACAGGTAAAATTTATGGGTACATCCCATGCACATTCTTTTTATGCGGGAAACGTCAACATGAAAGATCTTTTACAGAAACAAACTAATACAAAATATTTTATTCCCTCATCAGGCATAATCGAATATTCGGAAAATGAGTTAACAGTTATCTCATCCGATAGGACATTTCTTTTGTACCTGGAAAACCAGGTAAATACATCCATACAAAAAGAACAATTGCTTAAAGACCTTGAATATCTTAAAGGTTTCTTAAACTCAGTCGAACGTAAATTGAATAATGAGAAATTTGTACAAAATGCAAAAGCTGAAGTAATTGACCTTGAGAGAAAAAAGAAAGCAGATGCAGAAATTAAAATACGGGTTATTCAAGAAAGCTTATCTGCATTAAATTAAGATGTGCCTTTACGAATGATCACTACTTTGCAATACCATTACAGTTAACTTATTTTTCGTATGCTCTTAAAAAAAATAATTTTTCCTTTATTAATATTCAACGTAACTCAACATTCTCTTTTAGCACAAACTGCCGTGAAACCTGGAGCAATTACGAAAGTCGCTAAATTTAAACCTCCTGTTGTACAAACATTTTTGGGCAGAAATATTAACGGCGCAACTGTAACCGTTGATGAAGCAAATCAATTGATAAATTTACCATTGAAGATAACAGACGATAAGAACAATGTGTATACAATAGCTTCCTACCAATTTATGTATAAAAGAAAGAGTGTTATAGAAAATGAGGAGACAGGCAGAAAAGAAATTGTGTTCACAACTGTTGCCGATCTTTTTAATGCTACTCCCCTCCCAGAAGTGTGGAAAGCCAATATAGTCGGGCGTCTTCAGAAAGATGAAGAGTTATATTATTTTGATATTATTGTGCAAGATAAACTCAACAGGAAATTTTTTGCTCCTGAACTTAAGATCAAGATTAATTGATAATGCTTTCAATACAAACTGCAGGATTAAAAGAAATAAATCTGATAAATCAATTGGCATACCGTATCTGGCCGGAAGCATATAAAAGCATTCTTTCCCCGGCTCAAATGAAATATATGCTTAATCTTATTTACAGTCCTTCCGCTTTAAAAAAACAAATGGAAGACCTTTGTCATAAATTCATTATTGTTTGTGATAATAAACTTCCGGTGGGCTTTGCTTCTTATTCATTAAAATTAAACAGCAAAAATATTTTCAGACTGCATAAAATTTATATTCTTCACGAATTGCAGGGCAGAGGCATTGGGAAGTATTTGCTTGGTGAGATAGTTGCTGATGTAAAACCCGCCGGCGCAAAGTTTTTAGAGCTTAATGTTAATCGCAATAATAAGGCGTTGGAATTCTATAAAAAGTTTGGTTTTAAAATTATATCAGAAGAAGATATTGATATTGAGAATGGATATTTTATGAATGATTATGTAATGAAGTTAAAATTGTAGTTTATCGACTATTGACTTAATGATAGTTGATCAACGGTCTATCCCTTCGCCATAATATCATGCCCCAGTTTATCCCGCTTGGTTTCCAAATATTTTTTATTGTGTTTGTTTGCTTCAATTTCAATAGGCACTGTATCCACTATCTCCAACCCGTAGCCTAATAGGCCTGCTCTCTTACGTGGGTTGTTGCTGATCAATCTTATTTTAGAAACACCAAGTGCTCTTAAAATTTGTGCACCAACACCATAATCTCTTTCGTCTACCTGGAAACCTAAATCAAGATTCGCTTCAACAGTATCCCTTCCTTCCTCCTGCAGTTTATATGCTTTCAATTTATTTAAGAGACCAATACCTCTGCCTTCCTGGTTCATATATAATACAACACCTTTACCTTCCGCCTCAACCATTTTCATAGCGCTATGTAACTGGTCTCCGCAATCGCATCGTAGCGATCCTAAAATATCGCCGGTCATGCAACTTGAGTGCACCCGAACCAGCACAGGTTCATCTTTTTTCCATGTCCCTTTTTTTAAAGCCATATGTTCTTCACCGGTATTGGTTTGTTTAAAAGCAATCAGCTCAAAAGTTCCATACTTGGTAGGCATCTTTACTCTCACATCTTCATGGATTAAGGTCTCGGCCTTTAACCTATAATCGATAAGGTCCTTTATGGAAATTAATTTAAGATCGAATTTTTTGGCGATTAATTTTAACTGCGGCAATCTTGCCATAGTTCCATCTTCATTCATAATTTCAACTAGTACTCCTGCCTCACCGTGACCGGCAAGCCTTGCCAGGTCTATCGTTGCTTCAGTATGGCCTGTCCTTCTTAAAACCCCACCGCGTTTTGCTCTTAATGGAAAAATATGCCCCGGTCTTCCAAGGTCTTCAGGTTTTGTTTGCGGATCAATTAATGCCTGGATGGTTTTTGCCCTGTCGTTGGCTGATATTCCTGTTGTGCAACCATGTCCGAGGAGGTCAACACTAACTGTAAAAGGAGTGCCATGTAAAGCGGTGTTTTTATTTACCATTAAATCCAGCCCCAATTCTTCACACCTGTCTTCGGCAATAGGCGCACAAATAAGACCCCTGCCATTTTTGCTCATAAAATTTATGATATCAGGAGTAACATTTTTTGCAGACGTAATAAAATCACCCTCGTTTTCTCTATCCTCATCATCCACCACAATAACTAATTTGCCATTTTTAATATCCTCAATAGCGCTTTCAATACTATCTAACATAATAATTTTTAGTTGCAAAGATACGGAAACGGTGTGGGCTATAACTTAGGGATCCGATGCCAGTTAGTATGCTGATCGCCTTTTTTTTGTAAACTTTTATCCCTTTTTTAAAATATCCTGTTAGCAAAAAGTTCATAATTAAATAAATCCAAAACATAGATAAAGCAGCAGAATCAAAAATATATTTGCCCTTAGTTTTGTTAATAAAAGTTAAAGCGAATGTCCAATTATTCGTTTTCTTTGCCCCCATAAAACCATGCATATGTTTAAGAGAATTTTGTTTTTATTATTTGTAACTATGGCAGTTACAATTGTGTCTGCGCAGGTTACTTCAAGCAGCCTTACAGGAAATGTCAGATCGACCTCGGGACAGCCACTGGTGGGTGCTACAGTTAAAGCCACTCACCTACCAACCGGAACTGTGTACACTACCCAGGCCCGTACAGACGGAGTATTTAATATAGTAAATATGATTCCCGGAGGCCCGTATAAAATTGAAACTTCATTTGTAGGATATACTCCTGATGCACAATCAGACCTGGTACTTCCTTTGGGGGAAACAATACGTGTTGATGCCGATTTAAAACCTGCTGAGAAGGCGCTCACTGAAGTGACTGTTACAGGAACAACAGCGACGAGAAGAAAAACAGGGGCCTCATTTTCTCTCAGTAAAGACCAAATAGCTGCTATTCCTTCACTAAACAGAAGTCTACAGGATTATACCAGGCTTACGCCCCAAGCCAATGGCAATTCATTTGGAGGAATGAATAACAGGTTTAATAACATTACCATCGACGGCGCGGTAAATAATGATGTGTTCGGTTTAGCTGCTTCGGGAACGCCGGGCGGGCAAGCCAACACCACTCCGATTTCACTTGATGCCATTCAGGAAATTCAGGTTGTGCTTGCGCCCTATGATATTACTTACGGTAATTTTACAGGTGGCGGCGTAAATGCAATTACCCGTTCGGGAACAAATAGCTTTGAAGGCTCAGTCTACTACTTTTTAAAAAATCAGAATACAGTGGGTAAAGATCCTGTAAGCCGTATAAAAACCGCTGCCTTTACGGACAAACAATATGGGGTTAGAATTGGTGGGCCTATTGTGAAAAATAAATTATTCTTTTTTGCAAATGCAGAGTTGGGCAGAAAAACAGCCCCAACCATTTTTAATGCCGGTGAAACGGGAGCGCTACTAACTACTGACGAAGCGCAGCAACTTTCCAGCTTTGCTAAAACAACTTATAATTATGATGCAGGCAATATAAATGCATTTGACGCGGGAACACAAAGTGATAAATTATTTGGAAGACTTGACTGGAATATTAATAGTAAACACCGCCTTACTATCAGGCATAATTACATTAAGGCTTATGATGATAATATATCACGTTCAGGTATTTTATTTCGCTACGGAAACAACACATATCGTTTTAATAACAAACAAAATATTACGGTACTTGAATTGAGAAGCCGTTTCAGTGGCACGTTCTCTAACGACCTGATAATAGGCAGGCATCGCATTCGTGATTATAGAACCACTTACGGTACATTGTTTCCGTCAATCGAAATTTCAAAAGGTTCCGGTACTATACAATTGGGATCAGAAAGAAGTTCAGTAGCTAACGAACTGGACCAGGATATTTTTGAGGTAACTGATAACCTGAAAATATTTACAGGAAAAAATACTTTTACTATCGGCACTCACAATGAGTTTTTTAAATTCCGCAACCTGTTTATTAATAATTTTAATGGCCGCTGGCGCTTTGCCAGTCTCGATGATTTTTACAACGATTTTCCAAGACAGTTTGATGTAACTTATTCTGCTAACAAAAGCGCTGATCCAAAACCTTCCGCAGAATTTAGAGCTGCCCAATTAGGATTTTATATACAGGATGAAGTTCAATTTACCCGCAAGTTTCGCCTAACCGGCGGGATAAGAGTTGACGTGCCGGTTATCAATACAAAGCCTGCTTTCAACCCAATTGTAGATTCTACCTTTGGAGGATTATACAGCACCAGCAATACTCCAAATGGCCAGCTCCTGTTTTCTCCGAGAGTTGGATTTAACTATGATGTTGAAGGTAACAGGAAAACAATTGTTCGTGGCGGTATAGGAATTTTTAGCGGACGTTTGCCTTTTGTATGGCTGTCGAATCAATTTGGAAACACGGGATTATTATTAAAAACTACCAGCCAAACTGATAATACTCCTACCGCCGCGCCCTTTGATGTAAATGGTGGAAATGGTTTTAATCCTGATGTAAATGCGCAAAGCTCCATTGGTTCGTCCGGCGCATCTTTCGAAGCTGATCTTATTGATAAAAAATTCAAATTGCCCCAGGTATTGAGAATGAATCTGGGCTATGATGTTAAACTTCCGGATAATTATAATCTTACTATTGAAATTTTATATTCAAAAACACTAAACAATGTTCTTTACAAAGATGTAAACCTTACAGCCCCTGTGGGTGTAGCTGATCCTGTCTATAATAATGGATTTGATAAAAGAACTGCCTTTGCTGGTTCTACAAATGCCCGGAGAAAAAATCCAATTATTACAAATGCCGTTCTTATTACTAACACCAATAAAGGCTATGCATTCAATGCCGGCTTTACCCTAAATAAAACGTGGAAAAAACTTTTTGCACAAATTGCATATAACTACAACCAGGCGGCCGACGTAAACAGCGGTGCAAGTTCCACGGCCCTTTCCCAATGGGAATTTGTGCAGGTGGTTGGTGATCCGAATAATCCCCAGTTAGCAAATTCGAACTACATGCTTAAAAACCGTGTGTCTGCGATATTGACTTATTCTTTTAATTATGCCAAACATTTAAAAACATCTGTTGGTCTTTTCTATTCAGGAAATTCCGGCCAGGTATTCACCTATCTTGTTAATGGCGATTTAAACAGCGATGGCAGGTTCGGGAACGATCTTGCATATATCCCTGCAGATCCCAGCCAGATTAAGTTTGTAGATTTTTTAAATTCAGCCGGAACAGTTGTGTACACAGCCGCTCAGCAGGCTGCAGCTTTTCAACAGTTCGTTGACAAAGATCCTTATTTATCTAAAAGGAAAGGTCAGTATGCCGATCGTAATGGCAGAAGCACTCCGTGGGAAAATGTGGTTGATGCAAGGATAGCACAGGATTTTTATATAATGACAGGAAGTAAAAAACATACACTGGAGTTTACGTTCGATGTATTTAATCTTACCAATCTTATAAATAAAAATTGGGGGCACCAGTACTCGGTTACAAACCAGGCTTATAATCTTTTGACAACAGTAAACAGAACAAGCGGTCCTTTTGCGGGTAAGGGATATAATTTTTCTGTTGGCCAAGTGCCATGGAGCCTGAATTTTGGATCAAGATGGCAGGGGCAATTTGGAGTGAGATATACGTTTGATTAAGCTCCGAAGTAAGATGTACAAAGTTAGAAAGAAGGGCCCGGGGGTTAGCGAGCTCTGATTGCAGGCCTTAGACTGCTTGACCAAAGTTGGGTGAGGTTACATTTGATTACAGAGGACAACCTTATAACTTTCTTCCATTGTTGTCTGTAGCGTAATTTTCTTTAACATGTAATTGTATATAAATAGTTTGCTTTTTATACCTTGAATATTGCCTATCAAAATAAGTATATAAACTATCAAAGTATTTTTTTCTAGAATCATAATCAATAATTAATATTTTTTTCTTTGAGTTATTTACTATAACAGTTTCATCATCCTTTGCAACAATTATAGTTTTTGGTTCCGCACTCAAAAGAATGTCTAAATCACTCATGTTGGTTGTAAGAATGTAGTTGTCGGAAGGTTTAAGTAAACCATAGTATTTAAAAGGAATAACGTAACATACATTATTATACGTTTTCCAAACGGTTACGCACATGCCGCTTTTTAAGTAATAAAAACGCCTACTTTCCCCAAACCACACGAAGAACGTAATTAAAATAAGTAATAGGAATAATAGCTTTTTCATATTAAAGTTAAAGCTGGGATTTTTATTTTTTTGTTTGAACTGATGACCCAACTTCTCATTGTCTCTATGACCTATGACTCTTAACCTCTCCCCCACCCCCACACTAAAAATTCCGGAAATGCTTTTGCCCAGGTTTCTATGTTATGACGGCCACCTTCAATCTCCAGGTATTTTATATCTTTTTCCTTATCGTAACCTTTCTCCACTAATTCATCAATAAGACTAATGGTGTCATCAATGGCATCTATCACACCATTATTATTTCTATCTGCAGTTTCGTCGAGCGTACCTGTTTCAAAAAAAAATTTTAACCAGGGATAATAGCCTCCTTCTCTTATTTGTTTATGCATTATCCGGTGCTGCTCCTCATCAAATAAAGTATCATCCTGGCTTACAGTGCGCCACCAGAACGAGCCACTGATTAGTCCCGCTTTTGTAAATTCATGGGGATGATTCCAAACAATATCCAAAGCGCTTAATGCACCTAAAGAAAATCCGCAGAATGCTTTTTCTTTAAAATAATAATCAGGAAATGTTTTCTTAATAACAGGCAATAATTCTTTAAAAATAAATTCAGTGTAAACAGCAGCCTTTGTTCCCCTTCCTTTGTAATCAAGTATTTTAGCGGTTGCATATTCGTTTCTTCTATCAGTTCCGCAGTGAATACCAACGCATAACAGAGGTTCAATTTTATCCGCATAATATAAATCTTCTAAAATATTTTTGAAATTCATTTTTTGAAGATCCTGCCCGTCGTTGATCAAAAGCAAACTCAATTCTTTTAAGTTTGAAACATTATCGGGGAGATATAGATCAACCTTAACTTCTCTATCAAGATGTGTTGAAAATATAATGTGGCTTCGCTGAAGAACACGGCTAACTCTATCCGTTTGCATAAGTGCCAAAAATAATAAATCAATTTGTTATCGCACGCAACAACGCTTTCAATAACTCCTCTGTTCTTCTAATAAAAGATTATACATCTTCTAACCAACTTAATTTTGTTTTATTGAAACTGAAAAAATATATTTGATCATACTCAGAACTATTTCATTTTTCTTAACCAAGGTAAATATTCAAACTTTATGAAAAAGATCGGCATATTATTCGGAAAAGAAAGGAGCTTCCCTGATGCGTTTATAGGAAGGGTAAACAGTAAAAATGTAGATGGCATAACCGCTGAGCCTGTAAAAATTGATAAGGTGAGGCAGGGAGAAAACAGCGGCTACGATGTGATTATAGACCGCATTTCGCAGGATGTACCATTCTACCGGGCGTATTTAAAAAATGCTGCGCTAACAGGCGCTGCGGTTATTAATAATCCATTTTGGTGGAGTGCAGATGAGAAATTTTTTAATAATTGCCTCGCTACTAAAATTGGAGTGCCTGTTCCTAAAACTGCAATACTTCCTTCTAATGAGTTGCCTGCAGATACTTCACATGAATCGTTTGCAAACCTGCACTATCCTTTAGATTGGGATGATATTTTTGACTATATCGGTTTCCCTGCGTACATGAAACCTTTTGCGGGTGGCGGGTGGAAGAATGTTTATAAAGTAAATGATAAGCATGACCTGTTTGACAAACATGGCGAAACCGGCGAACTGGTTATGATGCTGCAGGAAGAAATTGTTTTTGAAGAGTATTACAGATGTTATTGCATAGGAGGAAAGTACGTACGTATTATGCCTTACGAACCCCGCAACCCACATCACTTGCGCTACGCCGCAGATTTTATGCCGCATCCCGAACGTTATGCATTGATGGAAGACATTGTGCTGAGAATAAATAAATACCTCGGATACGATTTCAATACAGTAGAGTTGGCAATACGTGATGATGTTCCCTATGCAATAGATTTTTGCAACCCTGCTCCAGATGCAGAGCTAAGCAGTGTTGGCCAGGAAAATTTTGAATGGGTTGTTGAAACCGCTGCAACATTTGCTATAGAAAAAGCAATGGCGCATGAAGATGAAAAAGATAATCTCACATGGGGAGAGTATGTGAAGAGAAGTTCTTTAAAAGAGAAGTTATATTGATGTTGGATGAATGTTCGATGTATGATGTTTGATGTACGATATAAAACGTTTCCGGTTTGATTTCTAAATTTGGAGACATAAGTTATCATCACACCCCACGTCACATATCCTACATTACACATCGCACATCGTGCATTGAAAACTTAAACATCGCATCAAAACAAACCACACATGGCCCATCTTTCATTTAAACATTTCACTCTTGGTATAGAAGAAGAATACATGGTGATTGATCCGGAAAGCCGGGAGTTGAGAAGTCACGAACAAAAAATTGTACATGAAGGCCAAAAAATTATAAAGGATAAAGTTAAGGCGGAGATGCACCAGGCCGTGGTAGAAGTGGGCACTGATATTTGCCAGGATATTGATGAGGCTTTTGTAGATGTTTCTACCTTGCGCAAAACAATAAGCGGTATCGCGGAAAGTCTTGGGCTTTGGGTGGGCGCTTCTGGTACACATCCCTTCAGCCATTGGGAACGGCAGCTCATTACAGATCATGCACGCTACAGTGAGATTGTAAATGAACTACAGGAAGCGGCAAGAAGTAATTTAATTTTTGGATTGCATGTACACGTTGGTATGGAAACCAGGGAGATGGCTATGCACATTGCTAACTCGGCCCGCTATTTTTTGCCACATATTTATGCGTTAAGCACCAACTCTCCATTTTGGGAAGGCAGGGTTACCGGGTACAAATCTTTCAGAACAAAAGTTTTTGATAAGTTTCCCCGTACAGGCATACCGGATTATTTTGAAACGATAGAATTGTATGATAACTATGTTAAGCTCTTAGTAAAAACAAATTGTATAGATAATGCAAAAAAGATTTGGTGGGATCTGCGTGTTCATCCATTTTTTAATACCGTTGA
>Ga0068860_100008646_pt1 | contig 10145 bp, 9 predicted proteins | sample KBSSwiS32_FD_66597 | JGI IMG/M metagenome (GOLD analysis project Ga0068860, IMG submission 66597) | Switchgrass rhizosphere microbial communities from Kellogg Biological Station, Michigan, USA - KBS Switchgrass S3-2 | ecosystem: Host-associated > Plants > Roots > Rhizosphere > Soil ...
TACTGCTCAGATCAGCGCCTTGATCACTATGGCTGAATCACGAGGCCAGGCGAAAACAGTCGCCACTCCTCGCGTAACGGCTCTCAATAATCGTCCGGCGCAGATCGAAAGCGGTTCGCAGATTCCAGTACAAACGACGCAAGCCGCGAGTGGAACGGCCGTAGTTACTACTACGTTCGTTTCAGTTCCGTTACGTCTATCTATCACCCCACAGATCACGGACGCTGGTACGGTTGTCTTAAGAGTTACGATCGAGAACAACACGATCAACACTGGTATCGCAGTCGGCGGCGTCCCCGGCATCGATACTCAGCGCATGCAGTCAGAAGTGCTCGTTCCCGATGGCGGCACGACAGTGATGGGTGGCGTGTTAGCTGACACTGAAGGTGAAACAAGACAACGCACCCCAGGTATCGCTTCGATTCCTGTCTTCGGTAATTTGTTCAAACGAAAACTCACGACCAAGGCGAGTACGGAGATTCTGTTCTTCATCACGCCACACATATATCGACCGGACTATCAGGGACGGCCGACAGCTGGTGCGGTCAGCAACGGTCCACGTTCACTGACGATTCCTCAGCCGGTGCCACTAGGCAACCCGTCGAGCAACACGCCGACGCCGACCCAGTTGCAACGAGATTCGAACAATCCACAGTCAACGACGCCAGGAACGCAGCCTCAGCTCTTGAGTGCGCCACTGGCCAATCCAGTACCTGCCAATTCACCGACAGCCAGACCAGGTGCAATTGGCGGTCAGCGACCGTAAGGAGGAACGGATGTTCAAGGAAATGCTTGAGTCCATTATTGAGCGCACCGAGGGAAGCCTCGGTGCACTCATTATGGGTACCGATGGAATCGCTGTAGAAAAAGTTCTTGGCGAAGCCGGTTCCGATGCGAACCTTGATATAGCGGCAGCTGAATTCACTTCATTAGTGCGTAATGCGCAGCGTGCCGGCAACGACACAGGACTTGGTGGCTTACGCGAGCTTGTCGTATCGCTCGATAGCGCTGTTTTAGTCATGCGTCTGTTAAGTCGCGACTACTTTGTAGTTCTGGCTCTTAACTCACAAGGGAATTTAGGACGCGGTCGATTCGAGTTGCGAAAAGCCGAGCTCAAGTTGTCTAAAGAGTTTGCTGTTTAAGGTTCACCTTAATTATGGGTAAACACCTGGGTAGGTTTCTAGCCATCGTTGCGACGTCGGTGTTCATTTATCAGACTGCTAATGCTGCGTCACTCGTGGGCAAAGTAATTGATGTCAATGATGGCGACGAAATAACTATCTTCAACTTGAACCGTCCGGTTCGAATCAGGCTCATTGGTATAGATGCACCTGAAAAGGACCAGGTCTTCGGCCCAAATGCCAGACAGCATTTGGCCGATCTGGTACTTGAAAAAGTCGTTGTCGTTGAGTACTCGGGAATTGGCGAGCACGGTAGTCTGATTGGTCGCGTGCTTTTGAACGATACAGACATCAGTGCGCAGATGGTCCGAGATGGCGCCGCCTGGTTTGAGCCAAATCACAGCCACTTGTCAGACACTCAGCGCGAAATCTACTTTGAATCAGAACAAGCAGCACGACGTGAAAAGCGTGGACTGTGGCAGTCTGAAAACCCTGTCGCTCCGTGGGAATTTGTAAAGGCCGAGGAGCTAAAACGAAACGCGGTGACGAGCACTCCTGCCGCCACGACTCAAACAGTCAAACATGGAAGCGCCTCGGCGGAACTCACCAGTCTTGGTTTGGTACGGACAAACACAGGCGCAGTAGCAAAACCACAATCGGCTCTAGTTGAAGACGAGGAAGATTGGGGTCCGGTGGGGACGCTAGCAACGAGTTGGCATCCGCTGAAGCCAACCGGTGAGAGTTTCAGTGTGCTGGTACCATCAAGTGGCAAGCAGAAAACAAAGGCGATTGCGGTCGGAAATCAGACCATTAATGTTAACTATTTTATGGGTCGAGATGGATACACATTGTTTTTTTTAATGTGGACCACGGGACCAAACCAGGAACAGTCTAACGACCAGGCTCTCAAGGCTGGTCTTGCAGGGATCTATAAAGGTATGGACTCGGCGTTTCAAAAAGCCGGTGTCGGTAGATTCGACTGTGAACCGTTATCTGACAAGAACATCTCGTCGGGCGGATTTGTTGGTCGTGAATTCGATCTGTCTGCATGTCCACTGCGTGGTATTGCCCGTGTGTACACTCGAGTAGTGGGCGGCAATCGACAAATGTACGTGGGCGCAACTTTCTATAATGAAGTGGAAGGCAACGCCTCGAAGTTTATGAATTCATTCCGCATCACACCGGAGAAGAGCAGTAAGCAGAGTAGTAGTGCGGGCACAAACTAGGTTGTCGACTAAGGTGCGTTAATCTTCGCGCTTCCAAAATAAAACCTCCATTCAGCGATTCTGGATGGAGGTTCTTTTTGTTTGAGGGGCTTTGCACAGAAAGTCAATCCGACCTGGCAAAGACCGCATGCCAGGTTCCGAACAATTGGCCAGCCTGCGAAGCAGGCGTAAGCGTGAAGCCCGTTGGCGTGAGCCCCAGGGCAAACGCAGATCATGATTCAAGCCCGTGATAACGGGCGAAAGCGTAGCTTGGAAGATGCTGTCGCCCGCTGTCGCGGGCTCCATCTCAATTCCAACGGCTCCCTGGGGCTTACGCCCCAGGCTCTACGCTTACGCCTGCGTTCGCAGGCTAAGAGATTTTTTGTGCAAAGCCGTATTGACGAGAACGCTTTTCAGAAAGCGTATTGAACAGTTCAGGGAGTCTTCACATAAGGCATCCCGCGCAAAATAATTCTTTGACGTCTCGCCACTCGTTTCGGATTCACCTGGGGATTGAAGACAGTTCGTGGGTTCGGAATCATTGCCGATAAAAAAGCTGCTTCGTTGGGCGCAAGATTGGCTGCGGATTTGTGAAAGTAATGTTGGGCAGCCGCCTCTGCACCATAAATTCCATCTCCCCATTCAATAACATTCAAGTAGATCTCGAGGATTCGTCGTTTCGTCATCGTGCGTTCAAGCATGATCGTTACGATTGCTTCCTGTCCTTTGCGCACAAAACTTCTTTGCGACGAGAGATAGAGATTCTTGGCAAGCTGTTGACTGATTGTCGAACCGCCGCGCTTGAACTCAGGAAGATTAGGTAACCAGTCGTCGTCTTCACCCTCTTTCTTCGCCTCCTTTGCTGCTTCGCGTTGGCCCTGTTCGAAAGCTTTCTGAAGTGCTTCGTAATCGAATCCATGGTGATAGACAAAGTTAGTGTCTTCGCCGGCCAACACGGCACGCTGCAGGTTAAGGGAAATCTGCTCGAGCTTGACCCAGCTCTGTTCACGTTTTGGTTGCTGACCTTTTGCTTCTGCCTCACTGGCTCGTGTGTTGATCAACGAAGTGGAGGAGGGATTGTGCGATCGTAACCAAAGCACGCGTACGAAGAGAACCCCTTCGTAGACAATAATGCCCAATAGAACGCCGAGAGTCAGGCGAAATATCCAACGTAGAATCAGTCTCATGCTGTTTGGAAGTTCTCCGCGTTAAGCGCAGTTGCGGTGAGTTGGGGTTCAAAAATTTTCTTCACCGCCCGGATAGTATTGCAGTGAATCTCCAATGTGTCGTCGAGTTCTTTCCCGTAACCTCCAGACATTACTGTCGTGACCGGCACTTCACGTTTATAGCAAACCGACAGAACAAGCTCATCTCTTTGTCGCAACCCGTCGATTGAAAGCGATAACTTTCCTAACTTATCGCCTGAGAATGGATCTGCTCCTGCGAGGTAAAAGACTATGTCAGGTTGATGCTTGAAGACATGGATCAGACTGTCTGATAGCAACTGCAAGTATTCGTGGTCTCCTGTTCCGTCTGGCAGTTCGAGATCCAACGAAGATGTTGCTTTGAAAAGTGGATAGTTGTTTGCACCATGCATCGAAAACGTAAATGTGTCCTCGTCGTTTTCAAAGATCGTTGCGGTGCCGTTGCCCTGGTGAACATCGCAATCGACGATCGCCGCGCGTTGAATCAAACCTCTCGATCGTAGTGTGCGAATTGCAATTGCCACGTCGTTGAGGACACAAAAACCCTCGCCGCGATCGGGGAACGAGTGATGCGTTCCCCCAGCTAGATTCGAACAATAACCTTCATCCAAAGAGTGAATGGCGGCAGAGATTGTTCCTCCAACTGCGTAAAACGACCTGCGGACTAACGATTCGGACCAGGGAAGGCCAAGTCGTCTCAGCTCCTTGTTAGTTAACGTGCCGTTACACAGACGCGAGATGTAATCCTGTGAATGAACAAGCAGTACGTCGTCGACCTCAGCGGGTGACGGCTCCTCAAGTTCGTGAGGGTGCAATGTTCCTTCAGTGAGCAGCTTATCGCGAACCAGTTCAAACTTTCGAATAGGAAAGATGTGGCCTGAGCCGATTTCTGCGTAATAACGGGGTGTGTAAAAGACTCGCATGCCGGATCGGGTTTGATATTACCGCGAGAGATCGACACTGCAAAATCCAATCTGACATTAATGCGGGCGAACGATAATTACGTTGCGGGGGCGCAGCCTATCCGCGTGAATCTTCGGTGTTGCATCAGAAGGGAGTTAGATTCCAAAAATTTGGAACTTGCTAACGAGTTACGGCACTCGGAGGATCTAGCACGGCACAGCTAATTATTTGCCTCTTCGTGCCGAGTTCGTTGACAGTCACGCTGCCTCAGGCTACATTGATATCCCGTGAATCACACGGGCTCAATTCCCCAAAACAAACACCATCGAACAACGATTGTCGTAATCCCCGCTCGTCTCGGCTCCACACGACTACCTGCAAAAGCCCTCGTTGATATTGCTGGAAAACCCATGGTTTGCTGGGTTGCAGAGCGCGCTAAAGCCGCTCGAAACGTGGACCATGTAATTGTCGCCACCGATAGCAAGAAGATCGTGGATGCGGTTGAGTCCTGGGGATTGGATGCCCGACTTACCGCCGAGACTCATGCAAGTGGTACTGATCGGATTGCCGAAGTCGCCACTGCCTATCCCGAAGCAGAAATTATCGTTAACTTGCAGGGTGATGAACCGTTGATATCACCGGACACCGTCGAGCGCGCAGTTGATAAGATGCACGACGAGATGTCGAAATCAGACGGGGCAGGAATTGTAACGACCTGGGAGCCGATCGAAGAGTTTAACGACATCATAAATCCAGATCTCGTGAAAGTGGTTGTCGGAGATCAGGAGCAAGCACTTTACTTTTCGCGTTCCCCGGTTCCTTATCCACGTGATCTGATCAAAAAGCATGGTTCACTTTGGAGCGCGTTCGATCAGGAACCCGACTTTTTGAAACTTTTTCGCAAGCACACCGGACTATACGTCTATCGACGTGACGTCTTGCTGGAATTTACCAGTTGGTCCCAGACTCAACTTGAACAGCTCGAAGCATTGGAACAATTGCGTGCACTGGAGCATGGAGTTTTGATTAGAGTGATCGAAGCAAGCGGATCGTCGATCGGAATTGATACCGCCGAGGATTTGCGACGTGTGCGCGAACTGATCAAGGAAGGGAAGTTTGAGTTGTCGGGAGCGCGATAAATGAGTGACTGGATCGGTGCTGCTGTAATTGTTTTCCTGGTGTTGTGTGGACTTTTCGGTTTGTCGCGCTTAGGAAAGCCATATGACATTTCAGTCGAGGAATATGAACGACGTGCGCAGGAAGGACCAGGTCTTCTCGGTGCAGGTCTAGTTGGTCTGCAAAAGGCACTTGATCCGGCCATGGAGAAAGCTGCGGAAGTACAGGAAGATTTTAGACAAGGTCGTTACGACGGCGACCAGGAATCAGGTGATCCTCCGGAAGCCGGCGAAACTGACAATCAACAGCAAACAACCTGAAATGGAGAATTCGATGCCTAAATATATCTTCGTAACTGGGGGAGTTGTTTCGAGTCTGGGTAAGGGACTTGCAGCTTCCTCAATCGGTTGTTTACTGGAGACTCGAGGCTTGCAGGTCGCACTAATCAAGCTTGATCCGTATATCAACGTGGATCCCGGCACGATGTCGCCTTTTCAGCACGGTGAAGTTTTTGTTACCGATGATGGCGCCGAGACTGACCTTGATCTGGGTCACTACGAACGCTTCACTCACGCTCAACTATCGCAGGCCAACAATTGGACCACCGGAAGGATCTATCTTTCAGTGATCGAGAAAGAGCGCCGCGGTGATTACCTTGGTAAAACAATTCAGGTCATTCCCCACATCACAAACGAAATCAAAGAAGCTGTTCGTAAAGTTGCGGAAAAGGACAAGCCTGACGTAATCATCGTCGAAATCGGGGGAACAGTTGGTGACATCGAATCATTACCGTTCCTCGAAGCGATTCGCCAGATGGGGAACGAAGAAGGCGCAGGCAACGCGCTGTTTATCCACGTAACTTTAGTGCCGTACATCGCCGCTGCCGGGGAATTGAAAACAAAACCGACGCAACACTCAGTACGTGATCTGCGCGAAATTGGTATTGCTCCAGATATTTTGCTTTGTCGATCTGAAAAGCCATTGTCGCGAGAACTTCGCGGAAAGATCGCTCTTTTCTGTAACGTCAAAGAATCGGCAGTAATCAGCGCACAAGACGTCGACACGATTTATGACGTACCACTTGCATTTCATGAACAAGGACTCGATGCGTTGATTGTTTCGTTACTGGGGATGGAGCAACAGGCGCCGCAAGCTGACCTGGCTGAGTGGCGCAACCTGGTTTCGACCATTCGTGAGCCATCTGGTGGCGGGACTTCAATCGCAATCGTCGGCAAGTACGTTGAACTTGAAGATTCTTACAAGTCGTTGCGCGAAGCGCTGACTCACGGTGGTGTTGCTAATAATTTGCGGGTGGATGTCAAGTGGATCGAGTCTGAAGAATTGATGGACGATGATTACGAAGAGCGTCTGCGAGATTTCGACGCGATCCTGGTGCCGGGTGGTTTTGGCAAACGTGGCATCGCGGGCATGATCCGCGCAATTTATTATGCTCGCAAAAGCCGCACGCCCTACTTCGGGATTTGCCTGGGAATGCAGACGGCTTGCATCGAGTATGCACGTAACGTTTGTGAATTGAAGGATGCTGACTCGACTGAGTTTGATCTCGAAACGCCCAATCCAGTGATCTTCAAGTTACGAGACCTGGTGGGAGTTGAAGAATTGGGTGGAACGATGCGCCTTGGAGCATGGCCTTGTCGATTGGCTCCAGGATCATTGGTCAGTGAAATTTATGGCGGAGCCGAAGAGATCAGTGAACGCCATCGCCATCGTTATGAATTTAATCCTGAATATCGCGCAGTTCTTGAAAAAGAAGGACTGGTATTCAGTGGAATTTCTCCAGACGGTAAGTTTGTAGAGATGATCGAACTACCACGCGAAGTCCATCCCTGGTTCGTAGCGGGCCAGTTTCATCCTGAGTATAAGTCGAAGCCTTTAAGTGCTCACCCGCTGTTTGCTTCATTTGTTCGCGCGGCGTACGAAAACCGGATCAAGTCGGAAACCTCAATGGAAAAGAATGGTGAGGTGGATCTGGTAGTGCACGAGCGTCTCAGCGCCACCAGTGGTGACTGAATTGACTTGCAACTGGATGATTCTCTGAGATCACCAAAGTGCATCCGACTCTTTTTTAAGAGATAATCACTGAGCCCTTACTCTTCCCTCGAACATTGCTGCTGATGCTGAGTTGCCCACAATGCGGAAGGCGCTATCCCTCTGACGTGAAGTTCTGTCCCGAGGATCAATCTGCATTGCAGGCTGACGCTACTGTTGTCATCAACCCTCCCAGCGATCCTTTAATTGGTGTAACACTAGACGGAAAGTACCGAATTGAGGAACGACTCGGTGTCGGCGGCATGGGTACCGTCTATCGTGCTCGACACCTGTTGATCGATCGCGCAGTGGCGTTGAAAGTTCTCAACCAGCGACTCGTAGAAGATGAAGCTTCAAGAATAAGGTTCCAGCGCGAAGCAAAAGCTGCCGGTCGCTTGCATCACTTAAATGCGGTCGCGGTTACTGACTTCGGAGAAAGTTCCCAGGGCTACGTCTACATCGTTATGGAACTGCTCGAAGGACGAACTCTTCGAGAGATCCTCGCCAAGGAAGCGCCTTTAGAAACAGCGCGCGCCGTGTCGATGATGTTGCAGGCTTCATCGGCGGTTGCTGCTGCACATGAAGCAGGTGTCATCCATCGTGATCTAAAACCCGCGAACATTTTTGTCACGCAAAGTGCCGACGCGCCCTCGGTCGTGAAGGTGCTGGATTTTGGGATTGCGAAACTTGCGGCCGACACACTGGACGACGACGACCCACATACGCTTACGCAAATCGGCGCGATGATCGGTACTCCACGTTATATGTCGCCGGAGCAGTGCAATGGATTTGAATTGACGCCTGCATCTGACGTCTACAGTCTCGGTGTCATCCTGTATGAAATGTTGACTGGCATGGCGCCGTTCAGCGGGTCGTCGCCGTTGGCGATTGCGGTGAAGCATGCATCCGAGTATCCGCGTCCGCCGAAGGAGATCGTTGCCGCTATTCCGGATCAATTAGAGAGCGTGGTGTTGCACGCGCTGGAAAAGACACCTGAGGACCGTCCACCTAACGCTGCAGCATTTCGTAATGAACTATTGCAGTTAGCTGAGAGGCTTGGTCTCGAACACCATGCTCTCGTTTCATCGCCTGACATTGAGGCGTTGCGTGTTGCCGGTATCGAGTCTCCTTCAGGCCGGTTGATAGTGGATATTTCGAGATTGCGAGAAGGGCGGGCATTAAGTTCAGGCAACAACGAAATCACCCTCGTTAATCAACCTGAACAGAAAGTCGCACGCGCGACAAAGAGTCCTGAGCCGGTTGAGTTCTCCAGAATGGAAATCGGCCTTGGGCGCAGTAACACACTTCGCAATGCGGCGATCGTTGCAGTTATCTTGCTGTTCTTTATGGTTGGAGGCGGATTATTCGCTTTCCGGCTTTGGACCAATGCTCAAAAGCCAGTCGCACCCGTTGTCGCTCCTTCGCCAATCCCAACACCAATACCGTCGCCAACTCCTACCGCTACATCAACGCCAACCCCTAAACCGAAACCATCGCCTTCACCCAGCCCGTCTCCGAAGAAGGGCAATTCGTTTGTGGACAAGGTCAAGCGTATACTCAAGAAACCTTTCTAAACTTCAGTTGAGGACCGATATTAGCTCTAGACTTGCATGACATTACATACAGACATAAGACCTTTTTCTGTTGGTAACGCTACTTTTGGCGACGGACATTTAACGGTTATCGCCGGACCTTGTGTAGTAGAGAGTCAGGAACACACTCTGATGATGGCGCGAGAATGTTTTGCTCGTGCGAAGGAGGCGGGACTGAACTTTGTGTTCAAGGCTTCCTTTGACAAAGCGAATCGCTCGTCCATCAAGAGCTTTCGTGGGTTGGGAATGGAAGGCGGCCTGGAAGTCTTACGTCTGGTAAAGGAGGAAGTCGGGGTTCCGGTGCTGACTGATGTCCACGACGTCGCGCAGGTGGAACCAGTAGCTGAGGTAGTTGATGTCCTGCAAATCCCCGCTTTCCTTTGCCGGCAGACTGACCTCATTCTCGCAGCAGTGAAATCCGGAAGAGCGGTCAACGTTAAGAAAGGTCAGTTCCTTGCGCCGCACGATGCCAGGAACATAGTTGATAAGGCTCGTAATGCTGGATGCGAAAAGCTGTTACTAACTGAGCGTGGAGCAACTTTCGGTTACAACAACCTGGTCGTTGATATGCGTTCGCTTCCTATTATGCGCAGCTTTGGCGTGCCGGTAGTTTTTGATGTGACCCATTCTTTGCAACTGCCTGGCGGCCTCGGCGATGCAACTGGGGGACAAGCCGAATACATCGAATTCCTTGCCCGCGCGGGTGTAGCATGCGGCGTGGACGCGGTTTTCATGGAAGTTCATGACTGTCCTGAAAAAGCGTTATCCGACGGACCAAACGCATTACCTCTGGAGCGAATGCAGCCGTTACTCAACATGCTGCGAGATATCCATAATTTAGTGAGACGTGCTATTAACTAGACATACCAGACTTTCTAATTCGAGTTTGTGATTCCGAATCAAATATGAAGATCTTTTCGACGTTGTGCCTTCTCGTTTTGTTGTTGTGTAGTT
>Ga0068860_100008647_pt1 | contig 10144 bp, 10 predicted proteins | sample KBSSwiS32_FD_66597 | JGI IMG/M metagenome (GOLD analysis project Ga0068860, IMG submission 66597) | Switchgrass rhizosphere microbial communities from Kellogg Biological Station, Michigan, USA - KBS Switchgrass S3-2 | ecosystem: Host-associated > Plants > Roots > Rhizosphere > Soil ...
CAGCTGAACATTTTTATCTACTATTTCCCTGCGCGAGTCCAATGCACAAATAATCTGTTCAGACCTGCTTTCGATTTCAAAAGAGATAATATTATCATCAGGAACAACAATTGGCCGCACATTAAGATTATGAGGAGCCACAGGAGTTATTACAAAACTGCCTGATTCAGGAAAAACAATTGGCCCATCACAACTCAATGAATAACCGGTAGAACCTGTAGGCGTAGCAACAATCAATCCATCTGCCCAATAGGTATTCAGAAATTCACCATTCAGGTATGTGTGAATTTTTATCATTGGTTCCGTATCTCTTTTATGTATCGCAAATTCATTCAGTGCATAGGGAACAGGTCCAAATAGTGGCTGATCCGCATCCACGTGAATCATGGTGCGCTTATCAACGACAAATGTTCGTCTCCGGATCGATTTCACCGCAACAGAAAGTTCATTGCGGCCAATGCCAGCCAGGAAACCGAGCCGGCCAAAATTAATTCCCATTACCGGAATTCCTTTATCACGGACAAGTGTAACCGTATCCAGCAATGTACCGTCACCGCCAAAGCTCAGGATAAAATCTATATCAGCAGATAGTTGTTCAGAAGATGCAAAGGTGGCCGGAGAAACAGGGAGATTTATTTTATGGCGAATCTGCTCGAAAAAAGGGCTGAATATAACGGGCTCAATCTTATGATTAATCAGCTCATCAAAAAACAACTGTACATCTCCGTAATGATCTTCTTCAATAATACGGCTGTATATAGCGACCTTCATGCTGAACGTTTAGAAACTCGAATTCTTGTTATGTAAATATAACCCGTTTTGCCCTATCTGGTTAAAGGACCATTCGAGCTTCAATGTAAAATCATACAAGGTAAGTATATCGAGACCAAAACCACCGGAGTAAAGCATTTTATTAGTCAACGGGTTATTATCGCCTGCCTGCGGGTTGTGCGCATAACCGGCATCGCCATAAATTTTTGCGAATATGCGAACAGGTATCACCCCTGAGCTTCGCCATTTGTTTGGCGGAATATTGATCTTGAAATTAAACACCTCTCTTGCTACATTTACTTCCAGCGTGCCGCCGGCAACGCCATCCATAACATAGTATTCATAACCCGGCATAATGAAGTCTCCATAACCCAGCAACTGCTGATTGACATAGGGTTGCTTAAAGGGCAATTTTAGCATCGCGTCGGCGCGAAGACTTAAAAATGTTTTGGGAAATAGTATATAGTTAGCAGAACCTTTCGCCGTTATTTGCCATAAATTCATTTCTTTATTAAGCCCTTTTTTGCTCAGTGTTAACTCACCGGCATATCCCTTTGTGGGGTAAGGAATATAATCGAGGTCAAAATAACTCATGATATAGTAAAACTCAGGATAACGGGCAACAGTATGTCCAAATTTGAAATAGGAAGGGTTGAGCTTTGCCACTGTATCGCTTATATTTTCCTGGTTGAATGCTATCCCGATACGATGTCTTGTTTTGATAGCGCGGCGATAGGTTACTTCACCATATGCCCGGTAAAAAGAACGGATAAAACCGGGATCTTTGAAAAACATCTGTTTATTATCTTCAGTTATATAATTTAATTCCCGGTTTTTACCAAGATCCATTCCAATATTCATTCCCCATTTCAACTGCCTGTCTATATATAACCTGTCATAATTTATAGATAACTGTTTCGTATAACCGTTTATCAGCCACACTCTCAGTTTGTCGTTGAAACCCGTGAAATTGTTATACAACAGTTTAAGTCCATAATTGACCCGGTCGAAACTGAATTTATTTTCCACTATCCATTGATTCAGGTTTCTGTCTACGGGTTTGAAATAAGGTAAGGGAAAAATATACCAGCGTTCCTTTACATCCACCATCACATCTACATTGTATCCTTCAATACTTTTCAGCGCCACAATCACTTCGTGAAATAAGACCGTATTCATCAGCTGTCGACGGGCATCTTCAAATTTCCGGACAAGATCCTGCAGGCGAAAATGATCACCCGGTTTAAAAGGTATCTCACGAAGGATGATCTGGGGTTTTGTTTTTTTATTACCAGAAACAGAAATGGAACGAACTATAAATGGAGATTCATTTCCTGAAGTATCTGCCTGTAGATTTAATGGCTGATCCGGCACAGGCAATGAGGCGGCTCCCTGCTCCTGCGCCATGATTTTACAGCAGGATGCAAGTGATAATATAATTACCAGGCGATATTTCTTAACCCACTGTATCACTCAATCTCTGAAAGCAATAATTACTGATTAAGGAAAATTAATAGTTTGTTTGGTAAACGAGGGCTCAAATTTTCAGGTAATTCATAAGGTTGTCATAATTATTCCGCAGCTCATTTTCATATAATTCTTCACCAAAATAGTATTTCACATTGTATTCGTAACGCTGAAAAGTAGCGACAATGTCGGATATTTCCGGTTTGTCTACTTTAATCGTTACCTGGGTGAGGCCGGTTTGAGAGTCGGTAGTAGTATTTAGCTGCTTGATCTGTGCATCGTTGGATTCGATAATACGGCTGATCGCATTAAACGAGTAATCTTTCGCTTCCATTTCAAGAACGATAAGTCCCCCGGGGTCATTCACATTCATAAATGAGGAAGCTTGTTTCAGCAAATCAGCATAGGCAACTGTTCCTGTAATTTCATTTTCTTCATTGACCACGGGCACCACGCTATATCCATTTTCTACTGCCAGTTGAACAGCTTTCAGAAAATGTTCATTTTCTTTTACACTATTGAGAGAAAAAGATTGTTGTAATTCCTTTAGTTCTAGGTTATCATTATCTACCTGCAGCAGATCGTCTTCACTGATAAGTCCTACAAATTTTTCACCGTCAACAATCGGCAGGTGAGAGACATGACTTTCATTCATCATTTGCAGGGCCTGGTACACTTTGTCATGCAAGTGAAGATATGGTAGTACTTGTGAATGAAGGTCTCCTGTTAACATGGATAGCGGCCCTTTATTTATCAGCGAGACAGTAACAGTCAGGTAACTGTTGCAGGCTCATTGAGTTTTTTCAAAAATTTAAGCAAGATCGCATTGAATTCTTCCGGCACCTCCATCATCGGCGCGTGACCACATTTATCAATGAAATGAAGCTCACAGTTAGGAATCAACTTGTTAAATTCCCGTGCCACAAATGGCGGTGTTATCGTATCATTATTCCCCCATATTAATAACGTAGGTTGCTTGATTTGATTGAGTTCCTCACCCAAATTATTTCTGATGGCACTCTTCGCAAGGGCGATTATTTTGATCGCCTTAATGCGGTTATTTACAATGCCGTATACTTCGTCAACCAGTTCTTTTGTTGCTGTTTTGGGGTCATAAAACGTCAGCTCAGTCTTATTCTTTATATACTCATAATCTCCACGCTTGGGGTAAGTATCACCCATTCCGCTTTCAAAAAGACCCGAACTACCGGTAAGAATGACCGATTTTATTTTTTCGGGGTTCTTTAAAACATGTACGAGAGCGACATGCCCGCCCAATGAATTTCCTAGCAAATGAATATCAGTATAGCCTCTTGCATCAATGAATTTATTGACAAATTTGGCGAGCCCTCCTACAGAGGTATGCAGAATGTCCAGGTCGAATAAAGGCAGCAAGGGAACGATCACTTTATTATGGTGACGGAAGTACTCTATCAGGTCGCCGAAATTGCTTAAGGCGCCGAACAGACCGTGCAACAGCAGCAATGGTTCTCCATCGCCTTCTTCGACAAACCTGAACTTATCCTGCTGTTTAACTTCGTACTGCATACGTAACCGGTATGGTTAATTTTTGCTAAAATAAAAGATTTGGGGCAAAAATGCTATGGAATTGATTAGCAACAAACTATTTTTTAAGCAGCTTGCTTCGTGTGTTCCGAAATATTTCCAAAAAATGCTTCAAGTTTGGTAAACATATCTTTGAAAAAAGGAATCACAACAGCAAAGCCATCAATAGCTTTAGGCCCCCAGGGTTGTATAAACGACCACGTTTTCGATGCGACTATCACTTCCGGCTTCAACAATTTTACCTGCTGAGCATAAAATAAAACCACACTGAAAACAGTAATATACAACATTGCATAAACAATTATTCCACCTAATCTGTTCAGCCAGCCCAACATGGCAATTTCTATTGTCTTTTGTATAATAGCCGCGAGCCAGCGAACCAACAATGCGACCAGGATAAACACAAGAACAAAAGAAATAACCGGAAGCCACTTATCTGAAACTTTTACGCTTTGCCCGATATAACCGGCAACCACCGTCGATAATTTCATCGCTGCTGCAAGCCCCACAATAAACGCCAGCAATGAAAAGACAGCTACAATCAATCCTTTACGATAGCCCTTTACCAGGGCTATGATCATAAGAATCGTAAAGACCACATCGATTATCATATACAGGCACTGTCAGCTTATTTTGATAACAGCTCCTTTACCGTAGCAGAAATTGTTTTGCCATCTGCCTTACCGGAAAGCTTTTTTGTTGCCGCACCCATCACCTTACCCATATCTGCGGGTGATGATGCACCTGTCTCGGCTATTATTTTCGTCAATTCTTCCTTCAATTCATCTGCTGATAACTGTTGCGGAAGAAATTTCTCGATCACCTGAATTTCTTCCTGTTCTTTTTGCGCCAGGTCGCTCCTGTTCTGTTGCTGAAATATCTCCAATGAATCTTTTCGTTGCTTTACCAGTTTTTGCAGCAGTTTGATTTCATCGTCTTCTTTTAACTCTCCACCCGAACCTTCTGCAGTTTTCGCCAATATGATAGCCGCCTTTACGGCCCGCAGGCTGCGCACTGTTTTTTCGTCCTTTGCAAGCATGGCTGTCTTTAATTCCGCCATTATTTTTTGTTCGAGACCCATAATATACTATTTACGATTTTCGATCGAACATTTTCGATTTTATACAGTTTGCCAATAAATCCGGAATCTAAAACGGTCAATCCAAAATTATTTCGGTTACGCTTTGTTTTCTTTTAATTGTTTTTCCTGGAACTTATGATAAAAGTCGTGAGCAAACTTTTTCATGTCAGCCACAATTTCGGTATGGCGTGTCGCTCTTTCATATGTATCCGCCATCGTCATCATTGTCTGGTAAAAAAAGTCAGCCATCTCATCTACCATCATATCTTTTGTCCAGAGATCTATTCGTAAAGCTGCCTTTTCAGCACCATCCCAAAACGAAAGCATCATTGCCTTTGCCTTTTGTGCATTACCGGCTGTTGAGTCTGATGCCTGCCATTGAATGGTTTCAACCATACGGGTATCATCGAGCTTCACGTCTATATTAATTGTAGATTGATTCATTATGGAAATTTGAAAGGATGCAAAGGTAGGTCATTCGATGTAAAGAGTAACTAATCCAAACACTTGCTGATAAGGTGCCAGAGCTGCTCAGCAGTTTTTTCGGTTGTGTAACTGGCGGCAACTGTTTTACTCTTCTCCATTAATTCATTTCTTAACTTTTCATCTTTATATATCCGCATCATGCTTTCTGCAATATGCTGCGGGTCTTCGGGATTTACGCATAAAGCAGCACCGGCTGTTAACTCCTGCATTGCAGAATCCAACGATGTAATTATAGGAATACCCATTTTCATTGAAGCAATTATTGAAAAACAAAAGTCGTCCGTAAAAACGGGGTATATGAATGCATAGGCGGATGAAAGGATTATTAAAGCATCACGTTCGATGCTGTTATCTATTATTTTTACGTCAGCTTTGTATTTGTATTTTTCCAGTTGCGCTATGAAAGACGGGTCAGCGTTTGAACTTCTTCTGTAAATGATTAGTTGAAAATTGCTTTGTTGTCTTTTTTTAAACAACGAAAAAGCTTTCAAGAGGTTAATCAAATTTCCATTGGGATAAAATGATTCGATATAGTAGAAGAATTCTTTTCCCTCCGTATACTTAAGTTTTATTTCTTCTTTCAAATTGCCGGTTTGTTCTTTGTATAATCCGCAAACACCATTATAGATAGTATCTATTTTACCGGCCGCGGTAGAAAAGTTATTTGTTAATTTATTTTTTGTATTTGTTGAAAGCGCAATTATCGCTTTCGCTTTTTGAAGAGCCTTGCCTGCATATTTATTATAAAAGCGCAATTGTTTTTTTGTATATAAACCAGGCCGGTGTAAAAAAAGAGGATCATTGATGAGAATACACTGCGGCAATTTGGTATTTACTAAACATAACGCATCGGGTGAAAAAAAAAGATCTGCCTTATACCTTCGTAAAAGGGCTGGTATTTTAATATCAAACCAATATTTCCTGGTCAAAGTGTTTTTTTTGCCTGATTTTGCCAGGTATACCTCTGCGTTATTTCCGAAATTAAAATGGTCGGCCTGATGTCTTTCACAAAAAAAAATAAAATGATATTCCTCGTGAAGATGTGCTATATGTTTAAATGTACCTGATAAAAAGATCAGGTACTCATTCGCGTGATCCCCGGATAGAAAGGCAGCATTAACAACAACCCGCATATTCCGGCAAAGGTATCGTTGATCAGCTTATTATTATTTCGGGCAGTTTCGCGGTATACCGGGATTCATTACAATCGACTGCATCAAGCTTACATCGTATTCACTTTTACTTTCATGCTGCTCCCATTGGTTTGAATGCGTAATACTATACAGAAAAGTAATTTTACCCGGCCCTTATCGTTGAATGGCAAACAGGTATGGGACATCTATTTCATACAATTACGGGCGGATGCAAGCGATTTACGAAACGTATTTTTCAGGCCGGATAAAAAAAATTTTAAACGGGAAAACCCTGTAAGTCATATGAAATCAATCTATTTTGAACACTTGGATGAAATCAATTTTCTATATGCCTGTACCCGGTCGTTGGCATTATTGGTATCAAATTTGATAAGAATACAACTGGAAATTTATTGGCCGAAGGGACAATGTGCGGGAAGAGTTGTATTTAATCAGCAAATTGAAATTTCAGATAATAACAATAGACTGATTACCGGGTTACAAATGCGACGGGTGTTGAGTTTTGGTAAATAGATGTAACGGGTGAAGGTCTTTTGTTAGTGAACTTTTCAAAAACGACCTCTTAGGTGGAAGAGGATGGTGGCTTGTAAAAGGGGCCTTGGTTCGGGGCCCCTTATTTTTTGGTTTCAGTTACTGATAGCATCACTTATTTCCTATTGCAATTGGTTATCCCGCATCTTTAATATCTTACTTATCGCTTCGGCCTTTCATCAAACCACTCACTTCAGAATTAACTTGAGCAGGATCGTCGAAAATGACTTCTCTATTTTAGGTACCCGCGATTAGGGGCTTTTTATATACTTTTGTTTACTAATTAAAATTCTTTCATGGAGCACAACACAGACGGCATGGAGTATAACACCACCCGGAATTACCTAACCATGCGTGAATATGGCCGTCACATACAAAAAATGATCGAGCATTTGCTCACCATTGACGAGCCCGAAAGACGCCAGCGCAACTCGCAGGCAGTAATCGAATTAATGGGCTTTTTGAATCCGCATCTTAAAAATGTGGAGGACTTCCGTCATAAACTATGGGATCACCTGTTTCTTATTTCTAATTTTAAGCTGGAAGTAAAATCTCCCTACCCAATTCCCACCCGCGAAACATTAAAGGCTAAACCGGAACCACTTGAATACCCAAAACGGTATCCAAAATTTTCTCATCTTGGCAAAAACCTGGAACTGGTTATTGATAAAGCCCTGAAAGAAGAAGATCCTGATAAACGACTGGGCTTTGCCAACGCAGTTGCTTACTACATGAAACTCGCGTACAACAACTGGCATAAAGAACAGGTACACGATGATGCTATTCAAAGTGAATTGACCAATTTAACAGATGGGCAACTTACATTCACAAATACACCTTATGTAAAAGCATTCAGGCCACAACCGGAAAATCAAAGAGGCGGTTATGGAAAACCAAGAGGAAAATTTCAACAGCGTGGTGGCGGTGGTCATCGGAACGACAGGAATGACCGAAATGATCGTGGCGGCGGCGGCGGTAAATTCAAAAAGAAAAGGTATTAATTATAGTATATAATTTGACAGGTTGAAAAGTTGGCAGGTGTTTCACTTGTCAACTTTTTTGTTTTTACATTGCACCTTTGATTAATTAAGCAAAGGAAATCTTTCAAATTTTCAATCAGGAAGCATGAACTCTTTCGAAGTAACCGGCGGAAAAAAACTTTTCGGAGAAATTATTCCTCAGGGAGCCAAAAATGAAGCATTACAAATCATCAGTGCTATACTGTTGACCCCTGAAAAGGTAACGGTTACCAATATACCGGATATACTCGATGTAAATCTTCTTATCGAATTGCTCGGCGAAATGAATGTAAAGATCGACCGGCCGCAAAGAGATACCTGTATTTTCCAGGCAGATGATGTAAATATCGATTATCTCCACAGCGAACCGTTTCGGAAAAAAAGTGGTAAGCTGCGGGGATCGGTCATGTTTGCGGGACCTATGCTCGCCCGCTTCCGGAAAGCTTTTATACCAAAACCCGGCGGTGACAAAATCGGAAGGAGAAGATTAGATACACATATTATCGGTTTTGAAAAACTGGGTGCTTCATTTAACTATCATGAAGAAGATGGATTCTTTCATCTCGAAGCACCTGACCTGAAGGGAACTTATTTATTGCTGGATGAACCTTCTGTTACAGGTACTGCCAATATAGTAATGGCAGCAGTGATGGCGAAAGGTACCACGACAATTTATAACGCAGCTTGTGAACCCTATTTGCAGCAGCTTTGTAAGATGCTCAACCGCATGGGCGCGAAGATCGGTGGCATCGGGAGTAATCAATTGACTATAAATGGTGTGGATTATTTGGGCGGTACCGAGCACCGCATGCTTCCGGATATGATCGAAATCGGCTCCTTTATTGGTCTCGCTGCAATGACACAAAGCGAAATCACGATTAAAAATGCAGGCATAGATCACCTGGGCATTATACCTGATAAATTCAGGCAATTGGGTATTCAGATGAATTTTGTCAATGATGATATTCATATTCCGGCACAGGATATTTATGAAATACAGACCTTTCTTGATGGATCGGTATTGACTATTTACGATCATCCATGGCCGGGATTTACACCCGACTTATTAAGTATCGTACTCGTTGTTGCCACACAAGCTAGAGGCAGCGTACTTATTCATCAGAAAATGTTTGAGAGCCGCTTGTTCTTTGTAGATAAACTGATTGATATGGGTGCAAGAATCGTATTGTGCGATCCGCACAGGGCTGTTGTAATCGGGTTAGAGAGAGAACAGGCTTTGCGTGGCATTACCATGAGCAGCCCGGACATAAGAGCCGGTGTTTCATTGTTAATTGCAGCATTAAGTGCCGAAGGCAAAAGCGTTATTCAAAACATAGAACAGATTGACAGAGGTTATCAAAACATAGATGAGCGTCTTAGAAAAATAGGTGCCGGTATAAAAAGAATATAATAGCCAACCTGTACTTCTTTCGTTGCCTTTGCTTCAGTTTGCATCTATGCATTCCCGTTTTTTTAATCACAAATCCCTGGCATAAACTCCTTCACAGATAAATTATTAAACTTTAATAGTAACAACGATTTCAGTGTCGCACTCATAAACAAAACCTGGAATTGTAATGATGGCTTATAAGCCTGTAACTATATTTAATAATTCAACCGGGGATGAAATCTCAAAATCCGGTTGGTATGCCCACGATTCGGTATTGGCACCGCTATAAGTAACTATTATTGAGATTATTTTATTCGTAGTGTTTAGCTCCCTTTCTAAATTTTTTGAAAATTCCACGTCTCCTTCATGATCGCCAACGTATACAATCGTTTTATTCATCGTATTATTGAAAATCCGGTCCAAACATTTTATTCCGCTAAATGCTGAGGGCTTTTGAATAACAGCAGGAATATCATCATATCCAATAATAGCTTGAAATTTTTCAAGCAACTCATTTCTTTTCAATAGCTGTTTAATATTCACCCCTGAATTTTGCGAGCAAATTCCCTGCGGTATGTTTAATCGATTTATTGTTTGTTTAATGCCGGGAAATAATTCCACCGGCGTTTCATTTTTCAATTGATATTCTGTCTCTAAGACGAAAATCCACAAAGAACTG
>Ga0068860_100008649_pt1 | contig 10143 bp, 18 predicted proteins | sample KBSSwiS32_FD_66597 | JGI IMG/M metagenome (GOLD analysis project Ga0068860, IMG submission 66597) | Switchgrass rhizosphere microbial communities from Kellogg Biological Station, Michigan, USA - KBS Switchgrass S3-2 | ecosystem: Host-associated > Plants > Roots > Rhizosphere > Soil ...
GGCGGCGGTGGTGGTGGTGGCGGTGGTGGTGGCGGTGGCGCGGGCATGACCCGTGGCGGCGGCGGTGGACCCGGTCCCGGCGTGCGTGGCGGCGGCGACGTCAACCGCAGTTTCAACCGCGGCCACGGTGGTGGTGGCGGCGGCGGTCTGGTCGTCGGCCGGCGCTATCACGGCGGCGTCTGGTACGGGACGGGAGGACGGCGCTTCTGGCGCGGGCAATGGTACCCGTACGGCGTCGGCCCGTGCTGGCTGTTAACGCCCATCGGCTATGTCTGGGTCTGCTGAACGATCGCGTCGCCGATCGGACGAACGCGGAGGGGCCGGGATCACCGGCCCCTTTTCGTTTTGCGCATCGGGCACTGCGCGGGTGCAAACGATGTGCGATGCGCGGACCGGGTGAGCGCGGCGTCCCACGCGAACGCTTCAATCCGTGCGCACGCGGCGAATGAGCGCCTGGATCTGCTCATGCAGATCCGACACCAACGGCAGCCCGCCGACCGAATCAGCCTGCCGCAATAACGCCGTGCGCACATCGTCGGGCAGGCTCGACCATTGCAGCACGACCGCCGCGCCGAGATATTGCAGGGCGGTCTTGTCGCCCTCATGCAGAGTAATGGTCTGGGCCTTCAAGTCCGGCATGGGGCTTCTCCTGCGTTGCCGCCATTCATTCATATAGGGCAGCGCACGGACAAGCGAAGGCGTTTCGTCGCGTTCAAGCGGTTGTCGTCCGCCCGGTGGGCGCTCACCGCGGAGCCGCTGCTGGAATTCGTTGCTCGGAACGAGCGGCATGCCGCCGTGGACTTCGGCAACGACAGCGTCGGCGGCGGTGAACATCGCGCACGACGTAACGCCTATGGTCAATCTTATACAGACAGGGGCCACCCCGCGGGCGCAGTCTGAGTCATACGTCGCCCCCTGCGATCATTCCCCAAGTGGTTTCCAAGCGACTCCATGGCCATCCCGTCTTCGCAGTGATCGGGAGGTGGCGCGCGCGGCTAATTCGCGCAGGATTCTGTGCGGCCCGACAGGCGGCCAGAAGCGATATTCCCGGATCCGTCCGTCAAGCGCCACCCGTCGACCCGCGTGATCCATAGGGGCCGCTATGTAGGCGCGCCGTCGGCAAGCAAGCCAACGGAGGCGTCCACCTCGGCCCTCGTCGAAGTTCTTCAACAAGACGTCGACTTGATTAAGCCCGCATCAAATCGCGTCTGGCTGCTCGCTCACGAGCCCGCGCCGGAGCCGTGTTTTCCGGCGTTCTGTGCTGCGCCGGGGGGCGTCATTGCATCCTGCGGCGCCTCTCCCCCGGCTTCCATGGCGTCGGCCTTGGCCGTGTAGTCCTGGTGAATCGCGAGCAAACGGCTCGAGGCCGCCTCATCGGAAGCGATCGCGGCGAGGCGGAGACAGATGTCGGCTGGCGGCGAAGATAAGCGGCACTCGGCATGCAAGGACAACCCCAATGGCCGCCAACGCGAAACCCGCCCAAGCGTTCCACACAAAAAAGGGTCAGGGGTACGTTTATTTTACCGCGCGCAGGGGACCCTGCGGAACCAAAGTTCCAGGCGCGGCTTATTCCGGCGCAACGGAGGCGACGATGTCCGAGATAGACCCGTGGGAAAAGGCAGCGGACTGCGAGCGGGCAATTCAGGCAGCCGCGGACCCGCAACAAAAGACGATCCTGAAGAACCTGCGCTATCTCTGGATCGCACTGGCCAACGAAAGCGAGTGCATGAGCGCTGACGAGTTCGCCCACGAGAGCGAGACGATCGGTCGTCTGCACGTCGCACTGGCGCGCGCCCGCGCCCCCTCGCTCCACTAGCGTCCCGCGTCCGACATCATCGAAGCCGGCGCGCGGCTTCTGGTTTGAACCAATCAATTCCATACAGCGCGGCATTTCCGCAGCGTCCCCCATCAGGACGCACGCGCAGCCGCGTGTCGGCGCCGAAGTCTGCGATCAAGCAACCCACTGCGCTTCGGCGGGGCTTTCTATGCTGCACGCTTGCTACGTGCTACGCCGCGCGCGAGTCCGGTAATGACCGAGCCCAGTAATGACAACGCGGCCAAAAACTGTAGAATAAGTCTCAAGGTTTCTTTCGCCGGCAAGGCTCCGGCTGGAAAGAGCATGCCGATCACGCCGTACCTCGAGAGCCATAGATTCGATCCCGAGACCAAACGGGTGATGGGCATCGCGTTCGAGATGGCTCGTGTGGCACTTCGATTGTCCGATCGGACCGACGTCGCCAGTGAGATCATCGCCACCAGGATCATTCAACTTGCGAACGCCGGCGAACGCGATGCGGACCTGCTATGCGAGGGCGCGCTGACGTTCCTTCGCGAGCAGCAAGGACAAGGCGGCAGCCAGCCGGTCCCGCCGTTGCCGGGAAGCGATTGACCCGCTACGTTCGGGGACGAGCGCGGTCCATATGGGAGACCCGCCATGAAGATGGTTCATGTCGCCGCGGCGCTGCTCGCGGCACTATCGCTCAGCATCATCGGTCAGCGGCCGGCCGCCGCCGAAATCCACCGGCCCTGGTGCGTGGGCTACGTCGCGACGATCACGTTCAGCTGCACCTTCGTCTCATTCGAGCAATGTATGGAGACAGCGCGCGGCGGCGGCGGCTCTTGCGTGCAGAATCCCTGGTTCTTGCAGTATGGAGAACGCGGCCCGGCCTCCGATGCCAGGCAGGCCAGCGGGCGAAGCAAGCGGCGCTGACGCAGCGGCTCAATCGGCGAGCGAACGCTCGCGCTTCGATGCCGCCGGATTCTGCCCGGACGGTTTCCCATTCTTCGCCGGCGTGCGGGCGCCGTGAGCGGTCGCCTGAATGAGATGATCAACGACGCTGACAGGATCCTGCGCGGGCAAATCCCGGTTCAGGTCAGCGATTTTTTCCCACCACTCCGCGGAATATTTTCCACCCATCACCCACTCCCCGATTACCCATGACGGCGACCCTCATTAAGAATAACCGAGGCGAGATTATGGACGGGTGTCCCGCCCCGCCGCGTGCGGAACCGTGGGAACCCGACAGCCGAACAGGCCATCAGTTGCAATCCCAATGACATAGGCGGCGCCGAAACTGCCCGGGTGCACCGCGCGGAAAATTTGTGACGGGTGTGATGCAGCAGCGTTTCCGGGCGCTGGATGGCGGCGCCCGCCCGGCTCGCGACCATCCTAGCGACACGCACCGGCCCCGATTAAGAGTGAACATCTCGCGGAGCGGCCCGGCACGATTCGCGTTATGTTATTAAAAAGAGGAGCTGATCCTGGCGGGCGCGTTCGCACCGGGGGGCGCAAATGCGCGACACCGCTCGCAACGACCCTGCTTTTCCCCCGCTCTCCGCCTGCGTCATTCCATGGAACCTAAGTTCCCAGCGCACGTTTATGTGGGCCAACCGAAAGAGGAGAACACAATGGGTAAAGGTCTTTTGCTCTGGCTGATCGGGATTCCGATCCCAATCATCCTGCTGATCTGGCTGTTCGGCGGGCTCCACTAGCGTGGCGCTCAACCAGTTCATCGTGCTCAAGCGCAAGGGGCAATGGGCGGTCAAGTCGAACGACCAGGAGCGATCCTGCTCCAGCCAGTTGGAGGCGATCCATGCTGCCATCCAGCTCGCCAACGAGTGCGGCAAGAACGGCAGGGCCTCGGTGGTCTTGCTCCAGGCGGCAAAAAATCAGTTCGAGACGATCTGGACGTACGGCGAGAGCCCTTTTCCTCCCGCCAAGTCGGACTTGCCACCGCTGTCGGAGGCGTCGTAGCGCGGCCGTGCGATCGCCGTCGCGCCGTCGAACAGAAAAGAGGCGCCGCGTGCGGCGCCTCTTCTGTCTCCGAGCCATGACGAGTGAGCTGGCAGTCTCACGATCCCAAACGGCGCATCTCTGCCAAGGTCGTATCCGTTTGACGCGGCTCGCTTAGGCCATCGCATCTCCTGCGACTCAACGTCCTGACCGAATCACGTTTGCGGCAGGCGCGCAATTCCATAGCGGCTAATCCCCAACAAAAACGCGAGTCCGCGCCGCTGTCCCGTGGTTGGGCAACGGGCCCCCGGGCAGAGCCGCCGCGGGTGGAGGCCCCGGCACGGCGGCGCGTCGAGGGAGGCGGCCGGAAGCAGCGGTCACGGCGCATTCCCGGATGACGCGGATGCTACAAAGGATTCGTGTAACAGTTGTCGGGGATGATCGGCCCGCGCCGGCCGCGCCAGCAACGCGACCTCTTGCAGCGCTGCCGCCGGCGACGCACTCTCATGAACGGCTGCCTGAGGACAAAGCCGGTCAAACATTCGGATGCGTGCCGAGGCAGCGGAGGGAGCCTCCCGTGAAGCCCTTCAAATCGCGCGCAATGATGCTTGCCGCGGCGCTCCTCGCCTGCGCAAGCCTTCCCAACAGGGCCAACGGCGAGACTGTGGCAATGAAAGAGCTCACTCCCACCGGCAAGCTTCGGGCCGGCATCGTTTACGCGCCGGCGTTGTCGGTTTTCTTCGCGGTCAGGGATGCGGATGGCCGGCCGCGCGGCGTCACCGTCGATCTCGCCGACGAGCTCGCCCGGCAGCTTGGCGTCGCCGCGGATTTCATGGTCGCGCCCAATTCGGGCCTGGTGACCGACGCCGTGGAATCCGGCGCGGTCGACGTCGACTTCATGCCGGTCGACGACGAGCGCAAGATGCGCGTCGCCTTCGGCCCGAACTATTGTCTGATCGAAAGCACCTATATGGTCACCGGGGCTTCCGGGATCACAACCCTCGCCGAGGTCGATCGTCCCAATGTCCGGGTCGTCGGCATCGCCAACACCACCACGATCCGTGCCGCCGGCCGGAGCTTGAAAAATACCACGATCACGGCGGCAACTTCGGTGGAAGCGGCCGTCGAGTTGCTTCGGACGGGCGCGGCCGATGCTTTCGCACTGTCACGCGATTCGCTTCCCCCGTTTGTGGCGCAACTGCCGGGCTCCCGCATCGTCGACGGCGGCTTCCAGCAGACCGGCATCGCCATCGCCGTCGCGAAAGGCCGGGCGGGCGTGCTGGCCTATGTCAGGGCGTTTCTCGAGGATGCCAAGGCGTCAGGCAGCGTCCGGCGCGCGCTCGACCGGGCGGGATTCCGCGACCAGCCGGTGGCGCCGCCCGCCGAGTGATGGTCCTCGGACGGTCGACCGAAGCGCCGGCGCAAGACCGGTCCTCCCGGAATGAAGACAACGCCAAACCCACGGCGAGGCACGAGCGGCAACGATGTCGCTCGCGTGGCCACATGAGAATGGCCCCGCGGGGGGCCATTCTCTCAGCCTGGTTACGCGTCACGCGGGCAAAAAACTCTAGCGGCAGTCCCGTTCCCGCTCAGTGACCGTCACACCGTTGCGGGTTTCGCTCTCGGAGCGCGTGACGCAATCACGCCGGCGCCCGTCCGTTCCCTCGATCACGACACCGGGAGCAACGCGGCGACGCTCCTCGATCACGACGCCCGGCCGGCGCTCTTCCTCGATGCGTACGGCCGGCGGACCGACGCGCACGTCAACGTCAACCTGAGCCAGTTGGATGGAAGCTGCGCTCGCGGTCCCCGCCAGCAAGGGCGCGGACATCAGCACTGCAGCCGACGCCGCCACCGCCAATACGATGGTTCTCATGTTCGTTCCTCTGTTGCCTCTCCCATCCCAACGGGAAACGCTGCAACTTGTTCCGGGCGCGAAATGGTTCATCGCCGGCGCCGCCCACGATCCAAGGGGTGTCACGATCCAAGGGTGTGATGTGCCTCACAGCGAAGCGCCGCCCGGTGTGCGACCGTCTCGCTGCGGCAGGCGCGACCGGCGCTCCGCAATCGGCGGTCAGCAGCGGCTGGAATGAAGCCGCAGGTGCGCCGTTACTCGCTCTTGAGCAGGAAGGCCCCCACGCCCGGGGAGAGATTCGAATGGAACGAGCAATGTATTTCCGGCGGCAGGCTGAAGTCCTGCTCGGCCTCGCGCGCGCGACCATCGACCTCGGTGTCGCACGGCGACTGCGTAACCTGGCCGCTGAGTTTCAAGACAAAGCCGATGAGTTCGAGAGCGACCAAGCGGATTTTTCTCAGATGCCTTCCGGGGGGCGGGGGTCATCGAGCGACATCAACCGGCGCTAACTTCGCCTGACCTCGGTGGAACCAATTCCACTGGCGGTATTTGTATGTGCTGGAAGCGACGGTGCAGGGGTGCTGCCATGTCCAAAGCGGAAGAGGCATTCAGCCGGGCCGCGATGTGCGCCGACCAGGCGCAGGCGGCGCAGGACGAAGAGAGGCGAACGTTCTTCAACCGGCTACGGGATTCATGGCTGCGCGTGGCCAACAACTATCAGATCGCAGAGTCGCTGGCCGCTGACGCCGCGCCGCCTCGCCCAGCCGGAATGATCATGAGCGGCCTGGAGGCGGCCGAGGCGCTGCCGGAGCGATAAGCCCTCAACCCTCCAGACGACGGTCGGCGCCGCAAACGTCGCCGCGCTTTCCGGATTTCAATTGCAAAGACCACGCGGGGCTGATGTGGCAAGGTGGGCTTGCGGCCGGCAAACCAAGCGTGCCGTGGTACCAAATACACGTCCGCGGCATACCCGGCTGGCGTGCATGCCGCCGGCCGCAAGCCCGTCCGCCGCGGTTTGTACAGGGAGATAACGGCGAAAGATCGTTAGGCCCCGCTCCTAGGCGGCCGCCATGCACCGCCGCATGTGTCGGCCCGCCGTCGACTTTCAACGCCGATCACCATCCTGACGCATCCACGCGCCATCCGCACACGCCGTTCGCGTGGGGCAATGCCAGTGTCGTCGGACGCTCTTGCCGAAGATTGGCCTGGGCCCCGAAAGGAACGCGTTGTCTTGCGGCAGGATCAGATGTCTGCGGAATGCGATCCCGGATGGCACTGCACCGAAGCGTGTCCGCCGCACGAAAGAGCCGCGCAAGGATTTCGCTGCTGGGCCACCTGGAGCATTAACCGCACTTTAACCCTACCGGGGCATGAAGAAGGGGCCAAAGAGGCCTTCGAGGGACCTGGTTTTCGGAGGCACGCCCAAAGTGGAGTAGTGCCATGGACGGAAAGAACTCGGCGCTTCTGAAGGATCCGCAGCCCCAGACGCCCAATCGGGCCCCTCGTCTGCTCAATGCCGCTGCTTGGCTGCAAACGCTGGCGGCGTTGGAGGAGGAGTTCAAATCCATCCTCGCCGAAAAGATGGCGTCGAGCCGTCAGGCCGCTGACAAGCGCCGCGGTTCCTGACGTCCCATCGAATTTCGCTTGCTCCGCGCCCGGTCCTTGTGGTCCGGCCGCCAAAGGCGGCGCGCGAACTCACGAGGACATCGCGAGGTTGCGCTCAGCGGACGAGCCCCCACAGCTTGCTGAGCTCATCCAAGGCGGTTTTCATCCGCTCGACTGCCGCGGCATAGGCCTGCGGACGGCTGCTCCAGCCCAGCGTATAGCCGACCTGATCGAGCGGAGTTTCCCGGCACACCACCCAGTCGAGCACATGCGACCCGATCTTGCCTACGGCCTGCGTCGCCTCGCGATATCGTTGCCGATGAAAGACCTGGGCTTCTGTCCTCGCCATCCCGGAAAAATTGGTGCGATCGGCCGCAAAGATCCGCTCGACGTCGATCGACTGTAGCTGGTCCGCGAGGCCGGCGTGATACCAATGATGGCGATACTTCTGTCCGACGGAATACTGCTGGTGGGTAATGAGCTTGCGCGCACGAGCGCGTTCCAGTGGGCTGTCCCGCATGGTGATCTGGCCCGTGTCCCCGAGGTCGAAGTCCGCGCCGGCCCGGCGGATACGTTCCGGTGTGGGCAGCGCACGCCGCTCGACCGCCGGCGGCTCGTCTTTCTCCCGTCTCGCTTTCATGACGCCGGGATCGGATTGCTTCACTTGCTCGATCATCTCCCCTCTCCGCTCCGTTGACCGTCATCGGCTCTCTTTCGGCGGGCTGTGGTGCCCGTATCGAGGCCGTGATCCCTGCGCACGGTCCGACGCCGGCGTGGGCTCGCGGCACCTGGTATTGTTTCGGCCGCCGGTCGATGTGCGCGGGCGCGATGCGCCGCGCAGTAAAGCTCGCCGCGCAGCGCCTCCGCGCCGCAGAAGAAGAAATCAGGGTGGCTGGGATCGCCGACCGGCCAACGGCAGGCACCGCGGGTCAATTCGAGGAGCGACCTGCGTTGCGCCAATGGAATATCCGCATCGATGCGGGGATCGTCGACGTAAGGCTTGGCCTCGATCACCCAGGCCGGGGGCGGCCATTGTTGCCCCGCAAAGGTCCGGCCGAGCGCGGCCCATAGCTGGGGGGAGATGCGGCGGTCACGTGCTCTTTTGAGATGCGAGCGATGCACCCACGCTCGGGGAGAGAGTTCAGCGAACCCGAGCCGATGAATCTTCCCGAGCACGGCACTGCGACTGATGCCGCCGCCCAGCTCGCGGGCAATTCCCTGGGCGGTCACGCCCTGCGACCATCGCGCCTTCAGATACGCGATGCGCGCATCCGTCCAGGGCAATGCGGCACGCCTGCTCCGGTCTCGCCGGAGTTCGACCAATCGATTCATCACCGCCTTCCCCAACCTATCTTCTGGAAATTCGAACGCCACTAACCACGATTTGTAGGTATTTGTCAACTACCAAATGTAGTCGACTGCTCGCTAATGTGTCCACATGACGACGACACGCGGAGAGCGGTTACGGACCGCGCGCGAGAAGCGCTTCAAATCGGCGCGTTCCGCGGCAAAAGCCTTGGGGATTGCGATTTCGACTTACGGCGCCCATGAGCGCGCGGAAGCGCCTGGCGGCCGCGACTACGGCCCGAACGAGGCCCAACGCTACGGACGGTTCTTCGGAGTCACCCCCGAGTGGCTGTTGACGGGCCGAAAACCGTTTCCATCCGACGACCCCGAGGAACCGCCGCCGGGGCCCAAGGTGCGGGTGGTCGGCTATGTCGGCGCGGGCTCCGAGGCGCATATTTATGCGGTGGCGCAGGGCGATCTCGACGAAGTAGATCCGCCGCGGGGCTCGACCGAGGATACCGTCGCGGTCGAAATTCGCGGCGAAAGCTTGGGTGCGTTTTTCAACCGCTGGCTTGTCTTCTATGACGATGTCCGGCGGCCGGTGACGCCCGACCTGATCGGCGAACTCTGCGTGGTGGGCCTCGAGGATGGCCGGGTCCTGATCAAACAGGTACAGCGCAGCCGCACCGAGGGACTGTTCAACCTCATCTCGTCGATCGAGAAGCCCATTCTCGACGTCGCAGTCGAATGGGCCGCGAAGGTCAACAGCATCGCCCGGCGGGGCCGCGCCTGATTCGCCCCGATTTCTATTACTACATTTTGTAGTTGACAAATCCGACTACTTAGTGTAGCTGGTCTTTCGGCCATGGAGAGAGCCGAAAGCAGACGAATGCCATCGGAACAGCGAGGACGGTTCAAGCAGAAGGCCCCGGCTTTCCGCCACGACGTCATCGGCCACACCGCCGCCTGCACGGCAGCCGGCAGTTCCTCAGACCAGCCGGAGCGCGCTCTGCGCTTTCTCGCCCGGCTGGATCGCCATCTGCTCACGCTCGCAGACCAAGCGGCGCGGCGGGACTTTCTCGACCGCCAGCTTGAAGGATGGCAGCGGCGTTACGCCCGCTTCATCGCCACCGAGGGCGACTCCGAGCCCATCATCATTCCGGCCGACCCGCCACAGGCGGCCGATTTCCTTCTCACAATTGTCGGACTGATGGCGCGCCGATGCGCGCTGGAAGAGCAGACGAGGGTCCATGCCTAAGCAAAACACACGCAGGCCCCTGCCTGCCTCGATCCTCTCGCTCCTGGTCGCAGCCGACCAATGCTGCCCAGCAATCATCGGGCAAGCCCATCTTCTCTATCATGCAGGACTGGGCATCAATCCGGAACAGGCGGTCAGGACATTCACACAGCTGAAGAAGGATGCCGACGATTTGTTCAAAGCCATCGCCGATGTTGAAGCCGCCTTGAACCAAACTGAGACGATTCAACGTGGCGCTGCGGAACGCGACCGAGCAGAAAGGGTGACCGGGCACGACCGGCTACGTTTGCGCCCTTGCTAAATCATCAGGTCCTTGTTCTCGAGGCCGAACATGACGCCGCCCCAGCTGCTGCCGACATATTCGTATTGATTTGAAATATGCTGCCGCCCCGCCATCAAATCCGC
>Ga0068860_100008650_pt1 | contig 10142 bp, 5 predicted proteins | sample KBSSwiS32_FD_66597 | JGI IMG/M metagenome (GOLD analysis project Ga0068860, IMG submission 66597) | Switchgrass rhizosphere microbial communities from Kellogg Biological Station, Michigan, USA - KBS Switchgrass S3-2 | ecosystem: Host-associated > Plants > Roots > Rhizosphere > Soil ...
CGTGCGTGTCGATGAAGCCCGGCACGATCGTCTTGCCGGCGACATTGCGCACCGTGGCGTTCGCCGGCACGTCGAATTCGCCGCGCCGGCCGACTGCCGCGATCCGGTTGTCGCGAATCAAAATGTCGGCGTCGGCGAGGACTTCGTCGCCGCGCATCGTGATCGCGGTTGCGCCGCGCAGCAGCAGCGTCCCGTGCGGGACGTCGCGCGGCACTTCGACGACGGCATGGAATGCCTCTACCCCGTCGTGGCCCGGTTGCGGCCGCGCTGGCATGCTCTTCTGGCCGGCACGATCGAGCACAATGCGGTCGAGCGGCTGCCGGTAGAACGTCGAGCCGACCGCCCAGGTGACGGTGCGGCCGCCATCGGCCCAGCCGAAGAAATCCGCGCCGACATTCGTCAGCTTGCGGTGCGCGGTGTTCGGCGCCTCGAGGTCGAGCGCGGCGGCGTCGCCGCCCGGCAGCTTCAACAGATAAAGTTGTTCGACAATTTGCGCGAGCAGCCATTTTCCATCGGGACTGATGCGCAAATCGTCGGCCGGCACGCGGCCTTCCTGGAAATAGAAACCGGGGCCGGTCACGGAAATCAGCTTGCGCCGGCCGGAGCCGTCGAGCTCGATCAGGTTCAGCCCGTCGTCGCAGACGACGGCGACGCTCGAGCGATCCGCCGTGAACTGCAGCACGCCGCCCATGCGACCGCTCGCGACCACGCGCGCATCGCCGCCGCGCGCCGGCACGGCAATCAATTCGGCCTGGCGCAGCGGACCGTATTCCATATAGGTGTGCATGCGCTCGGCGTTGCTCGAACGCAGGGCGAGCACGGTCCTGTCATCGGGCGCGAATACGGGCGTCGTGTAGAACGCGCCGACTGCGGTCAGCGCCTGCGCGTTTCCGCCGCGCGCGCCGATGCGCCAGATGCGGCCGCCCTCGGCGGCGCTCCAGCTGACATAGACGATCGTTTTCCCATCCGTTGACCACGCCGGCTGAAAGGCCATCGTATCGGCGGGTGTCAGCGCCTGCGCTCGCGCATCGGCAGCAAGGTCCATCGTGTAGATGCGGCCAAGCGCGGAGAACGCGATGCGCCGGCCGTCCGGCGATGCGACCGGCGCCTGGATCAGGCGCGCCCGCACCGGGCCGATGTCGTCCTTGAACGAACGGCGCAGCGACGGACCGATGTCGAGGTCGACGCTGGCGTGAAACGGGATCACGCTCGCCTGGCCGCTGGCGATCTCGATTCGGTGGATCTTGCCTTCGTACGCGGCCACCAGCGCGCGTCCGTCCGGCGTGAACGCGTAAGCCGGCAGCAGGTCGCGCGACGCACTGCCTTCCTGGTCGTCGTGCTGGACCGGGTAGACCAGCTCGCGGTCGCCGCCGTCGGCGAGATCGCGCACGCGCAGAGCGGTCTTGCCGCGCAAACGCGCCGCGTACACGAGCGTGTGCCCGTCCGGCGACAAGGCCGGACGCATGGCGCTGCCCGGATTCGTGATGATCGTCTCGTCGGCGTTTGTCGAAAGGTCGCGGCGCTCGATGTCCCACATCGGCAATGCCATGTCCTCGTCGAACGTGCCGTGGCGACCGGCGAACCACAGCGAGCGATCGTCGCGCGACGCGACCGCGCCGAGGACGCTGAAACGCTGATCCTTCGGCTGGCTGTCGTAGGCCTTGCCCCGGGTGATGCGCTCCCCTCTGCCATTGCCGCCGACGGTGTAGCGCCACAGTTCGAAAGCAGTCAGGTCGGGACGAAACTCCGACACATAGACGTAGCGACCGTCAGCGGACCATGCCGGAGACGTCTGTACCGCGTTGTCATCGAGCGCCGATACCTGCTGTGCCTGGCCGCCGTCGGGATCGGCGGTCCATACATTTTCGTTTCCGGAACGGTCGCTGACGAAAGCGATGCGCCGGCCGTCCGGCGCGAAGCGCGGCTGCGAATCGAACGCCAGGCCATGCGTGATCGCCCGCGCCTCGCCGCCGCCGATCGGCAATGTATACAAATCACCGAGCAGCTCGAACACGATCATCCGCCCGTCCGGCGAAACATCGAGGGAAATCCACGTGCCTTCGTCGGTGTCGAAGCGGATGTGGCGCGTCGGAATGAGCGGCAGGGCGTTGCCAAGGTCCGGCGCGACCGCCCCATCCCTTTGTTCTGCCGCCATCACGATTTGCGGTGACAGACAAGCAAGCGCAATAAGCAATGTGGCCTGGAGGAATGCGAGGCACCGCACAACCGATTTTCCGTTCGCGCCGAGCGCAGCTCGCGAAGCGAGCGAAGTCGGAGCGCCGTGGCCCTGGCGCTTCGACTTCGCGCCTGCGGCGCTACGCTCAGCGCGAACGGTTTTCGTATTCATCGCGTCGCGCCAGCCGTACCGCAGCCGTGTAATAGCGCCTGCAACGCGCACCTCATCGCGACAGCGCCGGGCTCGTCGAACAATGCGGACACTGTCAATCGCGATACGCCGGCGGCAGCGCGCTCGCGGTGGCTTTCGGCGCGTAGCGATCCCGCAGCAGCGTCTGGCGCGTGACCGGCGAGGCCTCGACTCCGCGGACGAGGACGAGATCCGGTGCGCTCGCCGGTTCGAGCGGGTCGCCGTTCCAGATCACCAGGTCGGCGTCGAGGCCGCGCGCCATGCTGCCGTAGTGATCGGCGATGCCGAAGATGTGCGCCGGATTGATCGTCAATGCCTTCAGCGCCTCGGCGTACGGCAGGCCGTTGGCGACGGCAAGTCCGGCTGCTTCGCGCAGCGCTTCGCCGGCGTTGTGACTCAGATGGACAGTATTGCCGGAAACCGTGAATGCGATCGTCACGCCGGCGCGTTGCAGGATCGCCGCGGCGTCGGCGCGTGCGCCGAGCTCATCGAAATTGAACGGAAGGTCCGCTTCGGGATCGACGACGACCGCTGCCCCGCGTGCCGCGAGCAGATCGGCGCAGCGCCACGCTTCGGCGCCGCCGAGCACGATCAATGGCAGATGGTAATCGTCGGCGAGGCGCAGCGCCTGGCGGATGTCCGATTCGCGCGACACCTGCATGACCAGTGGCATGCGTCTGTCGAGTGCGCCGCGCAGCGCGGCGACATTGATCGAATTCTGCAACTGGTCGCGCGGGCCGCCTCCCGTTTTCGGCGTGTAGGACTTGCCCTCGTCGAACGCATTGCGCAGCAACTGCCACTGTGCGCTGCGCGATCCGCCGCCCTTCTTGGCCGTACCGCCGCCGATGCCGGCGTACAGCGCCGCCTGGGCGCGATCGAGAATGTCCGCGCCCGGCGCAACCCGCAGTACGGCGCCCATGCCGAACAGCGCCGCGTCGGACGCCGACGCCGGACTGGTCACGGCGCGGGTGAGACCATCGGCCAGCACTCCCGGCAGCAGGATCGAATTCGCGTTCAATCCATACTGCACGTCGAACGCCGCCCCGAGCGGGCCGCTGTCGACGTCGTAGTCGCGCGTCTCGTCGAGCGAGGACACCTCGACCAGCGCGAGGTGCGTGTTCGCATTCATCAAGCCCGGCGTGACGCTGCGACCGTGCGCATCGATCACGCGTGCCCCGGCCGGTGCGGCGGCAGCCGCAGTCACCGATACGTAACGGCCGTCGCGAATCACGATCGTGGCATCGTCGAGGGGTGCGCTCGTCCCGTCTACCAGTGTCCACGCCTTCGCATGCACGATCGCCACGGTTTCAGCGACCGCCGAATTCATGGCCAGCGCAATCAGAATCAGGAAAAGATATTTCGTGACGCGGATCAACGCGGATGAACACGGATCTGAAAGACGAAATTTGACGAGCGCGTCGTGGCAAGGAATCTGTCCCGCTCCAATCTCCGTATATCCGCATTGATCTGTGTTCCGATCAGCGGTGAGGCAGGCGGCGGCAGGCATTCCTGTGACGCGGATGGACGGGGACGAACCCGGATTTGAGAACGGATATTTGCTTTCCGCGTTGATCCGCGTTGATCGGCGTTGATCCGCGTCCAAACGCTCTGCTCGTCGTTCAGCCGCCATGTCCGCCTGCCTTCGCCGCAGGAACCGGCATCGTCGGCTGGCCGAGTTCGAAATCCGACCTCGGCCGGCGCGCCGGATCGGCGCGGTCGTAGACCAGTGCGCCGTCGATGAACACCTGATCGGCATGCGTGTAGACGCTGAACGGATCACCCGACCAGATCACCGCATCGGCGTTCTTGCCGGGTTCGAGCGAGCCGATCTTCGCCTCGAGGCCGAGCACGTGCGCAGGATTCGACGTGACCCAGGCGATCGCGTGCTCTTCACGCAGCTGCAGGCCCGCGCGCCGGCCGGCTGCGAATGCCTTGCCCGCCTCGATGTTCAGGCGCTGGCCGAGCCACGGCGAATCCGAATGCATCGTCACACAGGCACCGGCCGCATCGACGAACGCCGCGTTCTCGCGGATGCCGTCGAGCGCTTCCATCTTGTAGCCCCACCAGTCGGACCAGACCACGGCGCAGGTTTGGTTCTTCACGAACAACTGCGGAATCTTGTAGGCCTCGACCGCGTGGTGGAACGCGGCGATGCGGAAGCCGGCTTCCTTCGCGACATCGAACAGCGTTGCCATGTCGTCGGCGCGATAGCAGTGCCACTGCACGCGGATGTCGCCGTCGAGCACGCCGGCGAGCGTGTCCTTCTTGAGATCGTCGTCGGGTTTCTTGTGCTCGTCGCCGCCTTCGTAGTCGAGCCATTTCTGCCGGTAAGCGGCAGCCTCGGCGAACGCGCTGCGCACCCCGGCGACGTTGCCCATGCGCGTCGACGGAAAGCGCTTGCTCGAACCGTAGGTGTTCTTCGGATTCTCGCCGCAGGCCATCTTCAATCCGTACGCCGCACCGGGGAATTTCATCGCCTGCACGGTCGTCGCCGGCACGTTCTTGAGCACGACGCTGCGGCCGCCGATCAGATTGGTCGAGCCGGGCAGGATCTGCAGCGTCGTCACGCCGCCGGCCAGGGCGCGCGCGAACGACGGATCCTGCACGGTGATCGAATGTTCGGCCCAGACGTTCGGCGTGATCGGATCGGTAGTCTCGTTCGTGTCGCCCACTTCGACGTCGCGCGACGTGAACGGCAGCGCGAAGTCGCCGTCGTGCGAGTGCACGTCGATGATGCCAGGCGTGACCCAGCGGCCGTGCGCATCGATGGTCTTCGTGCCGGCCGGCGCCGCGACACCGGCGCCGATCGCGGCGACCTTACCGTCGCGCAGCAGCACGCTGCCGTGCTCGAAGCGGCGGCCGGCGCCGTCGAGGATCGTCGCGTCGACGATCAGCGTGTCCTCGCGCGGCAACGGCGCATAGGTGCTCGGGAACGGATCGGCTTTCCACGGCAGCCGCGCCAGGGGGCCGTGCTCGTGACGCTTGCGGTCGCCGCCGTTTTCTTTTGCCGCAAGCGGCGCCGCGGCCCACAGAACTGTGACCAGGCACGCGACGAATTTCGCCGACCTCGGCAATAACGTCATGCCCGCAAAAGCGGGCATCCATTTTGATCCCGGCCCGTGCGCGGGCGAGCAAAATGGATTACTCGCAGCTCCAGCGGCTCGTCCTTCGGGCCATTCGCTTCGGCGTGGCAGAAATGCCGAAAGTGCCGCGAGCAATTTCTGGCGTGCCTGCGCAGTCCCGCTTGCGCGGGAATGACGGCGGTGGAGAAAGCCCGCCGTCATTGCGTCCTCAGAACTTGCGCGTGACCGTGCCCATGATCACGCGGCGCAGGCCGTAGAAGCACTGCGCATCGCTCGAGCAACGCGACACGTACTCCTTGTCGAACAGGTTCGAGAAATTGAGCTGCAGCACCCATTGGTCGATATTGTAATGAATCGTCGAATCCCAAAGGGTCACGCCAGGCGACTTGTACAGGTTCGCGCCATCGCCGTACAAGGTGCCGACGTGGCGGAAGCCGAGGCTCGCGCCCAGGCCGGCGAACGTGCCTTCCTGCTGGGTGTAGTCGGCCAGGGCCGAGAACAGGCTTTTCGGCACGACGGTCAATTCCTTGTGCAGGTCGGGGCCGTTGCTCTTGGTCACCTCGGAGTCGGTATAGGTATAGGCCGCGTTGAAGCTCCAGCGCTCGTTGATGCGCGCGACCGCCTCGAGTTCGACGCCCTGCACCTCGACCTCGCCGGTCTGCACGCTGAAGAACGGGTGGCTCGGATCCGGATCCGGCGTCAGCACGTTCTTCTGGGTCAGGTCGTAGACCGCAGCCGTGAGCAGCGCGTGCACGCCCGGCGGCAGGTCGGTCGGCTGCCACTTCACGCCGGCTTCGATCTGCTTGCCTTCGCTCGGCGAGAACGCGTTGCCGTTGAAGTCGGCACCGGCCACCGGCAGGAACGACGTCGCGTACGACACGTACGGCGCCAGGCCGTTGTCGAGCAAGTAGTTCAGGCCGGCATGGTACGAGAACTTGCTATCGGTGCGATCCGACCCGGAATTGGTCTGGTCGACGTGATCGTAGCGGCCACCCAGGGTCACCACCCAATGATCGATCTTGAGCTGGTCCTGCGCGTACAGGCCGGTCTGCTTCTGCACTTCGTCGATGTACGGGAACAGCGTCGTCGGCGTCGTGATCGGTACGCCGTAGACCGGATTGAACAGGTCGATTGACGGCGCGAACGCGAAGCCGAACTCCGAGTTCTCGGTGTAACGGCGGTAGTCGAGGCCGAACAGCACGCGCTGCTTGACCGTGTCGCCATCGATGCGGCCCTCGACGCGGTTGTCGACGTTGAACGATTTCGTATCTTCGTTGAACGGGAAGTTGTAGCGGTTGACGGTGTGGTAGTCGTCCGGCACGCCGTCGAAATCGGCATCGAGCAGGCCCGCGCCGTAGACCTGCAGGATCTTCACCTCGGACGAGAAGTACTTCGCGTTCTGCTCGAAGCGCCATTCGTCGCTGAACTTGTGGTTGAAGTCCCAGCCGACGCCGTACTGGTCGCGCTCGAAGTGGTTGTAGTCGGTATCGCCGAGATTGCGGCTGGTCGGCACTTTGCCGAGCGGATTGGGCTTGGCGACCCCGAAGATCGGCAGGAAACCGCCGCCGTCGCCGTAGACGTCGTCGTGCTGGAAGTAGCTCAGGAATGTCAGGTTGGTCGTCGGCGACGCGACCCAGGTCAACGACGGGGCAAAATACGTGCGGTTCGTGTCGACGCCGTCGGTCTGCGTGCCGCGATCGAAATACAACGCGGTGACGCGGCCGAGGAACTGGCCGTCGGCATCGAGCGGCCCGGTCACGTCGCCGGCGATCTGGCCGGCGCCGTAGCTGCCGCCTTGGATCTGGCCTTCGCCGCTGAACTGCGCCTCCGGCCGGCGGCTGGTCAGGTTGACGATGCCGCCCGGGGGCGACAAGCCGTACAACGTCGACGACGGGCCCTTGAGCACTTCGACGCTCTGGAATCCATACAAGTCGACGCCGACGTTGGCGACCGATCCGATAGGCGCCTGCAGCCCGTCGATGTATTCCGGCGGATAGAAGCCACGCAGGGTCAGCCAGTCGTAGCGCGGATCCGGACCGTAGTTCTCGCCGATCACGCCGGACGTATAACGCACGACCTGGCTCAGGTTCTGCCAGTCGAGCAGGTCGATCTGGTCGCGTGGAATCACCGTGACCGATTGCGGCGTCTCGATCAGCGGAATCGTCGACTTCGCCGCGCCGTTGGTCTCGCGCGGCACGTAGTCGGGCGCGGAGACGACGATGCCTTCGAGCGTCTGCGCGTCGTTCTTGTCTTGGCCGGACTGCGCATCGTCGACGGCGGCAGCCAGGCCCGCGTAGCCGATCAATGCCGCCAGGATGCTCAGCTGGAGAAGCCGGCGCTTGCCGAACTTGTCGCTGCTGCAGCGTTCACGCTTGTTCATGGTCACCCCCGAGGCATATGTGCCGAAGCCCGCGCCCGATCGTGCGCCACGGCTCCGATGGTTGGCTCAACGCCGGGTCCGATCCGACGGGTGCAGTTTCAATGTGTTCCGATCGCCCGTGCCTTGCCTGCGCAGCGGGGTCTTTAATCATCGCGTTCAGGCCATCGCGGCAAACCGGCCGCAGCGACGCGCGCCCGCTCATGCCGGCGTGCCCACGCCAAGATGTTCGCGCAGCCAGGCGGCGCCGTCGGCGAGCGCGCGCCGTGCGACATCGGCAATCGACATGGCCTCGAGAAAGCTGTGCGTCGCGCCGGGGTATTCCGTGTGGGTCGCGGCGACGCCGGCGGCGCGCAGGCGCGCGGCGAACGCAATGCTCTGTTCGGCCAGCAGGTCACACCGGCCGCTGACCAGGAACGCCGGCGGCAGTCGGTCGAGTCGCGCGCCCATCGGTGCGGCCAACGGATCCTGTGCGTCGGTCGGTCGTGCGAGGTAGTTGTCCCAGAACGCGGCCATCTCGGCGCCGGTCAGCAGGTTGCCCGGCGCGCCGAAGCCGGCGAGCGCCTGCACGGACGATTCGCTGGTGAAGCAACCGTAGTGCAGCAGCATGCCGTTCAGCAGGCCGGCTGCGCCGGCGTCGCGCAGCAGCAACGCGGTCGCAACCGCCAGGTTCGCGCCGGCCGAGTCGCCGCCGATGGCCAGACGCGAGACATCGATGTTCCATTCGCTGCCGTTCGCCGCAAGCCAGCGCAAGACGCCTTCGATCTGGCGCAGCGCGAACGGAAACTTTGCTTCCGGCGACAGCGCGTAGTCGACGCCGACGACGACGATGCCGGCGCGCGCGGCGAGTTCGCGCATGATCCGGTCGTGCGTGTCGAGACTGAACATCGTCCAGCCGCCGCCGTGCAGGTAGATCAGTGCTGGCTGCGGCGTGTCCTCGGCACCCGGCCGGTAGACGCGCACGCGCACGTCGCCGTGCGCGGTCGGCACGAGGTATTCGCGCGTCGACGCCATGTCCGGACCGCCGCTGCGCCACGGCGCGCGGACTTCTTCGGCGATGCGGCGCACTTCCGCAACGCTCAGCGTATCGACGGCCGGATAGCGCGACCACGCCGTGGCCAGCTCCTCGACGAAGCGGCGAATCTGCGGGTCGAGCGAATCGGCGGCTGCCGGACCGATTGCCTGCGATTGGACGGATTCCCCGCTCATCGATGCGCCTTCGCTGCCCTGTTTGCGGCCCGCTATCGTTCACACGCCGGCGCGTTGCGCCGCGTCGGCCGGTGTGCGTAGAATCGAGTCGCAACGGTACTGTATGCCGCGCATCGGGATGCGCTGTCGCGAGGAGACCATTCATCGTCTAGCGTGGGCCACATGGGTCGCAGCAACAAAGGCATCGACTACCAGTTCGTACCGCGACCCATCGCCGTACTGATGGACGACTATCCGCACGGCTTTTTCGATCCGCCGCACAAGCATGTTCGCGCCCAGCTCGTCTACGCGACGACCGGCGTGACGATTCTCAGCACGCACGACGCCAGCTATGTCGCCCCGCCGCAGCGCGCGATCTGGATTCCGGCCGGCGTCGAGCACGAGGTACGCTGCCGCGGCCGCGTGCTGATCCGCACGCTGTACATCGCCAGCGACGCCGCGCCGGACCTGCCGACGGCGTGCCAGGTCATCGAGGTGTCGAACCTGCTGCGCGAACTGATCCTCGCCGCCGGCGATCTGCCGATCGAGTACAACCTCGAAGGCCGCGACCAGCGCATCATGGACCTGATCCTCGACGAAATCCGCTGCGCACGGCGCATTCCGCTGTCGGTGCCGATGCCGGCGAACGAACGCCTCGCCCGAATCTGCAAGGCGATCCTCGCCGATCCGTCGCAGCACGACGCATTGAACGACTGGGCCAGTGCCGCGGCCATGGGCCGGCGCACGTTCACGCGCACGTTCCGCAAGGAAACCGGCATGAGCTTCGCGACCTGGCGCCAGAACGTGCGCCTGGTCGATGCGCTGGCACGCCTGGCGACCGGCCATTCGGTCACCTCGACCGCGCTCGATGTCGGCTACAACAGCCCGAGCGCATTCACCGCGATGTTCCGGCGCACGTTCGGCGTGCCGCCGACCCACTATCTCGTGGACCAGCCGGCGCAGCCGTTGACGGCTACGCCCTAGTTTCTTCTGCTCGTCATTCCGGCGAAAGCCGGACTGCGAAGGCAGGACGCCGTAGCGAACATTCGCGGAGCGAATGGCCTGAAGGGTGCGCGGCAGGAGGCCGCGCATAATCCAGCGCCTCGCTTTGCCTTGCTTGTTCTGGAGC
>Ga0068860_100008651_pt1 | contig 10142 bp, 2 predicted proteins | sample KBSSwiS32_FD_66597 | JGI IMG/M metagenome (GOLD analysis project Ga0068860, IMG submission 66597) | Switchgrass rhizosphere microbial communities from Kellogg Biological Station, Michigan, USA - KBS Switchgrass S3-2 | ecosystem: Host-associated > Plants > Roots > Rhizosphere > Soil ...
AGACCGAAATCTACGTGCAAGCGGAACACAACGAAGAAGGCGAAAAAACTAATTCGGGCGTGCAAGAACCAGCCACATACAAATCACATATCAAACATTTCCGACAATTCTTCGCGGGTAGGAAGCTCAAGGACCTTTCGGTCGCTGACCTAAAAAGATATCGATCGCACCGACTTCGCAGCACCCGAAGGGGACCAAACAACACCGAAGTTAACATCAAGCCTGCAACCGTTGCCCGTGAACTGAACACCCTTAAAGCTATGTTGAATGAGGCCGTACGCAATAAATGGCTTGACGAAAACCCCTTCGCGTTTGCCAGAAAGAACGAAGTCATCAAAGCCAGCGATCGGAAGAAACGAAATCTTTTTCTGACCTTTAACCAGGAGATCAAACTACTCCGAGCGTGTCAGACTGAAGATCGCAGACACTTGCGAGCACTCATCATTGTCGCTGTCGATACCGGCGCCCGCTTCGGCGAATTGATAAAACTAAAAAAGGCTCAAATAGATTTTACTGGCTCTGGCACCATCTACGGATTGCTCAACTATAAAGACCTCGGCGGCGACAAGCAGACTCGTAACGCCAAGATGACGCCACGAGTCCGAGAAGCACTTTTAGATGTAATCAAGAACCCACCCCCAAAAGCTTTCAAAGTTCAGCGTGGGAAACAACCACCCGCTGACTTAGTATTCGGAATAACCAGCAACGTCCGCACCGCATGGGCAGGCGCGCTGGACGATGCCGGTCTTACTCATGTCGGCCTACACTTCCACGACTTGAGGCACACGCCCGGAACGCGAGTCAAGAAGATGATCGATCTCCTCGACATCGCCAACGCACTCGGTCATAAAGATCCCAAAACCACTGCGCAGATCTATATTAACCACACGGATGAAGATCTGATTGACTTTGCAAGAGCCGTGGAACAGGCAGTCGAAGCCGGATACAAAGAGGCAATGTCCGACGACGTGAAACTTGATCAAGAGTCAAGTCTTGTGAGCTAGAGAGCGAGAGGTTCACAGTGGTATATGGATCATGTGACGTGATTCGAACCCGCGATCCTGAAGTTTGCAACACCGCCCTTTGAACAGTTCATTTGCGTTTTCGAACAAATACGAAATTGCCGGTATTCACACTGCCGCCAGCCCGTGACGAATTCGGAATAGGTCCATACTGTGGTCTCTGATTAACTCTTCTATTGTTGATAACGTTGCCCTCTATATACTTATTGAAGAGCTGTTTTACTGTAAAAATGTTGCCTGCGAATCCTTTGAGTCCTTGAATGAATCTGTGCGTGAAGACTGTATGACCCTCTTCGCCCACGTCATCAACATAATCTCGGTCTGTGCTCGTGATTACAATTCGTGACGGTAGTTCCATCATATTCTTCAGATAGGCCACAGGCTCCTCATCCATTCCGTCTCCGCTCAGATATGAATCAAAAAAACCGCCTGAGAAGCAACTATCAACCACTACCAGGATGTGTCTGGCTTTCATACCGCGGATGCGGCTTACGACATCATCTGTACTGATCCAAGATGAGGAATAGCTCGACTTCGCATCTACGGGTTGCCAGTATGTGACGCTGGTGTCTGGTTCGTACGTTCCATGTCCGGCATAGTAGATAAGAAGGCTTGAATTATCATCCAAATTTCCGCGGTATGAATCTAATGCGTTGAGTATCTGCTCTCGAGTTGCATTACGAAGTAATTTCACCTCAAATCCATAACTGTCTCCGAGAACTTGAGCCACGTCTTCTGCGTTTCTGCCGGGAGTTCTCAGGTTCGTTAGTGATTGATATGAATCGTTGCCTATCACCAGCGCGTAGTAGTGCATCAACTTAAATCTCTCGCGCAAAGAGTCTTCTGCAGCAGCCACCGTCGATGCGGCGGGCCCTATTACGGAGGTGGTTTCTGTCGTGGTGGAAGTCGTTGCAACTGGAGTCAGCAGGCCTCTTGACCGGCCAACTACGATTTCTGGTTTGGAGAACTCCCCTTGAAATTTGGAGAATTCATATACTTTATCTTCGACGCGCCACATGAGCACCTTCTCGGCGCCTTCAGATGATTTGAAGTAGTTGTCGGGTGTATATGCGATCCAGTCCTTTGACCCCAAAACTATAAAACTTACAATCCAGTCTCCAGTATTAACAGACCATAGTCTCGTTGTCGTATCAGAACTGCTGGAGATTAATGTCCTTCCGTCCGGACTGAAGGACACCGAAGTAACAGCCGAAGCATGTCCATCGAAACTTCGGCGAAGCTCTCCGTTTGGTATCTGCCATAGCTTGATTGTTCGATCCTTGCTGGCAGACGCAATTGTTCTTCCGTCCGGGCTAAATTCTATCTTCGTAATGAGGTCTGTATGCTTGCCGAATGAATTGATTAATTGGCCACTTTCGATGTTCCACAGCTTGATATCCGTACTTCCTGCCGCGATGAATTTTCCGTCCGGGCTGAAAGCAATGGATGTTATAGCGTAGTTATGTTCCTTGAGTTCATGAATTAGTTCCCCGGTCTCGACCTCCCAGACCTTTACCACCTGGCTATCGCCACCGGCGGCTATACGCTTCCCGTCGTGGCTAAAAGCTATCGTAAAATAAATCACCTTCGGCTCTGTAGACTCAGGTAGTAGATACTCCTTAGCAGGTATTTTCCTGAAGAGTTGATTTCTTCGGCGATCCCAGATTTTTATCACCGCAGGTTCACCGTCTGATGGTGAGCCCCAAGCGATATATCTACCGTCGGGACTAAAGGCAATGTCATCTGGCCAGTTTGGTTCTTCGAATGACTGAATTATTCGCCGCTCTTCTACCGACCAGATTATTACGCTCTTTTCTAGTTCAGCCGCCAATGTCTTGCTGTCCGGACTCCAGACTATGGAGTCTACGCAGGATTCCTTTTCTTTGATCGGTATATCGATGAGCTGACCCGCTTTCAAGTCCCACACATTCATCCGGCAATTACCAACCCACGCAAGAAATGACCCGTCGGGACTGAAAGCTGCCGAGTGTGTCCCTCCGGTAGCGTCACCTATACATTTCACACACTTGAAACTCTGGGCATCAAGGATTTCCGGCACTGCGATGCGAGCGACGATCAATCTCTTGCCGTCGTTGCTGAACGACGCGCTCAGGTCGTAGGGGGTTTCCGGAGTATCCAAAGCCTTTATGAGGCTGCCATCATCGACATTAAGAAGATAACTCTGACTTTGGTAATGAGTATGGACGAATACTTGTTTCCAATCGGGGCTAAAGGTTGCGCCGCTAGCACCTAAATCTCCTGAAGCGTCTCCAGGACCCTTGATATTGCGTAAAACACGGCCATCGTCTGTGCTTCTTATTTTGAGTACGATTCCATCCAACGTGGCGAAGGACCGACCGTTCGGACTAAAAGTGATAAGTTTTATTTCATACCTTCTAGGTTTACGGTCGTAGTAGGAACTGGTCAAGTTCTCAAAGGTGCTAATAATCTCTCCCTTTTTGGTTGACCAGATCTTGATCTCACCATCCCTACTTCCCGAGGCTAATTTCTCGCCATCCGGCGAGAACGCTATAGAATTAACGCTCTCTGTATGACTATCGAGTTTATGAATCAACCGCCCAGTCTCGGTCTCCCAAATCCTGATCGAATTGTCTGATACATCCTCCGAGCCACCTGCGGAAGCAACAAACCTACTGTCAGGACTAAATGCTACCGAGAGAACGTGAGACCTGTGGCCTATGAACGCACGTAGTTGCCTCCCATCTCTTACACTCCATAATCTCACCGTCCCGTCATGACTACCCGAGACAATAAGATCTCCAGTTCGACTAAAAGCCAGTGAAGTAATTTCGCCCGAGTGGCCTACGAAATTTTTTTGCAATTTACCGCTGCGCTCATCCCACAGTTTAATAATATAGTCGTCGCCGCCAGTGACAAATAGACTTCCGACCGGGCTACACGCGATGACAGTAACCGATCCTGCATGCCCGTTCTGGATAAGCAATTCAGGATTCGCTGATTTCTGAACTCCTCCAACATATATCCAGCATAAAAACAGAGTGGCCCAAACTTGAGCGATGAAAGTTAAGCGGCGGATTTGTAGATACGTTAGAGGACTCATCAAGAACTCCTTCCACATGAGGGGATACAGCAGTCTCTTTTGTCTCCAATTCTGCGAGAGAAAGAAGATCAGGCCTGCAAGCGCCTAGAGAGAAACGGTTTCATCGAACGATTCGCTTATATCATTGAAGTGAGGGCGTGTAGCGACACATAGGCGACTCATCTAGGTTTTCGAATGAAGATGAAGTTACCAGTGTTTGCTCCTCTGAGTCGCGATGAGTTCGGAATTGGGCCGTATTGCGGCCGTTGATTTACGTACTTGTTACTAATAACTCCATGCTTAATAAACTTGTGAAATAGTTGATCTGCCGTAAATATGTTGTTCTTATAAGACTCTAATCCTTGAATGAATCGATGAGTAAAGACGGTGCGACCGTCCTCGCCAACGTCGTCAACATAATCTCGGTCAGTGCTGGTCATTGCGAATCTTGATGGTTGGTCCATCATATCTGTCAGATAATTTATTGGTTCTTCATCAGTTTGGTCTCCACTTAGAGGTGAATCAAAAATACCGCCGGAAAAGCAACTATCAACCACTATGAAGATATGTCTTGCCTTCATGCCCCGGATCCGATTCACGATATCATCGCTACTGATCCATGCCGACGAACGGTTCGGTTTAGCGTCTACGGGTTGCCAATATGTGACACCCGTATCTTGTTCGTATGTCCCATGTCCAGCGTAGTAAATGAGAAGGCTGGAGTTATCATCTAGTAACTGATAAGAATCGAGTGCATCGAGTAATTGTTCTCTCGTTGCGTTGATTAAGAGTTTAACGTCAAAGTCATAGCTTTTCGTGAGAACTGTTGCTACGTCTTCGGCATCTTTTACTGGTGTCTTAAGATTTTCCAAGGATCGATATGAGCCGTTGCCAATTACCAAGGCGTAATACCGCATTATCTTGAATCTTCTACGCAGCGATGCCTCGCCTGCCGCGATTGACGAAGCCGCGCTCTTTATGGAGAGGGGAGCTGCGGTTGGGGTAGAAGCGGTAGCTATTGGAGGGAGCAATCCCAGTGACCGCTTGACCACGATCTCTGGCATGTTGAATTGCCGCTTGTACTTAGAGAAATCGTAAACTGCACCAGCAACATGCCACATCAAACCGCTTGCGACACCATCTGAGCCTTTGAAGTAACTGTCTGGAGTAAAAGCTATCCACTCCTTGCCTCCCAAAGTTACAAGGCCTACGATCCAATCTCCACTGTTGACTGACCACAGTCTGGTAGTGGCATCAGCGCTGCTGGAAATCAATGTACTTCCATCCGGACTAAAAGCAACTGAGTTGACTTTCGAGTCATGACCATCAAAGCTTTTCAGAAACCTACCGTTTGGTATTTCCCAGAGCTTGATAGTTCGATCCTTACTGGCTGAGGCAATAGTTTTGCTGTCAGGACTGAATGCCACCATCGTAATCATGTCCGTATGATTACTAAAGGAATTGATTAACTGACCGTTCTTAGCGTTCCAGATCCTAATATCTGTACTAGCTGTAGCAATCGTTTCGCCATCCTCACTGAAAGAGATTGAAGTTACGGGATAGTTATGTCCTTTGAGTTCGTAAATCAGTTTCCCCGTTTGTACTTCCCAAACACGCGCAACCTGACTATCGCCTCCCGCTGCGACTAGCTTTCCATCGTGACTAAAAGCAATTGCTAAATCAACACCATCTGCTTCTACGTCAGTATATTCAACAGTATCAGGTATGGGTATTGTTCTGAGGATTCTGTTCCTTTGTCGATCCCAAAGCTTTAAGACACTTGATCCTACGGATGGCTCTGACGCCCAGGCAATCAGTCTACCATCCGGACTATATCCAATAACTGGAGACCAATCCGGTTCTGGTAATGACTCAATCATTTTATGGTCATTTACTGAGAAGATCTTTACGCTATCCTGACGTCCTCCGGTCACTAGTGTCTTGCCATCCGGACTGAATGTTACTGCGGTTATATACGACGACTCATTTGCGGGAATATCAACCAGGCGACCAGCTTTTAGATCCCATAGATTGACCTTGCCATTACTTGCCCATGTGAGGAGTGAGCCGTTGGGACTGAAGGATGCGGAGGTGGTTTCGCTGGAAGTACTTGTTATGCAGTCAACACACTTAAAACTCTTAGCATCCAGAATATCTACTGTACCCCACCACCCGATTAGTATTCTTTTTCCGTCGTTGCTGAAAGCTGCAACAAACTTGCAGGTACTTCCTTCCGCTTCCAAACTCTGGATCAGACGGCCGTCATCAACATTAAAAAGATAACCATCTTTGCCGTAGTAGGGCAGGATAAAGACTTGTTTCCAATCAGGACTAAAAGTCGCGCGGGTAAATGAAGAGAAGTCATTTTTAGGGCGCTTGATGACACGTAAAATGCTACCATTGTCTGTATTTCGTATCTTAAGTAAGGAATAGTCCATCGTCGCGAAAGAGCGTCCATCTGGACTAAAGGCGATGAATTCTACCCCTGCTCTCCCAGGCTTACGTTGCGGATTCTCATCATTGATATTTTCAAAGGTGTAGAGGATCTTTCCCGTTTTCGACCAAATCTTAATCTCAGCGTCTTCACTACCTGAAGCTAACAGTTCTCCGTCGGGTGAGAACGCGATGGAGTTCACCCTTTGCTTGTGACCTTCAAGTAGATACAGCAGCCGTCCCGTCTGAGTTTCCCAAATCCTTATTGAACTGTCTGATGTGCCTTCAAAGGATCCCCCCGCGGAAGCAATGAATTTACTGTCTGGGCTAAATGCTACCGACAGAACGTGCGACTTGTGCCCAACAAACACACGAACCTGCTTACCACTCTTTACGCTCCACAACCTCACCGTCCCGTCATGACTGCCGGAGACAACGAGTTCTCCGTTCCGACTAAATGCGAGTGAGGAAATTATTCCGGAATGTCCGACGAAGTTATTCTGGAGTTGTCCGTTCTTCTCGTCCCAAAGTTTAACAATATAATCATTCCCACCAGTTACAAATAGAGTGCCAATAGGACTGTAAGCAATAGCAGTGAGCTTTCCGGTATGTCCGTTCTGGATAAGGATCTCAGGAGGAGAAGATTGCGGTGCTCCACCAACAGAGATGCAGTACAGGAATATTACGGTGCAGAATTGGCTGAGACAAATCAACCGTTGGAAGCTTGCCTGGTAGTTGAGGTACTTATGAATACTCTTCTTCACGTGTACGGCAAATGTAGGGCTGTTTAGTCTCAATCTCAGGTTCATGTTTCTGCAATCCTCGTTAATCTAAAATCAAAAAGACAGAACACCCATACTGCCGGGTATGATCATTCGGAGTTTGATTGCGTTCAATGGCATAGAGCGAGGATGAACTGTACCTGGTGAGTACATACATACCGAAAATAACGAAGTCGCAAGTCCTCCGGTAGCGATTTGTAGAGCTAGAGTGTGAGAAATCTCAGTTGCCGGAGTCTTAATACATTTAGCCTGAAGAAAGAGTTATACACCAAGGTTTAGAAAACCCACTCATACCGACAGATTCTTCATTTGCGTTTTCGTATGAAAACGAAGTTACCAGTGTTCACACTTCTGCCAGGTCGACCCGAGTTCGCCAGAGCGCCAAATTGCGGCCGCTGTTCCACTCTGGCGTTGCTAATAACATAATCTCTAATATGTTTTTCGAAGAGCTGCCGTGCGGTGAAAATATTGCCCTGATGGTTCTTCAATCCTTGAATAAAGGCGTGGGTGAATAATGAATGGCCGCCCTCCCCCACTTCATCAATGAAATCCAAATCGCCACTAGTCATGAGAAAACGCGAGACTCTTTCCATCATTGTATTAAGATATACAATTGGCTCTTCATCGGATTGCTGACCGCTCAGTGTGGAATCGAAGAAGCCTCCAGAAAAGCAGCTATCGACGACTAAGAGCACATGTCTCGCCTTCATGCCCCTTACTCGATTCACCACGTCATCTGAGCTAATCCAAGTCGAAGTATTGTTCTGCTTAGCATCAACGGGGAGCCAGTGGGCCACTCCGGTATCTTCTTCATAATCTCCGTGACCGGCATAGTAAATAATCAAGCTGGAATTATCATCCAAGATGCGCCTGTAGTTATCGATGGCTCCGAGGATTTGGTCGCGTGTGGCGTTGGGTAGATATTCAACCTCGAAGCCGAAGTTATCTTCCAACAGCCGTGTAAGATCCTCGGCATTTTTTAGGGGTGTTTTTAGTCGGGTCATGGGAGCCGGATAAGTGGCATTCCCAATTACCAGTGCGTAATAGCGCATCAATTTCCACTTATCGCGCAAGGACTCTTCCGCGACAGAGAGGGCAACTGCTTCAGTGCGCCGGACTGGAATGGGCGGAACAGGCGGTGTAGAGTTTGCAACTGGAGGGATGACCCCGCTCATCCTTCCGATAACAAATTCTGGCTTAAAGAACTGACCTTTGAACTTCGAGAATTCATATAGGTCCTTGCCAAATCGCCAACTCAGATACCGCTCAGCGCCGACCGATGCTTTGAAGAAGTTGTCGGGAGTGTAAGCGACCCATTCCCCATTCTTGAACGTCATCAGCACCGCACTAAGATATCCACTATCAAGCGCCCAGAACCTAGCGGTTGCATCGATGCTCGCCGTTGCCAACATTTTGCCGTCCGGTGAGAAGCTTACCGAGTTCACGCCCGAGGCATGCTGCTCCAGACTACGCAGAAGTTTGCCGTTGGGTACGTCCCACACCTTTACGGTTCGATCATTACTTGCAGATGCAATCTTGCTACCGTCAGGACTGAAGGCTATCACGTTAATGTAATCAGTATGCTTGTCTATAGTGTTGATCAGCCGATCGCTCTTAACACTCCAGAGTTTGATATTGGTACCCGCAGAAGCGATCATTGTCCCGTCAGGGCTGAACGCTACAGATGTCACCGAGTAATTATGCCCTTCAAGTTTACGGAACAACGTTCCCGTTCGCCGATCCCATATCACCCCCACGCCAAACCTGCTTCCAGCAGCAACTAACTTATCGTCTGGGCTGAAGTCTATTGACAACACGACCTCTGGATCGCCAGGCGGTTTGTTGAACGTTGCCTGCAAAAAACGGAAGGGTTCCGCGGAGGCGGCAAAAGGATTCGGTACCGGAAGCCTCCTGATGAGGCGACCGCTTTGAAGATCCCACAAATTCACTGCTGCTGTGTGATCAGTCTCGGCCTCGCCTGAACCCGACGCAACTATCCTTCCATCGTGGCTGAAAGCAACCGCATAAACTAAGTCTGCGGGTCCTAAGTTTCGTACTAGGCGCCCATCAGGTACTGTCCACACCTTGACGGGATCTCCATCACTCCCAGAAACTAAAATCTTTCCGTTAGGGCTAAAGGCTATGGAGTTAACTCGGGATGAATGTCCTTCGAGACGATTTAATAGCTTGCCGGCTTTAATGTCCCAAAGACTGATTGTCTTATCATTAGCCCATGCAAGTATTGACCCGTCTGGACTGTAGACCGCTGATGTGGCCGGGGCAGCAACCGAACTTAATGTCCGAATCAGTGTTCCCGTAGAAGTGTTCCAGATCTTTAGATTTGAGCCTGATCCGCTGATGAACGACTTGCTGTCACCGCTGAATGTAACTATCGCACTACTATCGTTCGACTCACTGGAACTTAAAATAAGACGACCATTGCTAAGGTCCAACAAGTTGGTGCGTTCACCGTAAATCCCGCCCGAAATTATCATTCGCCAGTCTGGACTAAAGGCCACTCGACCCAGATTTGGTACCTGAGGGTTGCTTATTCGTCGCAATTCTCTGCCGTCATCCACGTTCCTGATTTTAATTAGGCCATAATCGACCGTGGCAAAAGAACGCCCGTCCGGATTGAAGGAAACTAAATTAACGCCAATTAATGATTCGTCATTCTGAACCGGGGTAGCATTTAAATCCCCCTGTCTATTCTCAAAAGTGCCGACTATTACACCCCTTCTTATATCCCAAAACTTAATCGTCCCATCCTCACTACCAGATGCTAATATCGCGCCATTCGGCGAGAATGCGACGGAGTTAATTTGGTCTTTATGGCCCTCAAAC
>Ga0068860_100008660_pt1 | contig 10135 bp, 9 predicted proteins | sample KBSSwiS32_FD_66597 | JGI IMG/M metagenome (GOLD analysis project Ga0068860, IMG submission 66597) | Switchgrass rhizosphere microbial communities from Kellogg Biological Station, Michigan, USA - KBS Switchgrass S3-2 | ecosystem: Host-associated > Plants > Roots > Rhizosphere > Soil ...
GCCCGACCGAGGCGACGATCACGGTCGTCTACTTCATCTACGAGAACGGCTTCAAGTTCTTCAAGATGGGCTACGCGAGTGCCGCATCGTGGATTCTCTTCCTGATCGTTGCGGTGTTCAGCGCCATCTACTTCCGGTCGCAGAATCGGTGGGTCCACTACCAGTGAGCGCCGACGCTCGAACCCTTCGTCAGCCCGTGCCGCCCGCCCGACCGGGACGGCGCCTGCGGACGGCCCGCAGGACGATCTTCCTCGGCCTCCTCGTGGCGGGCGGACTCCTGATGATGGCGCCGTTCCTGTGGATGATCTCGACCTCGCTGAAGACCCGGGCGGAGGTCTTCCAGACGCCGCCGACGCTCCTTCCCGCCGTCGCCCAGTGGCACAACTATCCGGACATGTGGAACGCCCTGCCGTTCGCCGCCTTTTTCGTGAACTCGGTGAAGCTCGCGGCGCTCAACACACTCGGCCAGCTGATCACGTGCTCGATGGCGGCGTTCGCGTTCGCCGCCCTCCGGTTCCGCTTCCGGGAGCCGCTGTTCGCCCTGCTCCTGGCGACGCTGATCATCCCGTTCCAGGTGGTGCTCGTCCCGAACTTCGTGCTCTACCGCCTGCTGCCCCATCCGGCCTCGACGAGCGGCAACTGGATCGGGACGCAGGAGCCGCTGTGGGTCGGAGCCTTCCTCGGCGGGGCGTTCGGGACGTTCCTGCTCCGCCAGTTCTTCCTCGCCATCCCACGCGAGCTCGGCGACGCGGCCCGGGTCGACGGCGCCAATCCGTGGCAGATCTATCGCCACATCTACCTGCCCCTGGCCCGGCCGGCGCTGGCCACGCTGGCGATCTTCACGTTCATGTGGAGCTGGAACGACCTGATCGACCCGATCATCTACCTGCGCGACGTCGAATCGTTGACCGTCACGGCCGGCCTGTCGCTCTTCCAGGGCCAGTACGTGGGAAGGTGGCCCCTCCTGATGGCCGGCGCGCTCGTGAGCGTCCTCCCGATGATCATCCTCTTCATCGTCGCCCAGCGTCACTTCGTCCGCGGCATCGCCATGACCGGGATCAAGGGATGAGCCCGACGGCAGTCACCGGGCTGCCCCTCTACCGCCGGATCGAGGCGGACCTGCGCGAACGGATCCGGAGCGGCGCCCTGCGACCCGGCGGCCAGGTCGCCCCCGAGCCCGAGCTGATGACGGAATACGGGGTCAGCCGGGCGACCGTCCGGCAGGCGCTCGCCGGGCTCGTCGCCGAGGGGCTCCTCGAGATCAGGCGCGGGCTCGGGACCTACGTGACCGCCCCGCGCTTCGAGCACACGATCGGGGGGTTCTACTCGTTCAGCCGTGAGATCGAGCGCCACGGACTGGTGCCCGGGACGAAGGTCCTCGGGCTGCGGACCCTGGCGGCCACGGACGCGGTCGGCGAGGCGCTCGCGATCCCGGCCGGCACGGAGGTCGTCGCGCTCCGCCGCCTGCGCCTCGCGGGCCCCGACCCGCTCGTGGTCGAAACGAGCCACCTGCCGGCCGCCCGGTTCCCGGGTCTCGAGACGGTCGATTTCTCGGTCGTGCGGCTGTACGACACGCTGGTGAGCCGCTACCGCTGCCGCCCGACACGAGCCCGGGAGACATTCGAGCCGATCCTGCTGACGGCCGACGAGGCGGCGCTCCTCGGCCAGCGCCGCGGCGAGCCGGCCCTGCGCGTGGAGCGAATCGCGTTCGACGAGGACGACGTGCCCATCGAGTTCTGCCGGAGCACCGTCCGGGGCGACCGCTACCGGTACTCCGTCGAGCTGCGCGACCGATGACGGCGTTCGAGGACCTCGTGACCTGGCGGGAGAGCTCGACGTCGGGCGAGTCGATCGCGGCCGCACTCGCGGCCGGCGGGCCGTCGTTCGCGGAGGCGCGTCGCGTCCTGGGCTCGGCCGAGCGGATCGTCATCACCGGGGCGGGCTCGTCGTATTACCTGGCCCAGGTGGTCGCGGCGGCGGGCCGGGCAGCGCTGAGGCGTTCGGTGATCGCCGTCCCGCTCTCGGAGCTGATCCTCCGGCCGGACGGCGTGCTCGTGGCGACGGGGGCGGCCGGTGCGGCCGGGGCGGCCGGGGCGACGGGGGCGACGGCTGGGGCCCGAGCGGCCCCGGCGGCCAGCGAGCCCGTCGTGATCATCTCGCGATCCGGCTCCACGTCGGAAGCCGTGACGGTCGCCGAGCGCATGCACGCTGCCGGTCACCCCACGGTCGCCGTGACGTGCCGCGGCGACAGTCCGCTGGCAGCGCTCACCGACGTCACGCTGGTCTCGGCGGCCGGCGACGAGGCCGCGATCGTCATGACCCGCTCGTTCGCGAGCATGCTGGCGGTCCTGCTCCAGGTCGTGGCCGGAGCGGCCGGGGATCGCACGCTGTCGGCGGACCTCGACCGGCTGGGCGGCCGCTGGGCCGAGGCGGCCGCCGCCGCCGTGATCGGCAGGCGGCTGGGCACGACCGGCTGGAACCGGGTCGTCATCCTCGGCGGGGGGCCGGCGATCGGGATCGCGCTCGAATGGGGACTGAAGCTCACGGAGACCAGCCAGGTGACGACGAACGCGTACGAGCCGCTCGAGTTCCGCCACGGACCGATCTCCGTGTGCGAGCCGGGCGTCCTGGTGGTCGGGCTCGTGGGCGGCCCGGGCGCGGCCGAGGAGGTCGCCGTGGTCGAGGAGGCGGCTCGCCTCGGGGCGACGACCTGGCTGGTCGCACGCGACGCGGACGAAGCCCGCGGCACGACCGGTGAGGTCAGCCTGATCGGGGGCGGGCTGCATCCCGCGGCGTGCCTGCCGCTCCTGCTCCACCCCGGCCATGCGCTGGCCCTGAGCCTGGCGCTCACCCGCGGCCGCGATCCGGACGCACCGCGCCATCTCGGCCAGGTCGTGATCCTCGGCGCGGAATGACGACCGACGACCTGCGCCTCGCCGACTACCGGCCGCGCTCATCGCTGCGCGTCGCGGCCCACGAGCTCCGCCGCCCGCGGTTCCCGGTGATCGACGCCCACAACCACCTCGGCGCGGCGTTCGGCGGAGCGTGGGCCGGCCGGCCGGCGGCCGAGATGATCGCGACCCTCGACGAGGCCGGCGTCGAGACGATCGTCGATCTCGACGGCGGTCAGGGCGACGCGCTCTCGGCGGAGATCGAGCGATGGCAGGCCGCCTGGCCCGATCGCGTTGTGGTGTTCGCCGGCCTCGACTACGCCGCCTGGGCGACCGACCCGGCATTCGGCGACAGCGAGGCGGACCGGCTGCGCGATGCGGCCCGCCGTGGGGCGCGCGGGCTCAAGGTGTGGAAGCTCCTCGGGCTGCGGGCGCGCGACCCGGACGGTCGCCTGGTCGCGGTCGACGACGCGCGTCTCGACCCGCTCTGGGAGGCCGCCGCGGAGCTCGACCTTCCGATCGTGATCCACATCGCGGACCCGATCGCCTTCTTCGAGCCTCTCGACCCGACGAACGAGCGCTGGGAGGAGCTCAACGCCAACCCGGATTGGCACTTCTGGCCGACTCGCCCGGCGGGCCGGCCCGATGCCCCGGGGTTTCCGCCCTTCGACGAGCTGCTGGCCGCCTTCGCGCGACTCGTCGGGCGCCATCCGCGGACGACGTTCGTGGGCGCCCACGTCGGGTGCGCCGCGGAGGACCTCGGTCTCGTCGGCCGGCTGCTCGAGGCCAGCCCGAACCTCTTCATCGACATTGCCGCCAGGCTCGGCGAGCTCGGGCGCCAGCCGTACACGGCGCGGGCGTTCTTCCTCCGCCACGCCGACCGGATCCTGTTCGGGACGGACATGGGCCCGGACCCCGATCTCTACGCGATCCATTACCGGTTCCTCGAGACGTTCGATGAATCCTTCGACTACGGCACCGAGCCCGTCCCCGGCCAGGGCCGCTGGCAGATCCACGGGATCGGCCTGCCCGCCGACGTCCTGCGCAAGATCTATCGCGACAATGCCCGGCGGGCCCTCCGCCTCGCGCCGTCATGACGGCCGAGCCGGGCGCCCGCCTCGGAGCGCGACGCGGGCTCGACGCCTGTGCGTCGGCGCGCGGGACGTTCGGCGTCCTCGCCCTCGATCACCGCCAGAACCTCCGGCGCGAGCTGCGCCCGGACGACCCGGCGGCCGTCACGTACGACGAGATGGTCGACTTCAAGCGGGCGGTCGTGCGGGCCCTCGCGCCCATCGCCACCGGGACGCTGCTCGACCCGGAGATCGGCGCCGCGCAGTGCATCGCGGACGGGTCGCTGCCGGGCGGGGCCGGGCTGATCGTCGCGATCGAGGCGACGGGGTACGAAGGGAGCTCGACCGCGCGGGTCAGCCGGATCCTCGACGGCTGGAGCGTCGAGAAGGCGAAGCGGATGGGTGCCTCGGCCGCCAAGCTCCTCGTCCATTACCACCCCGACGCCGCCAACGCCGCGGACCAGGAGGCGCTGGTCGCACGGGTGGCGGCCGAATGTCGTGACGCCGACCTTGCCCTGTTCGTGGAGCCGCTCTCGTTCTCGCTCGTCGAGGGCGAGAAGCTCACGGGCGACAGGCGTCGGCGCGTCGTCACCGAGACAGCGCGCCGGTTGACCGCGATCGGCGGCGACATCCTGAAGGCCGAGTTCCCGTATGACCGATCGGTCGCCGATCGGGGTCGCTGGCTCGAGGCGTGCGCGGAGCTCGACGAGGCGTCGGCCGTGCCGTGGGTGCTGCTGTCCGGCGGCGTCGACGAGACGACCTTCCACGCCCAGGTCGAAGTCGCCTGTTCCGCGGGAGCGAGCGGCGTCCTCGCCGGTCGATCGGTCTGGGCCGAGGCCGCCATGCTCGCAGGCACCGCGCGTGAGGCGTTCCTCGAGACGACGGCCCGCGAGCGCCTCCGCCGACTCATCGACCTGGTCGATGCGGTCGGCCGGCCGTGGACGGCGCGGCCGACCGCCCTGTCGAGCGTCGCCGTGCCCGCCGAGGGCTGGTATCGGGAGTACGGCTCGTGACGGACGAGGGCGCCGCGAGCGCCCCGGACCGCGGCAGCGACGTCCGCGACATCGACATCCTGGTCATCGGCGAGATCAACCCGGACATCGTCGTCGCCGACGCCGACCCGGTCCCGGTGTTCGGCGAGGTCGAGCGCGTCGTCGGGTCGATCGTGATGACCGTCGGCAGCTCGTCGGCGATCTTCGCCTGTGGCGCGGCCCGGCTCGGGCTCCGGGTCGCGTTCGTCGGGGTCGTCGGCGACGACGCGTTCGGACGCTTCATGCTCGACGCGATGGCCGAGCGCGGCGTCGACGTCACGGCCTGTACCGTGGACCCGACCCGCCCGACGGGCGCGACGGTGATCCTGAGCAGCGGACGCGACCGGGCGATCCTGACTGCGCTGGGCACGATCGGCGCGCTTGACGTCGACCGGGTGCCGGACGCCCTGCTCGCCCGGTCCCGGCACCTCCACCTGAGCTGCTTCTATCTCCAGGAGACGAGCCGCGCGCGTCTGCCGGGCTTCTTCGCGGCGGCGCGCGCACGTGGGCTGTCGACGTCGTTCGACACGAACTGGGATCCGACCGAGCGATGGGCTGGCGGCGTCCTCGATCTGCTCCGGACGAGCGACGTGTTCCTGCCGAACGAGGCCGAGGCGACCCGGATCGCCGGCGTCGCCGACCCGGAAGCGGCGGCTCACCTGCTCTCCACCGGTGCCGCCGGCGGGCGAGCGGACGGCGGGCCGATCGTCGTCGTGAAGCGCGGCGCATCCGGCGCGCTCGCCTGCCGCGGCGACGACGCCGCCGTTCGGGTGCCGGCCATGCCCGTCGGCCCGATCGACACGACGGGCGCCGGTGACTCGTTCAACGCGGGCTTCCTCCGCGCCTGGCTGAACGGTGGCGACATCCCGGAGAGCCTGGAGTTCGCGGCGGCGTGCGGCGCGTTGTCGACGCGCAGGTACGGCGGGGTCGACGGCCAACCGACCTTCGCCGAGGCGACAGCCGCGGTCGAAGCATGGCGGTCCATTCGGGGCCGGTCACCGTGAAGCCGCTCCGGGTCGTGTTCGTCGCGGCGAACCCGTCGATCGACCGGCTGTATGAGGTCGACCGGTTGACGGTCGGGTCGATCCACCGGCCGGCCGCGCTCAGCTCGGTGCCCGGCGGGAAGGGATTGAATGCGGCGCGTGCGGCGGCGCTGCTCGGCGGACGCGTGACGGTGGTCGGGGTGCTGGGAGGGCGGAGTGGCGACTGGATCGAGACCGCGCTCGCCGACCGCGGCGTCGACGCCCGCTGGGCCCGCTTCGCCGGCGAGACGCGGACGTGCGTGTCGATCCTCGACCGCTCCACCGGCGCCATCACCGAGATCTACGAGCGCGGCGAACCGATCGACCCGGCCGCGTGGGAGGGGCTCGAACGGCTCGTCGCCGACGAGCTCCGCCGCGGCGACGTCGGGGCGCTCGCGCTGTCGGGGAGCCTGCCGCCCGGAGCTCCCTCGGACGGCTTCGGCCGGATCGCCGCGCTCGCCCGCTCCGCCGATCCGGAGTCGCGTCCCGTCGCGGTGCTGGCCGACACCTACGGTCCGGCGCTGACCGCGGTCCTGGCCGAGCGTCCGGCGATCGTCAAGATCAACGCCGCCGAGGCCGCCGACGCGACCGGGATCGCGGTGGGCGACGCACCGTCAGCCGAAGCCGCCGCGGAGGTCCTGCGCGAACGCGGCGCCGCCGCCGCTCTCGTCACGCTCGGCGCGGACGGCGCGGTCGTCGTGTCGGCGGCCGGCTCGACCCGGCTGCCGCCGCACGGGCTGCGCGGCGCGTATCCGGTCGGGAGCGGCGACGCGTTCCTCGGCGGCCTCGCCGTCGGGATCGGACGCGGTGACGACCTCGTGGACGCCGCTCGGCGCGGCCTCGCGGCGGGCGTCGCGAATGCGCTGATCCCTGGTGCCGGCGAGCTCGATCCGGTCGAGGTCGGCCGGATCCTCGGGGGGCTCGCGCCCGGCTGATCGCGGGCCGTCCGGGCGAGCGACGCCGCGTCGATCTTCAGATTCTCCTCAGGAAGCGATCGCCCCGACGCGCGCCGCACGGCATACGGTCGTGACGTCAACCGCACGCAGAGGAGACCGACATGCACATCCAGGTCGTCAACTTCCATCTCGAGGATCTCAGCGACCGTGACTACCGGAGCGCCTGTGACGGGTGGGCTCCAGCCTTCTCCGCCGTGCCCGGCCTGATCTCGAAGGTGTGGCTGGCGGACGAGACCACCAACACCTACGGCGGGATCTACACCTGGGTCGATCGCGCGGCGATGGTCGCGTTCGCGTCGAGCGATCTCTTCGCGGCGGTCGTCGCGAATCCGCACCTCGTCGACATCACGTCGCGCGATTTCTCGACGCTCGAGGGCCCCGGCGCCGTCACGCAGGCCCGGATTCCGGCGGCGGCGTGAGGTTTGACAGCGACGCGCAGACTCCAGCCATGACCGTGACCGTCGGGCAGCTGATCGAGGAGCAGGCTGCCCGACTGGTCGGTCGCGAGGCCGAGCGGGCGGCCCTCCACCAGATGCTCGGCGCGGGCGGTCCCCTCGTCGTCTTCGTCCACGGCCTCGCCGGCGTCGGCAAGTCGACGCTGGTCCAGGCGTTCGCCGTCGAGGCCCGGGAACGCGGCGCAACCGTCCTCCGCCTCGACTGCCGTGCCATCGAGCCGAACGAGCGTGGGTTCCTCGCGGCACTGGCCGGCGCGACCGGCGGCGAGCCGTCGACCGCCGCCGACGCCGCGGCCCGGCTCGAGCGTCTCGGGGCCCCGGTCGTGCTCATCCTCGACACGTACGAGGTGTTCCGGCGCTTCGACGCCTGGCTCCAGCAGCGGTTCGTGACCCTGCTGACGCCCGACGTCCGGGTCGTCCTGTCCGGCCGCGAACCGCCGATGACCGGCTGGGAGAGCACCCTGGGAGGCCTCTTCCGCAGCCTGCCCATCGGCGGACTCCCCGCGGACGACGCCGAGGCGCTGCTTCGCCAGGCGGGCGTCGGTCCCGCGGACGCCGAACGGATCGATCGCTTCGCGCGAGGCCATCCGCTGTCGCTGAAGCTGGCGGCATCGGCGCTCCGGAACCGTCCGGACGTCAACATCGAGGCCGTCACCGTCCAGGCGATCGTCGAGGAGCTGACCGAGCTCTATCTCGACGTTCTCGATCCCGCGACACGACGGGCGCTCGACGCCGCGGCCGTCGTGCGTCGTCCGACGATGTCGCTCCTCGCGGCGATGCTCCCCGACACGGCGCCGCAGGACGCCTTCGACCGGTTGCTCGCCCTTCCCTTCGTCGAGCTGAGCGACGACGGCCTGGTCCTCCATGACACGGTTCGCGAGACGGTCGCCGCTCATCTCCGGGCGTCCGACCCGGATCGGTCGCGGCGCTACCGGGCGGCCGCCTGGCGCCAGCTCCGGGCCGAGGTGACGCGCGCATCGACCCACGAGCTGTGGCGCTACACCGCGGACCTCCTGTACATCCTCCAGAACCCGATCGTCCGGGAGGCCTTCTTCCCCACGACCGAGCACCAGCTGTCGCCCGAGGCCGCCCGACGGGAGGACGGGCCGGCGATCGCGGCCATCGTGGCGCGCTGGGAGCCGCCGGCGTCGATCGCGATCCTCGAGGCGTGGTGGCGCCGAGACCCCGGCGTCTTCCGGGTCATGCGTGATCGGGAGGGCGCCGTCGCCGGGTTCCACGTCCTCGCCGAGCTCGACCAGCTGAGCCACGGCCTGCTCGAGGCGGACCCGGTCGCGCGTCGCTGCTGGGAACACCTTCGGCGCGACCCCGTGCCACGCGGTCAGCGGGTGCTCATCAATCGGCGCTGGCTGGCCCGCGACCACGGGGAGGCGCCGTCGCCGGTCCAGGCCGCCTGCTGGCTCGACGTCAAGGGCCGGTTCATGGAGCTGCGCCCGAGCCTGCGCCGGATCTACACGATCGTCCGAGACTTCCCGACGCTCGGACCGATGGTCGCCCCACTCGGCTTCGCGGTGCTGCCGGGCGAACCGACGCTTCTCGACGGGTCGCCGTACTACGCCGGGGTCCTCGACTTCGGACCGTCATCGATCGACGGCTGGCTCTCGACATTGATCGCGGCCGAGCTCCGGATCGACGACGATTCGCTCCTCGACGTCGCACAGCACCAGCTGGTCCTCGGCGACCGCCGGGTCGACCTCACCAACCTCGAGTTCGAGCTCTTCCACTACCTGTTCCAGCGGCCCGGCGAGGTCGTGCTGCGCGCGGCGCTGCTGCGCGACGTCTGGGGCACCGACTACGCCGGCGGGAGCAACGTCATCGAAGTGGCGGTCGGCTCGATCCGACGCAAGCTCGGGAACCGCGCCGCGTCGCTCGAGACGGTCCGCGGCATGGGCTATCGGTTCGTCGCATCGGGCTGACCGACCGACGACGAGCTCGGACCCGGCCTGCCGGCCCGCGCACGCCGGCAGGCCTGACAAGCGAGCGTCAGGGCTCGGGATCCGCCGCCGCTTCTGCGAGGCCGGCCGGATCGAGGAGCCGAAGGCGGTCGCGACCCACGCGGGCGACCAACGAGCGCGCCTCGAGGATCCGCAGGACGCGACCGGTCATCTCGCGGCTGGTCCCGACGAGGGTCGGCAAGTAGTCGCGGGTGAGCACCGGGTCGTCGGCGAAGAACAGGTCCGCATGAAGATGAAGGATCCGCGCCACCCTGCGCAGCGCATCCTGGTAGATGAGGCTGTCGAGGCGTCCCACGACCTCCTCGTAGGTGATGAGGACGTGGTCGAGGAGGTCGACCGCGAGGCCCGGGTCGGACCTCGCCAGGGATCGAAACCAGGGACCTGCCCACAGGGCGACCGGCGTCGGCGTCAGCGCGACCAGGTCTGCCGCGGAGGGCCGGGCGTTGATCGGAAAGAACGCTCCGAGCTTGCCGCGACGGACGATCCGGACGATCAGCTGCCGGCCATCGGGCGAGGTCCGGCGAATGGCGACGTGGCCGTCCATGACGAGCGCAACCGGTGTGCTGTCGCCTTGACGGAACATCGTCTGGCCGGTGCCGAATTTCTGGATGCTGGCGGTGTTCACCAGGGCGGTTCGGGTTTCTGGGCGGCTCTGGGGAAACACCTCGGCGAGCAGGTTCGGCAGCGCCGTGTCTCGAGCCAGGGGGTCGTGGAACAACAGGCTCACTCCGATATGG
>Ga0068860_100008664_pt1 | contig 10132 bp, 9 predicted proteins | sample KBSSwiS32_FD_66597 | JGI IMG/M metagenome (GOLD analysis project Ga0068860, IMG submission 66597) | Switchgrass rhizosphere microbial communities from Kellogg Biological Station, Michigan, USA - KBS Switchgrass S3-2 | ecosystem: Host-associated > Plants > Roots > Rhizosphere > Soil ...
CGACCTCTTCAAGGAAGGAAAACACTTCACCGACAAAGAGCTGCGCGAGGCTTTCGCGCAGATCGCCGAAGACCGCGCGTTCAGCCTGCGCGACTACTTCACCAAAGCGCGCTTCAACCCCGCGGGAAAGAAACAAGTCGCGCCCAAGTCGTCGAACCAGCGCAAATACATTCAGGCGATCCAGGAGAAGGACGTCGTATTCGGCATCGGTGTCGCCGGCACGGGCAAGACCTACCTGGCCGTGGCGATGGCGGTGCAGGCGTTGATGCAAAAACAGGTGAACCGGATCGTGCTCGCGCGTCCGGCCGTCGAAGCCGGGGAGAAACTCGGTTTCCTGCCTGGCGACTTGCAGGACAAAGTCGATCCGTACCTGCGTCCACTTTACGACGCGCTGTTTGATCTCATCGACTACGAACGCGTTACGAAACTTCTCGAGAAGCGCGTGATTGAAGTGGCGCCGCTGGCATTCATGCGTGGTCGAACTCTGTCGGATGCATTCATCATTCTCGACGAAGCGCAAAACACCACTGGGGAACAGATGAAGATGTTTCTCACGCGCATCGGCTTCGGCTCGAAGGCGGTGATCACGGGCGACGTAACTCAGGTCGATCTACCGACCGGCAAACGCAGCGGTTTGATTGAAGCGGAACGAATACTTTCACAACTCGAAGGTATTGAATTCGTCTACTTCACTGACAAGGACGTCGTGCGACACAAGCTTGTGCAGATGATCATCCGCGCCTATGAAGAGCAGGGCAGGAAGCCCCCACTGTAGCGATGGTTGAAGTCGTCAATCGTCAGCGCCGTTTGCAGCTCGATACTGAGGCGTGGACCACTTTTGCGACGAGGGCTCTTAACGCTATCGGAAAGAACGAGTCGTCAGCAACGATCGCCTTTGTTTCAGACAAGCGGATTCGAGAGCTCAATCGGCAGTTTCGCGGCATCGATAAGGCGACCGATGTGTTGTCGTTTCCGGCTGAGGAAGAATCGAATCTTGGCGACGTTGCGGTGTCAGTCGAAACTGCGGCGACCCAGGCGAGCGACAACGGATTGTCTTTTGACGATGAAATCGCGCAATTGATTCTTCACGGGTTGCTGCATCTTTGTGGGTACGATCACGAAACGGATAACGGCGAGATGAATCGGTTGGAGTTAAGATTAAGGAAAAAGTTGAGGGTTTAGCATTTATAGGTCCGATAGGACTTATAGGGCCTATTCCCGATTCAGCAAAAAACGATTAGACTATTCCTCCACCGATGGAACTTGAAATAGGGCTTGCGCTCGTTCTGCTCATAGTGCTCTCTTTGCTGGCTACGGTCGACATGGCCTTCGCCCAGTTGAGCGACGTGGGATTGCGCCGTCTGATTGGCGAAAACGGAGACAAGCCTGAAACACGATCAAGACTCTTCCTGCGGCAAGCACTGGAGAATCGTCCGCGCTTTGGCTTCGCCCTCTCGGCGACGATCCAAATTCTGCTCGTCGTTGTCGCCGTCCTCATCACGTCGATCTCGTTGTATCTGTTTCCCGATCCGCGACTCGTCCTTGTAGGTCTCTTCGCCGGCCTAATCCTCGCGGGAATTTTTCGTCAGCTGATACCGCTCTTTATCTCTACGCGAAATCCCGAAGGCACGCTGCTCTTCCTCCTTCCGTTTGTCCAGCCGTTCGTTCCGATCATGACGTTTATTGCCGATCCTTTTCAGCGACTCTTCGATCGTTCGCGTCGCAAGGATCAGGTGACTGAAACCGGTGACGAAGTAGAAGAAGAGGACGACAGCGGCGACCTGCAGGCACTAATCGACGTCGGCGAGGCTGAAGGCATCCTCGAGGAAGAAGAAGGCGAACTGATCCATGCGATTATCGACTTCGGCGACACACGCGTCAGTGAAGTGATGACGCCGCGTCCAGACATCGTCGGTGTTCCCGCGAATGCGACAGTGCGCGAAGCACGTGATGTGATCCTCGAATCCAAGTACTCGCGCCTGCCTGTCTATCGCGAACAGATCGACAATGTCGAGGGCATAATTTACGTGAGGGATCTGCTGCAGTACTGGGCCAACGGTCGTGAAGAAGAAAATATCAAGCCTCTCGTGCGTTCAGTTTACTTTGTGCCGGAGACAAAGCCTGTAGATGAATTGCTCGAGGAGATGCAGAAGGCGCACGTGCAACTCGCGATGGTGATCGACGAGTATGGGGGCGTGTGCGGTCTGGTGACTGTGGAAGACATTCTCGAAGAGATCGTGGGCGAGATTGAAGACGAAGACATCCTCGGCGAAGAACTGGAAGACATTGTCGAAGGTAACGACGGCAGTTACGAAGTGCTCGGTTCAACCGAGATCGGCAAGATCGAACGAATCTTTGACATGGAGATCGAGGACGATGACTTCACAACTATTGCCGGGCTCATCATCAATGAATCAGGAAGGGTTCCGGCAGGGGGTGAACTCCTGACCATCCGCGGTTTGGAAGTCGAGGTGCTCCAAGCAGACGAACGGCGCATTCTTCGTGTTCGTGTAAGGAAAGCGCCGCAAGCGAACGAAGCTGACGAAGATCACAAAGAATCTCAAAAGGCACAAATGTCGTAGGCGAGAACAAATGGGTAAACAAAAGAGCAAATTCCTTCGCGGTAAACGAATCGACCCAGCACCAATCGAAAAAAACATAGGCGTCGCGGATCTAATCGATGAGGCGTTCCTTGCTTACAACGCCGCGCGCTTACGCGAAGCGTGCCAGCTTTTCACGCAAAAGATGCTGGAGCCCGAGGTCACGATCGGTGTGTCGCTTACTGGAGCGTTAACACCCGCAGGACTCGGTATCTCGGCGCTGATTCCATTGATCAAAGCGGGCTTTATCGATTGGATCATTTCCACTGGGGCCAATCTCTATCACGATACACACTTCGGCATCGGTCTCGCGATGCACCTCGGCAACGCGCACACGTCCGATGTGGTCCTGCGCGAAGAAGAAGTGGTCCGTATCTACGATATCTTTTTTGATTACTCAGTGCTGCTCGATACGGACGCGTTTTTCCGCAAGATAATCGAAGCGCCTGAGTTTCAGCGACCAATGTCGACGGCTGAGTTTCACTATCTCTGCGGGCGTTACGTTCACGAACGCGAGCAGAAGCTCGGCATCAAAGAGAAATCGCTACTGGGAGTCGCTTACGAGTATGCGGTGCCGATCTACACATCGTCGCCTGGTGATTCTTCGATCGGTATGAATGTCGCCGCTAAGGCGATTCAGGGAAACAAGCTCGCCTTTGATCCATCACTCGACGTGAATGAGACTGCATCGATCGTGCTCGCCGCAAAACGCGGTGAAGTGAAAGTCAATGGTAAAAAACAAAAAGGTCGCTCTGCAGTTTTTATTCTCGGCGGCGGCTCACCAAAGAATTTTCTTTTGCAAACTGAACCGCAGATTCAGGAAGTGCTCGGCATCGATGAACGCGGACACGATTATTTTCTCCAGGTAACAGATGCGCGTCCGGACACTGGCGGATTGTCAGGTGCAACTCCAGGTGAAGCAGTGTCGTGGGGTAAGGTCGATCCCGATCGACTTCCTGATGCAGTTGTTTGTTACGTTGATTCTACAGTGGCGCTTCCGCTCATTACGGCTTATGCTCTTACGCGTCATGAGCCTCGCGAACCGAAGCGCTTGTTTGATAAGCGCGAGCAGTTCATGAATTTGTTGCTGGCGGAATACAAGAAGTCAAAACGACGATAGGGTAATTGGAGACAATGGGCCATCATGGGTGAACGAAATGGGACCGCCAAGAAGAAGACTTATTACGACTGCGTTGACTGCCCCGCATTCTGTTGTTCAGTGTACGAACGCGTACAGGTGACGCCGCGAGACATTCGCCGGCTCGCGAAACACTTCGGCGTCACTGAAGAAGTAGCCACCGTTCGCTATACAAAGATGTACGAGAAGGAAAGAGTCCTGCGCCGAAAGAAGGATGCGATGTTTGGCCAGGCGTGCCAGTTCATCAATCCCGAAACACGTGGCTGCGGGATCTATAACGCGCGACCGGCCGTGTGCCGCGAGTTTCCAATCACTAAGCGTTGCGCGTACTACGACCTGCTTCAGTTCGAACGCGAGCAACAGGACGATCCGAACGCGCTACCGTTGGTGACCATTACGTTTAGGAACGGGAAGAAATAGGCAAGTGGAAGATTTTCTATCGAAGCTGATCGGCAAGAAGATTGATATTTTCTGCGGCGCCGGATCGAGCCTCCGTGGTGAAGTTCTGAAGGTAGAAATGGGCGTCCTGCATCTGCGCGATGACGACGGCAAACAATGCTATGTCGCCGTCGACAAAATCATCGTCGTCTGGGAAGCACGCGACGACGAACACCGCGCCGGCTTCATGCCACAAAACAACACAAAGTAAAGCCACAAAAGGCACATAAAGCACAAAAGGCACAAAGTGATCTATCGATCTTCTTTTGTGCCTTTTGTGCTTTATGTGCCTTTTGTGGCCCTTTTTGTGGCTAGTTCTGGTTTGTGGCTATTTGCACGACTTGTGGCACGCGCCGGAAGCCATCGATGTGCTTCAGCCAATACTCCGTAAATTCTTGATATACGACACCGTGGCGGCGTGAGGCGTGGTAGAAGCCATGCGCATCGGCAACGACACCAACGTGTGTCAGACCGCTGAAGAATACCAGGGTTCCAAACTTGAATTGCTCTTCGACTGGCGGCGCTGAGAAACGCGCAAACAGATTACGCGCGCTCACTCTTTCGAAGTTGATTCCGCTCGCCTGGAAGATGCTCCACACAAATCCTGAACAGTCGAATGTGTTTGGTCCGGTTGAACCCCAGCGATATCGCGATCCGAGACGCTGATCGATCGCGTTCATGAGCAGTGGCTCAAACTTTATGAATCCGGCGCTCGATGAACTGGGCGAAGGTGCGACGTCGATAACGGGTTTTGGCTTTGCCTCCCACGCCGGCTTCGGTGCGGGCTCTGCCGATGCCAGCACAGCAAACTCGTCCGGTGAGCACGACACTTCGTTCACGTCACCGCCGTTCGCTACTCGTGGACGAGTTTGGGCGAATGCTGATACTGACAAGATCGAGAGCGCTAAAGTGGCAAGCAAAACACGAGGGAATAGTTTTCGTAACTCCATAGACAGGGAACTACCTTCTTCTGAGTAATTTAATTTTTAGTATTTCTGCGTGAGGGGGGCACCGCTCAAAACCTTTGGCATCTTAGCGGCTGAGATAGTGAGCTTCAACACGCAATGTGACTGTTTCGTGACGAAACGCCTTGCAAATGCGAGGTTTGCACTGAAAGAAGTCACGAATCAGTCGCGACGTTGAGGGGCGTTTGGAACCCTGTTTATGGGGTGAATGGGACAAACGTCAGATCAACAATCGGTCAATCTGGAAGAAGGTGGACCAGGAGAGTTCCGAAAATCCGTTACCTACGCACGAGAAAAAAATTTAGCGCAGCTGCTCTTTCTCGAGCTTCACAGACAAGGTGACGATAAAAAGCAAAACAATGGCTAATGTCATGGGCACACAACTCCCGACAACCTGAAGAATCAATTCGTTTGTATGAAGTTATTAAATTAGCAATACGGAAAAAATTCCGAGGTAGGCAAAAGAACAAGTCAGGAAAGGGGGCTTGCCCCCGCTTGTACCTCTCTTCAGCGGGGGCAAGCCCCCTTCCTGACTTGTTCAGCGGTTACGATGTGCGGTCGGAGCCGTTGTGGGCGACGGAGTAGTTCAAACCCACGGTGATGATTTTCTGGAGCAACTGATCGTAAGGAACTCCTGAATACTCCGCGGAATCTGCGAAGTCCTCTTTATGCGCGATCTGCGGATTCGGATTCGCTTCCAGTAGATAGAACTGCCCATCTTCCGTCATGCGATAGTCGAGGCGGGCATAACCACTCAAAAACAGGTACCGGTAGATTCGTTTCGACAGTCGTTCGAGGGTCTTGATCTGTTCCGGCGTCAAATCTGCCGCACGCGTCGCAACGCCAACCTTCTCCTGATACGCCGGATCCCACTTCACTTTCAGGGTCGCGATGTTCTCCGCGCCTTCCGGTAGTTTCTCCATCACGAGCTCCCAGGGCGCATACGTCTGGATGTTCTGATTGCCAATCACACCCACATAGATCTCGCGCCCCTTGATGTACTGCTCCGCAATCGCCGCAGTCTTGTTCTGCCGGTGAATAAACTCCACCCGCTGCGTCAGCTTTTCGTCGTCGTGCACGATCGAAGCCTGCGCGATTCCAACCGAACCTTCCTCACTGATCGATTTAACCAGGAGGGGAAACTTCAAGCGCTTTGGCCGCCGCACTTTTCGATTCATCGGAAAGACGGCGAAGTTTGGCACCAGCAAACGGTGATACGAGAGAATCATCTTCGTCAGCGCCTTATCGTGAGCCAGAGTCATGCCGCGCGGATTACAACCCGTGTAAGCCTGCTTCATCAGTTCGAGATAACTGACGACGTGCTGATCGTAGAGTGGATAACCATGAAACTCTTCGAGGAGATTAAAAGCGATGTGAGGCTTGTGTTCCATCAACGCGTTGCCGATCACATTGAGTTGATTGTAGAGACCGACGGGATAAACCTCATGGCCCATCTTCTTGAGCGTGGAGATCACATCGTATTCGGTTTTGACTTCGAGTTTTTCTTTGTCGGAAAGACCGTTCAACGAATCGGGAGGCACGAGGTCTTCGTGAACTAGCACTATGATGCGCAGTTTCTTTCGCGGCTCAAAGGTCATACGGCTATGCGATGATAACCTGAATGGAGCACGTTCATTACTTGCACAGTCAACGCTATCATGACACGTCGGCGCGTTTCGCGGAAGGGGGTTGCTACACGAAGTTTCAATTCTTTACAACGATCGATCATATTTTGTAGCACGTGATCGATCGTGTATTGATGCACGCCGGTGCCTTCCGCAACGATCTGTCGCACTTCACGACGCACCTTGCGAAGAAAGAGCGCGGCGCTTTGCTTGTTTCGGTGTCGCGGATCGTCAGAGAAGATTCTGTGTAGTTCTCGATCGTAAACTGAGGGCCACTCGAAGTCGTATCGCTCGCGTTTGCGCCGATAGTGATCGCGTAGCGTTCCTCGCAATGCTGAAAGTGGTTCGATCTTCGTACGCGTTCGGTTTCTCGGTTTGGTGCCGTCGAGATCACTCATCAAATTGTCGATGTACTCGAGCTTGTGAAACGCAGGCCAGCCGCGATAACGGCGACGCCACTGCGAACGCGGTGTGAGCCAGACGGCAAACGTCTCCGCGAAGTCTTCCGCGGGATGTGCCTGTGCGTACCACGCCGGCAAGTGCAGAACATACTTCCTGCTTCCCGGTTTTGGTTTGTAAAAATCCGGGTAGGGCTGCGCAAACGAGCCGAAGAGCTCGCGATGCCGGCGTTTGAAGTGGAGCCGGAATGCGGTGTCGAGGGCGTGACCGGCCTCGTGTCGCAGAATGCGCATGCACTCGGTGTCGGTGCCGCCTTCGACTTCCAGCATCTGCTTCCGTTCCAGCTTCATGAGCCGCGGGTGCGCGAGGTAAAACGGAATCGCGATTCCCGGGACGCCGTCGGGTGAAAACCACTCTTCCGACAGCCAAACATGGGGTTTGAAGCGAATTCCACGGGTGTTGAGCTCGCTGTAGAGGCGTTTTATGTGAGGCTCCAGAAACGACCCCTTGATTTTGATGGGAAGGTCGCAGATGCGCAGGTCAAGCAACTGTTCGTCGCTGAGACGATGCCAGGGGAATCTGTAGCTCACGGTGAAGCTGATTCTAGCAAACCATCCACAGATTACACAGATAGCGAAAAATCTGCGTAATCTGTGGATGACCCTTTTCCTTTCGCCCATCCGCGTTCTATTATGAGTACTCAATTTGGCAGCGTCTCCCAATCACACATCATAACTTAGGAGAAGAACTCAGGGGTTTTATGCTTAAACAGACAATTCTCAGAACTGCTCTCTCAATTGCCTGCTTGTTGACGATTACCGGCATAGCCGGCGCCGACACGAAGGTCAAATCGCGGCAAGACAGCGGCGGTCAGACCTACGAAAACACGATCTACATAAAAGGCAAACGCCAGCGCACTGAAAACAGCGGCGGACAGATGATTACGATTGAGCAGTGTGACTTGCGACGTAACCTGCAGCTCATGCCCGCTGCTAAGGTCTATACAGTTAACCCGTTCGACGACGGGAGTCCCAGCAGCACCACGACTCACTCAGCGACGTCACAACCGGGCGCTGTGACGAAAGGCGGCGTGGTTACGTCTACGGTCACGACTAAAGACACGGGCGAACGCAAGCAGATGTTTGGCTACACGGCTCGTCATATCATCACCACCATGGTGATGGAGTCGTCACCCGACGCATGCAACCAGAACAACATGCGAATGGAGATCGACGGCTGGTACATCGACGCGACGTTCGCGCTCGACTGCGACATTAACCGCCAGTACACCTACAGACCACCAGTAAAAGCCGGCGGTTGTCGCGATCGTTACGAAACAAAAACTATCGGCACGGCGAAAAAAGGATTTGCGGTTTACGAGAAGATGACGATGCTGGGCGCGAACGGCGCGCCGAGTTTTTCAACCACCAACGAAGTAGTTGAGATTTCACAGGCGACGTTGGATCAGAGCCTGTTTGAAGTGCCGCCGGATTATCGCCAGGTCGACGACTTTGCGAGTGCGTTCAGTGCCGCTTACGCAAATCCACAAGCGGCAGCTGGGAATTCGAATGCAACTGCAAACGTCAACCCGACCGCGAGCCAACCCAGCACCAGTGCGACGTCCACGGCAGCAGCTGTTGGACCGAAACGCGCGGGAGTCATCCGCATCGGCGTTGTAGCCGTCAAGCCCGGCAACGTCGCAGAGGGAATGAACCCACAACAGCTGGCTCTCGCGGTGCAAAACACGCTGATGGAGAATTTGAAAGGGAGCAACATTGAAGCCGTTCCAATTGAAGGCAGTGGCGGTATTCAGGCGGAAGCACAGCAGAAAGAATGTGACTACCTCGTGTTCGCGAACGTGTCGCACAAGAAGGGTGGCGGAGGTTTTGGGAGTTTCATGAATAGTGCGGCTGGGAAAGTTGCCAGCAACGTCGGCTATGGCTCGAGCACAGCCGCGGCCGTTGCTACTAATACGATCGTCGCTGCGACAGTCGCAGAGAACATCAAAGCGAAGGACGAGATGACACTCGACGTTCGCCTCGAGCGTCCCGGCGCCACCACGTCGACATTCACGCAGCAATACAAAGGCAAAGCCAAGTCTGCCGGAGAGGACATCATCACCCCTCTGGTGCAGCAAGCCGCCCAAGCCGTGATCGCAGCCGCAAAATAAAGATCGCCACAAAAAGGCACAAAAAGCACATAACGATAATTTAGTTAGGGCGCCAAATTTTTCCCACGGGAGATTTTGGCGCCCTTAACTCTAAAAAATTCCTTTTGTGCTTTTTGTGCCTTTTTGTGGCTAATTTTTTTTGTGGCTAGCTAGGGGGATGAACGCCCGTTTTCAATGACGAAGACGGGCATTCTTTTTCGATCGTGCACTCGGCGCAGAGAGGGTTGCGTGCTTTGCAGATCTTGCGGCCGTGATAAATCATCAGGTGCGGGAAGATCACCCAATCCTTCTTCGGCACGATCGGGATCAGATCCAGCTCGATCTTTTCCGCCGTCTTCTGCTGGGTAAAATCCAAGCGATGTGAGAGCCGCGTCACGTGCGTATCAACAACAACGCCCGCCTTTATATCGAACGCATTTCCCAGCACGACGTTCGCAGTCTTGCGCGCCACGCCGGGTAGCTCCAGCAACTCATCCATCGTGTGCGGAACTTCACCGTGATACTGCTCAGTCAGCATTCTGGACGTCCCCTGAATCGACTTCGTTTTATTCCGAAAGAACCCGGTCGATTGAATGTCCTTTTCCAACTCTCGCGGCGCGACCTTCAAATAGTCCTCAGGCTTTTTGTACTTCCGAAACAGATCGGCAGTCACGATGTTGACCCGTTCGTCAGTACACTGCGCCGAAAGAATCGTCGCAACCAACAACTCAAACGGGTTTGAATGATTCAACGAACACTTCGCACCCGGATAAGCTCGCTTGAGTCGCCGGATGATCCAGCGCGTACGTTTCTTCAGT
>Ga0068860_100008665_pt1 | contig 10131 bp, 9 predicted proteins | sample KBSSwiS32_FD_66597 | JGI IMG/M metagenome (GOLD analysis project Ga0068860, IMG submission 66597) | Switchgrass rhizosphere microbial communities from Kellogg Biological Station, Michigan, USA - KBS Switchgrass S3-2 | ecosystem: Host-associated > Plants > Roots > Rhizosphere > Soil ...
CGCGTCGCCCTGCTCGAAGCCGACGTGCACTTCCGCGTCGTCAAACAGTTCATCGAAGCCGTCAAGGAACAGGCGCTCGGCCAGGAAGTGCTCACCGCTCTCTCGCCCACGCAGCAGGTCATCAAAATCGTCCGCGACGAACTGGTCAAAATGCTCGGCACCCATCAGGCCAAGCTGCGCATGGCCAACGAGCCGCCCAGCGTCATCATGATCGTCGGCCTGCAAGGTTCCGGCAAGACCACCTCCACCGCGAAGCTCGCCCGCTGGCTTTCGAAGAACGGCAGCTCGCCCATGATGGTTTCGGTCGACGTCTACCGCCCCGCCGCCCGCAAACAACTCAGCGTCCTGGCGCGCGATCTCAAGCTTCCCGTCTACGAAGGAACTCCGGACGAGACTAAGCCTATCGACCTGGCGCGTTCGGCTCGCAAGGAAGCCATCCAGACCGGCCGCGACGTGGTCTTGGTCGACACCGCCGGTCGCCTCCACATCGACGAAGACCTGATGACTGAGCTGAGCCAGCTCAAAGACCTGCTCAACCCCACCGAAATCCTGTTCGTCGCCGACGCCATGACCGGCCAGGACGCCGTCAAGTCCGCCGACGAATTCCACAAGCGCTTAGGCATAACCGGGGCCATACTCACGAAAATGGACGGCGACGCCCGCGGCGGCGCAGCCCTCTCCATCCGCTCCGTAACCGGTCAGCCGCTCAAGTTCGTCGGAGTAGGCGAAAAGTCCGACGCCCTTGAGCCCTTCCATCCCGATCGCGTAGCCCAACGCATCCTAGGTATGGGCGACGTCCTCAGCCTAATCGAGCGCGTAGAAGAAACCATCGATCAGAAGCAAGCTGAAGAGATGCAGCGCAAGCTCATCGAAGACGACTTCACCCTCGGCGACTTCCGCGATCAGATGAAGCAGATCCGCAAGCTCGGCCCCCTCGAATCGATCCTCGGCATGATGCCGCAAGTCGGCATGATGAAAGATCTCAAAAACGTTAAGGTCGACGAAAACGAAATCAACCGCTTAGTAGCCATCGTCGACTCGATGACCCCCAAAGAGCGCGCCAACCACATGATGATCAACGGCCAGCGGCGCAAACGCATCGCCAAAGGCAGCGGGACATCGGTGCAGGAAGTCAACAACTTGCTCAAGCAATACGCGCAAATGCGCAAGATGATGAAGAGTTTCACGGGTGGCGGCGGGTTCCTGGGCAAACGCCTGGCGAAAATGAAGCTGCCCCCCGGTTTGCCCTTTGGGCGTTAAGTTACGGATTATAGCCGATTTGCCCTTTGCACAGAAAATTGAGGATCATAGAAGGATAGGAGTTTAAGGAATGCTGATGATTCGTCTAGCGCGCTTTGGCGGCAAGAAAAAGCCGTCCTACCGCGTGGTGGTAATTGACAAGGAGCGCGCCCGCAACAGCCGCTCAGTGGAAGTAGTGGGAATTTATAGCCCGGTGGCGAAACCCAAGGCCGTAAAGCTGGAACACGACCGTATCCAATACTGGATCAAGAACGGCGCGCAGCCGTCCGACACCGTGGCCCGCCTGATCCGCATGAATCCGCCGGTGCCTGAGCCCGCGACGGCCGCTTAAAACGGTGGACGGCATAGCCGCCCTCGCACAGAACCGCGCGCGCAGCAAGCGGATACGGCACTACACTAGTTAAGGTAAAGAGGTGTGACAGTGAAAGAACTGGTAACGGAGATCGCCAAGATACTCGTCGACAATCCCGGCGAGGTGACCGTTCGCGAAGTCGCGGGCGAGCAGGTGACCGTTCTGGAACTGCGCGTCGCCCCCGCGGACCTCGGCAAGGTGATCGGCAAGCAAGGCCGCACCGCCCGTTCCATCCGCACTTTGTTGGGAGCCGCCGGTATGAAACAGAACCGCCGCTTCACCCTGGAAATTCTGGAATAGGCCGAAGCGGTGGAAAATTGGGTGGCGATCGGCAGGTTGTGGCGCACCCGTGGGAATCGCGGAGAATTACTCGGTGAACTGGATAGCAGCGAACCGGACCGCGAACAGAAGTTGAAAGAAGTAGCGCTCGAAAAGAACGGCCGGCGTCAGGTTATGCAAGTGGAAGAAACCTGGCGGCACGATGGCCGACCGGTGTTCAAGTTCGTAGGCATCGATTCGATTAACGATGCCGAGCCCTGGGAAGGCGCCGAAATGTTGGTGCCCCCGAGTGAAGTGGAGCCTCCTGAAGAAGGGGCTTTCTCTTATGCAGACCTGGTTGGCTGTAAGGTAGTGGGCGAGTCTGAAGTTGGAGTCGTAACGGAAGTAGAGGAGTACGGCGGCGCGCCGCTCTTAAAGTTAGAGGCGGTGGACGGTCGTGAGATTCTGATTCCGTTCGCGCGGTCGATTTGCAAGGTGATCGATGTAGCATCGAAGACCATCCGGGTGGAATTGCCGGAGGGTTTGCTGGAGCAACAGTGAAGTTTCACATCGTGACGATCTTCCCCGAGTTTTTCCGGGGACCCTTCGAACACGGCGTGATTCAGAAGGCGCGCGAAGCAGGGCTGATCGAGATTCACGTGCACGATTTGCGGACGTGGACCTACGACCGGCATCGAACGGTAGATGACCGGCCCTTTGGCGGCGGCGAAGGCATGCTGCTTAAAGCGGGACCGATATTTGAAGCTGTCGAAGCGGTTTGGCCTGGTTATAGCAAAGGGTCGAGCGAGGGATCGAAAGCGATCCTGCTATCGGCGCAAGGGAAAAAGTTCGACCAAGCCAAGGCCCGGGAGTTCAGCGGATTGAAGGAGCTGCTCCTGATCTGCGGCCGCTACGAAGGCGTAGATGAGCGCGTAGCGGAGCACTTGGCCGACGAAGAGCTTTCCATCGGCGATTATGTATTGAGCGGCGGCGAGTTGGCAGCGGCGGTAGTAGTAGACGCCGTAGCCCGCTTGCAGGCAGGAGTGCTGGGGAACGAAACCTCCAGTGTAGACGAGTCGTTCAGTGAAGAAGGGTTGCTAGATTGGCCGCAGTACACCCGGCCCGCGGAATTTCGCGGTTGGAAGGTGCCTGAGGTGCTGATCGGCGGCAACCACGAAGAGATTCGCAAGTGGCGTAAAAGCGCCGCGCGGGAGAAAACCCGCCGCCAGCGCCCAGATTTGGTTTGAGAAAGTAGGAACAAGATTATGCAGAACGCAACGATGGCCAAGATCCTGAACAAGAACAAGAAGGCGACCCACCCCGAGTTCCGCCCCGGCGACACCATCAAAGTGCACGTCAAAATTAAGGAAGGCGACAAAGAACGCCTGCAAGTTTTCGAAGGCACCGTCATCGCCCGCAACAACACCGGCATGAGCGAGACCATCACCGTCCGTAAAGTCAGCTTCGGCCAAGGCGTCGAGCGCATCTTCCCGGTGCAAGCTCCGGTGGTCGATCACATCGATGTCGTCCGCACCGGCCGCGTCCGCCGCGCCAAACTTTACTACCTTCGCGGACTCAAGGGCAAGGCCGCGCGCCTGCGGGAACGCGAATAGCCCAGGACGTCCGAGTCCTCTCCGCATGCCCAGCAGCCGCTACGAGCGTGCCGCCCGAAGCGCCGGTTACCGGACCATCGCCGGACTGGACGAAGCGGGTCGCGGCGCGCTCTTCGGCCCCGTCTTCGCAGCCGCCGTCGTGCTCGACCCCGCGCGCCAGATCCGCGGCCTAGACGACAGCAAGCAACTGGAACCCGAACGCCGCGAAGTTCTAGCCGAACGCATTCGCGAGCGCTCCCTAGCCTGGGCCGTAGGCGCCGCCGACGCCTTCGAAATCGACCGCGTCAATATTCTGGAAGCCTCCCGCCTAGCCATGCAGCGGGCCCTCGCCAGCTTGGCCGTGATTTGCGATTACCTCCTGCTGGACGCCATGCGCATCGCCAGCCCCCTCCCGCAAAAACCTCTGATTCACGGCGACTCCCTATGCTTCTCGATCGCCGCCGCCTCCATCCTAGCCAAGACCGAACGCGACCGCGCGCTCCGAAAATGGGACGCCGTTTTCCCCGACTACCGCTTGGCAAGCAACAAAGGTTACAGCACCCACGATCACCTCGAAGCGCTCGACCGCCTTGGCCCCACCACCCTCCATCGCTTCAGCTTCGAGCCGGTCCGCAACGCCAGCCGCCATTCGGTCTGGACCGGTTACCCCTCCGCCATCTCTCCCCAAGGCGAACTGTTCGTATGTCCCTGACGCCCGAAACCACGCCTCAGCCGGAAGCGGTACCTGCGCCCCCGCCCGTCCCCGCCCGCTCCGCGCGTCCCCCGGGAACCCTGCGCCGCCGCCTTTGGGTGCTGTTATTCGCTATCTTCGCCTTTGAAGTCGGCTCTTTCCTGGTAGTCTTCCCCTGGATGGATTCCTGGAGCCTGAATCACATCCCTAGCTTCTTCGCCGCCAACCAAATAGCCGTGCAGGATCTCTGGGATGACCCATACTTCCGCAGCGCCCTTAGTTGCCTGGGATTCCTGAACGTCTACATCGCCCTGCGCGAGATCGTCCAGCTTATCCGGCGAAGCAAACAAGCCGCTTAGCCCCTGTCAGACTTCATTAATAAAAATTAATTAAATCATTCCTCGTTCTGCGTGTTTTTGGGAGTACTATCCTCTTGACGGTACTAAGGGGTAACCCTTATACTCGCAACTAAGCCTTTGGAGATAACATAAGGTGTTGCTCTTAGCTCCATGTTGAGTAATGTACTAAGTGGTCAAATTCTTTAAGTACTAGAGGGTGGTGCAGAGTGAAGCGTGTTACAATTTTGACTGCATTTGTTTTGGCGCTACTGAGCGTCAGCGCGTATGCATGGAATATCTCTCACGGATCGACTACCGGGAACAACTATGGTACCGTTTCCTCGGGGCCTCCCCCGTCGGGTGGGACCAACGTCGCTTCCGGCCCACCGCCATCCGGTGGAACCAACGTCGCCTCTGGCCCGCCGCCTTCCGGTGGAACTAACGTCGCCTCTGGCCCGCCGCCTTCCGGTGGAACCAACGTCGCCTCTGGTCCGCCGCCTTCCGGTGGAACTAACGTCGCCTCGGGCCCGCCGCCTTCCGGTGGAACCAACATCGCCTCTGGTCCGCCGCCTTCCGGTGGAACAAACCTCAATTAGGTTTTTCGCACAAGGCGTAGGTAATAAGGATTTCCCGTTGAGGGAAATGCCTGTCAGTGTGCGGCGATGAACTACGTATACGATCTGCTGGGGATCGGCAATGGGATTGTCCTATTGTCGGTCCTCGTTTTGCTTTTACGCGGCCACTTCCGCAAGTTCTGGGTTCTCCTGGTCTATGTTGCATGGGAATTATTTGCCACCGCCACGCTGACCATCTACGATCTGCTCTATATCAGTGCCGGTCAGGGCAAAGTCGTCGAAGCCGAGGCCCTGAAGCTGTACGCACGTCTCTACTGGAGCAACGATGTCATCGTCGACCTGCTCCGCTTCCTCTTGGTGATCGTGCTCACCTACGCGGCCACTCCCGAAGGCGCCAAACGCACGTCCATCGGACGCATCCTCGGAGGCATCGTATTGGTGGTTCTGGTCCTGCCGTTCCTGGTCTTTCCTTTGCATTTCGGACCCTGGCCTGAAGCCTCCTGGTTCAACAGCACTAGCGAGCTCCTGAATTTCGGCGCCGCCATCATGAATCTCGGCTTGTGGGGAGCCCTCCTCGCCAACCGCAAACGTGATCCCGAGTTTGTCGCCGTGAGTATCGGATTAGGCGTGGTAGTCACCGGCGCCGCGATTGCTTACGGTCTTCGCCACCTGATTCCCGCCAGCGCCATATTCATACCGAATGTCTTCCTGATGCTCACGCAGCTTGCCGGCTGGTCCATTTGGTGCCGCGCCTTTTGGCGCTTCCCCAGGCGAAGCCCCGCGGCGGACAACGTCCTCCCCTCGCCCTCCCCTTCGCCGTAACGCCGTTCTCCTCGAATGTCTGATTTCTTACAGGACGCGCGTTTTGGCGCCCGCATCATGCTGCGGGCTCCGGTGGTCACCGCTTCCATCGTTCTAGTGCTGGCGCTGGGCATTGGCGCCAACTCCGCCATGTTCAGCATTGTCGATGCGCTGCTGATCCATCCGGTCTCCTATCCGCAGCCGGAGAAACTCGCGTTCGTGTGGAGCCACGACAGCCAGGGCAGCCTCAGCGACGCCTCCGCCGCGGATTTCATGGATTGGCGCGCCCAGTCGAAGACTCTCTCCGATTTCGCCGCCTGGCTGCCCACCGCCTTCGTCCTCACCGGCGGAGACCGCCCACGCCAGGCCGCCGGCGCCCGCGTCAGCGCGAACTTTTTCCGCACCCTGGGCGTGAAGCCGGAATTGGGCCGCACCTTTCTGCCCGATGAAGACGGCCTCGATCATCCCGAGAACGCCGCCCACTCCGCTGTCATCAGCCATCGCTTCTGGCAGGAGGATTTGGGCGCGGATCCACAAGTCCTGCAGCGCACCATTTATGTCGACTCCGTCCCTTACTCAATCGTTGGCGTGACCCCGCCCGATTTCCAATTCTGGTGGCGTCCCCACGACATCTGGGTCCCGGTTTCACTGAACCGCCAGGATCGCGACTTTCGCAACGTCATAGCCATCGCCCGCCTGCGCGAGCCGCGCGACCGCGCCGCCGCTGAAATGGCCGTCATCGGACGCTCGCTAGCGCAAACCTATCCGCAGAGCGATAAAGGCTGGACCATCCACGTCGAAGACTTCCAGGACTTCCTCCTCAACCGCACATTTCGCACGCGCCTGCTCCTTCTGTCAGGCGCCATGGGTTTAGTTCTCCTGATCGCCTGTGCCAACGTAGCCAGCCTGTTGTTGGTCCGCGCCGCCGGACGGGAGCGTGAAATTGCTTTGCGTCTGGCGATGGGCGCGACGCCCGCGCGCCTAGCGCGGCAACTCCTGACGGAAAGCTTCTTGCTGTCCCTGGGCGGCGGCGCTCTCGGTCTCGCGATCGCTTGGGCCTTGATCCACGCCGCGCCGGCCATCGTCCCCGCTAGCGCGCTTCCCGACGGATCCATCACGCTCAGCCTGCCCGTGATCTGGTTCGCGCTCGCGATATCGCTGCTCAGTTGCGTGATCTTCGGACTCGCACCCGCCCTGGCCGTGGCGCGCGCCGATATTCAGTCCGCGCTCAAGGACACCGGCCGCGGCACCACCAGCGGACGTAAGAGCCAGCGCTTCCGCCAAGCCATGATCGTAGCCGAAGCCGCCGTAGCGCTAATCCTGCTAGCCGGCGCCGGCTTGATGATCGGCAGCTTTCGCGACCTCACCCGCGCCAATCCCGGCTTCGATCCCAAAAACGTAATGACAGCCCGCCTGCTCTTGCCCTTCGCGAAATACGACGCCGACCAAGCCCTGCGCTTCTATCGCGAAGGCGTGCGCCGCATTGCAGCCTTGCCCGGAGTGAAAGGCGTCGCAGTCGCCTCCAGCCTCCCCCTGCTGAACAATATGGAAGTACGCTTCGAAACCGAATTCTCCCAAGCCCGCGAAGAGTCCGAGCGTCCCAGCGCACCCTACGACGCCGTGGGTCCGGATTACTTCACGACGCTGGGAATCCCTTTGAAGAGCGGACGCTTCTTCACCGAAGCCGACAACGAAGCCGCCCCACTTGTAGCCGTCGTCAGCGAAGAGCTGGCCGCCCACTACTTCCCCAATCAAAATCCCCTAGGCCAGCGCCTAAAAATAAACCGCCCCATGCGCCTGCAGAACGGCGAGGAAACCGTCACCGTACAAATCGTCGGCGTCTGCGGAAACGTAAAACTGGAAGATCCGTCCTCCGACCTGAAGCCGATGATCTACGTACCGCATCCGCAAAACCCCTGGTCCAGAGGCGTGTGGTTCGTAGCGCGCACCGATAGCAATCCCGCCGCGCTGGCTCCCGCCCTCCGCGCCGAGTTCATGGCCATCGACAGAGAACAGCCGTTAGAACAATTCGGCACGCTAGAGGACCGTCTGCGTAATCAATTCGCCGAACCAAAATTCCAAACCGGCCTGATGATCTCCTTCGCCCTAGTGGCATTGATTCTAGCGGCGTTAGGAATCTACGGAGTAAATGCCTACACAGTAGCGCAGCGCAGAAGCGAAATCGGCCTGCGCATGGCCCTGGGCGCCAGCCGCGCGTCTGTTCTACGCCAAGTAATCGGCAAAGGCATGGCCCCCACTGTAATCGGAATCGCAGTAGGTCTAGTAGGCGCAGTAGCCATCAGCCTGTGGCTCCGGAGCGCCTTAGTCGGCACCCGCGCCGTAGACCCCGTAACGTTCCTGGTAGCCGCGCTGTTGTTAGCGATAGTAGCCGCAGTAGCGTGCGTCATCCCCGCCGTGAAGGCCACGCGCATAGACCCCGCCATAGCCCTCCGCACCGAATAATAACCACCCAACCTTGGTATGTGGGGCGGACCTCCGGTCCGCGCCGGACGTCCCCGTCCGGCATTACTTCTTCCGAATACTAATCCCCAATTCCCTCAACGCCCGCTCCGGCACATCCGACGGAGCCTCACACATCAAATCCGTCCCCTTAGCAGTCTTCGGAAACGGAATCACATCGCGTATGGAAGTCTCCCCCGCCAGCAACATCACCAGCCGGTCGAGTCCCAGAGCAATCCCCCCATGCGGCGGAGCCCCATACTCCAGCGCATCCAGCAAAAACCCAAACTTATGCCGAGCCTCTTCATCCGACAGCCCCAACGCCGCAAAAACCTGCGCCTGAATATCCCGCCGGTGAATACGAATCGACCCCGACCCCAACTCCGTCCCATTCAGCACGACGTCGTAAGACTTCGCGCGGCAATGCGCCGGATCGGTAGTGAGCTTCTCCAGATCCTCATCATGCACCGAAGTGAACGGATGATGCGCCGCATTCCAGCGGTTCTCTTCTTCATCCCACTCGAACATCGGAAAATCCACCACCCACAAAAACCGAAAGTCTTTCGGATCGAGCAACTGATGCCGGTCGTTATACTTCTGCCCCGCATGCATCCGCAAATGCCCCGCCGCCAGCAGAACAGCGTTTTCCGGAAGAGCCCCCTTCACCTCGCCCCCCCACCCGCAAAGAATTAAAAGGTCCTCTTCGGTAGCCCCAGTGCGCTTACGCACCTCCGCCATAGCAGCAGGAAAATCCCGCTCCAACCGCTTAGCGTCATCAAAAACGCGCAACCCGCGCTCCTGCCCCACAGCCTTCAACTCATCGCGCTCCTTACGCGACACCGTCCCAGTTTTAGGAATGCGAATCGCCACCAGCGGAAGCCCTTCAGGAGTCAACCCCTCGCCCTTAAACAAGTCCTCCACACAATGAAACGGCGGCAGCCGCAAGTCGGGTTTATCGCTCCCATAAGACCGCAGCGCTTCCGCGTAAGACAATCGCGGCAGCGGAATCTCGATCTCGCACCCGGCAGCCTTAGCCACAGCCTTCAACATGCGCTCGATCACCCGGTAGACCGTCTCCTGCTGCGGAAACGACATCTCCAAATCGATCTGCGTAAACTCCGGCTGCCGGTCCGCGCGCAGGTCTTCATCGCGGAAACAGCGGACAATCTGAAAATACTTATCGAACCCCGCCACCATCAGCAGTTGCTTAAAAATCTGCGGCGATTGCGGCAGCGCATAAAAATTCCCCGGGCTCACCCGCGCCGGCACCAGATAATCGCGAGCCCCCTCCGGAGTCGACCGCGTCATAAACGGAGTCTCGATTTCCAGAAACCCCTGGTCGGTCAACTCCTGCCGCACCGCATAAGCAATCTTCGACCGCAGAATAATGTTGTGCTGCATCCGCGGCCGCCGCAAATCGACATAGCGGTACTTCAGCCGAGCGTCTTCCTTGACGTCCACGCTGTCTTCCATCGGAAACGGCGGCGTGCGCGATTCGTTCAAGATCCAAATCTTGTCCACCACCAGTTCGACTTCGCCAGTAGGAATAGCCGGATTGATATTCTCAGCCGTGCGCAGCGCCAGCGTCCCCTCGACGGCAATGACGTATTCCGAAGCCAGCAGCTCAGCCCGCTGATGAACCGCCGGCTCTGCGTCTTCGTGAAACACCAATTGCGTGACACCTTCGCGATCCCGCAAATGAATAAAGATGACCCCGCCCAAATCCCGGCGTCGATGCACCCAGCCCATTAAGAGCGCCTTTTTACCAGCATCGGAAGCGCGCAACTCCCCGCAGTTGTGAGTG
>Ga0068860_100008669_pt1 | contig 10129 bp, 9 predicted proteins | sample KBSSwiS32_FD_66597 | JGI IMG/M metagenome (GOLD analysis project Ga0068860, IMG submission 66597) | Switchgrass rhizosphere microbial communities from Kellogg Biological Station, Michigan, USA - KBS Switchgrass S3-2 | ecosystem: Host-associated > Plants > Roots > Rhizosphere > Soil ...
TTCGTCAGGGCTTCTCCGAGCGCAGCTCACTCTGCCTCTACTCGCCCCTAGCGATCATGTGAGCAAGTCGCTATGACGGGGCCAGTCGTGTTTTATCTCGTCGCGCGGCCCTCACGACTGGGACCGGTTGACCAACCTCCTAGCTGATGCCGGAGATCTGGGACGGAGGTGTTCCCAGTCCGACAGACTCGCTACTTGCCTCAGGCGGCAAGAGCGAAGTCAGCGCGATTGTTATCGGCGCTTATTGGTTTCCGACGACCGATTCTCGAGACGACGTCGGCTTCCTCGGCTCGCTTCCCCTGTCTCCACGTACGAAGTCGAAACCAGTCACCCCCTGGATCAGAACAACCGTCCAAGCTTAGCTCACCCGGCACCGGCCGCCCACGACGGAGCACCCGGAGGGGCGGGCGTTGGCGCGGCCACTCATGCTGACCTGGTAGCCGAAGCCGGTCGAGGCGCCGGCGGCGAGCGGGCCGCCGGTGAAGACGACGTTGTCGCCGCTCTGCCGGCCGCTCGCGGCGCCCCAGGTGCCGAGCAGGCGCAGGTCGTTCACGGTGGCGTGGCTGACCGTCACTGACCAGGAGCCGGTCGCGCCGCCGGTGTTCTGCACGCGGACCGACGCCACGTACCCCTGCTCCCAGCTCGCCCCCACGCTCACCGCGACGGAAAAGCCGGCTCGCTTCCGCGTGGGCGCCGGCTTCGTCGTGGTTGCGGTTGCTTTTTCCGGTACGGGGGAATGACTCCGAGGGGCAGACCGGGCGGGACTGGGCGACCCCGAGGACGGAGACGGCGACGGAGTGGTAACCGGCGTAGGAGAGGGCGACGAAGCCGACGGCACGGCCGGAAGCACAACGGCGGGCAGCCGAGCCGCCTCGGCCGGGCCGACGGCGCGTACGGCGATCCAGACGACCAGCATGACGAGAACCGCCGCGGCGGCGCTCAGGAAGATCCGGGCCGGACGGAGCGGACGCGCGGTGTGCTTTGCGGGCAAACGGGGCCACCCCTTCGGTGCTCTAGGGCCGCCCGGCAATGTACCTGATCAGGAGATACCTTTGCTGCGTCGGCCCAGCGCCCGCGTGATCTCCCGCTGGGCGTCGCGAGTGGCCAGGTCCTGCCGCTTGTCGTAGCTCTTCTTGCCCCGGGCTAGCGCGAGCTCGACCTTGGCGTACCCGTTCTCGAAGTAGACCTGGAGCGGCACCAGGGTGATGCCCTCGTCGCGCAGCTTGCCCTGGATTTTCCGGATCTCCTCGCGGTGCAGCAGCAGCTTGCGGGTGCGCCGCGGCTCGTGGTTGGTCCAGGTGCCCTGGGTGTACTCGGGGATGTGCAGGTGGTGCAGGTAGATCTCGCCGTCGCTCTCCTGGCCGAAGGCGTCGGTCAGCGAGGCCCGCCCGGCGCGCAGCGACTTCACCTCGGTGCCGGTGAGGGCCATGCCGGCCTCGTACGTGTCGAGGATGGCGTAATCGTGGCGGGCCTTGCGGTTGGAGGCAACGACCTTACGCCCCTGTTCGCGTGGCATCGATCCCCTTGGAGAGGCGGAATGGGCAACCCCTCAATGCTACTAGCACAGGCAGGAAGGGCTACTAGCACAGGCAGGAAGGGCTACTAGCACAGGCAGGAAGGGCTACTAGCACAGGCAGGAGGGTAAGTAGCGCAGGGGATTGCGCGGCACCCCGTCGAAGCGCGTCTCGAAGTGCAGGTGGTTGCCGGTGGACGCGCCGGTGGTGCCGACCCGGCCGATCACCTCGCCCCGGCGCACGTACTCGCCGACCCCGACCAGGATCGCCGACTGGTGCCCGTAGCAGGTCTGGAAGGCGTCGCCGCCGATCCGCCCGTGGTCGATGCAGGTGTAGTTGCCGTAGCCGTCGCTCCAGCCGGCCCGGATCACGTGCCCGGCGGCGGCCGCGCGGATCGGGGTGCCGCGGGGTGCGGCGAAGTCGGTGCCGGCGTGCAACTGCCAGACTCGGTAGTACGGGTCGTAGCGCTCGCCGAAATCACTGGACTTCCAGCCGCGTACGGGCATCAGCAGTTGGCCGCCGGAATACCGGCCGGTGCCGGACTTGACCGCCCAGCCCCGCAGCGCGGCCCGGATCCGCTGCTCGTCGGCCACCGCCTGCCGGTAGCGGGCCAGCACGGCGGCCCGCTGGGCGTTGGCCAGCCGCAGCGCCGCTCGCCGCATGGCCACCAGCCGGGCGAGCGCCGCCTTGGCGCTCACCGCGGCGGTCTGCGCGTTCTTCGCCGCCAGCAGCTTGCCCTGGGCCAGCGCCTCGGCGTCCTCGGCCTGCCGCTTGGCCAGCCCGGCCCGGTCCTGGGCGCCGCGGGCGACCCGCCGGGTCTGGATCAGCCGGTCGACCTCCTGCTGCTGGGTGCGCATGAGCTGGTCGACCAGGCAGAGCCGGTCGATCAGGTCGGCCGGTCCGGTGGCCTCGACGAGCACGTTGATCCGGGAGAAGGTGCTGCCCATGTAGCTGGCCTGGGCGATCTGGTCGACCCGGTCGCGGGCGTCCTCGAACCGGCCCTGTGCCTGCTGGTAGTCGCCGGCGACCTTGGCGTAGGCGGTGCGGGCGGCGTTGGCCTGCCGGCCGGCGGTGTTGGCCGCGGTGATCGCGGCGGCGAGGGTGCCGCGGGAGGTGGCCACCTTCAGCTGGGCGGCGGGCATCGCGTTCGTGGCGGCTTCCAGGCGGAGTGCCGCGACGCGCGCTTGTTCGGTGGCATTTTCCAGTACGGCCGAAGCACGGTCCACGGCTTGTGCGGCGCTTGCGGCGTCGCCCGGGTCGGCGACGGCCGGCGCCGGGCCGATCCCCGCTCCCCCCAAGCACGCACATATCACCACAAGGAGCCTATGTCGGCATTTGGACCACACGGGGACTCACCGTACCCCCGACACCGGCGGAAGTTGCCTAAAACGCCCAACGGCCGCGTCCCCTGCAGGAACGCGGCCATCGGACTCAGTGCGTCAGCTCGTGATTTGGGTGGTGGGCGGGGCGGTCGGAGTGCGGCTCTGGGAAAGCGTCAGACCTTCAGGTAGAAGCGGAGCGTGATCCACGCCGTCACGGCGCTGACCACCGCACCCACCCCGGCCAGCAAGGGCAACATGAGCCACACGTTGCCGTTGTGCACCGGTGTGAGAATTGTCGCCAGGGCCTGCAGCTTGTGGTCGAGCAGCACCACCTTGCCGACGAAGAGCACCACGAAGCCGATGATCGAGCCGATGATGCCGGCCACCACCGCCTCGAGCACGAACGGCGCCTGGATGAACCAGTTGGATGCGCCGACCAGTTTCATGACCGCGACTTCTCGCCGTTTGCTGTACGCCGCCACCTGGATCGTGTTACCGACCAGGAGCAGCGCCGCGACAGCCATGAAGGCCGCCACCCCCAACGCGCCGAACTGGAAGCCGTTGAAGATGTTGAACACCTTGTCGAGCAGCGTGCGCTGGTCGATGACGTCGAGGATGCCCTGCTGACCCTTGATCTGGTCGGAGAACTCCTTGTACTTCTCGGCGTTCTTGAGCTTGACCCGGAACGACTCGGGCAGGCTGTTCGGACCCACCGACTTGACGAAGTCCGGCGAGTCGGACCACAGCTGCTGGAAGCGGTCGTACGCCTCCTTCTGCGTCTCGTAGGTCTTGCCCGCGACCAGCGGGTTGCTCGTGATCGACTGGTCGATCGCCTGACGCTGCGCATCGGTGACGTCGGGGCGCAGGAAGACCGACACCTCGATCTTGCCGTAGTAGTAGCTCTTCATCTGGTCGACCTGCATGTACAGCAGCACACTGGCGCCCAGCATGAAGAGGGAGATCGACATGGTGATGATCATGGCGACCGTCATCGTGACGTTCCGCCACAGGCCCACCAGGACCTCGTTCAGAACGTATTTCAAGCGCAGCATCGGGGGGTTCCTTCCGGGACTCCGCGTCCCGCGATTTCGGGGGTCGGGGATTCGGCAGCGGAGCCGCGGGCGAGATCAGCCGTAGACGCCACGGGCCTGGTCGCGGACGATGCGCCCGCTCTCGATCTCGATGACCCGGCGGCGCATCTGGTTGACGATGTTGGAGTCGTGGGTGACCATCACGACCGTCGTGCCGGTCCGGTTGATCCGGTCCAGCAGCCGCATGATCTCGATCGACGTGTCCGGGTCGAGGTTTCCGGTGGGCTCGTCGGCCAGCAGGATCAGCGGACGGTTCACGAACGCCCGGGCCACGGCGACCCGCTGCTGCTCACCGCCGGAGAGCTCGTGCGGGTAGCGGTGTTCCTTGCCACCCAGGCCGACCAGCTCGAGCACCTCGGGGACGACCCGGCGGGCGACCGCCTTGGTCTTGCCGATGACCTCGAGAGCGAAGGCCACGTTCTCGTACGCGGTGCGGTTGGGGAGCAGGCGGAAATCCTGGAACACGCAGCCGATCGAGCGGCGGAAGTGCGGAACCTTCCACGACCGCATGGTGGTCACGTCCTTGGCGTTCACCAGGACCTTGCCGCGGGTCGGGGCGACCTCGTGCAGCAGGAGCTTGATGATTGTCGACTTGCCGGAACCGGAGGGGCCGATGAAGAAGACAAACTCACCCTTCTCGATGCCCACGCTCACGTCGTCCAGCGACGGGCGAGACGCCTTGGGGTACGTCTTCGTCACGTTCTCGAGCTGAATCACGGGAAGGCAGTCTACGCGGTGTAACGAAATCGCCAACCCCGGCGGGTGCGTCAATCTGCACCGGCGGTGCCGGAACAGGCGTTTCGGCGGCCGGCGCCTGACCGAACGTTCGGGCGCCGTTGCCGTCCGTGGCGGATCTTACCTCAGCTCGCCGCCTGCGAAGTCTTGCGCCAACGGATCCCCGCCTCGATGAACTCGTCCAATTCCCCGTCGAACACCGCGGACGGGTTGCCCGTCTCCTGCTCAGTACGCAGATCCTTCACCATCTGATACGGGTGCAGGACGTACGAGCGCATCTGGTCGCCCCAGGAGCCGGTGGTGTCGTGCTTGAGGCCGGCCATCTTGGCCTCCTCCTCCTGCCGCTTGCGCTCGAGCAGCCGGGCCTGCAGAACTCGCATAGCGGACGCTTTGTTCTGCAACTGGGACTTCTCGTTCTGACAGGTGACCACGATGCCGGTCGGGATGTGCGTGAGCCGGACGGCACTGTCCGTGGTGTTGACGCTCTGGCCGCCGGGGCCGGACGAGCGGTAGACGTCGACCCGGATCTCGTTTTCCGGGATGTCGATGTGGTCGGTCTGCGCGACCACCGGCATCACCTCGACGCCGGCGAAGCTGGTCTGGCGCCGGCCCTGGTTGTCGAACGGGCTGATCCGCACCAACCGGTGAGTGCCCGACTCGACACTGAGCGTGCCGTACGCGTACGGCACCTTGACCGCGAAGGTGGCCGACTTGAGGCCCGCCTCCTCCGCGTACGACGTGTCGTAGACCTCGGTCGGGTAGCCGTGCCGCTCGGCCCAGCGCAGATACATCCGCATCAGCATCTCGGCGAAGTCGGCCGCGTCCACCCCGCCGGCGCCGGCCCGGATGGCCACCACGGCCTCCCGGGAGTCGTACTCGCCGGAGAGGAGGGTGCGGACCTCCATTTCCTCGATCGCCTTGCCGAGCGCCACGATCTCGTCGCCCACCTCGGTGATCGAGGCCTCGTCGGCCTCGGCCTGGGCCATCTCGAGCAGCAGCTCGGCGTCGTCCAGCCGGGAGCGCAGGCGCTCGAGCCGGGCGATCTCGCCGGAGATGTACGACAGCCGGCTGTTGACCTCCTGCGCGCGCGCCTGGTCGTCCCACAGGTCGGGGGCGGAGGCCTGCTCCTCGAGCTCGGCCTTGTCTCGGCGCAGCTTGTCGACGTCGAGGACGCTCTCGATGTTGCGAAGGGTGGCGTCCAACGCCTTCAGTTGCTCAGGGAACTCGGCAGCTGTCACAACACTCAAGACTACGCCGCCCGGCCGGGTACGCGGCCGGGCGGTCCGGACGGGTCGTCAATTGGCCGGTGCGGTCTTCAGCCAGCTCAGAGCGGCCTTGTGATAGGCGACGGCGAACTCGAGGGCGGCCGACCCGTACGCGTCGCCGTTCTTCTTCGCCTCCTTCGCCTGCTCCTTGGCCATGGCGAGCGCCTCCGAGTGGTACTCGCTGGCGTCGTGGTAGAGCGACTGGAGCTGTCCGCCGGAGTGCTGCTCCCCGAACGCGACCCGGAGCGCGACCGGGTTGCGCAGGGCGTCGCGGCCGGGAGCCTCGGCGAGCCACCGGCTGAAGGCACGCTTGCCGGAGGCGGTGATGGCATAGGGCTGGCTGGAACGGGGGCCGGGCTTGCCGAGCCGGACGAAACCCATATCGGCAAGAACCGGCAATTCGCGGTAGACCTGGCTCCGCGTCATCGACCAGTAGGGCCCGAGGCGGCGTTCGGCAGCCGCCATGAGCTGTCCGCCGGTCATCGGCCCCTCGTGAAGCAGGCCGAGCAGAGCGGCAGCCGTGGGATTGATTTGAGTGTCGGGCATGCCTTCTAAGCTGCCACTTTGTTGCTCCCACGTCCAGGATTTCGCCCGATCCGTCCAGTTTGCGTCTCCACAAACGACTGTCCCGCACAGACAGTCCGACCACGAGGGTCGAGACGGCGCGTTTAGCCCACAAACTTGGTCTTGAGCAGGTAAAATGGCACTAGCAAACCGGTCAGACGGCGATGCCGGGCAGCAACCACCCGAAAAGGGACGGGCCGCCGCGCGCAAAGCGCGCGACGGCTCCTAAATGCACATGATTACCCCATGTGGGGGTAGCGCCAAGTGGCGGGCGGCTCGAAGGTCTCCTTGAGAGTGCGCGGCGAGACCCACCGCATGAGGTTCAGCACCGAGCCGGCCTTGTCGTTGGTGCCGCTGCCCCGCGCCCCGCCGAACGGCTGCTGACCCACCACCGCCCCGGTCGGTTTGTCGTTGATGTAGAAGTTGCCGGCCGCGAACCGCAGCGCCTCCTGCGCCCGGTCGATGGCCGCCCGGTCGGTCGCGAAGATGGAACCGGTGAGGGCGTAATCGGCGATCGCCTCGGCCTGAGCCATCGTCGACTCGAACTCGTCGTCCGGGTAGACGTGCACGGCCAGGATCGGGCCGAAGAACTCGGTGCGGAACACCTCGTGGCTCGGGTCGGTGCCCTCGACCAGCGTCGGCGCCACGAACCAGCCCTCGGCGTCGTCGGCCGTCCCGCCGGCCAGCACCGTGCACGAGGCACTGTTCTTGATCCGATCCAGGGCGCCGGCCAGCTTCGCGAACGACCGGCCGTCGATCACGGCGCCGCCGAACACGGAAAGGTCGGTCACATCCCCGTACGCGATGGAAGCGACCGAGGCCGCAAGCCGGTCGCGCAGGCCGCCGCCCTCCCAGAGACTCCGCGGGACGTAGGCCCGCGAGGCCGCGCTGCACTTCTGCCCCTGGTACTCGAAGGCGCCGCGGATCAGCGCGGTGTGCAACGCCTCCAGCTCGGCGCTCGGGTGCGCGAAGACGAAATCCTTGCCGCCGGTCTCGCCGACCAGCCGCGGGTACGTGCGGTACCGGTCGATATTCGCCCCCACCTCGCGCCACAGGTGCCGGAACGTGGCCGTCGAGCCGGTGAAGTGGATGCCGGCCAGATCGCGGTCGGCCAGCGCCACCTCGGACACCGCCAGCCCGTCGCCGGTCACCATGTTGATCACCCCGGGCGGCAGGCCGGCCGCCTCGAACAGCCGCATCGTGAAGTGCGCCGAGAACTGCTGCGTCGGCGACGGCTTCCACACCACGGTGTTGCCCAGGAGCGCGGGGGCGGAGGGCAGGTTGCCGGCGATCGCGGTGAAGTTGAACGGCGTGATCGCGAGGACGAAGCCCTCCAGCGGGCGGTGGTCGAACCGGTTCCACACGCCCGGCGCCGACTGCGGCTGCTCGGCCAGCAGCCGCTCGCCGAAGGCCACGTTGAACCGCAGGAAGTCGATCAGCTCGCAGGCGGCGTCGATCTCCGCCTGGTAGCAGGACTTCGACTGGCCGAGCATCGTCGCCGCGTTCAACGTGTCCCGCCAGCTGCCGGCCAGCAGCTCGGCGGCGCGCAGGAAGACCGCGGCGCGCTCGGCGTACGGCAGCGCCCGCCAGGCCGGGGCGGCCCGCTTGGCCGCCTCGACCGCCCGATGCGCGTCGGCGTGCGAGGCGTTGCCCATCGCGCCCAGCGTCGCGTGCCGGCGATGCGGCTGGACGACCTCGATCGCCGGGCCCTCGGCCAGTCGCTGGGCGCCGCCGACGGTCATGGTCAGGTCGGGACGGGCGTCGCGCAGGTCGCCGATCCGGGCCTCGAGCGAGGCGCGTTCCGGCGTACCGGGGCGATAGTCGCGAACCGGCTCGTTGCGCGGGACGGGCACGGCAAGCTGGGCGTCCATGTGGCACTCCTCGACGTGGTGGTCTGCTGAGTAGATCCGGGCGCCGGGGTGTCCGGGGCCGGATTCCCCATCCTCGCACCGGGTCGGGCCGCCGCGGTCCCGCCGCGTACCCTGAGCCCCATGAGTGCCCAGGACACGACACCGGACGCCGAGCGGTCCTCGTCGACCGGTCTCCTCCTCGCGCTCGCCGCGCTGATCTGGATGGCCGCCATGCTCTGGTCGGCGCGCGCCACCATCACCGGCGGCGGCGACGCCGAGATGGAGGTCACCTCGACGGCGTACGCGCTGCCCGGCGCGGTCACCGGCACGCTGGCCGCCGGGGCAGCGGTCGCCCTCGCGCTGATCACCTGGCTCACCCGGCGGCGCGAGCTCGGCTCGACCGTGCGCTTCGCCGTCGCGACCGGCACCGGCCTGGTGCTCGGCGCCCTCGGCGCGCTGGTCATCGTCACGATCAACACCGAGGGCTGGATCTACGCGGTGGTCGGCGGCACCGTCGCGGCGGCGGCCACGATCGGCGGGGCGCTTGCCGGTTTCCGGCAGCCCCGGGTGCTCGCCGCGGCCTGCTGGGCGGCGATCGGCGTGTTCCTGGTCGGCTTCGTGCTCAACGTCTTCCAAGACCCGGTGCTCAAGGCGCTCGGCTCCGGCTCGACCCAGGCGTCCCAGACCACGGCCGCGAATTGGTTCACCTTCCTCCAGTCGTTCCTGTCCGGCTTGGCGGCGGGCTTTATTGCGTACGCGGTATTGCGCCGTTTCCGCCGTCGCGCCGCGGGCAACGACCTCGCCTGGCCGCTCTACGCGCTGGCCGGCGCGGGCCCCGGCCTGCTGCTGGTGGTGGGCGAGGCGCTGACCCGCACGGCCGGGTCGCGGGTGCTCGAGCTGGCCGGCAAGGTCAGCGAGCTGGAGCTGGTGGTGCAGCGGATGCTGAGCGGCGCCCGGTTCAACAGCGCGCTGATCGTCCTCTTCGTCGGCGCGATCAGCGCCACGATCGCGGTCGGCCGCACGATCAAGTCCCCCGAGGCGGCGGAGGAGTCCCCGGCGCCGCCCGCGAAGGCCACCTCGAAGCCGGCCGCAAACGCCAACCCGAAGCCGGCCGCAAACGCCGGCTCGGAGCCGGCCCCGGCAAAGGCCGCGCCGAAGAAGAGTGCGCCGGCCAAGAACGGCGCGCCCGCCAAGCAGGGTGCGCCGGCCCAGAACAGCGCGCCGGCCAAGAACAGCGCCCCCGCCAAGAAGGGTGCGCCCGCCAAGAAGGGTGCGCCGACGCCGGAAGCCGCCTCCGCCGCCGAGTAGGGCCGGCGTCAGATCAGGTCGTCGAGTTCGGAGACCGCGTACCACTCCAGCTCGTGGTCCTCGGCGCCGTCGACAGTGAACTGCGCATCCGGGTCGCCGGCCAGCGCCTCGTCGACCACCTCGGCGGCGTCGGCGACCTGGTCGGCCGCGTCGGCGCCGTCCACGTGGATCGCCGCCACCTCGGTCAGCGACACCGGCTGCGGCAGCACCACCGCGCTCGAGCCCAGCTCGACATCCTCCCGGACCAGCGAGCCGGACGGCACGTCGGCCGAGACCACGACCCGCCGGCGCGGCGCCGCCGGATCGTGCCGGAGCAGTTGCAGGGCGGCCTGCGCGGCGCGGGTGAACGCCACATACTCCAACTCCTCCTCGTCACCCTCCGCATACCACTCGCGCAGCGCCGGCGTGACGGCGTGGGCGGTCATCCCGCCGGCGCCCAGCTTCCCGGAGGCACGCAGGGCCGCGAGCAACGGCACGGTG
>Ga0068860_100008670_pt1 | contig 10129 bp, 9 predicted proteins | sample KBSSwiS32_FD_66597 | JGI IMG/M metagenome (GOLD analysis project Ga0068860, IMG submission 66597) | Switchgrass rhizosphere microbial communities from Kellogg Biological Station, Michigan, USA - KBS Switchgrass S3-2 | ecosystem: Host-associated > Plants > Roots > Rhizosphere > Soil ...
TCGCTCAAGCCTTGGTCGTTTCCTGATTCATGGGCCGCACTCAGGCGATCGCTGCCGAGTAGAGTCATATCATTTTGGGGGCCAAAATTATCGCCGCCGATGAGTAAGAGTCGCATGTCGTCCAAATCCAGTAAATTTTTAGAGTTGGCGGGGTCTCGGTTATAATCGGAGACATAACGTCGAGTGATCGCGCGCAGCTGCAAACCCTTGCCGGAAGCTGCATTGAGCCAGGGGTCGACGTCGACGATGGTCCAGCTTCCGTATTGGGCTAGGACATCCTGATAATTATGGAACTTCTCTCCCTGATTTCCTTTGCCTTGCAAAACCAAACGGCTCAAACGAAGGGGTTTATTTTCGGGGTGGGAAGGGTCCTGCAACATGACGTCGAGGCCGGCGCTTGTCTCTAAGGTCGTGCCCAACTGAAGATTTTCGGCCAAGGGGTAGACCGTAAAATTAGGACTGGCAGACACCAGCGCTGTGACGACCCCCTGGGAGTGAAGATACTGGAGGAGCTCGACCATCTCTGGATTGGCGTTGGGTCGGTAAGCTTGGTTTAAGGATTCATTGAAGATCGCGAAGGCCTCGCTCAAACTCAAGCCGCGGAAGGCTAAGGCGTTAAATTGGTAGGCATAGGTCGCCCCGAGTTTGTCGGATAGGTCTTGATAATATTGCCATGGTGTTGTCTTGGCCTTGAGCTCCTTGCGTTTGTCACTGCTTGGATAGAGCGGGAAGAAGTCGGCGCGACCTTCGCCCCAGACGATCTTGCCGCTCTCCACTCCGCGACGCAAGATCGCTTCCCCGACATCTTGGTACCAAGTCGTGTTGTCGCCGTCGAAGGCGGCGATCAAAGTGCGGGGATTTAAGATTTTCAGCCTTCCGATCGATTGGCAAATCTTGGAATAGTTTTCTTCGGTCCAGTTTTTTTGTTGGATCGCGCCCGAGCATTCGAAGACGGTGGGTTCGATCCAGCAGGTGTCGAGTCCAGCGTCTTGTTGGCAGTGGCTAGCGTATTTTTTAGGGAGCACGCCGAAATACAAATACTGTCCCTTCAGCGGTTTCCCGGAATCCATGGTCGACAAGATCGCCTTCAAAACCTGTTGGGTATAAAGGTTATTCTCCAATTGGAAATCCTTCACGAGGTCAGAGCCTTCCAGAAGAGTCGGGTCGCCGCTTTGACGAGCGATGTCGTCGGGGCTTTGTCCGTTGACCTTGAGACCCATGAGACGCGCGCTGGGCAAGGGAGTGGCGAAAGGTGCCACGCTGCTATCTTCTTTAGGTGCAGGTGTTGCCGGCAGGTTGGTGTCGGGGGTCGTTTTTTTGCAGGCGATGAATGCGGTCAGTAAAACAAAGCCGAGGGTCCAAGACAGGATGAGCTTCCTACGGTTTGAGGGCATTCATTCCTCCATGGTGGGATGGCGTGAGATTCACAAAACTCTGGCGGCCGAAAAAAATCAACCGAAAGGGCTCAGGCCCTTTTTGAGGATGGCCTTGCGAAGTCTGCGGAGCCGTGTGTTGAGAGTCTCTGGATCGGCCTTCGCCAAATAACGAGAGAGTCCGCCGGCTCGATTGAGGATTTTGATACCGCTCGTCGAGACCTTGATCTTGAAATGGGCGTTGGTCTCGGGGATGAAGACGGAACGATTCTGGATATTCGGCTGTTGAAAGTGGTTGGTCTTGTTGTTCGCGTGGGAAACGCGGTGACCCTTGAGTTTCTTCTTACCGGTAATTTCACAAATTCTGCCCATAAAATCCTCATTTACGAATATTTAGAAGGGTTAGGCGACTAACAACCTTTTGCCGTCGAGGCAAGCGATATTTTTCGGCTTGAATTGAAATATTTTCATTAAAATCATGGGTTAAGAGTTCAAGGCCCTTCCAAAAATCGGTCCCGCCATTCTGGTTTGGGAAGGGCGCAGCTGTCTTTCTTGCCAAACCATCGGTAGCGGCGGCGAGCGATAAAGGTATAGACGGCGTTTCTCAGGAAGGCCGGAACCAAAATCAAGGGGTACAAAAGCGGCCAGGGCCAGGAAATCTGCCGGAGGGTCCTGAGTGCGGCCGTGGACTGGGTGTAGGCCTTTCCATTTTGGATCAGCACGAAGGTGTCGAATTTTTCCAAAGGGAGTCCCTTTTTTTTTAACAGCGCCTGTCCGGGTTCGGATTGCATGGAGGCAAAACGGAATTTTTTTTTGCGATCCCGCTTGAGGATGAATTGGACACTGGAGTTGCAGAGGTTGCAAACTCCGTCAAAGAGGACAATAGAGGGTTCAATGGTGGCACCGTCAGTCATGATACGGAATTATCGATGATCGAAGAGCTCAATCCAATCGAAAAAACATATCGCGAATTGCTTGCGCTCGGGCAGCCACCGCTGCGGATGTACTCTGGGAATCCCACCGAACACGGAATCCTATTTCCCTCGGAAATTCTCCTGAAGTCTTATCAGGAATATTTCGCCCTTCCGGACTACCATCCTGATCCCAAAGGGCTCCTCGTCGCCAGAGAGGCGATCTCCGGATATTACGCCTCGCAGGGACTTGCACTCAATCCCGAGCACTGCTTGCTCACCTCGGGTTCGAGCGAATCGTTTCTCCACCTGTTTTCTCTTTTAGCCAAGGCAGGGGACAATATCCTGGTTCCAAGACCAGGTTATCCCTTGTTCGAGCCCATCGCGGAAATTTTGGGTGTCGAACTTCGGCACTATAGTTTGCGCGAGAGCGAAGGCTGGAGTCTTGAGGTGGACGAGGTGAGTTCTCAGGCGGATAGGCGAACCCGGGCCCTTGTCCTGGTTTCTCCCGGCAATCCTACAGGAGTGGTGCACGGAGCCGAAGAACTCGAGCGCCTTGTGGCGTGGAGCAATGCTCGGGATCTCCCATTGATCTGCGACGAGGTCTTTTCGGAATTCTATTTTGGCCCCGGCTCCTTTCCTCGAGTGGTCAAGGTTAGCCAACCAAAACTCGCATTTACCTTGAATGGCATCTCTAAGATGTTCGCCTTGCCTGCTCTCAAGTGCAGCTGGATTGCGGTGACGGGAGAATCGGCACGAGTCGCTTCCGCGGTCGATCGTTTGGAGATGCTGACGGATACTTTTTTGACCTGTCACACGCCCATCCAGAAGGCATTGCCCAGGCTCTTTTCGGAAGCTCAGGATTTTTTAAGGACTTACCAGTCCGAAGTCCTGAGCCGCAGAAACCTCGCTGTCCAACTCCTGTCGGCCATTCCTGGAATATCTTTGGTGGAACCGCGCGGCGGCTTTTATCTGATGTTTCGATTGGACTCAGAGAGGACAGACAGCGAAGAGGGCTGGGTGATCGAGCTGATGAGGAAAAAGGGAGTTTTTTTTCATCCCGGCTACTTCTATGACTGGGAAGAGGGGCTGCACGGCGTTTTGTCTTTTCTGGTTTCGGAGGCGGATCTCAAGTTTGGCCTCAAGGCTCTAGCAGAGTTTCTCTTGCACACCTGATGCGAAAATCTTCGAACATTAAGAAAAATTTATCTTCCTTTCACTTTAGCTTCACTTTGAAACTTTAATTTCATTTCACAATCGTTTTTAGAACCAAAATTAATTCTGAAGCGATCGTATTTAAGAAATTTGAACCCATGAGGTCCTCCCGTAGTCCTTAGGACTCTTGAGGCCGGAAAGGCAATACTATGAAAAAAGTCATGACCCTCGCATTATTGGCCGGTGTTCTCTCCCTCTCTAGCGTCTCGATGGCCGCTGGCGATGAAGCGGTTGGCGATCCTTCTAGCGCGAAGACCGCTTCTACCACCAAACCGGCGACCCATCATCACCATCATCATCACAAGAAGAGCACTGCCAGCGCCGCCCCTAAGGCGGACGCCGCTGCTCCCGCAGCAGCCACCAAATAGTGGCCTTTTAGTAGTACAACGAAAACCCCATGACCGCCCTCCGGTCATGGGGTTTTCTTTTTTAAAACAGAGAGCCCCAACCACTACTGCGCCTTCGGCTCGAAGTTCCCCCCAAAATAGAGCCCAAGACGCCGCGAAGAATTTCCCTCCCCAAGGACGAACCCATCGTTCGTACCGCCGATTTTGCGAAGGCCTCGCCGAGACCTTGGCGTTGGCTCGCTTTAGGTTGGCTTGCCGCTGGAGAAGCTTGTGCGTTTTGAGCTGCCGCGGCACTTTGTTTTTGCAAGATTTCGAAGGCGGATTCGCGGTCCAAGGCGGTGTCGTAGGTGCCGGACATCGGAGAACGGGAGATGCGTTCGCTTCTTTCCTCGGCGCTTAGCGGGCCGATGCGGGATTCTGGCGGAGCGATGAAGGTTCGCTCGACCGGTGTTGGCCGGCCTTCCTCATCTAAAATCGAAACCAAGGCCTCCCCGACGGCGAGTTGAGAGATCACTTCCTCGGTATTGATGTTTGGATTTTGCCGAAAAGTCTGGGCCGCGACCTTGATTGCCTTTTGGTCCTGGGGAGTGAAGGCACGCAAGGCATGTTGGATTCGGTTACCCAGCTGGCCCAAGACCGATTCGGGAATGTCCAAAGGATTTTGCGTGACGAAATAGACTCCGACCCCCTTAGACCGAATCAATCGCACCACTTGCTCGATTTTTTCGAGTAAGGCCTTCGGAGCCTCCTTGAACAGCAGATGCGCTTCGTCGAAGAAAAAAACCAGTTTGGGACGTTCTAGATCTCCTACCTCAGGAAGCTCCTCGAAGAGTTCGGAGAGGAGCCAGAGCATGAAGGAAGTATAGACCTTGGGATTGCTCATCAGTTGGTTCGCATCCAGGACGCTGATGACGCCGTTTCCGGAGAAATCCTTTTGCATCAGGTGCTCGAGTTTGAGGGCAGGTTCGCCAAAAAATATCTCCCCGCCATTTTCCTGCAAGACTAAGAGCTGCCTTTGGATGGTCCCAACGCTGGTGGTGGAGAAGTTCCCATAATTAGTCTTGAGCTCGGAGGCGTGTTCTCCCATCCATCCTAGAATCGATCGCAAATCCTTGAGGTCGAGCAGCAGCATGCCTTGGTCGTCGGCCAATTTGAAGGCGATCTGCAGGATGCCTTCCTGGGTTTCATTGAGATCGAGCAAGCGGGAAAGCAGAAGCGGGCCCATTTCGGAGGTTGTCGTCCGTAAAGGATGGCCGTTTTTTTGAAAGACGTCCCAGAACACCGAAGGAAAGGCGCGGTTTTGGTAGGAGGCAATCTTAAACTTCTCGATTCTTTCCTGAATTTTGGGATTGATCGTCCCGGCCGCCGCGATGCCAGACAAATCTCCTTTGACGTCGGCCATAAAAACGGACACGCCTTGTTTGGAGAGCTCTTCTGCAAGGCGTTGGAGGGTGACGGTCTTCCCGGTGCCGGTGGCCCCGGCAATCAATCCGTGGCGATTGGCCATTTTGGGATTCAGGCCTATCGTCTGACCCGAAGTGGTGTAGCCAATGAGAAGTCCTGGGCTGGTCATAATTGCTCCTTAACAAATTTACTCCATGCGAATTCTCTGCAAGGCCTCTTTGGGAGTGGGGTTATCCGGCACGTCCGGCAGGCGAGTAGGGTAAAGCTCCTCGATCATGTCGCGAACCGCTTCCCCAAAAAGTTTGTCCGGATTGTCCTTGCAATACTTCGTCGTCCAATCGAGCACCCAGAAAAAATTTTTATCGCCCATGATATTTTTGGTGTTAGGATCGGTAGCATTGAAGGCGCTCAAAAACCCTTGGACCCAAATGATGTAGTCATTTTTTTTGTCGGTGGATTTTTTAGCATATACTTTGCAAAGGATCGCGCCTTGTCCGATGTCATAGGCGTCTCTCGCGAAAGACCTTGAAGAGGCGAGGGAAAGTAACAGTAAAATAAAAAGAATTTTCTTCATTTTGGCCGGTTAACCAAAGCCCTAATAGAAGTCAAATGAAGATTGCGGGAGACGATCATGATTCCCAAAATTTTAGCCTTCGCAGGTTCGACCCGAAAGGATTCTTGGAATAAAAAACTCGTCAAGATCGCCATGGACGCAGCCAAACGAGCTGGGGCCGAAGTCACCTATTTGGATTTGCGAGATCTGCCCATGCCCTTATACGACGGCGATCTCGAGACCGAATCTGGCATCCCCGACCACGCGAAGTTATTTAAGGCCCAGTTAAAAGCTCACCACGGCTTTTTAATTTCTTCTCCGGAATACAACAGTTCCATCTCTGGAGTTTTGAAAAACGCGATCGACTGGGCCTCGCGACCAGAAGCTGGAGAAATTCCTTTGGAGTGTTTCGCCGGGAAGTTTGCCGCACTGATGAGCGCCTCTCCGGGAAATTTAGGTGGTCTCCGCGGGCTGGTCACCATCCGTTCGATCCTGGAAAATATTGGCGTCCATGTTCTGCCGACCCAACTAGCCTTGTCTCGAGCCCATGAAGCCTTCGATGCGGAAGGCAAACTCAAAGACCTCAAACAGGCCGCCCAAGTAGAAAAAATTGCGAGTCAACTCGCTGATCTCCTAAAAAAACTCCATACATGAGGGCGAGGCGCAATTGAATCGAGCTTTCGAAGATAAAGTCGTTTGGATTACGGGCGCTTCTTCCGGTATCGGAGAGGCACTAAGCCTCGTGCTTGCCGCGCAGGGAGCCTCTCTCGGCATGATGGCTCGCCGTGCCGAATCCTTGCAGGCCTTGGCGAAAAAAATCGAAGGCGAGGGCGGAAGGGCTCTTGTGCTTGTAGGGGACGTCAATGCTGATTCCGATCTCAACTCGGCCTTGACGCAAATCCTAGATCAATATTCCAAAATCGATGTCCTGATCGCGAATGCCGGCTTTGGCGTCATCGGAAGAGTGGATCAGCTCTCGCTGGAGGATTATCGACGGCAATTCGAAACCAACGTCTTCGGGGTACTCAGGACGATTCAAGTTGGCCTTGAGGCCCTGAAGCGATCCAAAGGTACCTTGGTCCTCATCGGCAGCGTGAGCTCCTATATTAGCGCCCCTGAGGCCTCGGCTTACAGCATGAGCAAGTTTGCCGTTCGCGCCTTGGCGGAGGCCTTGCGCGCCGAATTGGCGCGAGATGGGGTTTCGGTCGTGTTGATCACCCCAGGATTTGTCAAATCCCAGATTCGCCAGGTCGACAATCAGGGAGAATATAGAAGCTCGGCGAAAGACCCTATTCCTGAGTGGATGCAGATGTCGGCCGAAAATGCCGCGAAAAAGATCGCCAAGGCCGTCCTTAAGAAAAAACGGGAGAGGGTGATCACCTTTCATGGAAAGGTCTTTGTGCTCTTGCAAAGGTTCTTTCCTGGCTTATCCGCATGGTTTTTCAAACGGGCGGGGAAAAAATTCCGATCACGCAATCCCTCCCTCAATGCTTAAGGTCTAGCGCTCCTCTCCAACCTGCCGGCGCTTATTCTTCCCAAAGATGGCTTGAATTTGGCTGTAGTGCTTAAACTCGAGGAGGTTTCCCGAGGGATCTTGAAGAAAGAAGGTTCGATGTTCGATAGGGGTGGCGGCAAAACGAATTTTGGCCTCCTGATAAAAGGTGAGGCCTTTTTGCTTGGCCCGTCTTAACAGGCTCTGCCAATCCCGAAGCTCCGCGAAAATCAGGCCAAAATGGCGGGGATAAATGCCTTTCTGTACGGAGATTTTCCCTTTAATTTTTTGGGCGACGATTTGATTCCCCTTCAAGTTGAGGATGAGAGAATGCTTTGACTCCCGACCCGAGCGGCAACCGAGCCCTTCGACATAAAAACGACGCGCCAAATCGAGATTATGAACTGGAAATGCCAAGTGAAAATAGATTTTTTGGCTTTTCTTCTTAGGACTAGTTTTCATCCCAGAGAGTTTGATTCTGGATCGCGGCTAAGACAAGAATTAAATCGAAGCCGGCTTCCCTTCAAAGGGCGCAACTCTTCAGTCGCGATGTCGATTGCTTTGTTCGCTTAAATCTGTAAAAACCCTTGAGGAATCATGGTGGGCCGTCCTTTTTCCATGCGCATTCCAAGCGCCTTGACCGAAGCACAAAGTTTTTTCCTGGAAAAACTTGGTCCCGAACTATCCGATCCAGAATCCAAATCCCAATTCGAATCGATCAAAAAAGAGCGCAATCGAGAATTTTTATATTTTGAGCTCAACCACTTCGCCCAGGACCTGAAGTCGCGCGGCAATTTCAACCAAGCGGCGGGGATATTTTATTGGGTCCAAAATCAAACCGACTCACCGGATGAGGACCGGGTTCGGGCGGCTGAAGAATTAAACCTTTTGCAGGGGAAAGGCAGTTTTGGCAGACGCTCGGAATTTTTCTTTTCGCAATGTGCCGAGCAAATGGCGAGTTGGAAGGGAATTGCGCCCGCCCTAGGCGCAAGTATCGTCGGCTTGCTCAGCAAGAGTTTTGTTCTGTCTCATGTCCTGGGAGAATCCCCAAGTCTATGGACGGCCGGATTGGGGGCAAGGGTGCTGAGCGAAGGAATCGGTTTTGGCCTAGAAGGGCTGGCGATGGCAGGGATCAGCCGAGCCATCGAGGGACCGGGCCAGGGACCATTTTCTGACGCCCTGGCGAGATCCTATTTGGGATTGGGCGCATTGAAGTTCTCTGGCTTTGTCGCTCGGCAGACCCTGGCCAAGGCGATGGCGGGAAATACCGGCGGCCTCCTTTTCAAATTTTCCGAAGCCGCCTTGCCCCAAGCCGGGATCTTTGCTGGACTCTATATGGCCCACCGTGCGGAAGAAGCCTGGGATTTACGGCGCAGCGGGGATGGCGAAAACATCGTTTCCGACACCCTATTTTCGATGCTGAACCTTCAGGTTGGAGCCCACCTAGGACGTCTTGCCATGGGAACGAGGTTCCAGGCCTTCGAGCAAGAACTCCACTTTCGCAACGATTTGGCCGCAAGCTCTTCGCCTAGAGTTCGAAATGCCTACAAAGGCCTCAAAAACCTTATGTGGGAGTCTGCCTTGGCGCCGATGGGAATCATGATGGGTGCGGGAGGGATTGGATTTGGCGGCGGACCCAGACGCGGCTTGGGCGAATCCGACAAACCCTCTGTCACTCCCATGTCAGGCGAGCGAATCAAAGTAGAAAGCGATCCACCCGCCTCAAAACCACCCCCCAGCGAATCGATGGTCGATGTTTTCTACTTGATGAAAGCCCAATTGCGCGAAGGCAAGAAACCTATCGCAAGTTATGTGGGGACCGGATGGAATATCGACTCTCAGGCGGCCAATTTTGCAAAATGGCTGATGAATTCTCTCCACCGTCTCCCCAGGGACCGAACCGCGGTCTTGGAATTGCCCTCCCATTTGGGTCCGCCGATTCAGGGCTATGGGAAAAAGGTCACTTTTTATTGGCAAGGAGAACAGGTCCGGTGGGAAGTGGCTCCATTGATGAGCGAAAAGCCGATGCCTCCGGCCTCTATTGTAGCTCCCAAAATTGCGATTCCTCCGCCACCGCAAAAGGCTCAGCCTTTGCGTCATTCGACTCCGGTCAAAGCACTGAGACCAGTGACTCCGAAAGAAGAGTCAGGCCTTCCCACGAAGCGACCCGAGGCCTCGTCCGTGGTAGCGGAGCCGCTAGCGGCCGATCTCTCCATCGCTCTGCTCATCGTCGCTCCCGATCAAGCCTATTTGCCCGGACGGACCTCGGTCTTGGCAGACGCCGCTCAGGGCAAGAACTTTGAAGTGGTTTACACCGGGAGTGAGCCCTGGGAAGCCAGCAAAGAAGAAGCACTCAAAAAACAAGTTTTACCGAAAATGAAAGAGGGACAGAGTTTTAGGATCTTGTCGACCCACACCCGTGAAATCGTTACTTTCACCAAAACGAACGAGCAATTGCAGCGAGGGAAGAGTGGGAAGTCAACTTGGGTTCCGACTCCCAGTTTTACGGACAATTATTCCCGAAATTGGAGCGAGTTCGTCCAAACCCTGGTCCATTTTTTGCCGCCGCATCGCGCTTCGATCCGAAACCCTACCATTACCTATGTTGGGAAGGATTGGTCGGATCAAAGCGCTCTGGATCTCTTGCCGGAAATATTCAACAGCCATCTGATTTCGGAGGGGCAAAAGATCACCATCCAACCCGATCGAACGGGTCGAGAGATCGTGATTTCCCGAGCTCGTGACAAGATTGAGGTTCGCATCGTCGAAAAAAACAAGAACGAACGACGTTTGGCGATTCTCCCAGATCTACAAACCGATCTCTTGGAAGTCTC
>Ga0068860_100008673_pt1 | contig 10126 bp, 8 predicted proteins | sample KBSSwiS32_FD_66597 | JGI IMG/M metagenome (GOLD analysis project Ga0068860, IMG submission 66597) | Switchgrass rhizosphere microbial communities from Kellogg Biological Station, Michigan, USA - KBS Switchgrass S3-2 | ecosystem: Host-associated > Plants > Roots > Rhizosphere > Soil ...
CTGGGCCAGATCGTCGAGATCGGCCCGCGCCGTGCCGTCTTCAACAACCCGCAGCACCCTTACACGCGGCGGCTGCTCGCCGCAGTGCCCGTTGCAGACCCGGCCAGGCGCCGCCCCCAAACGGAGCTATCATCCGAGGAAATCCCGAGCTCCGTGCGCAACCTTGGCGACGAGCCGCACGTCGCGCCGCTCGAGCTCGTGGGGCCGGGCCATTACGTCGCCGTGCATCGTGTCGGCGGCGCATATTGATTCAAAATGATGCCAAGAATCCATCCAGGAGCGTTGTCATGAATCTCACTTTTCGCCCGCTCGCCGCAGCCCTTGCGCTCGCGGCATTTGCGCTGCCGGCGTATGCGGCCAAGGACGTCGTGTTCGCCGTCGCGTCGACTTTCACCACGACGGATCCGTACGACGCCAACGACACGCTGTCGCAGGCGATGGCCAAGTCGTTCTACGAGGGCCTGTTCGGCTTCGACAAGGACATGAAGATGATTCCGGTGCTGGCCGAAGGCTACGAGGTCAGCAAGGACGGTCTGGTCTACACCATCAAGCTGAAGCGCGGCATCAAGTTTCACGACGGCACCGACTTCAAGGCGGACGCCGTCAAGGCGAACCTCGATCGGGTGACCAACCCGGAAAACAAGCTGAAGCGCTATGGGCTGTACAACAACAATATCGCCAAGACGGAAGTCGTCGACGACTACACCGCGCGCATCACGCTGAAGACGCCGTTCTCGCCGTTCATCGCGCAGCTCGCGCATCCGTCCACGGTGATGATCAGTCCCGCCGCGCTGCAGAAATGGGGCAACAAGGATATTGCCTTCCATCCGGTCGGCACGGGCCCGTTCAAGTTCGCCGAATGGAAGCAGACCGATTATCTCAAGGTCGATAAGTTCGACGGCTATTGGCGCAAGGGCTACCCGAAGGTCGACTCGATCATCTGGAAGCCCGTGGTCGACAACAACACGCGCGCGGCGATGATGCAGACGGGGGAGGCGCACTTCACGTTCCCCGTCTCGTATGAAGTCGCCGACGTGCTGAAAGCGAAGGCCGATCTCGACGTCGTCGCCGCGCCATCGATCGTGTTGCGCTACCTGTCGATGAACACGCAGCAAAAGCCGTTCGACAATCCCAAAGTCCGCCAGGCCATCGCCTACGCGATCAACAAGGAGGCGCTCGCCAAGGTTGCGTTCAACGGCTACGCGGCACCGGCGGAAGGCGTCGCGCCGCAAGGTGTCGAGTTCGCGGTGAAGATGGGACCGTGGCCGTACGACGTCGCCAAGGCGAAGCAGCTCCTCACCGAAGCCGGATACCCGAACGGATTCGAGACCGAGCTTTGGTCCGCCTACAACCACACCACGGCGCAGAAGGTCACCCAGTTCATCCAGCAGCAGCTGCAGCAGGTCGGCATCAAGACCAAGATCACGCTGCTCGAAGCCGGGCAGCGCGTCGAAAAGGTCGAGAGCTGGCAGGACCCCGCGACCGCGCCGGTTCGCCTGTATTACGTGGGCTGGTCGACATCGACTGGCGAAGCCGATTGGGCGCTGCGACCGCTGCTGTATTCGGAATCGTGGCCGCCGCGACTTTTCAATACGGCGTACTACAAGAATCCGAAGTTCGACGCCGACATCAAGAACGCGCAGCTCGCAACGACCAGCGCGGAAAAGGCGAAGCTCTACAAGGATGCGCAGGAGACCGCGTGGAACGACGCGCCGTGGGCGCCGCTCGTCGTGGAAAGGCTCCTGTCGGCGCACAACAAGAAGCTGTCGGGCGTCTATGTGATACCGGACGCGTCGTTCAACTTCTGGGAGGTCGACCTCAAGTAGTGATGGGCCCCCACGCTCCGGGCCTGCGGCCCGTCGCTGCCCCCCGAGGGGGCGGATTCGCGCCTCGGGGCGGCCCTTCGGCGCGAACGGGCCCTCACGCTGCGCGCCGGCGCCTGGCATGACCGCATACATTGCCAAGCGCCTGCTCGGCCTGATGCCGACGCTGCTGATCGTCGGCATTCTCGTCTTCCTGTTCGTTCACCTGCTTCCGGGCGACCCGGCGCGCCTGGCCGCCGGTCCGGAAGCCACGCCCGAGACGGTCGACCTCGTACGCAAGGATCTCGGGCTCGATCGATCGCTGCCCGAGCAGTTCGTTCGCTTCGCACTCGGTGCGTTGCGTTTCGATTTCGGCACGTCGCTTCGCACCAAGCGCCCGGTGTCGACCGAGATCGCCGAGCGCTTCATGCCGACGTTCTGGCTCACCGTATGGAGCATGGTGTGGTCGGTCACCATCGGCATGGCGATCGGCATCGTCTCCGCGGTGTACCGCAATCGCACGCCAGATCGCGTCGGCATGGCGTTCGCCGTATCGGGCATCTCGTTTCCGGCGTTCGCGCTCGGCATGGTGCTGATGCAGGTGTTTTCCGTGCAGCTCGGCTGGTTGCCAACGGTCGGCAACGACAGCTGGCGGCATTACATCCTGCCGTCGATTACGCTCGGCGCCGCCGTCGCCGCGATCATGGCGCGCTTCACGCGCTCCGCGTTCGTCGACATCCTGGGCGACGACTACATCCGCACCGCGCGCGCCAAGGGCGTCGACGAGACGCAAGTGGTGGTCAAGCACGGGCTGCGCAACGCGCTCATTCCGATCGTGACGATGATGGGACTGCAGTTCGGCTTCCTGCTCGGCGGCTCGATCGTGGTCGAGAAAGTGTTCAACTGGCCGGGGCTCGGACGTTTGCTCGTCGACGCGGTGGACATGCGCGATTACCCGGTGATCCAGGCGCTCGTCCTGCTCTTCTCGCTCGAGTTCATCCTGATAAATCTCATCGTCGACGTGTTGTACGGCCTCATCAATCCGACAATCCGATATAGATGATCCGACCCACGACGCCGCTACGATGACCGCCGCCACCGACTTCGACGAAGCGCGCAGCGCGCTCGGCGCCGACGCGACAGGTTCGGTTCGTTCGCCGTCGGCGGAGTTCTGGCGCAAGTTCAAGCAGCAGAAGGTCGCGCTCATCGCGGGCGCGTTCGTCGTGCTGCTCGTGGTCGTTGCGATCGTCGCGCCCTGGATCGTGCCGTACGACGTGGAAAATTTCTTCGACTACGACAAGTTGAACGCGCGACCGTCGTGGCAGCACTGGATGGGTGTCGATGCGCTCGGCCGCGACATTTTCAGCCGCATCCTCATGGGGGCGCGTATTTCGCTGGCCGCGGGATTTGTCTCGGTTGCCATCGGCGCCTTCATCGGTACGATCCTCGGCCTTCTGGCCGGATACTTCGAGGGCTGGTGGGACCGCGTGATCATGCGCTTCTGCGATGTGCTCTTCGCCTTTCCCGGCATCCTGCTCGCCATAGCGATCGTGGCGATCCTTGGCGGGGGCATGACCAACGTAGTGTTCGCCGTCGCGATATTCAGCATCCCGACCTTCGCCCGGCTGGTGCGCGGCACGACACTCGCGTTGAAGCACCTGACGTTCGTCGAAGCGGCACGCAGCCTCGGCGCCACGGACGGCACGATCATCTGGCGGCACATCTTCCCGGGCACCGTGTCCGCCGTGGTCGTCTATTTCTCGCTGCGCATCGGCACCTCGATCATCACCGCCGCGAGCCTGTCGTTTCTGGGCCTGGGCGCGCAGCCGCCGACACCGGAGTGGGGCGCGATGCTGAATTCGGCGCAGTCGGAGATGCTGACCGCGCCCCATGCCGCGATCTTCCCGGCGCTCGCGATCTTCTTCACCGTGCTCGCGTTCAACCTGCTGGGCGACGGCTTGCGCGACGCGCTCGATCCCAAGCTGGAGCGGCGCTGATGGCAACCTTGCCAGGCGCGGCGGCAGGCGAGACGCGAGCCGCGGACACGGAGCGCCCGATCCGCTTGCTGCGCGTAGTGCTCGTGCTCGCAGCACTCGCACCGGCGGTGATGGTCGCGGCGGTCGCCTGGTATCTGTACCGGCAGGCGCTGTCCGAGGCGGCATCGCGCCTGGATCAAGTCGCGCGCATCGCCGAGGAGCACGCGCTCAAGGTGTTCGAAACCAATTTCGCGCTCGCCAATCGCGTGCTCGATCTCACCGGCAACGACGCTCCAGCCGCGTTGCTTGCCAGGGAGCCGGAGCTGCACGCGGCACTGCGGCGGATGGGGGCGAACCTGCCCCAGCTCCAGGGCATCTACGTCATGGACCAGACCGGACACATGGTCGCCACCAACCGCGCGTTTCCGGCGCCGCACGACATCGATTTCACCGACCGTGCGTTCTATGAATACCATCGCAAGGATGGCTCGCAGCCCTTCATCACGGACGTGCTGACGAGCCGGACCACGGGCGAGCCGTTCTTCGACATCAGCGTGCGGCGCACGCTGTCCGATGGCGCGTTCGGCGGCGCGGTCTCGACGAGCCTTTCTCCCGGCTACTTCCGCGAGTTCTATCGCGAGCTCACGGCGGGCGACGAGCGCCTCGGCGTGGCGCTCGTGCGTGCCGACGGCGCCGTCCTTGCGAGCTGGCCCGGCGTGCCCGTCGCGAGCGACATGAGCAAGGCGCCGACCAGGATCGCCGTCGCCGGACCGGCAGGCGTTTCGAACGCTTCCGTGCCGGGCGGCGAGCACGGCGTCGTCGCATTGCGCACGGTCGAATCGTATCCGGTCCGCGTGGTCGCATGGCTCCCCCAAAACGCAGTTGTCGCTTTGTGGCTGGGCGAGCTCGCGCCGCTCGTCGCGCTGATGCTGCCCTTGACTCTCGGGCTCGTTTACGTTGCATGGGTGGCGCTGCGCACGACGCGCCAGTCGCTGTCGTCGCTCGGCGCATTGCAGCTCGAGACCGCGCAGCGTCAGCGCGCGGAGCTGGCCCTGCAACAGGCGCAGAAGCTCGAAGCGCTCGGACGCCTGACCGGCGGCGTGGCGCACGATTTCAACAACCTCCTCATGGTGATCAGCAACAACGTTTACTTGCACAAGCGCCTGCGCGGGGTCGATGCCGACGCGCGCGAGATTACCGCCATCGATCGCGCTGTCGCGGCCGGGGCGAAGCTGACGCACCAGTTGCTTTCGTTTTCGCGCCGCGAATCGGCGCACCCGGCGGTCATCCGCCTTCAGGACAAGCTTCCCGGAATGATGAGCCTGCTGAACCCGGCGCTCGGCAGCACGATCGTCGCTTCCATCGAAGTCGAGCCCTCCACTGCCGCAGTGAAGCTCGACGAGGCCGAGCTCGAGCTCGCGCTGCTCAATCTTGCGATCAACGCGCGCGACGCCATGCCGGGCGGTGGGCGACTCGAGGTCAAGGCCGGCAATGCGCCGTCGCCGAATCCGATCGGGCGCGACGGACGCTTCGTCACGATCCAGGTATCCGACTCGGGTAGCGGAATTCCGCCCGACATCCTCGATCGCGTGTTCGAGCCGTTCTTCACGACGAAGCCAGTCGGACATGGCACAGGACTGGGCTTGAGCCAGGTCTATGGCTTCTGCGCACGCGCCGGCGGCGGCGCGATCGTGCAAAGCCCCGGCGATCAGGGCACTGCCGTCACCATGTACTTTCCGGCGCTGGACGACGCATCCGACGCCGCGGCGCAAGTCGTACCTGCAGCGCATGCCAACCTGCGCGGCATCCGCCTGTTGCTGGTGGAAGACAATCACGAAGTGGGTGACGCGACGGCGGCGGTGCTGCGGGAGATGGGCTGCACGGTCTCGCGCGCGGCGAACGCCGAGGAAGCGCGGGCGTATCTGCGCGAGCATGCCGCGCACACCGACATCGTGGTCAGCGACATCGTCATGCCCGGCCACGAAAACGGCGTGGCGCTTGCGATTCACATTCGCGAGGCATACCCGCGGTTGGCCGTCGTGCTGATGAGCGGATACTCGACGGTCAGTCAGGACAGCACGCAGGGACTCGAAGTCCTGGCCAAGCCGTGTCCCGCGAAGACGCTCGCACTCGCGATCGAGCGGGGGCTGGCCGCGAGCAAGCGTCGAGCGGAGCAGCATGGTTGATGTACCGCGACTGCCGTTGAAAATTGACGGCCACCGGACGCTCGGGTATATTTATCTCGCGCCGATTTGAAGCTTCAGCTTGCGGGCGCTTAACAAATGCCGCTAAAGCGAGGTTCGCGTAAGCTAACGCTATAGGCAACACACGTAGCGGAGCACACAAAACCCGTTAGGCGGCGAGCCCAACGGGTTTTTGTTTTGAAAGAACGATCATGAGTGATCAAGGCAAGCGCGGCTTCACCACCGCGATCCTGCATTCCGACCGCGACGCGGTCATCGAGCACGGCTCGTTGCACAAGCCGTTGCATCTGTCGGTCGCGTATGGCTATCGCGATGCGCGCGAGCTGGCTGCGGTGTTCCAGGGCCGCGCCGCGGGCTATTCCTATGGCCGCCAGGGCAATCCGACTTCGGCGGCGCTGGAAGCGAAGATCACCGCAATGGAAGGCGGCGTCGGCACGGTGACGTTCGCCACGGGCATGGCGGCGATCGGCGCCATCATGCTGTCGCTGCTCAAGGCGGGCGACCACGTCGTGTCGAGCCAGTACGTGTTCGGCAACACCGCGAGCCTGCTGCTCACGCTCGAAGGTCACGGCCACGCCGTATCGTTCGCCGATGCGACGGACGTGGCCAAGGTGGAGGCGGCGATCACGCCCGAAACTCGGCTCGTATTCGTCGAGACGATCGCCAATCCTCGTGTGCAGGTGGCGGATCTCGCGCGCATCGGCGAGCTTTGCCGATCGCGCGGCATTCTCTACATCGTCGACAACACGATGACATCGCCGTGGCTCTTCCAGCCGAAGGACGTCGGCGCGGGACTCGTCGTCAACGCGCTCACCAAATATATCGGCGGCCATGGCAACGCGCTCGCCGGTGCGGTTACCGATACCGGCCTCTTCGACTGGACGCGCTTTCCCAACATCGCCGCGCCCTACAAGTCGCAGCCGCCGCGCAATTGGGGATTGCAGCAGTTGCGCAAGAAAGGCCTGCGCGATTTCGGCGGCACGCTCGCGGCCGAGCAGGCGCATCACATTTCCGTCGGCGCCGAGACGCTGGCGCTGCGCATGGAGCGCATTTGCGCCAATGCGCTCGCGCTCACGCAGTGGCTGGCGCAGCAGCCGAAGGTTCGCGCCGTGCATTATCCGGGACTGAAGTCGCACCCGCAGCACGCTTTGGCAGGCAAGTTATTTGGCGACCGATTCGGCGGACTGTTTTCGTTCGAGCTGGCTGACGGCGTCGACCTGTTCGAGTTCCTCAATCGCTTCAAGGTCGTCGTGCTGTCGTCGAACCTCGGCGACAATCGCACCCTCGCCATTCCGGTCGCGCAAACGATCTTCTTCGAGATGGGGCCGGAACGCCGCGCCGCGATGGGCATCGCCGAATCGCTCATCCGCATTTCCACGGGGATCGAGGATCGCGACGATTTGATCGGCGATTTCAGGCAGGCGCTCGAGTAGGCGGATACCGCCGTCTTGACAGCGAGGGGTCGACGCTCGCAAAGTTTGCGCTGGTCGTTCGCGGGAGGTATCGACATGGCGCAGGGAAGCCTGATGCTGCAAATCGGGGTCGAGCAGACGTTTGCCGGCACGATCACCAACCTGCCGGAAGTGTGGGCCGTTGCGCTGCATTCGCTCGACGGCCAGCGCACGGTGGTGCGCGAGATTGCCGGCGAAAAGAGCCAGGCGATGTGGCTCATGGCCACGGTCAACAATTACGAGCCCGGCGACATGTCGATTTCCGATCACGCGCTATCGGATCTCTGGCTCGTGACCAACAACGCGCGCAAGCCGCCGACGATTCTCTATGCGCCGTCGCACGTCAGCTCGCCCCCGATCGACGGCGCGGTCGTCGCGCTGCTGCGTGTCCGCGATTTCGGCATGACGGTGAATTCGCCCGGGGCCATCGCGACGATCCGTCGCGTTTCGTCGCACGCGTATTTCGACGAGACAGTTGGATTCTGACCGGGAGAGCGACATGCAAATCGCAATCCGCGGCGAAGGCGAGCTCGTCATCCGGTTCATCGACAAGAAGGGCGCGACGCTGATGCAGGAGCGGCTGACGGTATCGGGCTCGCCCACCATGACCGCGCTGCGCGTCGTCGAGCTGTCGCTGCGCACGGCCAAGGGCGATGCGGCAATCGTGCCCGTGCTGTGCAGCCAATCCAATCCCGATCAGCAGGTGCTGTTCGACGGCGACGCGCCGGCAAAATTCACGCAGCGACGTTGCAAGGAGATCGGGTGTGCCGCCAAGGTCGCAGCCGAGGCATCGCGCGGCGCGGCGCCGCCACCCGTCCCCGAGAGCCATCCATCGCTCACGGGCGACGACGCGGTGATCGCGAAACTGCTGAAAGCGGTCCGCTAAGCGTCGAACTACTCGTCCGGCGTCTGCGCCTGCCATAGCGCGCGATAGCATTTCCACATCACCGCGGTGTCGAGCTTACCCATGCCCTGTGCGCTCGCGGCGTCGTTGATGAGCTCGACGCTGCGCGCGAGGATCGGTGGCGCATCGTGCGCGCGCGCCATCGCAGCCGCGAGGCGCACGTCCTTGATCAGGAGATCGACGGAAAACGTCGGATTGTCGTAATCGTCGGCGGCGATTCTGGCGCCGAGCTCGCGGAACAGGTTGCTGACGGTCCCCGCCTGGCTCGCCGTGATCGTCTGGTACAGAAGCGCGGGTGCAATGCCGACGCGCTCCGCGATCGCCATCATCTCGGCGGTCATGGCGTTGATGGCGCCGAACATGAGCTGGTTGAGCAGCTTTACCTGGTTGCCCGAACCGGTTGCGCCGATGTGGAAGACATTCGCCGCGAGCACGCCGAGCACGGGCTTGCATCGTTCGACGTCCGCGGCGCGGCCGCCGACCACGAGCGACCATTTGCCCACCATGGCAGGCCGCCCCAGCACCGGTGCGTCGAGATACGCGACCGACTTTGCGTCAGCCAGCGCCCACATGCGTTGCGACGTTTCGGGATCGACCGTGCTGTGATCGACGATCGCAGCACCCGCGGCAGCCGACTCGAGCAGCCCGCCCGGTCCGGCCACGCAGGACGCGACCTCGCGCGGGCCCGGCAGGAACATGAGCACGATTGAAGCCTTCGACATCAGCTCGGCCAGCGACGGCAGCATGCTCATGCCCGCGCCGAGCCTTGCCGCCGCGGCTGGCGCAACGTCGTAGACGAAGACCGGGTGACCCGCCGCAACCAGCGCCCCGGCGGCGTGCCGTCCCATGACGCCCGCGCCGACTATGCCGACCGGAATCATCGCCGTCATTTGCGGTGCAGGTGCACCGGCGAGCCGCCGGAGAAGCACTCGGGCGTGCAAAGGATGCGCGGCTTGCGGCCGACGATCTTCTCGGCGTGGCGCATCGCTTCGGCAAAATCGCGCATCGGCACAAAGCCCATGCCGCGTGCGTACTGCGGCGCCTGCGCGCCGACGAGGAGCACCGCGGAGGTCCACAACTGCGACACGCTGCCGCCGCTGATCATGCTCATCGCGTGGAACGGGTGATACGTATAGCGATTGGAATACTGCCAGCGGTAGTCGTAGTTCGCGACGATCGCGGCGGCCTCGTCGGATCCGAGAAAGTCAGCTGCGTGCGTGTACTTCTGCAGTGCCGCGTACGTTTCTTCGTACGAAGGAAACCAGTGCGGATTGAACCAGCCGTCGCACACCGACGCGGCGATGACGACGCAGCCTTCGCGCAGCGCGTTCCAGCAGCGCGACAGCTGGCCGCCGATGGCGAGGCTCAGCAGGATCGGGTTGGTCCCCATGCCCGGGCCGTAGTGAAAGTTGCGCGGCAGGCCGACGACGAGCACGTCGGCCGGCTCCGCCATGTCGAGGCCCACGTTCGTACGCCGATCGGCGAGTGGCCATGTCGCGTCCTCGACCTGATCGAGCAGGCCGGCTTTGACGTCCAGCACTTGCGCATGCTGGCCGAGCACCGCATCGACGGCGAAGAAGCGTTTGCCGATGCCTTTCTCCATCGCCTCGCCGATGGAGCGAAACTGCTTACGCATGTGCGAATGCGTGCTGGCGCCGAGCCAGTCCTTGCGATGCATCGTCGACGGCGTGTGATGCGACGCGATCGACTGCCAGCCGGACATGCCGGTGACGATCATCTTGTAGCCGCCGCTGTAACCGCCGTATGGGTTGCCCGTCACGTGACCCAA
>Ga0068860_100008677_pt1 | contig 10125 bp, 10 predicted proteins | sample KBSSwiS32_FD_66597 | JGI IMG/M metagenome (GOLD analysis project Ga0068860, IMG submission 66597) | Switchgrass rhizosphere microbial communities from Kellogg Biological Station, Michigan, USA - KBS Switchgrass S3-2 | ecosystem: Host-associated > Plants > Roots > Rhizosphere > Soil ...
TGGGCCAGCCAGACCGCCCGGACGGCCTCGTAGGTGGCGCGCTCCGTGTCCAAGATGGTGCCGTCGAAGTCGAGCACCAACGCCTCGATCACGACACCCCCTGGGCCAGGGTGGCAACCAGGCCATCGAGCGTATGGGTCTCGGCCACCACAATCCCTTCCAACCCATGGCGGCGGGCGGCCTCCTCCGTAACCGGACCGATGCAGGCCACCACCGGCGGAACCCGCTCCGGGCCCAATGCCGCCACGAAGTTCTCCACGGTGGAGGCCGAGGTGAACGCCACCGCATCGGCCCGGCTCACCGCGTCGACCATCGCCGGAGAGATCTCCGCCGCCACCGTTCGGTAGGCCGTCAGCGCGGTGACCTCCCAGCCCAGCGCGCGCAGGCCGTCGACCAATGTGGGTCGGGCCAGGTCGGCCTGGGCCACCAGCGCGCGGTTAGGGCCATCACCCGGCCGCGGGAAGACCTCCAGCAAGCCCTCGGCCACGAACCGATCGGGCACCAGTTCCACGGCCAGACCCAAGTGGCGGGCCGCCGCCGCGGTGGCCGGGCCGATGACGGCCAGCTTCACCCCGTCACGCCGATCTCCCAATGCCTCGGCCACTCGGGCCGCACCGTGACGAGAAGTGACCACCACCCACTCGAAGACCGAGGGGTCTCGTAGCGCGTCCCGCAACGCCGCACCGCCGTCGAGCGCATCGGCGATCCGAATGGTTGGAACCTCAGTCACTGCAAAGCCTGCGGCGGCCAGTTTGGTGGACAGCGCGCTGGCGTCTTCGGCCGACCGGGTCACCACTACCCGCATGGGTGGCTACAGGTCGAACAGATCGCGCAGCGAGTCGCTCAAACGCTCGGCCCGCGGTGTGCCCGCAGCATCCTTCAACTGCACGGACGGCTCATGCAGAAGCTTGGCCACCAAGCCTTTGGTGATGGAGTCGACCACGGTGCGACCCTTGTCGTCGAGGGCGTCGATTCGGCCGCGATGGCGCTCGAGCTCGGCCTGACGGAGTTCCTCGGCCCGCTGCCATAGAGCCGCCACCAACGGAGCGGCCGTGCGAGCGGTGGACTCCTCGAGGTATCGCTCCACTTCCTCGGCCACGATGGATTCGACCGCCATCACCTCGGCCCGACGGCCTGCGGCGCCCACCGCGGCGAAGGCCCGAATGTCGTCGAGGTCGAACAAGGTGACCCCAGGAATTCGACTAACGCCGGCATCGATGTCGCGCGGAACCGCCACGTCGACCACCAGCAGGCGGCGGCCGTTGCGCCGAGCCATCACGTGCTCGAAATCGTCGGCGGTGAGCACGATTGACTCGGCCGCAGTGGACGACAGCAACACGTCGACCTCGGCCAGACCGTCGGCCACCTCGGACATCCCGATCGCCCGACCGTGCACCCGCTCGGCCAGCGCCCGCGCCCGCTCGGGAGTGCGGTTGGCCACCCTCACCTCGGCCACTCCGGCGCCGGCCAACGCCACCGCCATGCCCTCGCCCATACCGCCGGCGCCGAGCACCAACACCTGCACGCCCTCGAGGGATCCCAGTCGGTCCGAGGCCATGGCCACCGCCGCCTGCGATACCGAGGTGACGTGGCGGCCAATACCGGTTTCGGTACGGGCCCGCTTGCCCACCTGCAACGCCTGACGGAACAGCAGGTTCATGGCCGACCGGGCCGTGCCCGCCCGCTGGCCCTGTTCCCAAGCCTCCCGGACCTGACCGAGGATCTCGCTTTCCCCCAACACCGCAGAGTCGATGCCGGCGGCCACCGAGAACAGGTGCTGCACCGCACCGTCGTCGTAGTGGCTGTAGAGGTGGTGAGAGAACTCTTCCGGCGCCATGTGGGCCAACTCGGAGAGGAAGTTGCGCACGTCCTGCCAGGCACCGTGGAACCGCTCCGCCACCACGTAGACCTCGGTGCGGTTGCACGTTGAAAGGAGTACCACTTCCGAAATGTTCGGCCGACCTACCAGGTCGTGGAGCGACTTTTCGAGTCGATCGTGGCTGACGGTCATCCGCTCGAGCAGCTCGAGGGGCACCGTGCGATGGTTCAACCCGATGACAACGACCGACACGCCTGGTACGGCTCCTTGCTTCCGAAACCCCGGTTACCCGCGGGAATGCCCCTGAAGGTTACGCCCCGAAACGCCAACGCGACGAACGCGCCGAACCTAACGCAGCACGCCCGAGTGATCTAGCAGCAAACCAGCACCTACCATGCCGCCGATGGTCACGGCCAAGGCAGCTCTCGCCGCGCTGGCCACGCTGGTGGCGGTGGCCTTCGCCCTCAGCACCTTCGAGCGCTGGCTCAACCGCCGCCGCCGTCATGAGCTGGCATGGACCGCCTCGTTGGCGATGTTCGCGGTGGCCTCCAGCGCCCTGTGGGTGGGGGTGGGAACCGGCTGGAACGAACCCACCTTTCGGGTCTTCTATCTGTTCGGCGCCATCTTGAACGTGCCCTTCCTGGCGTTGGGCACGGTGTACCTCTTGGCCGGCCCCCGACGAGGTGACGCCTGGGCCGCGGTGGTCGTGGTGGTCGGCGCCTTCTCGGCCGGGGTGATCGCCGTGGCGCCCATGCACGGGTCCCTCAGCGGCGAGTTGCCGTCCGGGAAGGACGTGTTCGACCCGCTGCCTCGGATCCTCGCCGCCGTCACCTCGGGGGTCGGGGCCACGGTGGTCATCGTCGGGGCGATCGTTTCCGCCTGGCGATTGTTCCGGGGCCGCAGTCGTTCGTCCGCCGCGCCCACCGCCACCGCGCCGCAGCGGCTGGCCGCCGGAAACGTGCTGATCGCGCTCGGCACGATCGTGCTCAGTCTCAGCGGGATCCTCTCCGGGCGCGTGGGCAAGGCCGAGTCGTTCGGCATCACGCTGGCGATCGGCATCTCGGTGCTGTTCGCGGGTTTCCTCGTGACCACCGGAAAGTCGCCGGCGGTGGCCAGCCGCCGAACGCTCGACAACTACGAGCTGCCGAGCGAGACCACCTCGACCATCGAGTCGGCCACCCGGGCCAAGTCCCCCTCGTCGATGACGTAAGGCGGGGTGGTGTAGAGCAGACGACCGAACGGTCTCAGCCACACGCCTCGTTCGATCAGTGCCGCTTGCACCCGACCAACGTCGATCGGCAGTTCCGTTTCGATCACTCCCACCGCGCCGAGCACCCGCACGTCGACCACGCCCGGGCACCGGCGGGCCGGCTCCAGGCCCGCTCGGAGGCGCTCGTCGATCGCGGCCACTCGTTGCTGCCAGGGTCCGGCCACCAAGAGCTCCACGCTGGCGCGGGCCACCGCGCTGGCCAGCGGGTTGGCCATGAAAGTGGGGCCGTGCATCAGCGCGGGTGCATCACCGGCCTGAATGCCGTCGCTCACCTCGTCCGTGCACAACGTGGCCGCCATCGACAGGTAACCGCCGGTGAGGGCCTTGCCCACGCACAGGATGTCGGGCGCCACGTCGGCGTGCTCGCACGCGAAGAGCCGGCCCGTGCGCCCAAAGCCGGTGGCGATCTCGTCGGCGATGAACAACAGCCCGAACTCGTCGCACAGCGCCCTCACCGCGGCCACGAACGCCGGCGGGTGAAACCGCATCCCTCCGGCACCCTGCATCACCGGTTCGAGAATCAAAGCAGCAATTTCGTGGTGATGCCGTTCGGCCAGCGCTCGGAGCTCCGCCAGTTCGTGCGGGCCCACGGGGGCGTGGAAACCGTCGGGTGGCCGCGGGGCAAATAATTGTGCCGGAAGCACGTCGGAGAACAGGTGGTGCATCCCGTTGACCGGATCGCACACCGCCATCGCGGCGAACGTGTCACCGTGGTAACCGCCCCGCACGGTCAACAGCCGGGTCTTGCCGGCCAGCCCCCGACCGCGCCAGTACTGCAGCGCCATCTTGATGGCGACCTCGACGGCCACCGAACCGGAGTCGGCGAAGAACACCCTCGTCAACGGAGCCGGGGTGAGCTCCACCAGCAGGGCGGCCAGGCGAACCGCCGGCTCATGCGTGAGGCCGCCGAACATCACGTGCGACATCCGGTCCAGCTGATCCCGCATGGCCGCGTCGAGCACGGGGTGGCGGTAGCCGTGTATGGCCGACCACCACGAGGCCATCCCGTCGATCACGTCATGGCCGTCGGCCAACGTGAGGCGCACGCCTTCGGCCGACACCACCGGGTACGGCGCCAGGGCGGCGCGGGCCGGGGCATAGGGATGCCACACGAACCGAGCGTCCCACTCGACCATCTCCTCAGGCGTCACCGGCGCATCTTCTCAGGACCGGCTCAAGACCACGCCCTCGCATGCCGACCGCAGTGGGGTGGAGGGCCTGGCGATCGAGACGGTTGGGCTCGGACGGCGGTTCGACCAACTGGTGGCGTTAGCGGACCTGAATCTCACCGTGCAGCCCGGCGAGGTGGTGGCGCTGCTCGGGCCGAACGGCGCCGGCAAGACCACCACGATGCGGCTCCTGAACGGGGTGCTTCAACCCGACGCCGGCCAAGCCCGGGTGCTGGGCATGGATCCATCCACCAACGGCGACGGGGTCCGCAAGCGCACCGGGGTGCTCACCGAGCACGCCGGTCTCGAGGAACGTCTCACCGCCCGAGAAAACCTCATCTTCACCGGGCGGGTGCGCAACATCGAGCCCCGCCGGCTGGAGCGTCAAACCGACGCGCTCCTCGAGCGCCTCGGCATGGCCGACCGGGCCAACGACCTGATCCGAGGGATGTCCACCGGCCAGCGCAAGCGGGTGGCATTGGCTCGAGCCCTGCTCGACGATCCCGACGTGCTCCTGCTCGACGAGCCCACCAGTGGTCTCGACCCGGCCGCCACCCGAGAAGTGGTGGACCTCATCGCCGACCTGGCCGCGCAGGGCACCACCGTGCTGCTGTGCACCCACTTTCTCGGCGAGGCGGGGCGGCTGGCCCATCGCATGGCCGTGCTGTGGCGGGGTCGCATGCGGGCCTTCGGCACGCCCGAGGAACTCTCGACCTCGCTGTGGAGCGGCCTGCGGGTGGAGCTCGAGGTCGACTTGTCCGCTCAGGCTCGGGCCATCGAGGCGCTCACCCAGTTGGCGTCCGTGCTGCACGTGGAGGCCGCCCGCTCGGGCCTCTCGTTGGTGGTTCCGGCCCGCGACGCCGTTCCGTCGGTCCTCAACGAACTTCATCACGAAGGGATCGCGGTGTTCTCCGCCACCCCGCAGACGCCATCGCTCGAAGACGTGTACTTCGCCGTCATCGCCGGGATCGACGACTGATGCTCATCAACGAACCACGAGTGGTACGGGCGATCCTCTGGAAGGACTTCACCGCCATCCGTCGCTCCAAGGCCGTGCTGCTCCCCATGCTCATCGTGCCGTTCGTGATGCTCGTGTTGCTGCCCGCGGTGCTGGGAGTGATCGCCACCCGCGCCGCCAGTCCCGATCTGAGCCGGCTGTTCGACAAGCTGCCCCACCAGGTGGTGGAACCCATCGCCCGGCTCCCCCAGCACGAACAGTTGGTGGTACTGATCAACGGTTACCTGCTGGCCCCGCTGTTCCTGATCGTCCCGCTGATGGTGTCCGCGGTGCTGGCGGCCGACGCGTTTGCGGGTGAGAAGGAACGCAAGACGATGGAACACCTGCTTCATCTGCCCGCCACCGATCGCGACCTGTTCGTGGCCAAGGTGCTCAGCGCCTACATCCCGGCGTTGATCGTGTCGTGGGTGGGGTTCGGATGCTTCCTCGTCGTGGCCAACACGGTGAGTTGGCCGGTGATGCATCGCATCTTCCTGCCGACCACCCTGTGGCTGCTCATGATCTTTTGGGTGGCGCCGGCGGTTTCGTCGGTGGGACTGGGCGTGATGACCCGGGTGTCAGCCCGCACCCGCACCACGCAGGAGGCCAACCAGCTCGGCGGAGCGGTGATCCTCCCGCTCATCTTCGCCTCGCTCGGTCAGGCCAGCGGGCTGCTGGTGTTGAGCCCGGTCGTCGCCATCGCCACCGGAGCCGCGCTCTGGACGGTCGGGCTACTGCTCCTGCGGGGAGGAATCCAGCGCTTCACCCGCGACCGGTTGGCCGGGTCCTGCTAATGCAGTGAGGTGAGCGAGATGGCGCCCGCCACCAAGATGGCGAGGCCCAGCAAGGCAAGGGCGAGGGTGGTGGCCGGTCTCACCGGCGCAACTGTACGGGGGTAACGGTGCCCGCCTCCGCATCGCCCGCCTCCCGCAGGTACACCAGATCGCCGGGTCGTAGGCCCAGCTCCATGGCGGCCGACGACCGGTCGAGCGCGACCGCCACCAGGCCGTAGCTGTCGGTCACCACGCCCAGCTGACCCGGGCCCACCGCCCCAAACGAGCTGGCCCGAACTCCCGTGCGCACCGTGGTGCCAAACCGCAACCTCACCCGATCGCCCATGCTCTCGATGTCGTCGCTGGAAATGTTGAGCTGCGCGTTGCCGTAGCGGTCGACCCAGAGAACCTCGGTCACGATCTCGTCGCCCTCGGACCGGCTGATCGGCACGATGCCCGGAAGCAGGGTGGCGGCGTCGACCAACTCGCCCACTTCTTCCAGGGCTACGCCGTTGCAGAGATGGGCGGCCACCGGGGCGAACACGTCACGCCCGGCGAAGGTGGCGCCGGGAGCCTCGAGATGGAACTCGGGCTTGTTCAGCACCACCGCCCGCTCCGCCCCTCCGGCCATGGCAACCGCCGGGGCCAGCAGACCGTTGTCCGGCCCGAGCAGGATCCCGGCCCCGGCCGCGACCTCTACCGCCACGGCCCGTCGGGTGGTGCCCACCCCGGGGTCGACCACCGCGATCACGATTCCTCGGGGCACGTACTGGATCACCCGAGCCAACGCCAGGGCACCGCCCCGAACGTCGAACGGCTCGATGCCGTGGGTGAGATCGATCACCCGAACCTGCGGCGCCAGGTCGCGCAGCACGCATTTCACCACGCCCACGAACTCGTCGACGACGCCGTAGTCGGTGAGAAGCGAAACGGTGTCGTATCCAGCCATGGCCGCCCGATGCTACGAGTCAGCCCCCAACCACGGGTACTGACGCGGTTTACGCAGGGTTTTCCCGGCATAACCCGCGTCAGTACGAGCGGTAAAAACGAGCAGAGCTGGTGCCGACCCCCCGACGGCACCAGCTCTGTCGACCAATCCCAGGAGGGATCGGACCCGACCCCCCGTGGTCTGTGACTGAGGACACTACGTGGCGGTGGGCACACTGAAAAGCCCGGGGCCGGAAAAATTTCTCAAGTCCTGGGCAGGACCGCTTTTTCAGGCGCCCAATTCGCGTGATCGGTCGGTGGCGGCGCGCACCGCAGCTAGAAGCGCGCCGCGTATCGCACGGTCTTCCAACACCTCGAGCGCCGCCGCGGTCGTCCCCCCGGGAGACGTCACCGCGGCCCGCAACGACTCTGGGCTTTGGCCCGTGGCCAGCATCGCCGCCGAGCCCACCAGCAACTGAACCGTGAGGCGGCTGCTCACATCGCGGGGCAGCCCCACGAGAACGCCCGCGTCGACCAAGGCCTCGGCCAAGAGGAACACATAGGCCGGACCCGAACCGCTCAGCCCCGTGACCGCGTCCAACAATTGCTCGGGAAGGCGAACCACCGTCCCCACCGACGACAGGATCGACTCGGCCCAATCGAGGTCGGCGTCCGAGGCGTGAGTTCCCCCGGCGATGGCCGACGCTCCTTCCCTGACGAAGGCCGGCATGTTGGGCATGGCCCGCACCACCGGAAGCGACCGCCCACATGCGCCCTCGATCACTGCGGTGCTCACCCCGGCGGCAATCGACAGCAGGCGCCGGACTCGCGGGCCCGCGGCGGCGGCCACCTCGCCTACCTGCGCGGGCTTGGTGGCGAGCACCGCGCCGTCGGCCTCAAATTCGAACGTCTCGGCCACCGACACCCCTGGAAACTGCTCCTCGAGCTGCTGACGACGGGCCGACACGGGTTCCACCACGGCCAGGTCCTCGGGCTTGGCCCAGCCCGCCGCTACCAACCCGCCGAGCAGCGCCGCTCCCATGTTTCCGCCACCGATCACCACCAAGCGCACGGCCATGGAGCGGAAGGGTAGGCGGCCACCGGGGCCCGGCCCGGATAGTTGGAGGCGGGAGCGGTGCGCACCGTGCTTCCCCGAACGGCTTGGCCGCTCCCGTCGCCTTGTGCAGTATCACACGAAAGATACTGAAAGACCAAACCAACCAGTCGTAGTCATGCCGGAAAACGGGAGGCGAAGCCCACGCGCAGGAGGGCCCGAAAGCACTGCTCCACGTAGGCGTAGAGCGACCCGATAATCCGATCCAGCTCGCTCTCGGTCACCAACGCCAGCGGCAACTGGCCGACGAGGTAGACGGCGTTCTCGCCGCCGATGGCGAAGTGAGCGCCCACCATGGCAAGGTTCCGACGAAGCAGCTGCTCGTAGAGCTGAGCTTCGTTCTCCTCGGGCGCCGGCATGACGTAGGTCTCGTAGTAGAGGTGCCGCTGCGCCAGCGTGAGCCAGACGGTGGTGAAGTCTTTGTCTTCTCCGGCCAGACGCACATACCAACGACGTTGGCCCGGCTCGCCCCGATCCACCGCCACCATGGCCGGGTTCTCCTCCAGCTCGGTGGCTAGCCATTGCGAGATCTGGCGCTCGAGCGAATCCAGCTCCTCTTCCCGGTACGCATCGGTCATCGGGACCTCATGAGCACTGCACGAGGCGGGCTACCAAGAGGTCGGAGTACACCCGACGCAGTTGGGCCGCCGCCAACTTCCAGGTGTACTGCCGAGCCCGTACGGCGGCGCGCATGCCGATGGCGTTGGCCAGGCGGGGATTGGCCACCAGCTCGTCGATGTGGGCGGCGTAGGACCGAGGGTCTCGGCCTTCTACCAAGAAACCGGTCCGCCCGTGATCCACCAACGTGCGCAGCCCGCCGACCGACGACGCCACGACCGGCACTCCGCACGCCGCCGCTTCCAGCGCTACCAGCCCGAACGATTCCGATCGGCTGGGCACCAGCACCACGTCGGCGGCCCGATACCAGGTGGACAGGAGATGGTGCGGTTGAGGGGGCACGAAAAGGACCCGATCGATGAGCCCCAGCTCGGCCACCAAACGCTTCAGCTTGGCCACCTCGAGGTCACCGTCGCGCCCGCTGGCGCCGCCCACGATCACCAACCGGCTGTCGGCGCGGGCCAGTGCGGCCAGAGACCGCACCGCCACGTCGGCGCCCTTGAGCGGCTGGATACGGCCCACGAACAACACGGTCGGTTGCTCCGAGAGTCGAAGCGCCTGCCGAGCCCCGGAACGGTCGCCGGGACCGAACAGCGCGTGCTCCACGCCGGGGGCCACGATCTCGAGCCGGCCCGGCGGTTCGCCGTAGAGACGACGGAACTGCTCCGCCTCTTCGGTGCAACTCACGCAGATCACGTCGGCGCAGCCGATCACCTGGGCCTCGGCCAAGTCACGAGCCAGCGGCTCGTCGTCACCCGATTCCACCTTGACCCGGGCCAGAGTGTGGAACGTCGAGACCAATGGCAGGTCGAGCTCGTGCTTGAGCTGGTGTCCGGCCACCCCACTGAGCCAGTAGTTGGCGTGAAGCAGATCGGGCTCGCCGTGGACCTCGAAGTAGTCGCGCACGCCGGCGCTGAAGTCTTTCACCCGATCGGCCAGGGCCTCCTTGGCCAGCTCCGGCGGACCGGCGTCGACGTGGACAACCCGAAAGCCCGGTTCCACGTTCACGATTTCGGGCAGATCGGCGCGCCAGCGGCGGGTGAACACCGTGCACTCCACGCTCGACTGAGCGAGGGCCGCGCTCAGCTCGCGCACGTACACGTTCATCCCACCCGAATCGCCGGACCCGGGTTGCACGAGGGGGGACGTATGGAAGGAGAGCACGGCGACTCGCTGCATCGTCAGCTCCCAGGTCGGTTACGAGCCGTGTTCATCGCAACAGCTCGTCCACGGTGGCGTCGCCCGACCGGTAGCGCCGGGTCAACTCCTCCGCCAGCCGGTCCAGTCGATCGAACAGCAACCGACGCATGCCCGACACCTGCAGCTCCAGTGTTTGCAGCTCCTCGAGGACGGCGGCCAGCTCCTCGTCGTCCAGTTCGGGAATGCGGTCGGCGCCGGAGCTGTCGAGCAGCGCATTGAGCTCGTCGCCCGGGATGGG
>Ga0068860_100008678_pt1 | contig 10124 bp, 7 predicted proteins | sample KBSSwiS32_FD_66597 | JGI IMG/M metagenome (GOLD analysis project Ga0068860, IMG submission 66597) | Switchgrass rhizosphere microbial communities from Kellogg Biological Station, Michigan, USA - KBS Switchgrass S3-2 | ecosystem: Host-associated > Plants > Roots > Rhizosphere > Soil ...
GGTCGGCCTCGACCGGCTGGTCGACGACTTCGAGCTGGACAGCATCGCGTACTACCACCGGGGGCTGAACGGCGAGCAGCACGAACGGCTCGGCGCCGGGATGATCCTGGGCGCGTCGCTGCTCACCGCCCGGGGCGTGCCCACCACCGGGGAGTACGAGCTGCGGACCACGGTGGCCCAACTCGCCACCCAGGTGGCCGGGGCGGGCGGGTCGTTCTGCGAGATCCAGGCGCTGAACTTCGAGGACGGCGTGGTCGAGATGGGCCACGACGGGCCGGCCCACCTGGCGGTGAGTGCGAAACGGCCGTTGCTGCGCGGCCTGGGCGTCTATCACGGCAAGCGCGGCTGGGGGGTGAGCGTCGAGTTCGACGTGCGGCAGGGGCCGGTCACGCTGCTTGGCCTGGGGCAGGACCGGGATGGTTCGCTGTCGTTCGTCGCGGCCGAGGGCACGGTGGTGGACGGGCCGCTGCTCGCGATCGGCAACACGACGTCGCGGGTCGACTTCGGCCGCGACCCGGGCGAGTGGGTCGACGACTGGAGTGCCTCGGGGGTCGGCCACCACTGGTCGCTCTCGGTCGGCGAGCGGGCGGCCGACTACAAGGCGGCCGCTAGCCTGCTGGGAATCGAGTTCCGGCAGGTTTGACCAGGCCGGTTTCGTAGGCGATGACCACCAGTTGGGCGCGGTCGTGCGCGCCCAGCTTGGTCATCGTGCGGTTCACGTGGGTCTTCACGGTGTGCGGGCTGACCACCAGGTCGGCGGCGATGTCCTCGTTGGACAGACCGGCGCCGACCAGCATCAAGATCTCGCGCTCCCGGTCGGTCAGCTCGGCCAGGCGCTGCGGCGGCGGGGAGGTGGGCCGCTCGGGGTGGGAGAGATAGCGGGCGATCAGGCTGCGGGTCGCCGCCGGGGTGAGCAGCGCGTCGCCGCGGTGCACCACGCGCACCGCGTGCAGGAGTTCGTGCGGCTCGGCGCTCTTGCCGAGGAAGCCGCTCGCCCCGGCGCGCAGGGCCTGGAACACGTACTCGTCGATCTCGAAGGTGGTCAGGATCAGCACCCGGACGGCCGGCGCGTCGGCGGTGATCTGCCGGGTGGCGCCGAGGCCGTCGAGCGCGGGCATCCGGATGTCCATCAGGAGCACGTCGGTCTCGCCCGCCCGGGCCAGGTCGATCGCCTCGAAGCCGTTACGGGCCGTCCCGGAGACGGTCATGTCGTCGGCCGACGAGATCAGCGTGGCGAAGCTGGCCAGCAGCAGCGGCTGATCGTCGGCGAGCCCCACCCGGATCACGCGGCACCCGCACCCGGGTCCCGCGGCGCTCCCACCCGGGTCATGGGGCGCCCCACCCGGATCGCGCGGCCCCGGCCCGGATCGCGCGGCCCCACCACCCGGATCGCGCGGCCCCGGCCCGGATCACGTGGCCGCACCACCCGGATCGCGCGGCCCCGGCCCGGATCACGTGGCCGCACCACCCAGGTCATGCGGCGGACTCCGCGGGCAGGCGGCAGGAGACGCGGAAGCCGCCGAGCGGGCGCGGCTCGGCGGTGAGCGAGCCGCCGAGCGCGGTGACTCGCTCGCGCATGCCGGTCAGGCCGTGCGACTCGGGCCGGATGGTGGCGGGCGGACCGTCGTTCTCCACCACGATCGACAGGTCCGGGCCGCGGAAGCGCAGCACCAGGCGGACGTCGACCTGGCCGGCGTGCTTGCGGGCGTTGGTGAGCGACTCCTGCACCACCCGGTAGGCGACCACGTCGGTGGCCGGCGGCAGCGGCCGGTCCTCCTCGTGGCGGCAACTGATCCGCAGGCCGGCCCGCTCGAAGGTGGCCAGCAGGTCGTCCAGACCGGCCAGCCCGACCGTCGGCTCGACCGGGGCGAGGGGTTCGTCGGGGTTGCGCAGCAGGCCGACCGCGTCGCGCAGCTCGTCCAGCGCGTCGCGGGCGCTCTGCCGGATCTGGTCGAGGGTCTCGCGCCGGTCGGGGGAGACGTGGGCGGCCACCCCGGCTTGCACGTTGATCAGGGCCAGGTGGTGGCCGACGCTGTCGTGCAGGTCGCGGGCGATGCGCAGCCGGTCGGCGGTGACCCGCTCCTGGGCTCGCAGCAGCGCCTCGGCCTCATAGGCCCGCCGGCTGCGCGATGCCTCGCCGGCCGCGATCGCCAGCCCGCCCAGCGCGGCCAGCGCGACGTTCTCGGCGCCGAGCCAGCGGCCCGACCTGATCGCCGTGTGGAAGACGCCGATCAGCAGGACGGCCGCGCCGCCCATCCAGAGCGAGCGACGCCGGGTGCCGGCCTCGGCCAGCGTGTAGAGCGCGATCAGCGGCGCCGCCAGGATCAGCGTGCCGCCGCTGCGGTCGACGTAGGCGAGGTAGCCCTCGGCCGCCACGGTGCTGACCAGCAGCGCGGAATGCGGCCATCGGCGGCGGACCATCAGCGGCGCGCAGGCCAGGGCGGCGAGCCCGACGGCGATCGGGTCGCGCAGATGGTGGGCGGTGGTGGTGGTCAGCAGGGCAGCCACCAGCACCGCCGTCGCGGTCCCGACGTCGGCCATCCGCTGCCAGTGGGGCATGCGCTCACGGTACGGCGGGAACCGGCCGCGCGGGATACCGCCGATGCGGTACCCGGAAGATGCCGCGGCCGGGGGACGAGCGGGCAGGCCCTCCCCGGCCAGAGTCGGGCCATGACCGATGTTGTGCTTCACGGACTGACCAAGCGGTTCGGGGCGGTCCCGGCCGTACGCAATCTGACCTGCACCATGTCGCCCGGGGTGACCGGATTTCTCGGCCCCAACGGGGCCGGCAAGACGACCACCCTGCGCATGCTGCTCGGCCTGGTACGCCCGACCGCCGGCACCGCCACCGTGGGCGGCCGCCGCTACGCCGAGCTGCCGCAGCCGCGCCGAGTGGTGGGCGCGCTGCTCGACGCGACCGGCTTTCACCCCGGCCGCACCGCCCGGCAGCACCTCCTGATCTCGGCCGACCAGTCGGGGCTGCCCACCGCCCGGGTCGCCGTGGCCCTCCAGCAGGTGGGTCTGGAAAAGGACGCCGACCGGCGGGTGCGCGGCTACTCGCTCGGCATGCGGCAGCGGCTCGGGCTGGCCACCGCGCTGCTCGGCGACCCCGAGGTGCTGGTGCTGGACGAGCCGGGCAACGGGCTCGACCCGGCCGGCCTGGCCTGGCTGCGCGGCCTGCTGCGAGATCTCGGGGCCGACGGGCGGACGGTGATCGTCTCCAGCCACGTGCTGGCCGAGGTGCAGCAGATCGCCGACCGCGTGGTCATCCTCGGCGAGGGGACCCTGCGCCACGACGGGCCGCTGGCCGGGCTGCCCGGGCTCGAGGCGGAGTTCCTGCGGCTGACCGGGGGTGTGGCATGAGGGCCGAGCTGCGCAAGCTGACCACCGTGCGGAGCACCTGGCTGCTGCTGGCGCTCGCCCAGGTGGTGGTGATCGCCGGCGTGAGCGGCCTGATGCTGCGACGGGACGATCCGGCGAGCGACGCCGCCCAGCGCGGGGCGATCGCCCACGTCGGCCTGGTCGCTCTCTTCGGGCTGCTGGCCGGGATCGTCGCGATGGCCGGCGAGTACCGGCACCGGACGATTACCGACACGTTCCTGGCCCGGCCGCGGCGCTCACAAACCGTCTTGTCCAAAGCGGTCGTCGCGGGGATGGCCGGCGCGGTGTTCGGGATCTCGGCGTCGGCGACCGCGCTGGTGGCCGACGCGGTGTGGCTGGCCGCCAAGGGCTCGTCGATCGACCTGGCCAACGCGGTGCTGTGGAAGACAGTGGCCGGCGGGGTCGGCTGGAACGTCGCCTTCGCGGTCGTCGGGGTCGGGGTCGGCGCGCTGATCCCCAACCTGAGCGCCGCGGTCGCGTCGGCGCTGGCCTGGCTCGCGCTCGTCGAGGGCATCGTCGGCGAACTGATCGGCGGCGGCGCGCGATGGCTGCCGTTCGCGCTCGGCCAGGCGCTGGTCGGGCTGCCGAACTCGGCCGACCGGCCGGCGGTCTGGCAGGCGGGGTCGGTGCTGACGCTCTACGCCGCGCTCTTCGTGGCGGCCGGCGTCGCCGTCACCACGCGTCGGGACATCACCTGAGGTCGATCGACACCCAGACGTCGTCGAGGGCGCCCTGGAACTGGTCGTTGTTGCTGAACGACCCCTTCCCGCCGACGCTCAGCGGAATCGTGTTGTCCACCGCCAGGTCGGCCGGGATCGTCGTGCCGCCCCGCGGCACGCCGTCGACCAGGACAGTGACCTGGCTCCCGGCCCGCCGGCACTCCAGCGTGTGCCATTTTCCGTCGGCGACGCTGACCGAGCTGGGCGCGAGGTGGATGGCCTTCCGGCGATCGTCGACGAAGACGCAGCTGGGCTTGCCCTCGGCGCCGTCGATCTGCAGCTTCCACTGGCTGCCACTGGCCGAATAACCCTTCTGCAGCACGTTCTCGCCCTTGGTGGTCTCGTCCGGGTCGAGGCGGACCGAGGCGCCGAAGCGGATCGGCCGGCTGCCCGGGTTGAGATCGGCGGCCGGCACGGCGCGCAGTGCGATCTTCGGGCACGGCTCGAGGTGGCAGGGCGGTGGGAAGACCAGTGCGCTGCCGTCGCCGTGCGGAACCGTGAGGTACGAGCCGCCGTGCCGGCTGACCGGCGTCAGGTCGTGCCCGTGCCCGGAGACGTCGGCGAGCAGGGCCGGGCCGTCGAAGGTGTAGTGGACCACGTAGGTGGGGGTGACCGCCGCGTGCGCGGACGGGCCGGTGGCGGCGACCAGGGTCAGCGCCGCCCCGAAGAGGATCGCGCGCCGCATCAGCCGAAGGACGCGAAGCGCCTCTGCGACCGGCCGCCGATCGTGGTGAAGTCACCGCCGGCCGCGACCGTCCGATGAGCCCGGTCGACCGCGACGGTGCGCACCCCGACGACGCCGTTGGCCTGCGGCGCCCAGTCGGTGAGCGAGCCGTCGCCGCGCACCGCGGCCAGCTTGACCCGGGAGACCGAGCCGTCCGTGCAGGTGCCGTGCGCGCCGGTGGTGCCGGTGGTGCAGGCCCGGTCGAAATGCCCGCCGACGTACGCGGTGCCGTCCAGCACGGCGATGGCCTGCGCGTCGCCGTCGAAGCTCCGCATCCATCGGGTACGCCCGGAGTTGTCGTACGCCGCCGCCCGCCCGCCGGGGCCGCCCATCGCCGCGTACACCCCCGTGCCGTCCACCGCGACCGCGTGCACGACGGCCGGCGGCGCGGGCCGGAAGGCGCTGATCAGCTCGCCACCGGTCGCGTCGACGGCGGACAGCCGCAGGGTCGATCGCACGTCGTCGGTGCGGTGGAAGCTGCCGCCGAGGTAGACCTTCGAGTCCCGGTACCCGAGTGCCTCGACCGTGTCGTCCGCGGTCGGCGTCCAATCCTCGTCGAGCCGGCCGGTCTCCAGCGAGAAGGCGGCGAGCCGTTCCCGGTCGTGCCCATCCACCCGGCTGATCGTGCCGCCCAGGTAGAGCCGGCCGTTGCCGACGGCGAGGGCCCGCGGGCTGCCGTCGATGCCGTGCGCGAAGCCGCCGACCGCGCCGGTGGCGGCGTCGATCCGGGCCAGCGAGTCGCGGGCCCGGCCGGAGACGTGGTCGAAGTCGCCGGCCACGTAGACCGACGGGCCGGCGACGGCGAGCGCGCGGACCGTGTCGTCGGCGCGCGGCTGCCAGTCGAGCAGGGCGCCGGTGCCGGCGTCGAAGGCCGCGAGCCGTTCGCGGGCGACGCTGCGGCCACCGACCGTGGTGCTGGTGAAGGAGCCGCCGACGTAGACGGTCGAACCGCTGTATGCGATCGCGTACACCGATCCGTTGAACGTCGGGGCCAGCCGCGCGGTCGTGCCGACCGCCGCGTCGGCGGGTTGCGCGACGGCGCCGACCGCCAGGGCCACGACGCCGGTGACGGCGGCGCGGCGGACCTGCTTCGAAATACGCACGCCGGGCTAACGCGCGTCCCCGGGAAGAGGATGCGACGCGTCGACCAGCCGGATCTCCGACAACCCCCGTACGTCCACGCGGGCTGACGGCGCGTGGACCCCGGAGGTAGGGTGCGTATGCGCGCATCATATTGATCTTCATGAGAGACGCCGGCCGTGACGACGAGCGCCCTGCGAAATGATGATCCGGTTCTACTTGGGGGATACGAACTGCTGGCTCGCATCGGCGAGGGCGGCATGGGCACCGTTTATCTCGCGAGGGGCCGCGACGGCCGGCAGGTGGCCGTCAAAGTCATCAAACCGGAAAATTCGCGCGACGCCGAGTTCCGGGCGCGATTCCGCAGCGAGGTGGAGAAGGCCCGGCGAGTGCCGCCGTTCTGCACCGCCGAGGTGCTCGACGCCGACCCCGACCACGAGACGCCGTATCTCGTCGTCGAGTACGTGGACGGCTCGAGCCTCGCCGACGTGGTTCGCGACCAGGGGCCGCTGAGCGCCGCGAACGTGCACGGCGTCGCGATCGGGGTGGCCACCGCGCTGGTCGCCATCCACGGCGCCGGGATCATCCACCGCGACCTCAAGCCGGCCAACGTGCTGTTCGCCCTCGGCACGCCCAAGGTGATCGACTTCGGCATCGCCCAGCCGACCGTCCCGACCAGTCAGCACACCCGGCCCGATCTGGTGGTCGGCACGCTCGCGTACATGGCGCCGGAGCGGTTCGACACCGACCGGAAGAGGCCGTTGACGCCGGCCGCCGACGTGTTCGCGTGGGGCGTGGTCGTGACGTACGCGGCGACCGGTCACCTCCCGTTCGCCGGGGACTCGCCGGCCGCGACCGCCGGGATGATCCTCATCCAGCCGCCCGACCTGGACGGGCTGACCGGCGGGCTGCGCGACATCGTGGCGTCGGCGCTGGAGAAGGACCCGGCACGACGGCCGACCGCGCCCGAACTGCTCGACCGGCTGCTGACCGTGGTGCCGGTCGATCCGGCGGTGCGGCGGGCGGCGTACGCGGCCCGGGACAGCGAGCGGTCCCGGCGCACCCGCGGCCGGGTGCTGCGGATGACCGCCGCGGCGTGCGCGCTGGCGCTGGCCGCCGGCGTGCCGCTCGGGATCGTGACGCGGCAGCGGGCGGCCGACCGGGAGGACGCGGCGGCGGCCCTGCGGGTGGCCCGCGCGGCGGTCGCCGACAACCTGGTGACCCAGTCCCGGGACACCCGGCGGACCGATCCGGGGCTGTCGCTGCGGCTGGCGGCCACCGCGACCGGCCTGATGCCCGGCGAGATCACCCGGGCCAACCTGACCGACGCGCTGGCGGGCGGTTACGCCGGCGAGATCCCGGCGCACAAGCCGATCTCGGTGGCCCGGTACCGGCCGGACGGCCGGGTCGTCGCGCTGGCCGGCACCGACGGGACGCTGACCTTCTGGGCGGGCAACCTGCCGGCCGGCACCTTGAACACCGGTGACCAGATCCTCCGCGACGTCGCCTTCAGCCCGGACGGCAAGACCCTCGCGGCGATCGGGAAGCACCTGCAACTCTGGGACGTGCACGACCTCGGCGCGCCCCGCCTGCTGAGCTCGGCCCCGGCCGAGGGCGGCGACGGGCGGCTGGTGGAATTCGCCGGGCCGGGCAAGCTGGTCTCCGGCGCGGGCGCGGCCTTCGCCATGTGGGATCTCAAGGACCCGCGTCATCCCCGCCGCCTGTGGCGGGTGGCCGGGCCGGACGGCTACGCCGGCGCCGCGGCCGCGAACGGGGTCCGCGGGCTGTACCTGCTCGAGACCGACGACAACGTGACCGTCTTCTCCGGCGCCGGGCAGGCCGAGCCGCGCGAGGTCGCGCACTACGACAAGCTCGGCTCGGTCGAGGACATCGCGATCAACCCGGCCGGCACACTGGTCGCGATCGCACTGCGGTCCCAGGACAACCCGGTGTGGCTCTACGACATGAGCGACCGCGCGGCGCCTCGCCGCCTGGTGTATCCGCCCGATGCCGCGCATGCCGCCCGGGTCGCCTTCGCGCCGGACGGCGGCCAGTTGGCCGTCGCGGACGACGAGCGGCACGTGACGCTGTGGGACGTGCGGAACCCGTCGATGCCGATCCTGACCGGCACCCGCGACGGCAACGGCGACTCGGTGACCTCGGTGACCTTCGCGCCCGGCGGCGGGACGGTGCTCACCACGAGCCTCGGCGTCGTCCGTACCGCGATGCTCTGGCGCGCCACGAGCCCGCTCGCCCCCTCGAAGATCACCGCCGTCCGGCAGACCGGGCCGGTCGGATCGCTGGACGTGTCGGCGACCGGCACGATGGCCGTCGAGTCGGCGACCGGCCAGGGGGCGGCCGTGGCGTCGTGGGACGTCGCCGACCCCGCGCATCCCCGGGTCGTGAGCCGCCCGGTGGCGGTCGATGAGGACACGCGGGACACCGGGGCGGTGCGGATGAGCCGGGAACAGCCGACGATGGCGCTGGCCGGGGTGGGGCTGTGGGACCTGGGCGGCGGCCATGCCCGGCACCTGCTGCCGGGCGGGGCGGTGGTCCGCGACTTCGACCCGGCCGCCGGGCTCGCCGTCGTCGACTCGGGCGCCGCGCCCGTCCTCTACTCGGTCGTCGCCGACCGGGCACCGCGCAAGCTCGCCTCGATCCCGATGCCCAAACCGATCAGCGCGTCCTTCGTCCGCGGCCGTTCGCAGCTGGTGGTGATGGCCAACGAGCCGAGCCAGGACCAGGTGATCTCGCTGTGGGACCTGACCGATCCGGCCCACCCGCGGCATGTCGCGTCGCGCCGGTACGCCGGGTTCGGGGACGGCTCCGCGGCGACCGCCGACGGCACCGCGATCGCCTACTGGACCACCGAGGGCGTACGCCTCTGGCGGCCCGAGAGCGGCGCCGACACGCTTCTGCTGCCCGAGGCATCGCGGCACGTCCTGGGCGGGAGTGCCGAGATCCAGGGCGCGGCGTTCTCCCCGGACGGGTCGGTGCTCGCGCTGAGCACCGCCGAGCGGGTCGAGTTGTGGAGCGCGCCCTCCACCGGGCAGGCCGCCCTGCTCGCCGTGGTGCGCGGGCATTTCGACGGGACCGGGATCGGGCGGGGCCGCCCGATCCTGGCGGCCGGTGACGGCGCGTACGTGAATCTCTGGGATCTGGACCGCACGATCACCACCCTGCGCAACCCGGTCCGGGAGGCCTGCCACCTGGTCGGCGGCCTCACCGAGGCGGAGTGGCCGCGCTATATCAAGGACCTCACCTACACGCCGGCCTGCTGAGGGCGTCGCCAAGCCGTAAAATAGGCCCGGGTGTGCCGGGAAGCCTGGTCGGCGTCCATTTGCCGACCCCTGGGAGGCCCCCGTGCCCGGTCCTCGCCTGTTCGCCCGCGGCGCCCGTCGCGAGGCCCGGCGGATCGCCGACATCCTGCGTACCGAGACCACCGGCGGCCTGCTCATGCTCGCGACCACCCTGCTGGCGCTGGTCTGGGCGAATTCACCCTGGTCAGGGGCCTATCACGAAATATCAGGACAGAACCTTCTCGGTCTGACGCTCGCGCAATGGGCCGCCGACGGCCTGCTGGCGATCTTCTTCTTCGTGGCCGGGCTCGAGCTCAAGCGCGAGTTCGTCGCCGGTGACCTGCGCGATCCGCGGCGGGCCGCGCTGCCGGTGGCCGCGGCGGCCGGCGGGATGGCGGTGCCCGCCCTGATCTACTCGTTGATCAACGCCGGCGGCGCGCTGCGCGGCTGGGCCGTGCCGACCGCCACCGACATCGCGTTCGCGCTGGCCGTGCTCGGCCTGGTCAACACGTCGCTGCCGGCCGGCCTGCGTACCTTCCTGCTCACCCTCGCGGTCGTCGACGACCTGCTCGCCATCGTGATCATCGCAATCTTCTACACCTCGTCGCTGCACCTGGCGCCGCTGCTGCTGGCCGTCCTGCCGCTCGCGGCCTTCGGCCTCCTCGCCCGGCGGTGGCCGCGGGCCTGGTGGGTGCTGCTGCCGCCGGCGGTGGCGACCTGGGCGCTGGTGCACGAGTCGGGCATCCATCCGACGGTCGCCGGGGTGCTGCTCGCCTTCACCGTGCCGGTCAAGGCCGGCGTGCGGTACGAGCACCGCTGGCGGCCGATCTCCGCGGGCGTCGCGGTGCCGGTTTTCGCCTTCTTCGCCGCCGGGGTGTCGGTGGCCGGCGCGAGCCTGGGCGGCGCGGTCACCCTCGGCGT
>Ga0068860_100008679_pt1 | contig 10123 bp, 9 predicted proteins | sample KBSSwiS32_FD_66597 | JGI IMG/M metagenome (GOLD analysis project Ga0068860, IMG submission 66597) | Switchgrass rhizosphere microbial communities from Kellogg Biological Station, Michigan, USA - KBS Switchgrass S3-2 | ecosystem: Host-associated > Plants > Roots > Rhizosphere > Soil ...
TTGTTCTCTTTTGAACCCACTGTAACACCGGGCCATTTTTTTTCTACAATAAAAGCATTGATGCCATGGCTTCCTTTTGCAATATCCGTTTGTGCCATCACCAGGTAAACGGACGCAGAATTGCCGTTGGTGATCCAATTTTTGGTTCCGTTCAATAAATAATAATCGCCTTTGTCTTCGGCAGTGGTCCGTTGGGAAGTAGCATCACTGCCGGCTTCCGGTTCGCTTAACAGGAAAGCGCCTATATATAATTCATTATCTTTCTTGCCATGGGCCAGCGGCACCAGGTACTGTTGTTTCTGTTCTTCGGTACCATATGTTTCCAGGCCCCAGCAAACCAGGCTGTTGTTTACACTAACGCATACGCTCACACTGGCATCTACCTTACTGATTTCTTCCATGGCAAGCACATAACTGGTAGTATCCATACCACTGCCACCGTATTTTGGATCCACCATCAAACCCATAAATCCCAGGTCAGCCAGTTTCAACACCTGCTCTTTGGGAAATTTCTGCAATTCGTCACGTTCAATAACACCCGGCAGGCATTCCTGCTGGGCAAAATCACGGGCTGCTTTCTGAATCATCAAATGTTCCTCGCTGAATTGAAAATGCATCTGCTTTATTTTAAGGTGCTCAAAAGTAAAGAAACTTATGGTATAAACTAACAAGTGGTAGTAAGACCTTATTTTTACAAAAACTAAGACCAATAAAGCGCATCAATTTAAACAAGGATGTATATTGATAAAAATCGATCAACATTGTTATGGTTCAGTTTACTACCACCATACTTCGGTTTGCAGCACAAGGAGAAAAAACGGGCTGGACGTATATTTCCATCCCTGGAAAAATTGCGCAGCATTTGAAGCCAGGGAATAAAAAATCTTTTAGGGTAAAAGGCAAACTCGATAACCATGTGATTAGTGGTATTGCCCTATTGCCTATGGGCGAAGGTGATTTTATTATGGCATTGAATGCTACAATGAGAAAAGCCATTGGCAAACGGAAAGGCGATACCTTGAAAGTGCAACTGGAAGCCGATACCAAGCCGCTGGTGCTGAATAAAGAATTAATGGAATGCCTTGCTGACGAACCGGCCGGGCTCGCTTTTTTTAAAACTTTACCCGGCTCGCATCAGCATTATTTCAGTAAATGGATAGAAAGTGCGAAAACTACTGCCACAGCCACCAGGCGCATTGCAATGGCAGTGTCTGCCCTGGCAAGGAAAATGGGTTTTCCCGAAATGCTGAGGGCACAAAAAAAGAATAAGGATGACCTGGCAGGATAGTTAAAGGCCTGTTATTTTTAATAGATTTTATTCCTGTTGCCAGTGCTGGTTACGTAATGTATGAACAACCCAGGCTCGCTCATTTTTAATTGTGTTCCGCTTTTAAAGACCTGCTCCTGTATTATTGTCAAATGGAGTGTTAGCACTGAAGCTTTATGCCTGAGTCGGTTAAAAAGCGTATTTTCAAAAAATTGATTTCGTGAGCATGAAGATTGCCCAGGTTTTTACATTGCTTTTTATGATACTGCTGATTGTTTGCCGGCAGCCTTTAAGAGCCCAGCAGGATACCACCAAAAGGGCCGAACCTGATACCAGCAGGAAAGCCGGGATTGAAGCTTTCCTGAAAAGACAAAAAGGTTTTTTTGGTAAGCTGGCTAATAATCTGGTGGGCGATACTGCCCCGTCGAACCAGGAATCTGCACCCTTAAGAAACGATTTATCATTTAACAAGTATGAAAATCTTTCCATACGGAGCATTACCATTGAAAGATTGAATTTTGGTGAATTGATAACCGACACTACCAGGAATTTCAGAAATACATTTACCCGGCTCGCCAATACCTTCCATCATAAATCAAGAGAGTATGTTATCAGAAATAACCTGTTCTTTAAAAAAGGCGATCCTATACAATCTTACCTATTGGCCGACAATGAGCGCCACCTGCGTGACCAGCCCTATATACAGGATGCAAAAATCATTCTGCGCCAGGTTGACGGCAGCCCCGATTCAGTTGATGTGGTAGTGCGGGTAAAAGACGTACTATCCATTGGCGGTAGTTTTGAATTGCACAATCCGCAAAGCGCAGAAATGTCTGTAAGGGAAGACAATCTCGATGGTTGGGGAAACACGGTATCCATTGGATCTTTATACAACCAGGAGCGAAAAAATAAATCGGGTATCGCTGTTCAATATGTTAACAGGAATATTGCCGGCTCTTTTATTGATGGTTATATAGGTTATACCACATTCGGCAATGCATTTAATACGGGGCAGAAGCAGGAGCAGATGCTGTATGCACAGCTGATCAAACCATTGGTAAATCCTTATACCAAGTGGACCTATTCATTTGAAGCGGCCAACCATGCTACCCGTAATATGTTTGCAAGCGATTCATTGTACCGGCAAAATGCGCGCTATCATTATTTTAATTATGATGCCTGGGCGGGTTGGAATACCGGCGCCTATAACCTCACGGGCGGCAATGCCGATAGCAGGAGGCGCACCCTGTTAAGCCTTCGCTATTTCAAACAATTATTCCTGACCATTCCGGAAAAATATGCCAACCAGTATTATTATCAATATGCAGATATAACCGGTGTGCTGGGTGCTGTTTCCATTTTTAAACAGAATTTTTACAAGGCGCAATATTTCTACGGCTTTGGAAGAAATGAAGACGTACCTGAAGGTATTGATATGTCTTTAACAGCTGGCTGGATAAATAAGCAACAAAAGAATCGTCCCTATGCCGGTATCGATGTGCAACGCTATTATTTTTCCCACGCCAAAGCTTATTATAATTTTACTTTTCGCAGCGGTGCCTACTGGGCAGATAAAAGAGCGGAAGATGTAAACATACTGCTCAGCGTAGATCACTACAGCCGGCTTGTAAACCTTGGCGCCGGCTGGAAACATAGGACATTGGTAAATGCAAGTATTACCGGGCAGGTGAACCAGGTACTGAACGCGCCGCTCGCCCTCGAGAGTTTATACGGGTTAAATGAATGGAAGAACAGTATTTCTGCAGGCGGCGATTTCAGGGCAACCCTGCGGACCGAGGCTGTTTTTTTTAGCCCCTATACCTTTATTAACTTTCATTTTGCGCCCTTTGTTTTTGGAAACCTCAGCATGATGACGCCGCTTAAACAGAACCTTGATAAAAGTGATCTGTACAGTAGTGTTGGTGCTGGCATCAGAACAAGAAACGAGAGCCTTGTTTTTGGCACATTTGAATTGAAGGCATTTTATTTTCCGCGTAAAACTTTCACCGGCGATTCATGGCGCATAGAAACCAATACCAGCATTAAATTCAAATACAATAGCCAGTATATTAAAAAGCCCGATATGATTAATGTGAATTAGGAATCAGGAATCAGAAAATACAAGATAAGCACCTTTATCGTTAGAGTTTCATGGCTGCGCAAGAGCCCAATTCCAAATACCAATTACCAATTCCAGGATCAGCGTCGCTTGTGTGAGAATCCCTGTTGCCGTCTTTGCCTTGGTTGGTAAGCAGGGCCGGGGCCCAGTTGTTCCGGCAGCTTGGCCTTGGGAACTGGTTTGCCAAGCAGGTTTTCGATGGCTGCAAATTTATTTTGTTCGCGTTCTGTTACAAACGTATACGCAGTTCCGTCTGTTTCGGCGCGCGCGGTGCGGCCGATACGATGAACATAGTCTTCGCCATCGTTGGGAACATCATAATTAATTACCAAATCAATATGATCTATGTCAATTCCCCTCGACAATATATCGGTAGCCACGAGAATAGGTAAGCGTTTACTGGTAAAACTGCGCAGTACATCTTCCCTTTGCGCCTGTTCAAGATCAGAATGAATGGCCTGCACATTGAAGCCCGATCGTTGGAGCTCAACCGTTAGCTGTTTTACGTTTTGTTTCCGCGAGCAGAAAATCAGGATCGAATTAAAAACCTTGCTCTTCAGCAATAATTTTACCAGCGGATTTTTTTGCGCTTCATACACTATAAACGCTTCCTGTACAATTTTTTCCGGAGGTTTGGAAATGGCAATATTGATTTCTACGGGGTGATGTAATATTTTTTGCGCCAGCGATCTTATTTTAGGCGGCATGGTGGCTGAAAACAACAGTGTTTGTCTTTTCACCGGCACCATCGAAATGATTTTCATGATATCCTCGTTAAAGCCCATATCCAGCATACGGTCAGCCTCATCCAGTACCAGGTATTTCAATCCCTTTAATTTTACATAGCCCATATTGATGTGCGCTATCATTTTGCCGGGCGTGCACACCACTACATCAACCCCCTTGCTAAGGGCCTGTTTTTCCTGTACAAAAGAACCACCGTCACCCCCGCCATACACGGCAATGGAGCTAACGGAAGTAAAATAGGAAAGACCTTCCAGGTGGCCGGCAATCTGTATGGCCAGTTCACGGGTAGGCACAATAATTAATGCATTGATATGGTGATCGTCGTGCGGTTCGGTAACTAATTTATTGAGCAGGGGCAGTAAAAAAGCAGCGGTTTTGCCGGTACCGGTTTGGGCCGATGCAATAATGTCTTTTCCCTGGAGAATAAGTGGTATTACCTGCGCCTGTACGGGTGTTGGCTCTTCATAACCGCTGGCCGCAATACCCTCTGATAGATTGTCGTGGAAATTAAAATCGGTGAACTTCAAATTTGAATAACTATATGAGCAATAGGGTTAAGGGGTGAAGGTACGAAAATGGCGTCTATTAATTTTATAAAGGTTTGAAAAGTAAACACAACGGTATCTGCCGTGCAATACTGGCCGGCTCACTACGTTTTACCGCAGCCTGTTTACAGGCGGCAGCAACTGTTATTAATTTCCTTTATTTGCATAAATAACCCTTTATGATGGCAGGGATCGAAGACTTTGACGATGTTTTTTTTATTGGCGTGGCAGGAGTGGGCATGAGTGCCATTGCACAATACCTGGCGGGCATCGGGAAAAAGGTAAGCGGGTCTGACCGGTATTTTGTGCCGGGCGCGAAAAGCGACACAAAAGACAAACTGGAAGCAGCGGGCATCGCATGTTTTTTGCAGGATGGAACCGGAATAACATCCAGTACTAACCTGGTGGTAATATCCACTGCGGTAGAAGACACTGTGGCTGAAGTAAAGAAAGCAAAGCAGCTGGGTATTCCCATTATTAAAAGATCAGAGCTGCTGGCACTGATTGCCAAAAGTAAACGAACCATCGCTGTAGGCGGCACCAGTGGCAAAAGCACTACCAGCGCCATGTTGTTTGATATACTGGAACAGGCGGGCATGGAGCCCAGCATTATCAGTGGTGCAGGGTTGATAAGCATTATAAAAGAGAATAAAATTGGCAACGCAAAAGTGGGCAAAGGAGAGTGGCTGGTAATTGAAGCAGACGAAAGCGACGGCTCTATTGTGCAATACCACCCCGAAATAGGCCTCCTGCTGAATATAGATAAGGATCATAAAGAAATGGATGCGCTGATGGAAATTTTCGGCAGCTTTAAAAAGAATACAAGCCGCCTGTTTATTGTGAACCAATCGCAGGAGGCAGCTAAATCCTTTTCACAAAATCTATCGCACGACTTCTCCGTGGATCCCCGTTCAGGAGCAGGCTTTATCGCCAGCAATTTTAACCAGCAGGGGCTAACTATTTCTTTTACTATTAATACAGTTGCATTTAATCTGCAAACAGTGGGCAGGCACAATATGGAAAATGCCCTGGCAGCCACCGCGGTTGCCGCCCAGTTGGGCGTGAGCCTGCAAACCTGCGCTGCGGCCTTAAGCAGGTACGAAGGTATTTATCGCCGGCACCAGGTAATTGGAAAAAAACAGGGCGTTTGGCTAATCGACGACTATGCACACAATCCGGTTAAATGCGCGGTATCCATTGCTGCCTGCCAGCAGATTGCGCCGAAGGTAATCGCATGGTTTCAGCCACATGGCTATGGTCCCACGAAGTTCCTGCGCCACGATTTTGTGGATGAAATTGCCAGGGTACTGCGCCCCGAAGATGAAATATGGATGAGTGAAATTTTCTATGCAGGTGGCACCACCACTAAAGATATTTCGGCCAATGATTTAATCAATGACCTCAAATCAAAAGATAAACCGGCATTTTTTATTGCCGACAGAAAGGCTTTTCTTGAAATGGTACGCCCGCATTTTACCGCTGACTGCGTACTGCTGCTGATGGGTGCGCGCGATCCTTCCCTGGAACAATTTGCCATGCAGGTGTGGAATGCATTGTGATGTTGAAGAACGACTAGGATAACCGAATTAAATACGACAACATTATCATTTTATTTACTGTTGACGCTAAGATTGCGCACGACTCTTGCTGGAAAAGTTAAATAGATAGTTTGATCATCATTTAAATCGATATCGTTATACTAAAGCGGGTATGACTGCGTTTTTTGATTTAGTTTCGTGCAAATTTTTATATTCAATGAATTATACTCTTTCCATGCTTCCATTGCTCTCTTTCCCTCAAAAAAAATGTAACTTTTTATTGATTGCGGCTGTTGCTGCAGCGTTTAGTTCCTGCGGACAGGCACATTCAGAAAACAAACAGGCAACCGATAGTACTGCGCTTGCCTTAAAACCAAAAACGGATACCATCGTTACTGAAAAAACCTTCAGTTCGTTGGATACAGCTGCCTATGACCAGTTCCTGGTAGCTATGACCAATAAAGACAGCTCAGGCAAATGGCCGGTAAAATCAGTTTATCCACGGGCGGGCGCTCTTCTCCCGTTCAATCGCATTGTGGCTTTTTACGGTAACCTGTATTCTACTAAAATGGGTGTACTGGGAGAATATCCCCGTAAGGAAATGCTGGCTAAACTGAAAGAAGAAGTAAAAAAATGGCAGGCTGCCGATACAACGGTTAAAGTAATACCCGCCCTTCACTATATTGCTACCACTGCGCAGGGTAGTCCCGGCAAAGGAAACAAATACCGTTTGCGTATGCCTTTTAAACAGATTGATTCGGTTCTTTCGATGGCAAAGGAAATCAATGCATTGGTATTTATTGATATACAGGTGGGGCATTCAACCGTACAGGAAGAAGTTCCGTTGTTTGAGCAGTATTTTAAGATGCCCAATGTGCATTTTGGTATCGACCCTGAATTCTCAATGAAAGGGGGGCAGAAGCCAGGTGCAGCCATTGGCACTTATGACGCTGCAGATATTAATTACGTATCCGGCTACCTGGCCAAATTGGTGAAAGAAAATAACCTGCCGCCCAAGATACTGGTGGTGCACCGATTTACGAGGGCAATGGTGACTAACTATAAGCAAATAAAACTGCAGCCGGAGATACAGGTTATTATGGACATGGACGGATGGGGTGCACAGGCTCGTAAAATAAATACCTACAAGCAATTTATTTACAATGAGCCTGTCCAGTTTACCGGTTTCAAGCTATTCTATAAAAATGATTACCGCGAGCCAAAAAGCCGCATGATGACGCCCGATGAAGTATTGAGGCTGAAACCAAAGCCGCTTTATGTGCAATACCAATAAATAGATAATTTCTTTATCAAGCAGAAAGGCCCTCTTGTAAGGGCCTTTTTTATTGAACTTTGGGATATAAGCTCTTAATTTGCCATGACCCTATGTAAGACTGATAAAATTTAACGGAATCCACAATGGAAAGAGAAATACAATTTATGCGGGAAGCCATCCGGTTGGGCAGGCAGGGGATGCTGGATAACGCCGGCGGTCCTTTTGGCTGCGTGGTGGTAAAAGACAATATCATTATTGGCAGGGGCTGGAATCGTGTGCTTGTTGACAAAGATCCTACAGCGCACGCAGAAGTCACGGCAATCAGGGATGCTTGCCGTAACCTGCAGGATTTTCAACTACAGGGTTGCGAGGTATATACTTCCTGCGAACCCTGCCCCATGTGTATGGGCGCTATTTACTGGGCAAGACCCGCCAGGGTTTATTTTGCTGCCAGCCGCCACGATGCAGCCAAAGCCGGTTTTGATGATTCGATGATTTACAATGAACTGGTTGTTCCTGTCGCCAACCGGAAAATTGGCATGAGCTGCATTATTCCGGAAGCGGCAAGCCTGCTTTTTGAAGAATGGATAGACAAAACAAACAAGACCCGCTACTAAGTGTTTCCCCTGATCTGCCCTGAAATCTGCGTACAAGTACTCAAAACCGCCGTATTATCGGAATGAAAAATACAAGCGGAAATACTAAGCAAGCGGTTCCGGCGTTTATAGAGATAGTAATCCAAATCAATGAAAATCAGGCTATGAAACTATTTCTATGTTTGCTATCTTTTCTGTTTGTGCAAATCGCACATACCCAGATCCGGGATAACAATAAAACAAGCCAGGTAGAACAACTGCAGCAACTCAAACAGACTGTTTCTCGCAAAATAGATACGTTGCACCTGCAGCTAACCGTACAATTGACGGCTATAGAAGATCTGCGTCGGAAATTGGATCAGTTAAAAAGAGAAAGCAGCAACCAGGACAAACCCGATATGGCATCGAAAGAGCAAAAATCCAGGCTTCAGCAGGAGCTGCTCAATACAACCAGTCTCGCCAATAAGCTTCAAAAAAAATATGATCAACAACTGCTTGCCCTTGATAAAGCGGTAAACCTGGAAAAAGACCTGGAAGAAAAAATAATCGCACTGGTAAGAGAAAATAACCAGTAGCTGCACCGCAGCCAATAAGCATACAAACTTTGAGATATGGAACGGCATTTGTGCCGTTTTTAGCGTTGGTTGCAAGGCCATCAGCAGAGCTAATGAACATCGGCCTTGCCGCCGCAATTCGATCTTTTGAAAACCTGGTGCGGGTAAACTTATCACCAACGTTATTTGATATTTGAACGGGTAAACAGTCGGGCATTGCTGAACAAAAATATTGAAACATGCCTGTGCCGGGAGAATGTTGATGAATGCTTTCTGCTGGCTGGAAAGTTGACAAGGATCAATCGATATGGGTGTAAGTTAGTCTTATTACGGGCAATAATATTTCTAAGTAAGGCATAAGTAAAATCGGTAAAAACTTTTTGAATCAAATGTAAATAAAGTGTTAACTTGTATATGCCCATAAACCGCCCTCCTGTAAAAAAACATTTACCAAATACCTGCCCGTGGTGAGACACTTCTTTCGCCCCCCTATAAAAACACATATCGCAGTATTTTATTTTATGCACTGAGCTGATGGAATGATTGCTGGCCAAAAAAGAATTATGAAACGCTTTATCATTGCTGATGATCATGCCATCATCCGCTATGCACTGAAAAATATTCTGGCATCAGCCTTTCTTGATGTTTATGTAGAAGAAGTAGCCGATGCCGAAGACCTGTTGAAAAAGGTTATGACAGAAGATTGGGACGCCGTAATAACAGATATCTCAATGCCCGGGAGAAGCGGACTGGAAATATTGCAACAGATAAGGCAAACACATCCCAAGCTGCCGGTACTGGTTTTGAGTATGCATCCCGAAGAATTATATGCGGTTAGGGTAATGAAGGCCGGGGGCTCGGGTTACCTGAAAAAAGATACCGCTATGGAGGAGTTGGTGAATGCGTTGAACAGAATACTACAGGGAAAAAAATACATTCCGCCTTCTATTGCCGAACAACTGGCTTATTCTATTGAGAACGATTCATCGAATATCCCGCACGAAGATCTTTCCGATCGTGAGTTCGAGATTGCCAAGCACCTGGCATCCGGCATGTCACTAACCGATATCTCGGCTAAACTATCTCTTAGCATCACCACCATCAGTACTTACCGTACGCGCATTATGAAAAAGCTGAATCTAAAAACAAATGCCGATTTAACGCTGTATGCCATCGAACACAAAATAATCTGATCTCGCGGGCCGTCACATCGTTATTGCGCTTGTTTATAAGGCAGGTGAAGGGTAAAAACGCTTCCTTCACCAGGCTCGCTTTCTACGCTGATGCTGCCCTGCAATTGCTCTGCCAGGTACTTTACGATATTTAAACCAAGGCCAGTTGACAACTCACCGCCGGTAGGTCTTGTAGAAAGTTTTTGAAAACGTTTAAACAGAAGATGCTGTTCTTCTTTGTTTATGCCAGGGCCTTCATCTGCAACGGCTATTACCATTCCTTGCTGATTGTCTGTTACCGATACGCTT
>Ga0068860_100008680_pt1 | contig 10123 bp, 6 predicted proteins | sample KBSSwiS32_FD_66597 | JGI IMG/M metagenome (GOLD analysis project Ga0068860, IMG submission 66597) | Switchgrass rhizosphere microbial communities from Kellogg Biological Station, Michigan, USA - KBS Switchgrass S3-2 | ecosystem: Host-associated > Plants > Roots > Rhizosphere > Soil ...
CTCGCAGCCGCCGGCGGAATTGCCGGCCTCGCTGGTCTGGCGGGTTTCCTTCTCGCCCGCCGCCCCCGGGCGCGCGTCAGGTACACGAGCGCGCGATATACGAAAGCCGGCGCCGGCGTGGTCGTCGCTTCGTCGCTCGCCGCGGTCGGCCGGTTCCTGCTGTCGCGCTACGGCGTCAAGGGACTGACGCTCGTCGTGCGCCAGCTGCGAAGAAAATGGGAGAAGCGAAACGCCGCGTCCGCACACTCCGCCGCCGCGTCCCCGTATTACGCTGCTGCATCCGCGTACTCCGCTGCGGCCGCCGGGGATTCGCGCTCCGCCGCCGCCGGGGATTCTCGCTCCGCGGCCGCGACCAAAGACTCGCGCTACGACACGACGACCGGAGATTCATACCACTCCGCCGGCACGGCGCACTGAACGGACAGCTTCGGTTTTCCGGTACTGGCTGGGCCCAGCGGGCAGCGCCCGCCCAGGCTACGCGCGTTACTTCTTCCGCATGTAGAAAACGTACTCGCGGTTCTCTTCAGTCGAGGACAAGAGCGCGTGGCCGGTCTGCTTCGCAAAGGCCTGGAAGTCCTTCACGGCCCCCGGATCCGTCGCGACGACCTTCAACACCTGCCCTGACGTGAGGCTGTTAAGCGATTTCTTCGTCTTGAGGATGGGGAGCGGACAGGAGAGTCCGCGCGTATCGAGTTCCTGATCGAAATTCACGTCGCCTTCCTCCGTCGGTATCAGGTCTTGAGGCGCCGACATTATCGCCTGACGAGCGACGCTCAGTCGCCGCTCAATCGAAAGTGCGCCGGAAATAGATGCCCAGGGCGCCATACGTGCCGGCCTCCGCGCGGATCGTGAGCGAGCGCGTGAGCTCGTATTCGAGGCGCAGCGCTTGCGTTGCCAGCGTGAGTCCCTGCTCGTAGACGAGCGTCAGGCGATCGGTAAGGCGCTTGCCGACGGCGATCACCTGGTTCTCGGCGGCGGGCGCGCCGGGTGTGGCGTTGTGCGATGTGCTGCGCAGGCTGATGTCGTCGAGCCCGATCGACTGCGCGATCGACGCCGAGATCGGCTTGCCTCCGGACCCCAGTAGCGCGGCCGATGCGGCCTGCAATGCCGCGAGATCTGCGCCGGTCGACCGATCGCCGCCGGCCTGGCCGAGCACGAGCCACGACAGCTTCTCGCTGTCGGGCACCGGTGGATTCGACGTGAGCTGGATGACCGGAACCTTGACGGTGCCAGTCACCGCGACGCCGGCTTCGACGGCGAGGTTTCGCCGCAGCGCCACGATGTCGAGCCCCGGGTTGTCGAGCGGGCCATCGAACACGAGTTGGCCACGGTCGATGTCGAGCCGCTGCCCGAACGCGAAGTACGTGCCGCGCACCGTGCGGATCAAGCCCTTGCCGACGAGTCCGCTGGGACCTGTGGTGACGCGCACGGCGCCCGCGAGCCGCGTCTCGATGCCTTCGCCGGAAAACGTGAGGTGATCGCCCAGGTCGAACGACACGTCGAGGACGAGCGGAATGTCGTCGAAGCGCAGCGTGCGCTTTTCCGGCTGCTTCCAGCCTTTGACGACGACATCGTTGCCGAGCGTCGCGTCGGGTGTCGCAACGTACACGATCGCGCCTTCGTCGGCCGCGAGCTTGCCGGCGAGCCTGATCTTGCCGTCCTGCGCTACGGCCGTCCCTTCGCCTCCCACGATGAGATGCAGGTCCGGACGATTGAGGGCGCGAAACTTTTGCGCCTTCCAGGTGAGCCGCGCGACGGACTTGTCGCCGCCGGGTGCGAGGCCCGTGATCTCGCCGGACGCGCGAAACGTGCCGTCGCCGGCGGTGAGCGTCATCTCGTCGACGGCGACCCGACCGTGGTCCGCTCGCACGGCGATACGGCCGTTCGTGTAGTGCACGCCGTAGCGCGGCGCGTCGATGCGCAGGCTCTCGCCGACGAACGCGCCGGAGAGATTCGCTTCCTTCACCGTACCGCGCGCAGCGAAGTCGAGGTGGGCGCGCCCGGAGATAACGGCGGCGCTGCCGATCCAGGGCTGCAGGATCTGCAGCGTCGGAATGTCGCCGGTCGCGGAGAACTCGAGCGGCGCGTCGGGCGCGAGGCGCCCGGGAGGCGCCCCCGCCACCCTGCCCACGGCGAGCTTCGCGTCGGCATGGTCGCCGCGCGCCGAGCGGAAAGTGCCCGACGCGTCGACCGCATCGTCGTCGAATCGCGCTCGCGCTTCGAGCGCGCTGATGCCTACGGCAAACGGCCGATCGGCGTCGGCGCCTTGTGCAATCGCAATGTCGCCGCCCTGGCGGCGCACCACGACCGTGCCGTTGAGGTGCGGCGTTGCCGCGATCTTCCACTCTCCGGACAGCGTGAGCGTCGACGTGAACGGCAGCCGCGTTCCCGCGAGGCGCGCGAACGTCGCGAGCGGCACGGCGGCAAATTCCCCGGCGGTCGCGATGCGCCCGTCGTTCCAGTCGAATTCCGCGAGGCTGAAGTTGCCGTCGGCGATCTGCAGTCGCGCCGCGCCGATGCGCACGCGTGAGCGCGCGAACTCGAGCCTGGCGGGCGCCGCGAGGCGAGTCGTCCACGCACCGTGGTTCTCGAACGCATCGAGCGTGCCTTTCCAGGCGAGCTTCTCGCTCAGTTGCCCTATATCTCCCAGTTCGCGCGTCATGTCGAATCCGCCCCGCACCGACGCGCGCGCGTCGAATTCCGCGCCTTTCGCCGCGAGCGTCGCCGTGTGCTCGGCCAGCGTTCCGGCGACGGTCGCGTTGAGCGTGCCGGCATTGCCCGAGGGTGTCGCAACTTCTTTCGCCACGACGGTGACGTCGATCCTTCGCGTGGCGAGGTCGCGGCCGAGGTCGTTGGACGTTGCGGGTGCAATGTGGGCGCGAATCTGCGCGGTTCCGGCGCCAATGCCACCGGGAAGCTTCAGCCGCTCGCCGCTCGCTTCGAGATCGAGTCCCGCTTGCGGCGGCAGGCCGGCGAAATCGGCCTTGAGGCGGAGTGCGCCCGCAAGCGACGAGGCGAATCGTGCGGGAAGCAGCGGCGCGAAATCGGCGAGGTCGGGTGAATCGACCGCGACCATCAGGTGATCGCCTGCGGCCCCTGCGGCGCCTGCCGCCGTCAGCTTCGAGTGGCCCGCCGCAAGCTCGACTACGATGTCGCGTAGGGTTTTCTCGGTGAACGTGCCGCGCCCCGCTCCCGCGAGCGCGACACCGGACAGGCGGCTTCCCTGTGCGAGCGCGACCTCCGCCCGAACTTTCAACGCCGGTGCAAGCGAGCCCGTCGCTGCGATCCTTCCATTGAGCGAGCCGTTGGGAAAGGCGCCGTAAGCGGCGGGGTCGAAGCTCGTCGCGGTCGCGTCGATTTCGAATGCGCGATCGCGGACCAGCGTCATCCGTCCGCGGCCGACGAGCTCGCCTTTTCCGGATCGCGCGCGGAAGCGATCGACGACGAGCACGTCGTTTGCGAGCACCGCCGAGAACTCCATACCGATGCCACCGCGGACCGTGCGATCGGTGACGTTCCCCCTGAACCTTTGCTGCTCGCGGTCGAGGTCGGCGACGACCGTGCCGGAAAGGCGCGTCGTAACGAGCGCCGCGTAGATCCGATGAGCGTCGATGTCGCGAAGCTCGAGCGTCCATGCGCCACCGCCGACCGCATCGCCGAGCGGGATGCGCGCGCTTCCGGTGATGTTGCCGCCGCCCTCCAGCACCGCCACGATCGAGTCGAGCGCAAGGCCGTCGTTGCGCAATGCGAAGCGCCCGGAAACCGTCGACAGCGGAATTCTCTTGGCATCGACGGCGCCGACGGAATTGTTGATGGCGTCGATCGTGCCCGCGATTCCGTCCGTCGCGGGGCTTGCACGCACGACGACGTCGAGGTTCGTCGCGGGCAACACGGCCTGCCATGCGTTTAGATCGATGCCCTTCGCGTCGATGGCGACATCGCGCCACGGCACTGCCGCGAGCGGCCCGAGCGTTGCATGCGCGGTGAATGGCGCATTGTGGGCATTCCCCGTTGCGTCTAGCGTCAGCGTGGCAAGCGACCCGCCGACGGCGACGTCGGCCTCGGTGCCTGCGAGCGCGGCATCGCCCTTCGCATGCAACTTTCCCGCGATCGCGAATGGCGCGGCGGAGCCGATCGTCGCGTTGCCGGTGATCGCTCCCATCGGGGCGACGAACGTCAAATCGGAGACGCGATGCCCGTCGGCGCCACCTCTATAGCCGAACGAGAGCCCGCGGATCGTGCCGCCGTTGGTGCCGACCCGCCATTCGAGCTCGGCGATGCCGAGGCGGTCGATCCGCACTTCGATAGGCAAGGCGAGCGTCGAAGGCATCGGCACGTCCTCCGTCGATGCCTTCGTCTCGATCGACAGCCGCTTCGCCCCCAGTCCGCGAACGACGATGCCGCGCGAGAACAGCGCCAGCGGGTTCCACGTCAGTGCGACTTCGTCCGCGGTCGTGTGCGTGTCGCGACCGTGCCATTCCACGCGCCGCAGGTTCACCGTGTCGAACAGCGAGCCCGACGCGCCTTCGATGGAAAGCGCGCCGCCGGTTCGCGCGACGAGCGCGCGGACAACGAAGTCGACGCCGGCGGGGCTCGCGAGGAACACGATGGCTGCGCCGCCGGCGACGAAGAGGAGAACCGCAACACCCAATAGCCCGCGCGCAAGCCAACGCCGGCGATGCGGGCTGGCGGGGTCGGTCCTGGTGGCGTCCGCTTTGGACATCTTCGTCCGCGTTTAGAACGTGAGGCCGACGGAGAACTGGACGCGCACCTGGTGCACGTCCTGTCCGTACGCGACGTCGAGCCGGAATGGACCAAGCGGCGTCCGCACGCGCGCACCGACGCCGTAGCCTATGGCGAGATGCACATCGGAGAGCGAGTCGATCGCGTTGCCGGCGTCGACGAAGACGCCGATTCCCCAGAACGAGTCGATCCATCGGATCGCATCGACGCTCGCCACGGCGTAATAGCGGCCGGGAACGATGGCGTCGCCGACGCGCACGCCGAGACTCTCGAAGTCGTACCCTCGCACCGTGGTGCTGCCGCCGGTGCGGAACAGCAATTTCGAAGGAATCCCGTCGCGACTGCCGGCGAGGACCGCGCCGGCTTCCGCGCGGAGGTTGATCTCGCTATCCTTCGTGAGCGGGATCCACGCGGCGTACTGGCCGCGAAGGCGGCCGAACGTGCGCGTGGAAACGCCGGGAACGCCGGCGCCTGCGAATAGCGCCGCCATGTAGCCCTTGGTCGGCGCGAGCAGATCGTCGACGCGGCGCCAGTGCCATTCGTACTCGGCGTAAAGCGCGTTCGCCGTCGTCCTCGCGGCGCCTTCCGGCTGCTGCGCGTCGATGAAATACGTCGCCGAAATCGCCCGCTCGTCACGTTCGTCGATCGAGTTCCAGCGCGTGCCGAACGCGGCCGTGCGAGTGACGAGGCTTTCGATGTCGGTGCGCTCCGCGCCCGCGTAATAGGTCGCAATCCAGTGGAAGTCGGTGGGTGGCCGCTGAAATTTGACGGATCCCGACTGGATCCTCGATTCCAGGCGGGCGTCGGCGAGGAACTGCGTTCCGTGCCCGTCCAGGTCCACGTCGCGATAGCTTGCGTTGGTGCGCCACTTAACGTCGGTCGAGTAGCCGACGCCGCCTTCGAAGCGTTTCGGCCGCGCTTCGATGACGGCGATGTTCACCGTCGCGTCCTCGGGATGTGTGGTTTCCGGATCGATCTTCGCCTGCACGCTCGCGAAGTATCCGGACGCGTTCAGACGCCGCACGTAGCGATTGAGCACGACGTCGCTGTACGGCGTTCCCCGCTCGATCAGGCTGAAGTTCCGCACGAGCGACGCGTCGTACCTCGAAAGCCCCGTGATCTCGAACATGCCGAAGCGGAACTCCGGTCCGCTCGCGAGCTCGATGTAGAGATCGGCGGTCGCGGCGTCGGGGTCGATGGCCGCTTCGCTGCGCACGATCCGCGCCGCCGCGTACGGACTTCCGCTCAACGTGTTGAGCGCACGCTCCTTCGCAAGCGACCACGCCTGTTGCCGGAACTGCGCACCCTCGGGAAGCGTCCAATCGCGCCGGATGCTCGCAATCGCTTCGGTGCCGAGCGGCGCGTCGGTCGCGGCTGCGCCCGTGACTTCGATGCGCACCGATGCAATCCTGGTCGGCGTGCCCGTCTTCACGACGAGCGTCACGCCGGTCGGCGACGTGGTCCTGTCGATCCTGACGTCGATCGCGGCGTTGAAGTAGCCCTCGGCCGCCGCGAAGTTGCGCGTCTCTTCGATCGCTTCGCGCGCGAGGCGATCGAGGAGATCCTCGGTCATGTCCGAATAGCCCTGCCACCGCGCGAGGCCGACCTCGCGCGTCAGTGTCTCCTTGAGGGGAGAGGGCGCGTCCACCGTAATGCGATAGGTCACCGTGGACTGCGAATCGCGGTCCGCCGCCGTGGTCTCACCCGTCACCGGCTCGGCAGCGTCAACCGTGAGCGCGATCAGGACGACGAGCGAAAGTGCTACGCGCCAGAAGACATGCGGTATGGATGGGACGGCGCGACGCACGCTCGTGATTATCCTCGAATGGCATTGCAGCCCGCTCGCGCGCGTCGCCGTCAGCGTGCGAAGACGATGCATTGTGGCTCGACCAAGGCTCGATCGTGCGGGGGGCGGAGCTCTCGGCGCAGTGCGGCAGGCAACGCAGCAACCTGCCGTCGCGGCGCTTCAAGCTGATGGCATATATACCTCCGGGTGGCAGGCCCGCCGCGTGCGCCGCATGGTCGGACGGTGCGGTTCCGGGAAAATTGGCCAGCCGGGCCGCACCGAAGCGCTGCTCCTCGGCTGGAGCGAGGCTTGCTGGTGTTTGCAGCGGATCTCGCACCGGCTGTAGAACGATCGTGCGATAAATGGCACGAAGCCCCCGAATCTCCTGCCAAACAACCTTGAGTGCATTGTGTAAGTGATTGTTTAATAGAAATTTAGAATTATTGCCACAGCGGAGCCGTAAGTTATTGTTCGGTAAACGGAATCAGTTGACCGCGACGTTTTTGTTCCCTTATAGTGACACGTGGTGGTAAAAAGTGGGTGCAAGTGGGGCTTTCCCGGTACCGGGCCGGTTGAACGCGATCCACGTGCATAAGTGCTCACTATCGCCTCATGTTGGGCCAGCGGGAGCATCGTGGTGGGGAACGGAGGGGCGGGAGGCGTCGATCCAGCGGGTACGGCCGCCATCTTTCGCGGCGTGAACCAGCTTGCGCTCGATTCCAAGGGCCGGCTCGCCATTCCCGCGAAACATCGCGCCGGCCTCGCGCGATTGTCGCCCGATAGCGGCAAGGTGATCCTGACCGCGGATCCCAGCCACTGCCTGCTCGTCTATCCGCTTTCGACATGGGAGCCGATCCAGGCGAAGCTGATGGGTCTGTCGTCGTTCAACGCGCAGATCCGTGGCCTGCAACGGCTGCTCGTCGGTCACGCGGACGAAGTCGACATGGACGGCGCCGGCCGGATCCTGGTGCCGCCTGCGCTTCGCCAGTACGCCCACCTCGAGCACCGCGTCGTGCTCGTGGGCCAAGGCAACAAGTTCGAGCTCTGGGACGAAGCGCGGTGGCAGGAGGTCACCCAGACGGTCGCGTTCCCGTCCGGCGGCCTTCCGCCCGAGCTCGACGGCTTCAGCCTTTGATGCCCGGCAGTGAGCACGTCCCCGTCCTGCTCCAAGAAGCCGTCGCCGCGCTGGCGATCCGTCCGGAGGGAACGTACGTCGATGCGACCTTCGGCCGTGGCGGCCATGCGCGCGCGATTCTCGCGGCGCTCGGTCCGGCGGGGCGCCTCTACGCCTTCGATCGCGACCCTGAAGCGGCTGCGAGCGCACGCATGCTTCACGATCCGCGCTTCGAGTTCGACGCGCGCTGGTTCTCCGAACTTGCGCAGGCGCTCGCGACGCGCGGCGTCGAGCGCATCGACGGCGCGCTCCTCGACCTCGGCATTTCCTCTCCGCAGATCGACGATCCGGCGCGCGGCTTCTCGTTCCGTGCCGACGGCCCGCTCGACATGCGGATGGATCCCACGCGCGGCGAGTCGGCCGCGGCATTCCTCGCGCGGGCGACGGCGCGCGAACTTTCGGAGGTGATACGCGACTATGGTGAAGAACGGTTTGCTCAATCGATTGCAGGAGCAATTGTTGCGGCTCGCGCGGTGTCGCCCGTCGTCTCCACGGGCCAGCTGGCAGCGATCGTTGCCAAAGCCCTCGGCGCGCGACCGCGGGGTGATCGGGGTCAGGATCCGGCCACGCGGACTTTCCAGGCTCTCAGGATTTACGTCAATCGCGAGCTTCAGGAGCTCGCGCTGACGCTGCCTGCGCTCGTCTCCATGCTCGCCACTCGCGGCCGTCTCGCCGTCGTGAGCTTCCACTCGCTCGAGGACCGGATCGTGAAGCGCTTCTTCGCGTCGTCTTCGCAGCCTTTTGGGGGCGATCCGCGGCTCGCTCGGCTGCCAATCCGCACGGCCGCGCTGCCCCCTTCGCCGCTCGTGCTCGTGGGGCGTGCGATCAAGCCCTCGGAGCGCGAGATCGCTGCGAATCCGCGCGCGCGGAGCGCCGTGCTGCGCGTCGCCGAGCGCACCGAGCATCCGCTGCCCGCCGGATTCGCCGGCTCAGCGCCCGCCGCGCGTTCGTAGACGCATGGTCCGTGGCAACCTCCTGCTGCTCGCCGTGCTGATCGTGTGCGCGCTGTCGCTCGTGACGTCACGGCACCAGGCGAGGAAGCTCTTCGTCGAGCTCGAGCGCGAGACCGCGCGCACGCGCGCGTACGAAACGGAGCTCGGACAGCTGCAGCTCGAGCAATCGACGTGGGCGATGCCCGTGCGCGTAGAGAAGATCGCGCGCGAGCAACTGAAGATGCAGATCCCGGGCGCACGCCGCATCGAAGTCGTGCCCGGCGAGGGAACGCGATGACGGGCGCATCGGCGGTCAAGCATGCGGCGTCGGCTCCGGGGCTGCCGCGCTTTCGCGCGCCGATCGTCTTCGGGTTCCTGCTTCTGCTGTTTCTGGTGCTCATCGGGCGCGCGCTCTACCTACAGTGGATCGACAATGCGTTCCTGCAGGAGCAGGGGACGTCCCGCTACAGCCGGGAGATCGAGCTGCCTGCGCATCGCGGCCGGATCCTCGACCGCGCCGGCGAGCCTCTTGCCATCTCGACCCCCATGAAGTCGATCTGGGCATTCTCGGGGCAGGTGGACGCGACGCCCGAAAAGTTGGCGCAGCTCGCGCGCGAGCTCGAGACGACGCCGAAAGCGCTCGCGAGGAAGCTCGACGAGGCGACGGATTTCGTATTCCTCGCGAAGCAGGTCCCGCCCGAGGTTGCCGAGCGTGTCGCCGCGCTCAAGATCAAGGGTGTCCACGACCAGAACGAATACCGGCGGTTCTATCCGACCGGCGAGATGGCGAGCCACATCGTCGGCTTCACCGGCGATCACGACGTCGGCCAGGAAGGCATGGAGCTGACGCAGCAGGAATGGCTCGGCGGCAGGCCCGGCAGCCGGCGGGTGCTCATCAACCGGCGCGGCGAAGTCGTCGAGGATGTGGAGTCGATCCGAGCGCCGCAGCCGGGCCGCGATCTCGCGCTGTCGATCGATGCCCGGCTCCAATACCTCGCGTTTCGCGAACTGAGAAGCGCCGTCGAGGCGAACAAAGCCAAAGCGGGCGGGCTCGTGATCCTCGATGCGCAAACCGGAGAGATACTCGCGCTCGCGAACTGGCCGACCTACAACCCGAACGCGCGCAACCGCGTCGCCCGCGAAAAAATGAGGAACCGCGCGCTGACGGACGTGTTCGAGCCCGGGTCGACGCTCAAGCCGTTCACGATCGCCGCGGCACTCGAGAGCGGCGCCGTGCGTCCGGACACCGTGATCCAGACGGCGCCCGGATCGATAACGATCGGCCCCAACACGATTCACGACGCGCATCCGGCGGGCGCGCTGTCCGTCGAGCAGGTGATCCAGAAGTCGTCCAACGTCGGCGCGGCGAAGATCGCTCTGTCGCTGCCGTCCGCCACGATGTGGCAGATGCTTTCGGATACGGGCTTCGGCACGGCGCCGAACACGGGATACCCCGGCGAGGTCGCCGGCCGGTTGCGGCCCGCGAAG
>Ga0068860_100008681_pt1 | contig 10123 bp, 5 predicted proteins | sample KBSSwiS32_FD_66597 | JGI IMG/M metagenome (GOLD analysis project Ga0068860, IMG submission 66597) | Switchgrass rhizosphere microbial communities from Kellogg Biological Station, Michigan, USA - KBS Switchgrass S3-2 | ecosystem: Host-associated > Plants > Roots > Rhizosphere > Soil ...
GAGGAGCCGGAGGAGCCGGAGGAGCCGGAGGAGCCGGTCGCCCAGGCGCTCGTCCAGCGAGCGGCCACCGACGACGAGGAGCCCGACGCGGAATCGCCCGTTGCCCAGGCGCTCGTCCAGCGAGCCGCGACCGACGAGGAGGAACCCGAAGAGCCGGAACCTGCTGTTGCCCAGGCGCTCGTCCAGCGAGCCGCCAACCGCGACGGTGAGGCCCAGGGGCGGGCACCGCCCGCCGTCGCCCAAATCCTGGTCCAGACCTGCGGAAGCACCAGCTGTTCGTGCAGTCCGGCTGAGCGTGCCCGCAAGGAACAGCCCGAGTCGGGCGGCGACGTCGTCCAGATGAGCCCGTCCGGCGCGGGACATGCCACCGCGAATGCCGACGTCTCCGAGGCGGTCGGATCGTCGTCGGGCGGGGAGCCTCTCCGTCCATCGATCCGCGGCCAGCTCGAGGAGAGCACCGGGTATGACCTGGGCGACGTCCGCGTTCACCAGGGCGGGGTCGCTCCGGGCGCCAACGCGGCGCTCCGGTCGCGTGCGTTCACGCACGGGCGCGACGTCTGGCTGGGCGCAGCGGAGTCACCCGTTGACCTGAAGCTCATGGCCCATGAGTCGACCCACATCGTCCAGCAGAACGGGCTGCGTGGGGGCCTTCAGCTGATCCAGCGCAGCTCCGCTGACTACAGTCATCCGGAGGACGGCGGCAACGTCCGCGGGCGGCTGGACCGCCGATTCGCCGACATCGATCCCGATGACGCGCCCGATGACAACGAGACGAGGCCCGTCGACCGTCGAGAGCTTCGGGCGCGATCGGGCGAGCTCGGCCAGGAGACCCGGCCCGACGTCGACCGCCCGGCGGAGGAGACCCCGCGGATCGACTCGGCGGCGGCCACCGTCGAGCATGAGGCTCAAACGCCACCCGATCCCGTTGTTCCCGGCCAGCCGACGTCCGCCCCGGCCGGACCGGCGGAAGAGGCGCCCGGCGGGGCAGCGGTTGCCGCGGCCACCATGGCGGCCGGAGCCTATGCCGCCGCGGACGGGCAGCCCGAGCCTTCCGCCGAGCCGGAGGTCGAGCCACCGGAGCCCATCGCTGAGCCACGAGGTGCCGCCGGGCAGCCCCTGGACCCCGATCCACAGGCTGATGACCAGGTCGCGAGTCTGGCTGAACGGGCCCAGAGCCTCCGCGAACAGGGGACACTGCTCCGCGCCCAGGCGGCCGAGGCCCACGCCAACGCTGACATCGTGCGCGGCAACATCTCCAAAGTCAGTGGCGAGGTCACCAAGGCCGAAGAGGGGATTTCGAAGTCGCAGCAGCACACTGCGTATCGCCGCGAGGTGATCGGACAGGCCGACCAGGCGCTCGGGATCTCGAAGGAGAAGCAGGCGAAGGTCGCGGCCGATGCGCCGGGCTTCAAGTCGAAGGCCGACGAAGGCAAGGAAGACAGCGGACCGATGGCCGGCGAGGCCCGGTCGCTGGCCGCGGAGAACGCCTCGAACGCTCCGGACGACGAAGAGGCCGCGGCAAGGTCGCGCGAACAGGGCGGGAAGATCGACCGGGTCGGGAACGACTCCGGAACGATGGACAGCGCGGTCACGCAGACGGGTGCGAAAGCGGCCTCCCTCCAGGAGGACGCCGCAAGGGCCTCGGAGCTGAATACCCAGACGCAGACGAACGTCACGAGCAGCAAGGGCAAGCTCGATGAGGTCAGCCAGCGCCTGACGCAGCACACGACCGAGACAGGCACGGCGCGGGCGCAGGTCACGGGGCTCGCCAGCGCTCCCGCCGCGTTGCACGCTCAGGCCAACAGCCTCGATGCGGCCGGTCAGCAGGTCATCGCCTCGTCCTTCGAGCTCGAGACGAGTCTGCACGACACACAGACCACGTTCTCGGAACAGATGGCGAGCGTGCCGGGCATCGAGCCCTACGACGGCCCGATTCCCGAGAACGCCGACCGGTCGAGCAGTGAGGCGCGGGAAGCCGCCGAGGCCGGGCTCCTCGTCGAAGGGTTCGGCGAGACCGGCGCGGGCCCAGCGGAAACGTCCACCGAGACGCCCGCAGAGGGCGCCTCGGAGGGGCCCGAGGAAGCACCGGCAGAGGCTCCTGCCGCCGGCGCGGACGAAGCCGTCGTCCAGACGTTGCCGGATGAGAACGCGCCACAACCTTCGATCCCGAGCGCTGCTGCCGCTCCCGACTCGAACGCGGTCCCGGAGCCTCCCGCGGCGCTGGCCGCGCCCGAGCCGACCGCTGTGCCGTCTGCCCCCACGCCGGCGGGTCGGCCGGCCGCAGTCGCAGCTCCAACGCCGGCGCTCGCCGGAGTCCTTCCATCGACGGCCCCAGCGGCTCCGGGTGGCATCGAGGCCGAGGCGGGTGAGGCACAGCCTGCACCTGGCGAGGACACGGCTGCGGCCGAGGAACCTGGCGAGGAGCAGCCCGGCCCGGCACCGGGCGGCGAGGAGGCGCCCGTCCAGGAGGGAGCCGAAGGCGCTGGCGCCGGGGCGGCGGATGGTGAAGCGGAGCCCCTGCCCGACCTGGAGAGCGCTCCCGAGCCGACCGATGCGCGACGACAGATCGACGTGATGGGACGGCTGCCGGGGTGGTTGACCGGGGTCAGGCCGGAATCTGCCCAGGTTCAGACCCAGCAGAGTGATGAAGCCGCAGCGACGCGGCGGGCTGAGCTGAGACGCATCAACGAGCTTGCCGGCGGACGGATGATCTCGGAGCTCTCCGCCGGACAGCGCCTCGGGATCGCCGGTCGGCTCGTCCTCGGCCGCTACGCGGACACGGTCAAGGGGATCAAGTGGCCGGGCTGGGGAGGCCTCGCAAGGATGCTCCTCGATCCGAGGTCGATGCTGACGGGCGCCGTCGGCGGCCTGCAGATGATCCTGTCGGGTGGCGCCAACCTGTTCAGCGCCGCGCAATGGCAGCGCGACCCGCTCGGCAACCTCCTGAAGTCGGCGGCCGACATCGCAACGGGACTCGCGATCATCCTGGCTGCGATCACGGGCCTGGCCGCGCTCGTCGCCGCGATCATGGGCGCCTTGATGATCGTCACGTTCGGTTTCGCGGCGCCGGTCGCGCTCCCCGTGATCTCGGTCTGCACCACGATCATCACGACCGTCGGCGGCTGGACAATCGTGGTCGGCAAGATCGCGCTCGTCCTGCAAGCCCTCTCGCTCATCAAGAATCTGATCGACGCTGCGACCGCGACCACCGCCGAGGAGCTCCAGCGCGAGGCCGGCGAGATCCAGTCGGATATCAACGGCGGCGCCCAGGCCGTGATGAGCATCGCCGGCGCCAAGGGCTCGATGTCGGGCATCCGGAACGTCAACAACCGGGTCGGCCGAATCGTTCAGGCCGCACGCGGCGCCGGCGGCGCGCGAGGGCTGGCGAGGGCAACGGCGAGCAGGGCCATGGCCCGCGGCGGCGCAGCTCTCCGGACGGGCGGTAGAGCGGTTGCCCGCGGCGCCGCCGCGGTCGGGCGTGGAGCGGCGCGCGGTGTTCGCGCGGTGGGCTCGGGCGCACGAGCCATCGGGCGTGGAGCGATCAGCGCAGGTCGGCGAATTGCCCGAGGAGTGGTTTCCGGCGGCCGCCGCGTCGGGCAGGCCCTGCGCAATGTGGGGCGCCGTATTCGTGATCGATTCCGACGGCGGACTGATCCGCGCGCCTTGGTGGGCAGGAGTCAGGCTGCGCGGATTGCAGGCGAGTCGCACACCCTGACCATCCGGTCCGTCGGCAATCGAATTCGACTTTGGCTGTGCACGACCTGCGGTGAATTCCTGGATCAGATCAACGACGTGATGAGGCGCCTGCCTGCGCAGAGCGGTTCTGTGTTCAGGTCGGCACGGTCGCTGCGGCGACTGGCGAACAAACTGAACAGACGGCTGGCTCGCGGGCGACTGACGCCCGCGGAAGCCGAGGCTCAGTTGCGACGTCTGAGCGATCGCCTTGAGGCAATCGGTCGTCAGTTCCCCAATGAACGCGCACTTCAAGGCGTCCGACTCACATATGGCGCTAACTTCTTCACGAAGATCCGGAAGCACGCACAACAGATGCGGGAGCTTGCGCGCCGTGAAGGATTCGTCATTCCACTCAGTCCGGCGGATCCAGCGACAGTCGGCCAGATGCAGCGATTCATTCAGCAGGTCACAAGAACCGGCCAGACGAAGTTCGGGCGGTACATGACGATTGCGGACGCCCAGTGGACCAAACTCGGCGATGCGATCGTCATTCGTCGAGCGAACGGCGAGTTCTTGACATTCCTGGATCGGCGACTCGGCGGTCAGGCAGCCGGGTGGGACCTGCTTCCATGAGCGCAGACGACACACTGGCCATCCTGCTCGGGAGGCGGATACACACGGTCCAGGCGGTGGTCGTGCGAGATCCGTCGGGTCGTCGTATCGCACTGGACGAATCCGTTGTCCTCGTAATGGAAGACGGTCCTCATGTCCAGATCATCGTCGAGCAAGCGGTAACGATCATCCAGATGATCGAGCAGCTATCGGACGCCCGTCTCCCGCGCGGTTACGAGGCCGAGCTGGGAATCGAAACTCAGCCCATGGAATTGCCGTTCTGGCCGACGGCAGGCCTTGTCGTGAACCGGCTCACGGAGTATTGGGCGGATGACTCAGCGCGCGAATTCTTGATGGGGTTCGTCGCTGCCGATCGGGCAAATCACGAGCTGCCGGTTCTCACAGGCGGGACAGAGGTGGAAATCGTGGAACCCGAAGCATTCGCCGTCGTGATCGAGCAATCGCTGCTCCCGATCAGAGCCGTCACACACGAGCACAACCGGCCGCGACGATCGACGGATTCGCCATGAAGATGGACATGCGTTCCCTCGCAACGCGGGTTCAATACGCCATCGTCCTCGCGGTGATGATCCCGATCGCGGCGTTCGCCTGGGTCGTCGGCCGAGACGACCCCGTGCCCGACTGGATCAACGCCTTCCTGATCCCGGCCCTCGGCTGGCTCGGCCTGATCCTGATCGCGATCGTGATCGCGGACTGGATCCGCACTCGGATGGGGAGGAACTGACGTGCATCAGCGCAGCGTCCGCCGCCGCCGTTCGGTCGTCCGACGTCGCCCCGACGAGGCGTCGGCGGCCGATGCCAACCCGGCGCCGGCCACCATCCCGGAGCCTCGCTATCCGATCGCCGGCCCCGCGGTCCGGCTGGGCGGGGCGGCTCACGATCCCGGGCGGGCGGCGGCGACGTCCGGCCCATCGGCCGTCCCCGCCATCCACGGCACGGGGACAGCACGACGCGACACGGCCTACGGCGGGAGCGTCCGGCTGCAAGGCCGCACGGACGCCGACTTCAACGGTGGCGACTTCCACACGGAGAAAGGCCGAACTCGACCGGCGACCGGCTGCGCGGGATGCGGGGCCGACGATTGCATTCGCGCGACCGGCAAGCTCGTCATCGATTTCCGGGCACCAACGCGCGTCACGTTGCCCCATGTCTCCGACTTTCCGAACCTCACGCCGTGTCAGGTTCGACGGGTCCAGGCGGCGATCACGAACGTGCTGGCTCCGCACGAGCAGCGCCACGTTCGGGCGTTCAGTCGCTACGACGGGACGGTGACCCGTTCGTTCGATCTCACTCTTTGCCGAGACGCGTTCGATTCGAGGATCCAATCCATGGTCGAGGCGATCGAGCAGCCTCGTCGCGCCACGGCGCAGGCGGCCAGCGATGCCCTCGATCCCTTCTTCTTCGATGTCGACATCGATTGCACCGAGCCACCCCCGAGCACGAAACCCGCGAAGAAGGCATCCCTCGACCCGGCTACACCGGAGCCGGGAGAGGAGCCGGCATGACCATCAAGCGCGACCTGCCGCTCGTCTCCTGCATCATGCCGACGAAGGATCGCAGGCCGTTCGCTCGACGAGCGATCGAGCTCTTCCAGCGCCAGGACTACCCGAATCGCGAGCTGGTCATCGTCGACGACGGCAAGGACCGGATCGCCGACCTGGTCGGCGGCGACGATCGCATCCGCTACGTCCCGCTCGATCGCCGCCTCACCCTCGGCGCGAAGCGGAACCTTGCCTGCCAGCACGCCCGCGGCTCGCTGATCGCCCACTGGGATGACGACGACTGGCATGCCCCGCGCCGGCTGAGCTACCAGGTCACGGGCATGCTCGACACCGGCGCCGATCTCGCCGGGACCGATCGCCTGCTCTTCTACGACCGGCGCCGGCGTCAGGCGTTCGAATACGTGTTCCGGCCTGGACCGCGGCGCTGGCTCGCCGGCGGGACGCTGATCTACCGGCGCGAATGGTGGCGAACCCATCCGTTCGCCAACCTCGAGATCGGCGAGGACGGGACATTCGTCCACGCCGCGCGGTCGGGACGGCTGATGACGCTCCGCGACCCGACCTTCTACGTCGCCCTCATCCACGACCGGAACACGAGTCCGAAGCACACCTCCGGCTCCAACTGGCGGCCGTATCCCGAGCGCGAGCTCGAGTCGATCATCGGCGACGACTGGTGGTGGTTCGCCTCTGGAGCCGACGGAGACGATGGCTGGGCCCGGCCCGTCGCGGCCGGCGACCCGCGGGTGACCGTGTCGATCCCGTTCCACGGAACCCGCGATCTCGTCGTGCGAGCCGTGGAGAGCATCCTCGGCCAGACATATGCCAACCTCCGCCTGATCGTGATGAACGACGGCGACCCGACGCCGCCGTGGGATCTCCTCCGCGACATCGACGACCCCCGTCTCGTCCGGTTCGACCTGCCGGTGAATCGGGGCCGGTACTTCGCCGACGCGATCGTCATCGAGGCCACGCCGGATGCACTCCACCTCGTGCAGGACTCCGACGATTGGAGCGAGCCCGACCGCCTCGAGGCGCTCCTCGCCGAGATGCGGGGATCGGACGCCGTCGGGATCGTGTCGGCCGGCTACGACCACGACGAGGACGGCCACGGCTCGGTGCAGCAGGGGAGCCATTTCCCGGCCCGAGGCCGAGCGCTGACACCGGACAACGACCACAGGCTCAACCACGTGGGCCTGTTCAGCGTGCCGGCCCTCCGCGCGATCGGCGGCTATTTCGGCGGCGAGCGGATCGGCTACGACACCCTGATCGGGAACCTGCTGCTGATGATCGGGGAGATCGGCTACGTGGACCGGCCCCTGTATCACCGACTGTTCCGGAACGGATCCCTGACGCTGAACCCGGAGACCGGCATGGGGACGCCGCTGCGCGAGGCCGTGGGCCGCTCGCTCTACGAGGTCTATCGCGAGGCGTACGGCCAGTACGAGGCGCGCCAGGCAGGGACGATCTCGCGCCACGAGCTGGCTCGGCGGATCCGGACGATGATCGAGAGACGCGTCGCCGCCGACGATCGAGCCGCCATTCGCGCTGCCGCCGGTCGTCTGAGGGCTCTCCTCCTGGAGCAGGACGAGCGCTGGGCGGCCGACCCCGATGCCTTCGTCCCGCGACGGGCCGACTCGCCCACCTGCGCATCGACCCCGGCGTCCGCCGGGCGCCGGGCGCGGCCGCCGTCGGTCGAGGATCGTCGCTTCGAATGGAATGCCTGGACCGTGACGCCGGCCCTGGCAGGCTCGCTGGCCGACCGCCTCCAGGCGACGAAGCCGGCCCGCCTGCTCGAGCTCGGCAGCGGGATCTCGACCGTGATCCTTGCCGGCCACGCCGCGCGGACGGGGGCGACCGTGGTCACCCTGGAGCATGACGCGGGCTACCACGAGCGGACATCCCGCCTCTTGACCGCGTTCGGCCTGCGCGATCACGTCGACCTGCGTCTCGCCCCGTTGCGGCCACGGGTCTGCGCCGACGGCGGCACCTATCCCTTCTACGATTCGGCCTTGACCGGGGCATTCGACTTCGTCCTCGTCGACGGACCCCCGATGCGCGACGGACGGCAGGCCGCGCTCTTCGCCCTGTCCGGGCATCTCGCTCCAGGCTGGGAGCTGTGGCTCGACGATGGCCGGCGCGACCACGAGCGGCACTGCCTCGAGCTGTGGCGATCGCACTTCTCGTTCGAGGCGGGCCTTCACGACGTCGACTTCAAGGGGCTCTGGATCCTGCACGGGGCCGACCGGCCGGAGGGAGGCGAACGGCCGGCCGCTCGTCGACGAGAGGTCCCAGCGCTCGGCCGGCCGGCCGGCTCCGGGGTCGCCATCCGGCCGTCGGCGACCGATGTGCACCCACCTGCCAGCTCGACCCCGCCGGCCTCGATGCCCCTCGTCTCATGCGTGATGCCGACCTTCGATCGCCGGGCATTCGTGCCGCGGGCGATCGAGCTCTTCGAGCGCCAGGACTACCCGGAGCGAGAGCTCCTGATCGTCGACGACGGTCAGGACGCGGTGCGCGATCTCATTCCGGACGACCCTCGCTACCGCTATCTCCGGCTCGACCGCCGGGCATCGATCGGTGCCAAGCGAAACATCGCCTGCGAGGCCGCCGCGGGCGACATCGTGATCGGCTGGGACGACGACGACTGGTACGCGCCGCACCGGATCCGCGTCCAGACCGAGGCCCTTCGCCTTGGCCGCGCCGATGCCGTCGGGCTGACGCAGGCCGTGATGTTCGACGTCACGACCGGGCGATACTGGCAGTGTGACGGAGCCCTGCAGCAGCGGATGTTCGCCAGCGGCGTCGTCAGCGGCACCCTGGCCTTCCTGCGGAGCTATTGGCAACAGGGTGAACGCTATCCGGATGTGTCCCTCGCGGAGGACGCGTCGTTCCAGAAGGGCCTCGTCGCGCGCGGCGCGCGGCTCGAACGGCTGGCCGGCGGGGACCTGTTCATCTACGTTCGCCATGGCCGGAATTCGTGGCGTTTCACGGCCGGCGCGTATGGCGACCCGCGCGGCTGGCGAGCGATCCTCCAGCCGGACTTTCTGACCCCCGACGACGTGATGGCGTTCCGCTCGATCCGGGCCGTCCCGCACCTCAGCCACAGGCCGCCGCGTGCGTTGCTGGTCCGAGCTTGACCGAGGTGCCGGCGCGGCTCGAAATCCCGGGCCCTCGAGCCCGTCTGGCAGCGATCGACTGGCCACCGATCGTCCTCACCGCGGTGGCGCTCGTCGTCCTCGTCTGGCTCGGTCGCGACATGACCTTCTACCACGACGAGTGGTCCCTGATCCTGAAACGGGACCTGTCGATCGAGGGCATCCTCGCGCCGCACAACGAGCACCTGAGCGCGACCCTCGTGATCCTCTACCGGGTGCTTCTCGGCACGGTCGGGATGGGCTCGTACTGGCCGTACCTCGGGGTGACGTTCGCGCTCCACCTCGCCGTCGGCTGGCTGGTCTACGCGATCGTCCGCCGTGAGACGCCGGGGCGATCGAGCGGCTGGGCCCTCGGGGCGATGGCCGTGATGCTGTTCCTCGGCTCCGGTGGGGACGACATCCTGTGGGCGTTCCAGTCGGCCACGATCGGGGCCGTCGCAGCCGGGATGGGCGCGATTCTCGTCGCGCCGCGGCGGCCGTGGGCGGCGGCCGGGCTCCTCACGATCGCGATGGCGACCTCCGGGGCCAGCCTGGCGTTCCTCGTGGGGACCGGCGTTCGCCTGCTGTTGACCCGGCCGCGCGCGCTGGCGTGGCTGCTGGTGCCGGCCGGCCTGTACCTCGCCTGGTATGTCGCATTCGGCGCATCCGGAGTGGCCGCGCTCCGGTCGCCGAGCCTCGACGGCGTGCCGGCGTATGTCGCCACCGGACTCGCCGCGTCGGCCGCCGGCGCGCTCGGATCGACCCTGCTCGCCGTCGGGGCGGCCGCGTGCGTCGGCCTGATCGCGGGCCTGCTCCGCTATCGACCGGTCCCGTCGATCGTCCTCGCCCTCCTCGCCGCCGGGGTCGCGTTCTTCGTGATCGCCGGTACGGTGCGCGCCGAGCTCGGGCCCGAGCAGGCGGCCGCGCCCCGCTACGTCTACATCGTCGCCCCGGCGTTCCTCGTCGCGGGCACCCTGCTCCTCGCTCGACTTCCGCGGCAGATCGGCCCGCGCCTCGGCGTCGTCGTGCTCGGCGTCGCGCTCGCCGGCAACGTCGGCCTGCTGGTCGCGAGCAGCGATCGTCTCCTCTCGAAGGTCGAATGCGAGCGGTCGATGACGCCGCTCGCCCGGGGAAGCGCCGGCAATCCCTGCTGATCACGTTGCGTTGGCGTGGTGCCGC
>Ga0068860_100008690_pt1 | contig 10119 bp, 9 predicted proteins | sample KBSSwiS32_FD_66597 | JGI IMG/M metagenome (GOLD analysis project Ga0068860, IMG submission 66597) | Switchgrass rhizosphere microbial communities from Kellogg Biological Station, Michigan, USA - KBS Switchgrass S3-2 | ecosystem: Host-associated > Plants > Roots > Rhizosphere > Soil ...
TGATCGTGAGCCTTTGGCTTTTGATTAAAGGATTGAAGGAAGTAGAGCCGACTCAAGCGCAGGCTCGCATCGCATAAGGTCTTCGCCGATGATCAACGGCTGCCGCTAACCCAAAACGATCGACACGCTTATGAAACGTATTCTGAAAAAAATTCTGAAGTGGACTTCAATCGCGATCTTACTGCTATTGTTCGCGGGACTAGTCTTGCTCTTTATCGCCTACTGGAGATCCACCAACAACTGCGACCAACTGGGCGCGGCACAAGGCGACACCATGAAAGCCATTGTATATTGCGATTACGGCTCACCCGATGTTCTCAAGTTAGTCGACATCGCCAAGCCCGTCCCCAATGACGACCAGCTTCTAATTAAAGTTCGTGCCGCTTCGGTTAATCCGTACGACTGGCATTTCATCGAAGGCACACCCAAACTCATGCGCCTGATGGCCGGACTACGGAAACCAGCGGATACACGAATCGGCGGTGATGTGGCAGGCCAGATCGAAGCCGTGGGTAAGAACGTAACGCGGTTCAAACCAGGGGACGAAGTGTTCGGCATCTGCAATGGCTCCCTTGCGGAGTATTGCGTGGGCAGGTCAAGCTTGGCCGCCAAGCCGGAGAATATGACCTTTGAGCAGGTCGCCTCTGTTCCGGTCGCAGCCCTCACCGCCTTGCAGGGCATTCGCGACCACGGCAAGGTTCAGGCCGGACAAAAAGTATTGATCAACGGTGCATCGGGCGGCGTCGGCACGTTCGCCGTGCAAATCGCGAAAACGTTCGGTGCGGAAGTGACCGGCGTATGCAGCGGCAGAAACGTGGACATGGTTCGCTCGCTCGGCGCGGATCACGTGATCGACTATACCAAAGATGATTTCACGAAAAGTGGCGAGCGTTACGACGTGATTCTCGACAACGTCGGCACGCAGCCGTTGGCCGGATTCCAGCGCGTCCTGAAACCGAACGGAATCCTCGTCATGATCGGAGGCGGAGGACCAAACGAGGGTCAGTGGATCGGTCCCATGGCACGCCCGGTCAAGGCAATGCTGATGTCACCGTTCACAAGTCAGAAGATCGGCATGATGATGGCCAAACCAAATAAGGACGATCTGGCTATCCTGGCGGATCTGATGCAGTCCGGGAAAGTGAAGCCAGTCATCGACCGGACTTACAAGTTGAGTGACGTCCCCGAAGCGATCCGGTATCTGGAACAAGGCCACGCTCGAGGAAAGGTCGTAATCACTGTGGAATAAAAACGGCTGCAGCGACCCGACAACCGGCGCGAACCCGTCGAGTTTACTCAGAGGTGCGCCAACCCGGCTGCCGGTCGAGAGGGTTCGGCGCTTGACGCAACCGACGCTACCGTTGTTCGAGGAACTCGAGCGCCTTGTCGTAGCTGCGCCGCTGAAGATAATGCGCCAGTTGTGGATCGATTGGGTGTGGCAGTGTCGCTTGCAGTTTGTCGATCTTTTCCGAAACGGCGCTTAGCCGAGCCATGTGCGCTTCTGTATCGCGCCGGCTTTCTTGATCGTGGATAATCGCAAGGCGTTCTCTGAGAGCCTGCGCTAGATCGGTGAAACCGTTTTCTAATTTCATTAACCACGAATGAACACGAATGGACACGAATAATTGGGAGAATTCTTTCCTGAATTAGTGTTCATTAGTGGTTGCTGCCTTAGCTCAGCGGCGACCGGCCTCGGAGAGGAGTTGTCGCCTTGCTTCGAGCCAATCCGAATCCGCGTCGCCCGGCAGCGCAAACCTGCGGCGGCGTTCGGAAATGAAATAGGCCCGCAGCCGAATTTCCTCATCGGACGGTCCCGCCGTTGTTCCTGCCTCGGGAGGCATCTTGACGCTGGTTTTTTGCGCAGGCGCACTCTTCTTGCGAGGGAGCGAGGTGTTTTTTCCAGTCGTCGCCGGACGCCGCGCGCGAGACATTTTACCGCGTTTCACTTCAGGGAGCGATTCGCCGGCTTCCGCTGGCGCTTGTTTTTTATTTTGGACAATTTTGCTCTTTTTCGGCACAGATTGGTCGGTGTTGATGATTCCAATTCGTTTACTGCGCATCGCCCGCTTCGCAAGCAGTTTCTCGCACGTCTTCAGCGAAGTGATAGATTACAAAAACTTTCGAGGATGAAGCATTTCGTTTTCCGCTGGGCCATCACGACGATTGCGGTGATGGTCGCCTCGTCGATCATTCATGGGATCCGTTACGATACAGTTGCGTCTCTCATCGGGGCAGCCCTTCTGCTTGGCATTCTCAACGCGTTTGTTCGGCCGATTCTATTGATCCTCAGCGCGCCGCTTATCCTGCTGACCTTGGGCTTTTTCATTCTCGTCCTGAATGGTCTGATGCTGCTCGTCGTGCCGAGTATTGTGATTGGATTCCATGTGGACAGTTTTTGGAGCGCTTTCTGGGGCGCAATTGTGATCAGCATAGTGAGTTGGATTTTGAGTGCGTTTTTTCGTGGAAGCGACGGACACGTTCATGTGCTCACGCATCATACGCGAATTAAACGCGTTCGCGGCCGGGTAATCGAGCACTAGCGCTAGGGGAACTGTCCGCTCGGCATAAAGCAGCGATCCATGCTATTCGGTGCGTTCTGCCGCCCCTTCCGGGGCTGATTCGTACGGAGAACGCCAATTCCTCGGCTCACGCCCGGGGCTAATATCTGCCGCGCCTCCGGCGCTTTGGGTGGGCACATTGATTTTTACAGCGCCGCTGGCGAGCAGGAGCAGGAATAAGATCGCGTTGCGGTCCCTAACCCAGATATTTGCTGAGGCGTGAGCGCAGTTCTGTTCGCGCACGAAAGAGAACGCTTTTTACCGCGGGCACCGAGAGGTCGAGGACATCTGCAATCTGCTCGTAACTGAGCTGCTCGTATCTCCGTAATACCAGAGCCATGCGCTGACTCTCTGGAAGTTGCATGATCGCCTCCTCGATTGCCTGCTGCAGTTCATCTTCCAGGAGGGAAGCGTCCGGGGCCGGGTTCGTTTCATCCTTCAGAGGGATTTCTTCTGCGCCGGGATCTGCTTGAAGGGGAACCTGCGCGCGGCGTTTGGCGCGGCGCAGCTCGTTGAAGACCAGATTGCGCGTAATTTTCAGCAACCAGGTGGTAAATTTGGCGCGCGGAACATATCGGCGAGCGCTTTTCCAGACTCGAATAAAGACTTGCTGCGCAATGTCCTCCACATCCGAGTTGCTGCCCAGCATACGCGCGGCCGTGCCGGCTACGAGCGCTTGATGCCGCTCTATCAATTCCTCAAACGCCCTCGTGTCACCCTGGGCCACTAGCCGCATCAGTCGCACGTCTTCCGCGTCCCCCTGCGATCTGCCCTGGTTTTCTGGATCTTTGCCAGACATCGCTCACTTAGACGTTTGCATTCGGCGGAATTTGCTTAAAAAAAGGGGAAGTGGCGAAAAACTGGCTCTTTGCCACATTCGTCGCCATGGTTTTTGTTGCAAGCTGGAAGCGCCCTGTGCATTCTTGATTGCCGGGGGCAAAACCCAGGGCCTATGAATTACGCGCTTATCTCAAAAGAGCTTAGACCGATCGCCGAAAAAGTTGAGGCGGAGCAACGGATTTCAGAGACGGATGGTCTTACTCTCTATCGTTCAAGCGATCTCAACGGGCTCGGGATGATTGCCAGCGTTGTTCGTGAACGAAAGAACGGCAACTACGCCACCTACATTCACAATCGATACATCAATTACTCGAACATTTGCATTCTCTCGTGCCAGTTCTGCGCTTTTGCCGCCAAGAAACGCGATGCGCACGCTTTCGAATACGCGATTGACGAAATTATCCGGGTCGTAAGCGATGCGCTCCCCCTTGGAGTCACGGAGGTGCACATGGTTGGCGGTTTGCACCCGACATTGAAGAAAGATTGGTATCTCCAGCTCTTGCGCGAGCTGCGTGCCCTGGATCCTGATCTCCACATCAAAGCCTTCACTGCCATCGAAGTGCGTCACCTTGCCCAACGGATCTTTCGGATGTCGATCCGGGACACCCTCGAAACTCTGCGCGCAGCCGGTCTGGGTTCAATAACCGGCGGTGGCGCGGAGATTTTCGATCCGGAGGTTCGTGACACGATTTGTCGCGGGAAAGAAACCGCTGCTGAATGGCTCGACGTTCATCGCACTTGGCACGAAATGGGCGGCCGCAGCACTTGCACCATGCTCTACGGGCACATCGAAACGCCGGCTCATCGCGTCGATCATTTGCGCCAGCTCCGCCAACTGCAAGATGAGACCGGTGGGTTTACCGGGTTTGTTCCTTTCGCTTTCGAACCGTCCCAATCCCACCGGGTCCTCGCCCACATAAAACGCGCCTCCGCGTTTAAGCAGCTTCGCAATCTCGCGGTTAGTCGCATTTATCTTGATAACATCGATCACCTCACGGCCTACTGGGTCAGCCTCGGTTTGCCGCTCGCGCAGGTTTCCCTCAGCTACGGTGTCGATGATCTGCACGGCACAATTTTGGAAGAAAAAATCTTCCACATGGCAGGGGCAACGACTCCGCAACAACAAAGCGTGGCATCGCTCGAACACACCATTCGGGAGGCTGGCCGCGAGCCTGTTCAGCGCGACAGCTTTTACCGTCATTTGCCCGCCTCTGCGCGAAATGGAGCAAAACCGGAATCGGCAGCGGATTCGGCGGAACTGGCTTGTGCTTGACGGTGAGTGAGAAATGAGAGGTGAGATGTGAGAAGTCTGCATCTCCCACCAAGTCGGTATACACCTCTCACTTCTCACTAATCACGTCTCACGTTGAAACCTCCGCGCATCGGCTGCGTCAAATATCTCAACGCGCGGCCGCTGATTCGAGGGTGGGCAGGGGACGTGGATTTCGACCATCCATCGGCGCTATGCCGTAAACTTGCCGAAGGCGAGCTTGATATCGCCCTTGCCTCCAGCTTCGAATATCTGCGTAACCCGGTCTATCGCATCGTAGATGATGTTTCGATTTCGTCTGCCGGAGCGGTCTACAGTGTGGTAGTCGCGCATACCGGGCATATTTCCGAGATTGACGAAATTGAACTCGATCCGGCTTCGGAAACTTCGGTCAATCTCCTACGTTGCCTTCTCGCCGAGCTGAGGCAGACGCCTCGCCTGATTCAGAACATGGACTTGCAGTCTGTGCGGCCGGCGGAGTTGCTCCCTGCTGAATTGAAGGGACCGCACCGCGCGCGCCTCCTCATCGGCGATCAAGCCATCCGGTTCCGGCAAAGGCATGCCGGGGAATTTCATTTTTGGGACTTGGGCGAGCAATGGAACAAACTCGTCGGTCTTCCATTCGTGTACGCACTTTGGTTGATTCGGCCTGAAGTTCGCGATTCCAAGTTAATCGCCGAGCGATTGCGAAAGCTGCGCGATGAAAATCTGACGAAAATCGCTGAGTTGGTCGCCGGAGAGAAAGAATTCGATCACGACTTTTGCCGCCGCTATTACCGGGACAACTTGCATTTCAACTTTGGGAAAGAAGAAAAACAAGGATTGTCAGAGTTCCATAAACGATGCGCGAACCTGCAGCTTCTTCCGGCTAATGATTTCGGATTTGCAGCTGGAGATTTGGAGCTGGCTAGGCGCTGCCAATGAAACGCCGTGGCGGCACGCTCCGCATCGGTATTTCTGGCTGGCGCTGTCCCGGATGGCGAGGGAAGTTTTTTTGCAGCGAAAATCGACGGTTGTTGAGTCCTGTCCGATGGGCAAAGAGGCCCGGATGTTGTCAGGAGATTGTCAGCGAATAAGCTGATTGGTGCAAAGCCGCGCAGAAGGCAAGCTAACCGATACAAAGCCGCCCGGAACCTTTGCGCGGCAGAGCCGCGTAAACACATTGACTTCACCCTTGCCAAATAGCGCGGCTTATACGCGGCAAAGCCGATGGATCATTGCGCCGCTTGAGGAAATGACTCCCGACGAGTCGGGAATTTCGTGGAATGAAATCTGTGGCTCAGAGTGCATTGCGCGGCTGCTGATGCGCAAGGGCTTTGCCAGCGCCGAAGAGGTTGAGAATTTTCTGCGGCCACGTCTCAAGTCGTTAAGCGATCCATTCTTGCTGCCGAATATGGAAGCGGCGGTGATGCGAATTCTGGCTGCGTTCGATCGACAGGAGCGCATCGTCATTTTCGGAGACTACGACGTCGATGGAGTGACTTCGCTCGCTCTGCTTGCCGAAGCCTGCCGCGCTTACGGCTGCGCCCCAGAGCTGTTTTTGCCGCTGCGGCTGGAGGAAGGCTACGGACTGAGCCGCGAAAGTGTGGATCGCTGCGTTGAACAACATCATCCGCAACTTTTGATCACAGTCGACTGTGGCACGTCGTCTGTCGCCGAGATCGGCGATCTCGCTAAGCGCGGCGTGGAGGTGGTCGTGCTCGATCACCACGAACCAAAATCGGATCTGCCTAATTGCATGGCGATCGTAAATCCAAAGATCGATCCGCAGTCGCCGTTTCACTATCTTTGCAGCGCCGGAATCGTTTTCAAATTGTGTCACGCGCTTCTTAAAAGGCGTCCGATCGAGTTCGATTTGAAATCGAATCTTGATCTCGTCGCGCTTGGCACCGTGGCCGATATCGTCCCGTTGCAAGGTGAGAATCGGACTCTTGTTCAGCGCGGCGCCATCGAAATTGCAAGATCGAGAAGGCCGGGCTTGAAAAGGTTGATCGCCGTGAGCGGTGTGCGGCCACCGATTTTACCAGAGCACATCGGCTTCCGCCTTGGTCCTCGACTTAATGCATCCGGGCGACTGAGCAATGCCCAAAAATCGCTCCAAGTTCTGCTAACACAGGACGAAATCGAAGCGGCGTCGCTGGCCGATTTTCTCGACAGCCAAAATCGCGAGCGGCAGGAGATCGAAAAGCAAGTATTCCTCGCAGCTGAGGAACAAGTCGGTCGTCACTTTGATCCGATGCGAGACGCGGCAATCGTCGTCGCGGCGAACGGATGGCATCCAGGGGTACTGGGAATTGTCGCCTCGCGAATTTCCCGGAAATATCATCGGCCAACGATTGTGATCGGGTTTGAGGCAAACGGCATTGGAAAGGCCAGCGGGCGCAGCATTGAAGGGCTAAATCTCGTTGAAGCGCTGCAGCGTTGCAGCGGGACTCTGCAGAAATTTGGAGGGCACGAAATGGCGGCGGGTCTTACGATACAAGAGAAAGATGTCGCTCGTTTCTCCGAAGCTTTCCGTCGAGCGGCGCGCGAGCTTTTGTCGGACGAATGTTTGCAGCCTTGTTTGCGGCTGGATCATGAACTCGCGTTTTCAGACCTTAATGGTGATTTTCTCCGATGGCATGAAATGCTCCAGCCATTCGGGAACGGAAATCCGGCGCCTCTTTTTTTCGCACGCGACGTGGAGCCGGTGGGGCCGTCGCGGATGGTAAACGACAAGCATCGCATTCTGCGGCTGCGCCAGGGCAATTATCAACGGCGCGCGGTCTACTTCGATTCGGCAGACGTACTACTGCCCCCAACGCCGTGGGACATCGGGTTTCGGATTCGGGCAGATGAATACGAAGGCGAAACCGTGCTGGGCATACAGATTCAAGCTGTGCGACAAACCGTGTCGATGCAATGAGCGAGGTTCGTAAAGCGAAAGTTGGTGACGGCGAGGGCGCCGTTGCCAAGACGCTTCGGCGATCGTTTCCGAAGGGCTTCGAAGTCTCGCAGTTACTCGGTGAACTCGATTGGATCCCGCGACCGCGTTTACTCGCGCTTCGGCGTCTCGGGATCGAGACTGTCGAAGATTTGCTCACGCATTTTCCGCGCCGTCACGAAGATCGACATCAGTTTCCTCATTTTCCGCGCGAAGAGAGCGACGTTCCGATTTGCCTTTGTGGCGAGGTCGTTAAAACGTCCGTGCGCAGATTTGGCGGATGGAAGAAAATCTTTGAAGCGACACTGGAGGAGTCGAGCCCGAACGCGTTAAGCGAACCGCTCGTGTGCCGCTGGTTCAATTTGCATTACGTGCAAAAGATGATCGCGACCGGGCAGCGCCTCGTCGTGTTTGGCAAACCGCGCTTGCGCGGGAAGAGGATTTGCATGGATCACCCCGAGTTCGAGGTAATCGAGAATGACGAGGAGATCTCAATCCATTTTCGGCGCATCACGCCGATTTATCCTGCGACGGAAGGTCTTTCCCAGCGCGTCTTGCGCAGCATCATTTACCGCTTGTTGAATGAAATCGCCAGGGCGCCTCTGGAAATACTACTGCCAACAGACCTCGCGACTGGCGAACGAGGTGAGGCAATTCGCGCGATCCATTTTCCGGAAAGCTGGGAGGTGCGCAATGCCGCCCGCGAACATCTGGTGCTCTCCGAATTCTTCGCGATGCAAATGCTGATCGCATCGCGACGCGCGGGCTCATCCATTCGTATGGGCGAAGGGCACTGTGGACCTGGCGCACTGCTCGACAGATTTCTTAAAGCGTTACCATTTCAGCTGACGGACGCGCAGTTGAAAGTAATCGCGGAAATCCGGCGTGATCTCGCGGCGCGTCATCCGATGAACCGTCTACTCCAAGGGGATGTAGGCTCAGGCAAAACAGTCGTCGGCATAGCGGCGATGCTGCTTGCGGTCGAGGCGCGGTATCAGGCTGCGTTCATGGCGCCAACGCAAATTCTGGCTGAGCAACATTACGCAGTCTTGCGGCGTTGGCTCGAGCCGCTCGGCCTGCGCATGGCCCTGCGGACCGCGGCGAGGCAGGAAGACAGCGCGCCGCTTCCGCTGCTTGAGCGTGGGCGTAACTCGGGCAACGCGCCCATGGTTCTGGGGGGCGCGCCCGACTCGGGCGCTGGTGCTGTTGTCTCAACAGCACGAACTTCCAATGAACAACGGGGTCATGAGAAAAGTTCGTCGTCGCGAGACGCAACCACCCACACGCGAGACGCGTGCGCTACCCAGACAAATTCGCATTGCGACGAGCCGCAAATCATCATCGGGACGCATGCGCTGCTTTACGACAAAGTCTCGTTCACAAATCTCGGGCTCGTTGTGATCGACGAGCAGCATAAGTTTGGAGTTGCTCAACGCGCTCGATTGACGGCGCGCGAACCGCCTCCCGATGTCCTGGTGATGACGGCTACGCCGATCCCGCGCACCCTGACGATGACGGTTTACGGCGACCTCGATGTTTCAATTATTGATGAGATGCCGCGCAACCGCGGAAAAGTAATCACCGCTGTGCGCGACATGTCAAAACTCGGCGAGGTCCTCAGTTTTCTGCGAGGAGAACTGGAAGCGGGGCGACAACTCTATGTAATTTATCCGCTGATCGATGAGAGCGAAAAATTGGACGTCAAGGCGGCGTCGGCGGAATATGAGTTATGGCGGGAACGGCTCCATCCGTATCCCTGTGAACTACTTCATGGCCGTATTCCGGCGGCCGAGAAACAGGGTACCATGGAACGATTTCGCCGCGGCGAGACCACGGCGTTAATCAGCACAACCGTAATTGAGGTTGGGGTCGATGTTCAGAACGCGACGATGATGCTAGTCGAAAACGCGGAGCGCTTCGGACTGGCGCAGCTTCATCAGCTTCGTGGGCGGATTGGCCGTGGCGAGCATAAATCGTTTTGCATTTTGTTGACGTCGGATACCTCGAAGGAGACATCGGCTAAGCTCGCTGTTTTGGAACGAACGAGTAACGGCTTTGAAGTGGCCGAAGCGGACTGGGATTTGCGCGGGCCGGGTGATTTGCTCGGGACGGCGCAAAGCGGCTTGCCCGCACTTAAGATCGGTAACCTCAAGAGCGATGCAGACCTGATGCGGCGCGCACGGGCAGCGGCGATGTCGATCTTCGAGGCGGACCCTTGCCTGAGATTGCCTGAGAATCAACGTTTCCAGCGTTTAATTGTCGAACAACAGGGACGAACTTTTTCGAACGTTAGTTGATGAAGAATCTCGCCAAATTCCTGCTTTTTGTCTTGCTTATCAGCGCCGGAATTTCCCTGCTCTACGATTACCGGCTCAAGCACGGCAAGTTGAGTCTGTCCCCGGGTCGAACGCCGGAGAAATATACGCTGGCTTCACAGCCCAGCGTGGATTCGAAGGAGGTCGCATCGCTGGAGGCATTGAACCGGGAGCGGCGTACTCTTGTCAACAGCGTGATCCCGTCCGTTGTGG
>Ga0068860_100008691_pt1 | contig 10119 bp, 15 predicted proteins | sample KBSSwiS32_FD_66597 | JGI IMG/M metagenome (GOLD analysis project Ga0068860, IMG submission 66597) | Switchgrass rhizosphere microbial communities from Kellogg Biological Station, Michigan, USA - KBS Switchgrass S3-2 | ecosystem: Host-associated > Plants > Roots > Rhizosphere > Soil ...
CGGGCGATCGCCTCGCGGCATTGATAAAGCAACAGAGGCGAGCGATTCATCATCAGCTCGTCGATTTCTTTCTCGATCTTGAATTTATTGAAAGGATTTCCGTTCGCTTGCCCTCGCAAATATTTGATTCTCGAATCAAGATAGTTCTTCGCATATTCCCTTTTCTCCGGCGCGCTCATTTTGATTTCTCCGGCGCGATCGAGCGCGGAATAGGCCGCGGCATAAAGACCGTCCTTCGGAGCTGCTTTATGCTCCTCGATATATTCCTCGATGATCCGTCGCTGCGTCTCCTGGAATCGCATCTCCTCAGCGATCGCTTCATCCGGGCTGAGAATTTTTTGCTCCTTCTTTTTTTTATGATCATCGATCACGCGCTTTTTCAGAACGCGATATTTGCGACCGACGATATCGAAGATGAACGGAGTCGAGAACATTCCGAACGGATGAGAGCTTTGAATGGATCCGATGCTATAAAGCTCGAAGGCATATTCAATTTCTTCCATCGAGAGATCTGAGAAATTCCTGATCATGTAAAAGGCGATCTTCTTCGTCGCTTCTGCATCCGGAGGATTCTGAATGCCGAGCAGCTGAGGGATCATGAGAACGCGCATGCGGATATCGCGCAGCTCTTCCTCTTCGATCTTTTCAGAAAATCGAGCAAGCTTCGGCTGCTTCGCGCATTCTTTCATGCGCAGCAGCATCGAGTTATGATCCTGAGATGGCGTTTGCGACGCTTGCGTATTTTCCACCGATACCTTTTTGTTGAGACTGATTTGATTCGACGAAATGCTTCAGAGGGAAAAGCCCCTGCCAGGAATTATCGATGCTTTCCTGAAGGACCTTCATCGCGAGATCTTTTCGCTGATGGCCATAGGTCCACATTTTTTGCCATAAGCTCTCAGCTGCGCCTTCAGAGACCGGCTTGCGCTTCAGCTTCCGGGAAGACATAAATTTCAGCCAGGCGGATTGAATCTCAAGATCCAGCGCCCGAGCATCTTTCAGAATCTCTTCGCAGCCCGCAAAAATTACTGCAGCTGCTTCCTCCGCAGATAAATTCTCAATATCTTCTTTCTGAAAAAGAGAATAATCTTTAAGTTTCTGTTTAGGTTTATGTATCTGTTTACGTTTATATTTGTTGCTTTCTGTTACATCAGTGCTGCCTTCCTGTTGAGCTCCTGTTGCCGGCGCCTTGGGATTTTCTTCAGCCTCAGCTCTTTTCGCAGCGCTCGCGTTTCCGGCGGCGCGCTTATTATCCCTCGCATTTTCCATGATCTGCATGCGGCGAAGCAAGGATGCTGAATATAATCTGCCCTCTTGATCGATCTGAAAGAGCTCGAATAATCCTATGCAATGCGTCACGAATTCCTTCATCTCATCGACTGCGATCTTCGGCTCGCAGCTTGTCGAAAGCATCTCCGCGAGCCAATCATAAAAGCCTGCGCCCATCTTCAAGGAATAATTATCTTCTTCCTCCCTGCGCATCGCTTCGAGGATCGTGAAGAACCATCCTTTGCCTCGCATGCCGTATCTGAAATAAAGCATCTTCATTTTTCCATCTGCATCCGTATGCGCATCATGCGAGAAAAATGCTCCGCGCGCGCCTTTCTCCGGCTTCTTGCTTTTGCTCATACGGATCCCTCCGCTTTCTTCAGCGCTGCAAGCGCAAGATCCTTCATAATTTCAATCGCCTCCTTTGCATTAATTAACCGGTCCGACATCAAAACAATTTCCTGAAGCGCGGCATACAGAGCCGGTGCTGCTGCAATGATCCGCGCATTCGGATGATTCGGATCGATGCCAAGAAGAACTCCATTACGATTCATCGCCGGCGAAGGGATGCGAAATCCGTTTAATCTTGCGCCGATAATTACTTCGCGCTTTCCATGTTGAGCAAGAAGCAGCCGGTCTCCGCCGATGTCCTGCCATGCCCAGGGGCCTTGTGTGTATTCCATTTTGCTTTGAATTTTTTCGAGCTATGCGCCCGGGTTAGTATTGATAATAGGATAAAGAATCATGCTGTCATTCTCTGAAGGAGCATCGTTAATCCGCAGCCGGATCGTCTTGTTTTTATGGCCTTCAAATAGCGCTTGTAATTCGAGCGACTTGAGCATGCAATTACTCAGATAAATATTCGAGAATTTAAGCCGGTTATTATCGCTTGAATTACTCTCGCGCTTCAATGGAAAGCCCTGCCTGCCTTTGGCGATGAACCAATTCTCCGGCTCATCTGCATCCTGGCTGATCACTATTCCGTCTCCTTCCTCTGCTTTCAATAATACGCAAAGCGCAGCAGATAGAACGAATACTCCTCGGCTTGTGATGCTGAGAAACGCGTTCTTATTGTATCCTCGAGGATTTGTCGGACAGCTCGCCGGCGTGAATTGATTTAGCTTCATGAAAATAATATTTGCGGAGAGAGCAGGGATCGATCCTGCGCCCGCGGGCCTCCCCTCTGTTCTGAGAGCCTCTCCCGCAGGGATTATCCCTGCATTAAGGCGTCGCATAAAGCGAGCGCTTCGTCGTTTGCTTTGATGCAAGCGGCAAAATTTGCATCATTCTCTTCCGGAGTTTTTCCGAGCCATCCTTTCTCATGCAGATGCGTGAATCGCTTTCGCAGATTCTCGAGATCGTGCTTTGATTCGGATCCGGCGCGAAAGACTTCGGATTTTTTTGCCGTGTCTGCATGCGGATGCTCAGGCTTAGCCGCTTCATTTGTTCCTTCTTCAGTTACCATAGATATTGATTTTAGAAATTATGCTCCGCCTTTCTTTCGATTCCCGGCAGAGCTTTAGGAATAATGCGCGGGGAGCAGGACCACCCTTCGCTGCTTCGGGTTGTTAGCTGTGCTCAGCCTGCCTCCCCTACTACACGCGTAGTATTGTTAAATCTCAGGCATGAGCTCGATGCGCAGCTCCTCGACGCCGCGCTCCATCTGCTCCATGATAATTTGAAAGCCGTAATCATGCGAGAGCTTCTGCAGCTCGCGATATTTCGCAATGCCGAGACTTTCTCCGCGCTCGATCAGAAGGACGTGCGCTCCCGGGAGCTGCGCCATCTTGAGCTTGATGCCGAGCATCATGATCTCTGAAGTACTCATCGTCGATTCGTCAACTGGCATGCCGAGATAAAGCAGTCGATCGTTATCGAAAGTCAATCCTTCGATCGGGCTTGCCGAGTCACGAATCGCGGTCCGGATCGCTTCTTCTCCTGCTTCATACTGCGCAGTCAGCTCTCCACTTTCTTCGCGAGCTTTCTCCAGGCGCTCTTCTTGCTTTTTGATTAGCTTGAGATTCTCAAACTTCTGATTGTTCTCCTGCGCGAGTCGGATCTCTTCCTGGATCTCTTTGATATCCTGGAATGGATTTTTCGCTTGCCATTGCTCGATCTTTATCCTTTGTACTCTCGCCTCTTCATTCGCCTCTTCGAGCTGCGCGATTTCTACCTCCAGCGCTTCGATCTCTTCGCGGGCCTTAACAACACGATCCATATTTTTCATCATGTTGAGGTCAAGCTGATTGTATGCCGTTTCTGATTTCGCAAAGTTTGCATTCTTTTCGACGATCTTGCGCATCTTCGCATCGAGCGCAGGCATATCGATCGGCTCGATCTTTCCGAAATCAAGCGGATTAAATCCGCTCTCCTTGATGAAGCCCTCGATCGCTTTTATCTCCCGGTTGACTTCGGTCCGCTGATCATACAGAACTTTGCTATTCGTCTCATGCTTGCGCAGGAAAGCTCTCGTCTCCTCATCAAGAAATCCTCGAACGATTTCGACTTGCTCGCGCCGGCCTTTATCTGTCTTGCTCAGCTCGACAAATTTATCGATATCGAAATCCATCTCGCCGACAATCCCTCCGATAACGCTTTTCGTATTTGCTTTCAAACCATCGGGAGCGCGGACCGTCACCGTCGCCTTATCGGATCCGGCTTTCATCTTGACCTGAAACTCATAACGCTTGCCTTCGTCGTCAGCAACGAGCTCGACTTCGGATTCTTTTTTTCCTTTCATCACTGCATCGATCCCGGCGCCATTTCCGAGAGCCGCGCTGATCGCTTTGAGAATATTCGATTTGCCGATCGCATTCTCACCGATGATTAAGAAATTCGCTCCGTTAAACTGGATATCCAGATTCTCATGATTCCGAAAATTCCGGATCTTGACGGACATGATTTTCATCCTTCTGCCCGACGGGCTACCAAACTGAGCCTGGCTCACTTGATCTTCGCGCTCCTGAAGCGCGGCTGCTTTCGTTCCGCCCATGGTTAGAAAGGTAAATCATCATCTTCATTCTCTGCATTGATTATTCCGCTGTCAGCTTTTGCTTGCTGCACAGCTGTCGCTGCAGGATTCGGAGCAATCTTTCCGGCTGCAGCGATTTGCTCAGCCGGAGCTGCTGCAGGAGGCGTCGCGACTGCAGGAGCTGCTGCTCCAGCTGCAGGCTTAGCCTGTGCCGCTCCGAATGGATCTTCTCCAATCATCAGCATCCCGAGATCGATGCGCGCCTCAAGGAGGGCCTGACGGATCTCTGCAGCGACAGGCGAAGGAGGAATCGGCGTCGTATGATATTCCGTCGTCAGCTCCGATCCCTTCTTTGTTACGACAAGATCATAATTCCAAGGAGCGCCCCATTCTTTCTTCTGAGAAAGATCCGTGATCGCGGCCTGAATCGTCTGCTGCGTGATTTCGAGAATCTGAATCTTCGTCTCATTGCAATTCCAGACCGTCATTGCCCAAAAATGCTTGATCGGTTTCTTCGGATCGATCGCCTTCTCCGGCTTCTCATTCATAGGGAAGCGAAGCGGCTTATTATCTTTCCAATCGAGCCAGCCCATGAGCGGGCGCGAAAGGATCCGGAACCGGTTCTCTCCTGTCTGCAGCCGGAGATAGTTGCTGCTCCCCCGGGGAACTTCGTAGCCATCCGGGATAAAGTCATTTTGATTTGACATGATTTTTTGCTTTAAAGGTTAATAATGAAGGCCGCAATAAGCTAAAATTTTAGATGCGCAGCAAATAATTTTATAAAAAGTTATAAGCCTCGGCCAGCGGATAAAAAAAATCAGCGCCGAGATCTCTCTCAGGCGCCGATTCCTTCAAAGCAAATGAAGAGCTCGCCGAAGCGAGCGCCACAAATATAGCATTTAGATCAGCAAAGCTTCGGGAAATAGATAAAGCTTTTTGCAAATCCTTTACACGGCTTGCCGATCGCGACCGGGAAGCCGGGCCTCGATTGATAAAGATCGATTCGCATCTCAGCCAGGATCGCCTGATCGATTTTCTGCAGATCAATTTTCAGATAAGCCGTGCATGGCATCAGCTCCGGAGAGCTCTTGCGCGGATGAGCATCGCTGCCGCGCGGCGCGAAGCTGATCATGAAAGCGAGCAAGACGACAAAGCCGATCAGGCCCGAGAAGAAATTTGGTTTTTTCATGCTGTTGATTTTTAGGGGTGAAATTTATAGAATCGAAATATACAAGTTTTTGTTCACTGCGGAGGCTTCATCTCGAAATGATACGGATCCTTGAACGTCTCGTCATAGATGCCGTTCCGATTCCAGTCGCCGCCCCAAACATTCGAGGGATGCAGCGCCATCCAGAAGCTGCCGAGCGGGCGAGCCGTCTCGATGTCTTTCAGATATTGCTCAGTCGATATCCCTGGAGCGAAAAGCATCTGATCGCCGAAGAAGATATTCACATCGCCGGCCAGGCGAACGATATGCCGGCTCTCCATGGTCTTTGATCTGCCGGAGGCGACGTAGATTTTTTGAATCTCTTCAGTCCTCGCCCATTCGCCCGCCGTCATGCGGAAGCCTCGCTGATAAGCGAAGTCGATTAGCTTGCCGAAGTTCTGAACAAAAATCTGTTGATAATTCAGAAGCGCGCTCATTTCGTCTGTGCTTTAAGGACGTTTCGCTTATCGACTGAACGCATTGCGGAATAGCCGAGATAACCGGCGCCGAATAACGCCCAGAGACTGTCAGGGATCGCCGCCAGGAGCGCCGAGATATTCTCTGCAGCCTGCTTCATTGCCAGCGGCCACCAGATGCCGAGGATGCCTCCAAGGAAGCATAGCGCGATCACGCCATACATGACATAGAGAAACATCGGACGCGCACGGCTCGTCCATTTATCGGAGCTCTGCGCTTCAGCAAGCATAACGCTCATGCTCTGCTTCATCTCCTCGAGGGAGGCGCGGTTGCTTTCTTTGAGCAGCTCGGCCTGAGCCGCTGCTTTCTGTGCCGGATCCGGGATCACCTTATCGATAATCTTCAAGCCGAAGCCGATTGCGTCGTCAAGCCCGAACATCAGCTTTTTTTCTTTTTAGGTCCACGGATGATCGCGCTGTTCATTTCGACGCGAGCGCGGATCGCGGCTTTCTTCGCAGCGCTCGGAGATTTATATCCGTTCTCCTTGCCGCCTCTTCCGCCGGCAGTCTTTTTTCCGTTGCCGGCGATCAAGCGCCAGTTATAGCGCTTGCCTCGCGTGTGATAGATTTCAATGATTGATTGATTCATGATTTTTTTATTTGATTGTGAATGTTCCCCAGTATCCGAGCACTCTTTGCATGCCGTCGACCATGCGAACAGCGCGGCAAGAGATCTGAATTTCTTTGCGATCAGCGATGATCGCAAAGTCTTCTTCAAAGTCGCGCTCATCGCTGATCGCTTCCTGCCAAGCCTGGCCGATTCGTTCGCGGTCAATATGAGAAACGATATTAATCCAGCCGGATCCGCAGATCTCATTCGGCAGCCGGCCTGTCAATTCAATAAAGGCGCGATTCGACCAGGTGAATTCCCCGGCCTGATCAGCCTCGAATGACGGCTGCGGATCTTCATAAAAACGAACGCGCTGACGAGATTCGATTCGATTCAAAGCATCCTTGATCGTCGCTCCGCCGTTTGTTTTTGTCTCGGCATAAATATCCTCGACTCTTTTTGAGAGCTGCTGCAGGAGCTCGAGATTCTTCCGCTGCATCTCGCGCGTCGTAAATGTCTTTACCAAGTAGCTCCAAAAAGCCCGCAGCGCTGCCTGAATCTTTTGCAGATTCTTCAGCGCTGCGGCGATCGCGGCGATTCCTGCGCCGATGGTGACAATCAATTTTATCAGCGGAGGAATCATATCGAGCGAAAACTTCATTGAATCGGAATAGGCGTAACAGTTTGAACAATATTCCCGCCTTGCGTCTTATTAAATTCCTGAATCTTGAAAAGCCAATTTGACTGGCCGTTCGTATTATTCCGGAAGCTGCGCTCAGCATACAGGAGATCGGAGACTAAAAAAGAAGCATCGCGATCCGTTCCATTTACGACTTGCGCGAGACCGGTGATCGCTCGCCTCGAATTCGGTCCGCGCCCGTTGCCTTGCCCTTGCACATAGATCGGCGTGATAACGAATGTGCACGGCGTATCAGGAGCGTTCCAAGAAAGATCAACAGAATGACCGCCGAGCAGCGATGCCTGAATACCGGAGACGGATCCGGGCAAGCCGAATTTCTTAAAGCAAGGAATCGTATCGGTGAGCGGATTTTTTATCAACGTCGTGCCTCCCGGCTGAACGTCGAGATAAAACGAAGTGCGGCAATGATTCGGACCGATACCGGAGCCGATCGCGCCGTCACCCGCTTCAGAAGTAAATACTTCAGGATTTGTCTTCCCTTCGACTTCATAATATCCTCGCGTGAGATTCGATATGTAAACGCCGAAATTATTATAGTAGTTCCCGTAATAATCCACGGTTCCTTTTCCGATTACGACATAACCGGTGCCGGTATCGGGATAGAGCTGCGAATCAGGAAATGAATCGACGCAGAGATATTCGCGCGATCGAAGATCAGGAACATACTGCTCGATCGCTTCGACTTCTTCTTCGTTGTATTGCGATACATGGCCTTCCCAGTGAAGAACAAAAACTCCGGGAGCGATGCTGTCTGTCCAATAAGAGCAGCCGAGATCAAAGATTCCAGGGGATCCTCCTTCAAAATAAAACCAGTTTTTCACAGCGAAGGCGACACGATCGCCCGCTTCGTTATAAACGATCAGCGAATCATATCCTGGAATCCGCAGCTGACCATTACAGACATAAACGCCGAGAGCCGGATTGATATAGATGACTAAATCGGAGTCGCCGATATTGATGCACTCGAAGGGAGCCGTCAGCACGAGCCCTCCGATCGCCGGCGGGCCCCCTTCGCATGAATCCTGATAATTCTGATTCGCTTCCAGGCGGAGATGCTCCTCGAATTCATGGCAAGAGAGACAGATATCAGGCTGCGCTTTTGCAATCGAGGCAAGGAGAAGGAAGGCAAACAATAATATTTTTTTCATAATTGTGTTTTGAGATGAATGAATGATTTATCTTCAAGAAGCTAACTTTCGTCGTCGGCTGCTCTTTGCGTCGCGTCGACGATTTGCTGATCTGTCGCATCAGCGGGGAGATCGGCGCAAGCCGTATCGATTGCATCGCCGATAGCTTGCGTAGGCGGAATATTTTCCTCTTTTGCCAGGAGCAAGCATTGTGTCAGGGGAAACTCTGCGTCGACTACATCGAGCATGATTTTCGCTTTTCTTTGAATTGAGAGTGTGACTGCCATTATGATTTTTATTTAAAGGGTTTAAGTAATTCCTGTGAAAATTCCTTTGTAGAAATGAAGCGTCCCGATTCCGACGATCGATATGTCGAGCGTCTCTCCCTCGTTGTCATCGAGTTTTAAACTTGAGCCTGTTAATAACAGCTCGACCTCTGCGTCTGCGGTAACTCGGATTGATTTTTTTCCGTTCGACTCTATGCCAACAACGAACTCTTGCCCATCAGGAATGCGAATTTTTCTTATCGGCACTCCTTCTTCTCTGATTATCGCATCGCCATTTGGAATCTTGTCTGGATCATCGTAATCAGAAAAGTTTGTAAAAACTTTTGCTTTTGCGACAGCATATCCAACAACAGCAGACTCGCTTGTATAATTTACATCGTCATTGCCTCCGATCGATGTAATTTTATTGCTCTGACTTTCCAGCCCATTAATTTGAGCCCCGACGGCGGAGATCTCATCGCTTAGCGATTGATCCGCTTGCGATCGAGCCGTCGCTTCATTTGCGATTGACGTCTCGAGGCCGTTGAACGCTGCTTGCTGAGCCGTACTAATCGGCTTGCTGGAATCCGGCGTATTGTCAACATTGGAAAGCCCGATATCAGCCTTGCTCCAAAGTAGCTTGAGCTGATTAAGAATCCTTGTATAAACTTCAGTCGCGCTATTTCCCATTAGTCGAAAGTGATTATCTCGAGAAGCGTATGATTGAAGAGCCCTTGCGTGAAAGTAACATTTGAGAAGCTAAACATTCCGACTCGGCATTCCGAAGCTGTCGTCACTGCTTGCTGAGGCGTCCAGGCATCAGCTCCGCCCAGGCCCATTAGCATCGGATTAAACAGCACGAAAGTCTTCGCGGAGAAAACCGCGGCGCTCGCTGTGACGACGACGCTTCCGTCTGCATCTGTCGTGAGCGTAAAAGTCACGCCGACATAATCGTTATCGAAAGTATTATGCACCGTAATCACTCCGGCATCATTCTGCGAGAAAGAGATTCGGACGCGCTTCGCCTGCCCTTGCGTGAAATGCTTTATCAGGTTCGCTGTCGCGGTTCCGTCAGGAGAGAAAGGAAATCTTTCTGTGCCGGTGAGCGCTGCGCGGACGAGCGCGGGATCGTTGATATTTTGATCAGCCATTGCTTTTAGTCTTTAGTCATTTTATTGTTTGAATCCCAGAGCACAACTCCGCCGGTATCCCAGAGCCAGTGATTCGTCGCCGGCGCTGCCCCTGAATCTATCGGAAGAAGATTGAGCGCTTGCCGAATGATGATCGGCTTCGGGCAGCAGTTTGATTTTTGTGTCTTTGCCACAATGATAGTTTTTTTATTCGTAATCATAGCCTTCACAGAATTTCGCCATGCAGGCCCGGTTGAATTGCAAAACAAGATCGAGATCGATCGTCATTAATAAATAATCGTAAGGGATATCCCTGCCGGCGCCTGCGAATTCTTCGCTCAGAATATGCAGCCGATCATCATTGATCTCATTGATCAGGATCTCTGCATCGATTGCTTCGGAGCTGTTTGCAAGCTCGCCGCT
>Ga0068860_100008696_pt1 | contig 10116 bp, 7 predicted proteins | sample KBSSwiS32_FD_66597 | JGI IMG/M metagenome (GOLD analysis project Ga0068860, IMG submission 66597) | Switchgrass rhizosphere microbial communities from Kellogg Biological Station, Michigan, USA - KBS Switchgrass S3-2 | ecosystem: Host-associated > Plants > Roots > Rhizosphere > Soil ...
AGGCGGTGCGCGCCCGTAGCTCAGCTGGATAGAGCATCAGACTACGAATCTGAGGGTCGGACGTTCGAATCGTTCCGGGCGCGCCAAGCTTCCCAAAAAAACCATTACATTTCTATGCCTTAGGTGCAGGCTAAAGGGGTGCTGTGGGAGACGGCCCCACAATCGCGTCCCACAGCCACGAGGTCAGGTGGGGGATGCCGTCGCGTACCAGGTCCACCTCTCCGAGGAGCGCTTCACCGAGCTCGATCTCCAGTCGATCTCCAACGACCATGACGAGCAGTTTCGTGAGCGCAGGTGCGGACCATGGCTCGTCATCTCGCAGCCGCGCCGTTCGCCAGCAGGTGCGTCACCTCAGGCGCTTCTGGGATAGCCGGCGCCGCGTCAGCCCGCCGCGTGCTGATCGTGGGCGTGTCTGGGATCGCGACCCTGTCTGCGCTGGCGATGATCGCGCCGGACGAAGTGGAAATTCGGCTTTCAGGTACAAATTGACCGCGACGCGCCCGCGGCTCTAGGATCTGCCTCCAATCACGGGGTGGACCCGCGTGGCCGTTCGGCCGACCCGGCGTCAGATGTCGATCCTGCTCACAGCGGCGGGCCTGGTCGCGTTCGCGCCTGTGGGCCACGCCGTAGCCCAGGACGCGCCCCTCGAGCTGCCTGACGACCCGTCGGCGGATCAACCCACCCGCATCAACACCGCCCGCAACAGCTTCGACCAGATCACCGCGCCGGTGACCATCGACGGCCGCGGACCATTCCAATTCCTGGTCGACACCGGGGCCAACGCATCGTGCCTGTCGCAAACCGTGGCCAAGCGTCTGGACCTGCCCGCAGGCCGCTCGGCGGCGGTTCACACCGTCAAGGGCGCACGGGTACGGCCTAGCGTTGTCATCGACCGGCTGCAGGTCGGCGCCCGCACCCGCCGCAGGGTCACCGCGCCGGTGTTGCCGATCGTCGGCATGGAGGTCGACGGGGTGCTGGGCGTCGACTGGTTGAAAGGCCAGCGGCTTGTGCTCAGGCTGGCCGATCACAGCCTGGAGGTCACAACGTCGCTTCGCGAAGCCAGCGCGCCCGGGCGGATGGTGGTGCCGGCGCGGCGCAAGATGGGCCAGTTGACTATTGTCGACGCCGACCTCAGCGGGGAGCCGATCAGCGCGATGATCGACACCGGTTCTCAGGTCTCGGTCGGCAACGAGCCGCTGCGAGCGCTGCTTCGGCGTATCAACATGCCCGGCCGGGAAGCGACGCGGCAGGTCCGGCTGATATCGATCGTCGGCGAGGTCTCGCTCGGGGACATGGACTACATCCCTTTCATGCGGCTGGGCGGCCTGCAGCTGGGCAATCTGCCGGTGGTGTTCGCCGACATGTACATCTTCGATCTGTGGAAGTTGAACTCGACCCCCGCCATCGTGCTCGGCATGGACGTCCTCAACGAGTTCACGACTGTGGCGTTGGACTTCGGACGCTCGAAGGTGCGGTTCGACATCGCCGACCCTGCGGCCGCCGCGACGCCCAATCGGTCGCCCGAACAGGCTCCAAACCGCGCAGCGTCTTGATCTCCAGACGATCACCAGCGCCACGGACGTCGCCGGACGCAGAGGAGTTGACCGACCGGCGCGGTCCGGCGCATCTGGGCGCGCGCCGCGCCGACGCGGCGGTCCGTAAACCTAATCCATTCACCGACTGGTGGTGATTGTTCGTGAGTATGAGCCAGGCGCGGGGCCGTCGTGGCGCCTCGGCGAGGGGAATCTTGTGGCGAGCAGGCTCGAAGACACCATCCGCGGGTTCGGCGACCGGCGCCTTGCGCTGCTGTCGAAGGAGTTCCTCGCCTACCTGGGCGTCAGCGTCGCCGCCCTGGCCCTCGACGCGGCGCTGCTCTACGGCCTGACCAAGGCCGGCCATCTCGGCTACCTGACCTCCTCGACGATCAGCTACTCCTGCGGCGCGGTCCTGCACTACCTGTTGAGCGTGCGCTTCGTGTTCGGCGAGCGGCGGGTCTCCAGCGGCAAGGTCGAGTTCGCCATCTATTCCCTGGTCGGCGCCTTCGGGCTGTTGGTCACCCAGATGGTGCTGAAGCTGTCCGTCGACGTGCTGGGCCTGAACGTCATGGTCGGCAAGGCCGCGGCGGTGGGCCTTAGCTTCGTGATGAACTACGGCCTGCGCCGCGTGCTGCTGTTCACGGTGTTCCGCCCGGCGCCGGCGAAGGCCTGAGCGGCCGGCCGCTCCGCCAACCCTTCCGGCGCAGGGCGATCCGGCCGAAGGTCCGCACGCGAATAATCGGCGCTCGGCCGCCCATTCGTACGTCCGCCGCGCCCGCTAACCCCCACACCACCTTGACGTTCCGGCGGTCGCATCGTTTATCGGCGCGATGAAGTGGGGCTTCGGCCTCCTTATATTTTCCCCGTTTGGGGAGGAACGCCAAGCGCCGCGCGATGCGGCCGCCGGTGGGAAGCGATGGTCGCCGGCGCCAGGCCGGCCGATCGGCGCAGCCGCCCGCGAAGGAAGGAGAAGTTGAATGGAATTGAAGCCTGGATCGCGCTGGAGAAGCGCCGTTTGCACCGCCGAAGCGGTGGTCGTGCGCCCCGCCAAGGGCGCGGCCGTGCTGGAATGCGGCGGCCATCCGATGACCGCGCTCACAGCGCCGAAGCCGGAAGGCCTGACCCTTTCGCCGGACCACTCCGGCGGCGTCGCGGTCGGCAAGCGTTACTTCGACGAGGAAACCGGCCTCGAAGTGCTGGCCAGCAAGCCCGGGACCGGCTCGCTGGCGGTCAACGGCCGCGCGCTGCAGCTTAGGGAAGCCAAGGCGCTTCCGTCGTCGGACTGAGCCCGCACGAATGCACACGTCGGTTCTTTTGGAGATGGCGGCCGGGAGCTTTCCGGACCGCGTCGCCGTCGGCTCGCACGACGGCGGGCTCTGTTTCGACGCCCTGGGCGTCCACGCCAAGGCGGCCGGCGCCTGGCTGAAGGCCAAGGGCGGCGAAACCGTCGTGTTCATCGGCATGAACGGCTCGGCGCTGCCATTGGCGTTGTTCGGCTCGGCCATGGCGGGCATGCCGTTCGCGCCGCTCAACTACCGCCTGTCCAACACGGACCTGCGCAAGCTCCTGGCCCGCACCGCGCCGTCCGTGGCGGTGGTGGACGACGACATGATCTCGCGGGTCTCCGGCGTCGATGGCGTGCACATCGTGCCGCGCAGCGCCTTCGAGAACGCCTGTTCCGATCCCGCCAACCACATCGACGAGCATGAGACGCCCGAGGGCGACATCGCCGTGCTGCTGTTCACCAGCGGCACCACCGGCGAGCCCAAGGCCGCGGTGCTGCGCCATCACCATCTGACCGCCTATGTGATCTCCAGCGTCGAGTTCATGGGCTCCGACGAGGAAGAGGCGGCGCTGATCAGCGTGCCGCCGTACCACATCGCCGGAATCTCGGCGATCCTGACGGGCATCTATGGCGGCCGTCGGCTGGTCTACCTGCCGGCCTTTACGCCGGAGGCCTGGGTGGACGCGGCCGCGGCGGAGAGGATCACCCACGCCATGGTCGTCCCCACCATGCTGGGCCGGGTGCTCGATATCATGGAGCACCGCGGCGAGAAGCTGCCGCATCTGCGGGCGCTGTCCTACGGCGGCGGACCGATGCCGCTGCCGGTGATCGAGCGGGCCCTGAAGATGCTGCCGCAGGTGGACTTCGTGAACGCCTACGGCCTGACCGAGACCAGTTCGACCATCGCCGTGCTGGGTCCGGACGATCACCGCCTGGCCATCGCCTCCGAGGACCCGGCGATCCGCCGGCGCCTGGGGTCGGTGGGCCAGCCGCTGCCGAGCCTGGAGGTGGAGATCCGCGGTCCCGAAGGCGAGCTGCTGCCCGCCGGCGAGATGGGCGAGGTCTATGTCCGCGGAGAGCAGGTGGCCGGCGAGTACCTGCATCGCAAGGTGATCCAGGACGACGGCTGGTTCCCCACCAACGACTCCGGCTGGCTGGACGAGGACGGCTATCTCTACGTGGGCGGCCGCCTGGACGACGTCATCGTGCGCGGCGGCGAGAACGTGTCGCCCGGCGAGATCGAGGACGTGTTGCGCGAGCATCCCGGGGTCGCCGATGTGGCGGTGCTGGGCCTGCCCGACGTGCAGTGGGGCGAGAAGGTGGCCGCGGTGATCGTGCCGGTGGGCGCGCCGCCCTCGATTGAGGAACTGGCGGCCTGCGTGAAGGCGAAGCTCCGCTCGACCAAGACGCCCGAGACCTGGGAATTCCGCGACGCCCTGCCGTACAACGAGACCGGCAAGCTGCTCCGTCGGGTGCTGAAGGCCGAGCTCTCCAAGCCGTTGTAATCCGGCGGTGGTCGACGCGGCCCTCTTCGGAACTCTGGTTGCGGAGGGCGGCGCAGGCGCCGCGGTCGTGGACCTCGACGGCGGTGCGGGTTCGCCGCCCGGCCCGGGCGTCCTGCGCGTCGGCGTGCATCGCCGCGGGGCCCGTCCGAGCAACGGCCTCGACCCTTTCGACATTCTGTTGACCCTCGACCCTGACGCGCCGCGCCCCTGGGTCGGCCTGTCGCCCGCACGGCTGGACGAGGCGCTCGCCCGCCTGCAGGAGGTGGCCGTCCGCCAGCCCGCCGCGACGGCGGTGGCGGCGCAGGTTCTGCGCATGACGCTCAGCCTCACCTTCGAGCAGTCCCTGGCCCTGGAATCCCTCGGCTACTCCATGCTGCTGGCCAGCGAGGGTCTGCTGGCCTGGCGCGCCGCCACGCCGGTCCGCGCCAGGCCCGAGCCGGACGAGCCGCGCGTGCTGCAGGCCTTCGAGGACGGCGTCTTCGTACTGACCCTGAACCGCCCGCAGGCGCGCAACGCCGTCGACGCGCGCATGCGTGACGCGCTCGCCGAGGCCCTGGCCTTCGCGCTCGAGGATCCCGACCAGGGCCCGGTGCTGCTGCGCGGCGCCGGACCCGCGTTCAGCGCCGGCGGCGACCTCGACGAGTTCGGCCAGGCCCGCGACCCGGGTCTCGCCCACCTGGTGCGGGTCCTGCGTTCGCCCACCGGACTGCTGCACCGGCTGGGCGCGCGGGCCACGGTGCTGGTGCACGGCGCCTGCGTTGGCGCAGGCATCGAGACCCCGGCCGCCGCCGGCCGCGTGGTGGCGCGCCCCGACGCCTACTTCCGGCTGCCCGAGGTCGCCATGGGCCTGATCCCCGGGGCGGGCGGTACGGCCTCCATCCCGCGCCGGATCGGCCGCCGCCGCGCCTGCTACATGGCCGTCACGGGCTGGGACGTGGACGCGGCCACCGCGCTCGCCTGGGGCCTGGTCGACGCTGTGGAGCCCGCGCCGTGAGCGCCGTCGCGCCGGCGGTGGCGCTGTTGTCCAGGCAGATCGCCGAGTGCTCGCAGCGCCTGGGCCGGCGCGTGGTGGTGGACGGCCGCCAGGCCTTGGACCGTCGTGGCCACCTGCCGCTGAAGCCGCCGGGGATCTGGTCGCCGAACCGCGCGTGCCGCCTGATCGAGACCGCCGACGGCTGGATCGCCGCCAACCTGGCCCGGGACGATGACCGCGCCTTGCTGCCCGCCTGGCTGGAGGCCGACGTCGGCGAGGACCCTTGGCCCGCGGTGATCGCGGTCGCGCGCCGCCGGCCATCGCAAGAGCTGATCGAGGGCGCGCGTCTGCTCGGCCTGCCGGTGTCCCGGGTCGGCGAGACCGCCGGCGCCCCGCTGGAGGCGACGCGTCAGCGACGCGCGGCCGGCCGCAACGGCGTTCGGGCCGGGTTGAGCGTGATAGACCTCTCGGCCATGTGGGCGGGTCCCCTGTGCGGCGCGATCCTCGCCGAGGCGGGCGCTTCGGTGACCAAGGTGGAGAGCACGCGCCGACCCGACCCCGTGCGCCACGCGACCCCCGGCCTCTACGCGCGGCTGAACGGCGCCAAGGCGGAGCAGGCCATCGACTTCGCCGATCGCTCCGCCATCGCCGGCCTGCGGGGCGACATCGCCGCCGCCGACGTGCTGATCACCGGCGCGCGACCCCGCGCCTTCGCCCAGCTTGGCCTGACGCCCGATCTCCTGTTCGCCGACAACCCCGGCCTCGTCTGGGTGGCGATCTCCGGCTACGGCTGGCTGGGCGAGGACGCCGACCGGGTGGCCTTCGGCGACGACGCCGCGGCGGCCGGCGGCCTGCTGCGCTGGACGCCCGGCGGCGCGCCGCGGTTCGTGGGCGACGCCCTTTCCGATCCAGTCACCGGCCTATCGGCCGCCGCCGGCGCCCTGGCCGCGCTGGAGGAGGGCGGCGGGATGCTCGTCGACGCCGCGCTCGCCCGCTGCGCCGCCGGGGCCGCGGCGATGCGCAGTTTGCGGCGCGCCGCCTGATGGCGGGCGCCATGGTCATCCGCAATGTGGAGGTGGACGGCCGCGGCGGCGTCGACGTCCGCCTCGAAGGCGGGCGAATCGCCGAGGTCGGCGCCGGCCTGGCCCGCGTGGCGAACGAGGTGGACGGCCGCGGTGGCGCGCTGATTCCCGGCCTCGTCGATCATCACATCCATCTGCTCGCCCTGGCCGCCCGGGCGGGATCGGCAGCGCTCGAGGGCGTCGCCGACCGCGCGGGCCTGGCCGCCGTCCTGGCGGCAGCGGCGGCCGCCGCGCCCACCGGCGGCTGGCTGCGCGCTACCGGCTATCACGAGCGCATCGCCGGCGACCTTGACCGGCGCGTGCTCGACGCGATCGTCCCGGACAAGCCCCTGCGCGTGCAGCATCAGACGGGGTCCCTGTGGGTGCTCAACTCGCTCGCCCTGGCCGCCGTGCTCGACGGCGAGCCGCCGCCGTTCGTCGAACGCGACGCCTCGGGCGCCCCCACCGGCCGCATCTGGCGCGGCGACGCCTGGCTGCGCGCGCGGCTGGGCAGCCACCCGCCCGACCTGGGCCCCGTGGGGCGAACCCTCGCAGCCTGCGGCGTCACCGCCGTCACCGACGCCAGCGCCACGACGGACGCATCGGCCGCCGCCTACCTCGTCGCCGCGCGGCTGCCGCAGCGCCTTACCCTGATGAGCCACGGCCCGCTCGTCGCGCCGGACGATGGCGCCTTCGCCATGGGACCGCTGAAGATCCTGCTGGACGACCACGCGCTGCCGGACCTCGACGCCATGACCGCCGACATTGCGCGCGCCCGCGCCGAGGGCCGCGCCGTCGCCGTGCACTGCGTCACCGCCGGCGAGCTTGCGATCACCCTGGCCGCCTTCGAGGCCGCCGGCGCGCGGCCGGGCGACCGCATCGAGCACGGCGGGGTCATTCCGCCAGACGCCATCCCCACGCTGCGCGACCTGCGCCTGACAGTGGTCACCCAGCCGGCCTTCGTCTTCGAGCGTGGCGACCGCTACCTGGCCGAGGTCGATCCGGCCGAGCAGAACGACCTCTACCGCTGCGCCAGCCTGATCGCCGCCGGCGTGCCGGTGGCGGCGAGCTCGGATGCGCCCTACGCCTCGCCCGATCCCTGGAGCGGGATCGCCGCGGCCGTCCGCCGTCGCACCCGCGCAGGCCTGCCGATCGGCGAGGCCGAGCGGGTCGATCCGGCCGCGGCCCTCGCCCTTTACCTCGCCGACCCCGCCGATCCCGGCGGCCCGCCCCGGCGGGTCACGCGAGGCGCCGCCGCCGATCTCTGCCTGCTGGACGCCCCCTTGAGCGAGATCCTCGGGGATCCGCAAGCCGGCCGCGTGGGCATGACGCTGGTGGCTGGGCAGGTGGTCCACGCCGCCCTTTGAGCCAATTGTTGGCGCGCAAATGCTGGACGAGGGCGCGCCGCTCTTGCTAGGCCGGACCGAAACGACGCGCGAACTGCGCGCTGGAAGGCGAGGGATCACATGGAAGGCCAATCCGCTCTGGCAGGATTGCGGGTCGTGGATTTCTCCAACCTGCGTACGGGCGCGCAGGTCAGTCAGTTCCTCGCCGATTTCGGCGCCGACGTGGTGCATGTGGAGCGTCCCGGCAGCCCGCTGCGCGCCGAGGCCGCTTGGCCGTTCTGGGGCCGGGGCAAGCGCAGCGTCGAGCTCGACCTGAAGGACGCCGCCGACCTGGCCGTCGCCCGGCGGCTCGCGCAGAACGCCGACGTGGTCATCGAGACCTTCCGCCCCGGCGTCGCCGACCGGCTGGGCCTGGGCTACGAGGACTTGTCCCGCACAAACCCGAAACTGGTCTACGCTTCGATCAGCGGCTTCGGGTCCAAGGGCCCTTACGTGAACCTGAAGGGCTACGAGGGCGTGGTGATGGCCAAGCTCGGGGTTTTCCAGGCCCTGACCGGACTGGCGCGACGCCCCGGCCACGCCTTCGTCTCCGCCGCCTATTGCTCCTATCCCGCCAGCCAGCTCGCCTTGCAGGGGATCCTGGCCGCGCTCTACGAACGCATGGACTCCGGCGTCGGCCAGCACATCGAGACCTCCTTGGTCCAGGGCATAACCGTCTGCGACACCTTCAACTGGTTCGCCCGGGTCATGGCCACCCGTTTTTCGGACGGCTACGTCCAGGCTCCGCGGGCGGTGGGCGGCGTCCCCTCCGGCGGCATGTCGTTCCGGCTGCTGATTGCGCTGACCAAGGACGGCAAGTGGCTGCAGTTCTCGCAGACCCCGGCGCGCCTGTTCCGCGCGATGATGAAGCTCTTCGAACTGGAGTGGATGTTCGACGATCCCAAGTGGAATTCCCTGCCCGATTTCGATGATGTGGAGCAGCGCATCGAATACTGGGAAATCCTCCTGGGCATTGTGCGCGGCAAGACGGCGGCCGAGTGGTTCGATCTCTTCACCGCCAACCCCGACGTCTGGGGCGAGGAATTCCGCCAGGGCAGCGACCTGCTGCACCACCCGCAGATGATCTGGAACCACATGGTGGACGAGCACGAGGACCGCGACGTGGGCAAGCTGCGCAGCCCAGCCGCCCTGGTGCGGGCGCTGGGCACGCCGGCCCGCGTCGACCGGCCCGCGCCGCGCAAGGGCGAGCATGACGCGGCCATTCGCGCCGAGGCCGCCGCGACGCCGGCCGGCGTCGCCTCCGACGCGGTGCGGACGGCCCCCACCGGAGCCAGGCCGCTGGAAGGCGTCACCGTCATCGAGCTCGGCACCTATTATGCGGCGCCCTTCGGCGCGACCCTGCTCGCCGAATGGGGTGCGCGCGTGATCAAGCTGGAGGAGCTGGAGGGCGACCCCCACCGCAACATGCTGCCTTTCCCGGAGATCGCCGGGCTGAAGGTGCTGCAGGGCAAGGAATGCGTCGCCGTCGATCTGCGCAGCGACAAGGGCCGCGAGATCGCCCACCACATCCTCAGCAAGGCCGACGTGGTGCTGCAGTCGTTCCGCGCCGGCGTGGCCGACCGGCTGAAGCTGGACGCCGCGACGCTGCGCGCGCTCAACCCGGACCTCATCTACTTCAACGCGCCGGGCTATGGCGTCGGCGGGCCCTACGGACACCGGCCGGCCTTCGCCCCGACCATCGGCGCGGCCGCGGGCCTGGCCTTCCGCAACGCCGGCGCCTCGATCCCGTCTGGGGCGGACCTCGCGCTGGACGACGTGAAGCAGTCGGCGATGCAGTTGGGCGCGGCGGTCATGGGCGTGGGCAATTCCGACGGCCTGTCGGCGGTCTCGGTGGGCACCGGCATGATGCTAGGGCTCTTGGCGCGCCGCCGCGGGGCCGGCGGCCAGGAGGCCTTCACCTCCATGTTGTCGTCCACCGGCCACGCGCTGTCCGAGGTGATGGTCGAGTACGAGAACCGCCCGCCTGTGCCGACCGCCGACGCCGGCATCCACGGCTTTTCCGCCCTCTACCGGCTCTACGAGGCCGCCAATGGAGGATGGGTGTTCCTGGCGGCGCCCACCGATCGCGAGTGGGTGCGGTTCACCGGCGCGTTGCCCGGCGGCGCGGCGCTCGGCGCCGATCCCCGCTTCGCCGCCGCCGAGGCGCGAAAGGCCAACGACGAGGCCCTGGCGCAGGAACTCGCCGCGGTCTTCCGAACCCGCCCAGCCGCCGATTGGGAGGCGCTGTTCACGCCCCTCGACATCGCTTGCGTGGTCTCCAGCGAAATCACCGTCGAGGGCAACCTGATGGACGAGGGCAGCCTGGGGGTGCTCAGCGACATGGTCACCACCGCCCATCACCCCATCCTCGA
>Ga0068860_100008699_pt1 | contig 10113 bp, 5 predicted proteins | sample KBSSwiS32_FD_66597 | JGI IMG/M metagenome (GOLD analysis project Ga0068860, IMG submission 66597) | Switchgrass rhizosphere microbial communities from Kellogg Biological Station, Michigan, USA - KBS Switchgrass S3-2 | ecosystem: Host-associated > Plants > Roots > Rhizosphere > Soil ...
ATGTTATACGGCGTTTCTTTTTAATAGCTCAATTTATTTATTTGTTACTTTTTTGATTTAATTACCACGATAGAGTCCAAATGTTTTTGTAGGATTGGTAAAGTAATTGTTGCAAAACAACCATTTGATCTTACAATTACTAAATTGAAGTAAGGAGTTTGCCTTTCACTCATTGAATTCGTTTTAGCCTTTATTACTAATTTCAGTAACTTCAAATCATCATCCTTGCAAGCCAACAGGACAATGGGTTATCGTTAGCTTATGATATTACTAAAGCAGCTTGAGGAGAAATAAAAAGAGGAGTCGAAGGAGGGTGAAGGTGTAGAATCTATCATACGACTTCCGCTTATTAATAATTCCTGATATGAGGTCAGTACTTACAATTTCAACGATTATTTTCATTTTATTTAAGTGTGATAAAGTATTTGCACAGCAACCGGAGCTTAAACTTGTGTTATCGAGGGACAAGAACTTTGGCGACAAAAGTTATTATGGTACTATAACAGATATTAAACAAGATCCCCGGGGATATATCTGGTTGTCTACGGCGTTTAAAGGATTACAAAGGTATGACGGCACAAATCTTTTATCTTATTCCAATAATCCCCATGATACAAATTCTCTCTCAAAAAACAGGATTCCCTGCTTTCATATAGATTCTTCAGGTATCTTCTGGGTAGCAACTTATGGCGGCGGGCTTGATAAATTCGATCCTGAAAAAAATAGTTTCATTCATTTTCGTCATAATGCAAAAGATGCTTCAAGCCTCGCCAATGATACAGTTTTTGGTATCCTGAGAGATCACCTGGGCATACTTTGGGTAGGAACCTATGGCGGCCTTGATATGCTCAATGAAAAAACAGGGAAATTTATTCATTTCAGGAATATACCCGGTGATTCTTCCAGCCTTAGCTATAACAGGGTATGGTATATATATGAAGACCGGCAGGGCACATTATGGGTCGGTTGTGGCAGTCCATTTTTAACCATTGGCGAAAAACCAGGAGACGGGGGCCTTAACCGTTTTGACAGGACAACCGGAAAATTTACCCGCTACATGCATGATCCAAAAGATACAAATACAATTACCAACAATAAAGTGCGGGCAATTTTTGAGGACAGCAAGGGGAATTTCTGGGTGGGCTCAGCCGGGGATGGCCTGCACATCATGGATAGAAAAACAGGAAAGTTTACCCATTACTATAACGATCCGCTACACCCGGATAGGTTGAGCGGGCCGCCTTTAAGAGATCAATATTCATTGTCTTTAAATTTTATAGATTTTATCAGTGAAGACCCTATAGGATCAATATGGATCGGTTCAGATTTAAACGGAACAAACAAATATGATCCTGCTACAAAAAAAATCACACAATTCAACGTCCATAGCTTTCGAGCCTTTTCTTCCGGTGATGGTTTAATGTGGTTTTCAACTGCCGAAGGCGATCTATATAATATTGAACCATTAAAAAAAACGATTCCATATTCTGCTTTAAATCAGCCGGCAAATTCACTCTATTATGAAGAAACCATGAATGTTCTTTGGATTGGCAGCATCGGCCTCATACGTAAAGATTTAAATACCCAAACAAAAAAAATATGGGTTCACGATCCTTTAAACAAGATTAGTCTTTGTAATGATACCATTACGGGTATGAAAGCTGACGGAAAAGGTAATTTATGGATGGTTACTTTAAACGGCCTTTGCAAATTTGACCTGCACAAAGAAATATTTACTACCTATCGGCATGATGATAAAAATCCCGGGAGTATCAGTGGCAATAACCTGTTTTCTCTCTTCATTGATCATAACAAAAATATTTGGACATCTTCAGGCAATTGGATTGTTGAAAAACTGAATCCGGAGACCGGGGTTTTTACCCATTACAGGTATAACACAAATCCAAATAACCTGATTAATGACTACGCTTCCTGCTTCGCAGAAGATCATAAAAAGGATATATGGATCGGGACGAGGGGTTTGATCAGGCTCGGGCAGGAAAACGGAAAATTGTACGACTACCTGCCCACATCAGTCATTAAAAATATTTATGTTGATAGAGAGGGTATTATCTGGGCCGGCGCTGAAGACGGCTTATTTCATTATGATCGTGAGCACGACCGCTTCTTACCTTTTATTGACCCGAATACCATGTCAGCAATCAAAGGGATCATAAACATATCGGAAGATACGGATCGGAATTTATGGATCTGTACAAACCATTCCCTGTTAAAAATTAATGATAAGCGGGATGAAGTGAGAATTTATGGAGAAAGTTATGGTGTTCATGAAAATACACTGATCAGGACAGACAATTTTATAGCAGAAAACGGGAAACTGTTTTTTGGGGACCAGGGTGGCTACTACGCTTTTTTTCCCGGCGAGTTGAAAAATAACAATGCAGGACCAGTGATCAACTTTACAGGTTTTAAAATAGGGGACCGTGAAATAAACACGGAAACAGATGGGATTTTAATAGAACCGCTCTGGAAAGTAAAAGAAATAAAATTGGATTATGATCAAAATACTTTTTCATTTGATTTTTTTGCCATTGATTATAAATGCCCGGGTGAAAAGAAATATTTCTTTATGCTGGAAAATTATGATAATAACTGGCATAATACCGGCAATGATGCAAGCGCCTATTTATTCAAAGTTCCTCCCGGTAATTATGTGTTCAGGGTAAAAGCCGTCAACAACGAAGGAAATTGGTCAGAAAAATCAATCGCAATAATTATAGCACCGCCGTGGTGGCGCACCTGGTGGGCTTATACGCTTTTCGCCTCTTTATTTGTAACTGCTGTTTGGGGATTTATTTATTACCGGTCACATCAACTACGGCGTAAAAATCGCCTGCTTGAAGAAAAAGTTTCGGTAAGAACAAAACTATTGCAGCTGGAAAAAGAAAAAGTAGAAAGTACCCTGACTGAACTCAAATCAGCGCAAGCCCAACTCATCCAATCCGAAAAAATGGCCTCACTTGGAGAACTTACCGCCGGAATCGCACATGAAATTCAAAACCCTTTAAACTTCGTGAATAATTTTTCTGATGTCAATGGAGAACTGCTGATAGAAATGAAAGGGGAGTTAACTAAAGGAAAAGTAGAAGACGCGATTGCGCTGGCAAATGATGTAATAGAAAATGAGCAAAAGATAAATCATCACGGCAAACGGGCCGATGCTATTGTAAAAGGCATGCTGCAACACTCCCGTAGCAGTACAGGCCAAAAAGAACCGACAGACATCAATGCTTTGGCCGATGAATATTTACGGCTGGCTTATCATGGTCTTCGTGCAAAAGATAATTCATTCAATGTAACTATGAAAACTGACTTTGATAAAGAAATCGAAAAAATAAACATAGTACGTCAAGACGTTGGAAGGGTGCTACTGAATTTATATACTAACGCTTTTTATGCAGTGAATGAAAAAAAGAAACTGCAAAGGGATAACTATGAGCCCATGCTATCAATAAGTACAAAAAAGCTAAACAATAAGGTTGAAATTAGGGTTAGGGATAACGGCAGCGGTATTCCACAAAAAGTATTGGATAAAATTTTTCAGCCATTCTTCACCACAAAACCTACAGGTCAGGGAACGGGATTGGGTTTATCATTGAGTTATGATATTATCAAAGCGCATGGGGGAGAAATAAAAGTGGATACTACAGAGGGTGAATTTGCTGAGTTTGTTATCCAGTTGCCAATAGCAATATAAATCTAAGAGTAGTTATTAACCTGATTTTAAGTGTTGTTTGATTCAGCAATGGACATTTTTCAACTGAGTGGGAATGTTATCCAGTAAAGGCTTTTGGCTGACGTTATCAAGGACGGCATGTTAACCAATTAACTGCTGAATTTAAGTAATTTTTCTACCGCTCTGTCAAGGGTACTTTCATTTTTTGCAAAACAAAATCTTAGTACTTTATCGTCTTTTTTGTTTTTGTAAAAAGCGGAAGTTGGGATGCAGGCAACACCCGCTGCCTTAGTAAGACGAATGGCAAAGTCACTTTCATTTTCTTCACTTATTTCAGCGTAGCTGTACAATTGAAAATAGCTTCCGTGCGAAGGAAGAGATTTGAAATTGGTTTGATCCATTAATTTTTCAAAATAATCCCTTTTCTTTTGCAGGAAAGGTCCCAGGTCCAGGTACACTTTTTTTTCTTTCAGAAATTCAGCCAGGGCATATTGTACCGGAGAGTTGCAGCAAAAACAGTTGAATTGGTGAACTTTTCTGAACTCAGCCATTAAAGCCTCCGGTGCTATACAATAACCTATTTTCCAGCCGGTGCAGCTATAAACTTTTCCAAAGGAAAAGCAAATAAAACTGCGGTTAAAAAGCCCGGGGTATTTTAAAATACTTTCATGCTGAATTCCATCAAAAATGATATGTTCATATACTTCATCACTTACAATTAAAATGTTTGTGCCCGCTACAATGTTGCTAAGCTGTTCCAGGTCATTTTTATCGAGAACACTGCCGGTGGGATTGTTGGGTGAATTGATCATAATCACTCTTGTGGATGCAGTAATATTTTGTTTTACAATATTCCAGTCAATTTTATACCCGGGGTATGTTAGCGGAAGAAGTACTGGCCTGGCTCCGTTGATTTCTATATTTGGAATGTAACTATCATACGCGGGTTCAAAAACAATTACTTCGTCGCCTGGGCGCAGAATGGAAGTAAGAGCTGTATATATTGCATAGGTTGCTCCCGGTGTAATAGTAATTTCCGTTTCAGGATTAATTATTGTTTGATACAAAAAAGAAACTTTGTCTGCGATGCTTTCTCTTAATATATCGAGACCGTTCATATGTACATATTGATTGTGCCCGTTTACCATTGCTTTGTTTACCAGGTGAATTAAATTTTCATTCATCTGGAAATCGGGAAATCCCTGGCCGAGATTAATGGCATTGTGCTTCGCAGCCAAAGAACTCATTACAGAAAAAATGGTTTGGCCTGTATGTGGAAGTTTACTTTTAATTGAGGGAGTTTGCAAAATGTATATTTTGATAAAGTTTTATCAAAAATATACAATCCTTCAGGCAAAAAACGGGCATTCTGTTTAGGAAGAATAAATTATTAAAAGAAATCCCAGGTATGTTTAGAAGTTATTTTGCACCTGAAAAAATAAGAATTCAAATCGGGCTGCGGAGAATTCAGGATTTAGTGGTTGTGGATTCCTATAATAATTACAGGTACTTATCCCCCTTATTTCTTTTTACTTCAGAAAGATATTCTTTTATATGCTGCTCTTTGTCTTTTTTGCAAATAAGCAAAGCATCTTCCGTATCCACAACAATAAAATCATCAAGTCCCTGTAAAAGAATAAGTTTATTATCGTGAGAGTGAACCATATTTTTAGTTGAATCGAACAATATTACATTCTCACCAGCAACTGCATTTTCAAAATAATCTTTTTCAAGATTTTCAAAAGCGCTGCCCCATGTTCCCAGGTCACTCCAGCCAAAAGCAGACGGAATTACATAAACATTATTGGCTTTTTCGAGTATCCCATAATCGATAGAGATATTTACACAAAGCGGGTAAATCAATTCAATAGCAGCCTTTTCGCCGGAAGTTATTAAGGATTTTTTTGCGCCATCAAAAACTTCATGAATCTCAGGAAGGTATTTTTCGAAGGCCTTAATAATGCTTTCGGTACGCCAAACAAATATTCCGGCATTCCATAAGAAATCACCGCTGATGATGAATTTTTTTGCAAGCTCTACGTCCGGTTTTTCAGTGAAGGTTTTTACTTTATAAATATTATCCTGAACCGCAACTTCTTCATGTTGAATATAACCATATCCTGTATTTGGATAAAGTGGCTTAATCCCCAGGGTAATAAGGGCGTTATTTTTTTCTGTAAACTCAAGCGCTTCAAGGCTTACTTTTATAAAAGAAATATCATCTGATATAAGGTGATCTGCCGGTGCACAAATTAAATTACTCTTCGGGTTCAGCTCGTGCAGCTTATATGAAATATAAGCCACGCAGGGGGCCGTATTTTTCCGCGAGGGCTCGCATAAAATGTTTTCAGGTTTAAGAAGTGGAAGTTGTTCTGCAACAATTTCTTTGTATTGAGCAGAAGTTACAACATAAATGTTCTCATTCAGAATGTACTGTGCAAATCGGTCGTACGTTGACTGGATCAATGTTTTTCCATGATTTAATAAATCAAGAAATTGCTTTGGATAATCCATCCTGCTTACCGGCCAAAACCTGCTTCCTATTCCACCGGCCATAATTGCCACATAATTATTTTTATTCATTTCCATTAAAATTAAATGATCCCTTCCCGCACAAGATCGTGCAAATGTACAATACCTGCATATCGTTTGTTTTCAGTTACGATCAACTGCGTTATGTTTTTTTTACGCATAAGGTCCAGTGCATCAACAGCAAGTTCAACGCTTTCAATAGTTTTTGGATGTAAAGTCATAATATCCTTTGCCCTTACTTTTGCCGGAGACAGATCCTTCTCAAGCATTCTTCTCAAATCACCATCAGTTATAATGCCCAGAATATTTTCTTCGTCATCAAGAATAACAGTAGCGCCTAAACGCTTTTTGGTAATTTCTATTATAACATCTTTCAAAAGACTACTTGATTTTACAGAAGGTTTCTCATTGTTGGCAGAAAGATCACCCACCCGCAGGTATAGTTTTTTTCCCAAAGTTCCTCCCGGGTGAAATTTAGCAAAATCCTCTGTGCCAAATCCTTTCATTTCCATAAGGCAGATCGCCAACGCATCGCCCATAACTATTTGGGCAGTAGTGCTGGTGGTGGGAGCAAGATTATTAGGACAGGCTTCCTCAGATACCGTGGTGTTCAGTATAATATCTGCGCTCTTTGCCAGGTAACTTTGCATATTCCCACACATGGCAATGAGGGTATTTTTAAAGTTTTTAATAATAGGAACCAGCACTTTTATTTCAGGGCTGTCCCCACTTTTGCTGAGGATCATTACCACATCATGTTGTTGCACCATCCCAATATCCCCATGAATGGCATCCCCGGCATGTAAAAAAATTGATGGAGAGCCGGTACTGTTAAGGGTAGCCACAATTTTTTGGGCAACAATGGCGCTTTTGCCTATCCCACTTATCACAACTCTCCCCTTGCACCGGTTAATAATTGTCACGGCTTTTTCAAATTCTTCACTTACTAAACCGGATAGTTCTCTTATACACCGGGCCTCCAGCTCAATTGTTTTCCTTGCAGAAGAAATAATATTTTTCATTCAAAAGAAGTATGGAAAAAAATTCGATCCAACAATTATACTAACTCTGGCTTCAAAAAAAGCAAACCTACTCTAAATGGATGGTAGGACAAAGTAAAAGGATTGCGGCGGCTAACATATTTCTTCGTATCTTAAACTATTATAAAATATTTAAAAAAAGGTTATAATATCAAAAGCACTTTTTTGTGACCGATTATACGCCTCAATTGAATTAATTTTAAAACCTTTAAATCGCCGAGAAGAAAGAAAGTCATGTCAACAATAAAAACGAGATCCAAAAAAACCCTGGTAAAACCCTCTTCGAAAATTAATGCGGCTGTTCAAAAGGACTCCAGATCGCTCGCAGACCATCTTCAGCAAAATTTTGGTTTTGATGTATTTAAAGAACCCCAGGAGGATATTATCAATAGCCTTTTAACCGGGAATGACACATTTGTTATCATGCCAACCGGTGGTGGTAAGAGCCTTTGTTACCAATTACCTGCTATAATTAGTAAGGGATGTGCCATTATTGTATCCCCGCTTATTGCGCTTATGAAAAACCAGGTTGACCTGGTAAGAGGTTACAGCAGTGCTGATAACATAGCACATTTCTTAAACAGTACCTTGAATAAAGGACAACAAAAGCTGGTGAAGGAAGATCTTGTTTCAGGAAAAACCAAAATGCTTTATGTTGCGCCTGAGACACTTACAAAGGACGAAAATGTTGAATTTTTCAAAGATCTTGAAATTTCTTTCTTTGCTGTTGATGAAGCGCATTGTATAAGTGAGTGGGGACACGATTTCAGGCCGGAATACCGCCGGCTTAGAGAGATTATGGACCAGATTAATGAAAAGATTCCTGTAATTGCCTTAACGGCAACGGCAACACCCAAAGTGCAAAGCGATATTGTAAAAAACCTGGGCCTCCGCAATCCTAAAATATTTATTTCTTCGTTTAACCGGTCAAACCTTTATTACGAAGTTCAGCCTAAGGTGAAAAAAGATCAGACGGTGAAAAGTATTGTAAGGTTCATTTCTCAAAATAAGGGGAAAAGTGGTATAATATATACGCTTAACCGTAAAACCACCGAAGAACTTGCCCAGATGCTTATGGCAAATGGAATCAAAGCTGTTGCCTATCATGCTGGCCTTGATTCAAAATTAAGGGCAAGACGCCAGGATGAGTTTTTAGGCGAAGAGGTACAGGTAATTGTGGCCACCATTGCGTTTGGAATGGGGATAGATAAGCCGGATGTAAGATTTGTGATTCATTATAATATACCTAAATCAATTGAGAATTATTACCAGGAAACCGGCCGTGCAGGCCGGGACGGCCTGGAAGGAAAATGCATCTTGTATTATTCACACAAGGACGTATCAAAGCTGGAGCATTTAATGCGTGACAAATCGTTAAGTGAAAGAGAAGTTGGGGGACAATTGATCAACGAAACGGTTGCCTATTCCGAAAGTGCCGTATGCCGGAGAAAGATATTACTTAATTATTTTGGAGAAGCGTATGATTCCGAAAACTGCGGGGGTAAATGCGATAATTGTAAAAATCCGAAAGAACTTCATGAAGCAAAATCTGAGGCACTGCTTGCATTGAAAGCAATCAGGGCATTGAATGAATGTTTTCCGATTAATTATATGATTGCTGTCATAATCGGAAAACCGAATCCGCAGATAAAAATGTACAGGCACGATGAATTGCCTGTATTTGGAACCGGTAAAAGCAAAGATGAACATTTTTGGAATTCGTTACTCCGGCAGCTACTGCTGGAGAATATTATTAAAAAAGATATAGAAGACTACGGTGTTTTAAAAATTACTCAAAAGGGAGAAATATTTTTAAAGAAACCGGTATCATTTAAAATTGCGTTGAATCATATATTTGAAGATGAGGGAGATGATGATGACGAAACCACGGATGGTGAAGCTATTGCTGCTGATGATAAACTTTTCGAACTGTTAAAAACCGTGCGACAACAGGAAGCAAAAAAGCGCAATCTTCCTCCCTTTGTTATATTCCTGGAGACCAGTCTTTTGGACATGGCTACGTTATATCCAACCACATTAAAAGAACTGGAAAAATGCCAAGGCGTTAGTGTCGGAAAAGCAATGAAATTCGGGAAGCCATTTGTTAATCTCATTGAAAAATACGTGGAAGAAAATGAGATAGAAAAACCGGATGATTTTGTGATGAAAAGTGTAGTGAACAAAAACAGCAACAAGGTTTTCATCATCCAGAATGTGGATAAAAAGATGCCCCTGGAAACGATCGCAAAACATAAAACATTAAAACTGGAAGAGTTGCTGGAAGAAATGGAAACAATTGTTGCCAGCGGTACAAAACTCAATCTTGATTATGCGATTGAAGATCTTGTGGAAGAATATGAGCGGGAAGAGATTATTGATTACTTCAAAGGATGTCAAACATCCAGTCTTGATACAGCACGTGAAGAACTGGCTGAGGGAAATTACACTTTCGAACAGCTAAAAATTATGCGTATAAAGTTTTTGTGTGAATACGGAAATTAATTCCTTTCTCAAACAATAGATACGCTCAATAGCTGGAAATAAAAATGAATTTTTATTTCAGGTGAATAATTATATTTTTGCCGCCCCATGGTGCGGTAGCTCAGTCGGTAGAGCAAAGGACTGAAAATCCTTGTGTCGGCGGTTCGATCCCGCCCCACACCACAATATCAATAAAAATAATTGGACAATTGGCTTGATACAGGGAAACTTTAATTACCGGTGATGAACCAAAAGAAAAAGATGACAATGATTTGAATTCCCAAGACTTTGTTTTTACACATGCCCTACTATAATCTGGCCTTGTAATTGCTTATTCTTCTACTCTCAAAGAAATTCTTTAAT
>Ga0068860_100008710_pt1 | contig 10104 bp, 10 predicted proteins | sample KBSSwiS32_FD_66597 | JGI IMG/M metagenome (GOLD analysis project Ga0068860, IMG submission 66597) | Switchgrass rhizosphere microbial communities from Kellogg Biological Station, Michigan, USA - KBS Switchgrass S3-2 | ecosystem: Host-associated > Plants > Roots > Rhizosphere > Soil ...
CTCCCACTGGAAACAAGCTTGCGCATGATCCGACGAGCGTACAAGATTCACGGCCAGGAGGCGACGATGACCTCGATGGCATTCCGACACATTTCCATCGGTATCACTGCTGCGGCCGTGCTGCTTGGCTTCTCTCCCTCGGCGCGCGCACAGACGTACATCAAAGGAGAGCGTCCGCAGCAGCGCGGCTACTCGCTCGCGGTGATTACCGAAGGTGGCAAGACCGTGTGGCTCGGCGGACAGATCGCCACCGTCGACGACGCAGGCAAGTCGCTGGCAGGCGACTTCGAAGGTCAGGTGCGGCAGATCTTCAAGCTGATTGACGCCACGCTCAAAAAGGCGGGAGGCAAGCTCAGTAACATGGTCCAGATGACCGTGTTCATCACCGACGTTCGCAATGGCGATCGCCTGACGGAGATTCGCAGAGAAATATTCGGCGACAACTTCCCCGGCAGCGCGCTCATCACCGTCACGGCATTAGCCGATCCGAACGCGAAGATCGAGATTCAGGGCTACGCCGTTATCGGCGGCAAGTAAATAAGCCGCGGACCCACAGGGTCCGCGTTCACGGTGCGGACGAGCTCTGGCGTATCTCCACCCCAGTACACGCGCCGACGCCGCAAATAGTTCAGCCAGCGCTCAGGCTAGAATACGTGCCCCATGAGAGGTCGCCGATGAAAAAATCGCTCTTGCCGAAGCGAACACTTCTCGCGTTACCCATCGCCGTCGCCATCGCCGCACTGCTGCACGCGCAGACCACCGACACCTACAAACCAACCGTCGGCCAGGCGGGCAAGGACGTCGTCTGGGTGCCGACACCACAAGAACTGGTCGACACCATGCTCGACATGGCCAAGGTTACGCCGCAGGATCTCGTGATGGATCTCGGGTCCGGCGACGGTCGCACCGTGATCACCGCAGCCAAACGCGGTGCAACGGCCATGGGTGTCGAGTACAACCCCGACATGGTGCAACTGTCGAAGAAGAACGCCGCGACCGAACGCGTAGAAAGCAAAGCGACGTTCGTGCAGGCGGATCTGTTTACCGTGGATCTTTCGAGAGCATCGGTCATCACGATGTTTCTGCTGCCGACCATCAATCTGAAGCTGCGACCGTCGCTGCTCGACTTGAAGCCTGGTACGCGCATCGTCTCCAACACGTTCGATATGGCCGAGTGGGAACCGGATGACCGGAAGGTCATCGGACCCGAAGGGTGCACCAGTTGGTGCACGGCGATGCTGTGGATCGTCCCGGCCAAAGTCCAGGGGAACTGGAAGACGGGGCAAGGTAATTTGAGGATCACGCAGTCGTTCCAGAAGATCTCCGGTACGTTGGGAACGACACCGATCACCGGGAAGCTCACGGGCGATCAGATCAGCTTCACGGCGGCGTCCACGTCGTACACGGGGCGCGTGAACGGCAACACGATCCAGGGCTCGAACTGGAACGCGTCGCGCATCGAATAGTTTTAAACCTGAATAGGTGCGGTCTTTCGTCTCGGATTGAAGAACGGCGTTTTCACGACCTTCGCCGGTACGCGGTGACGCACCGCTTCGACCGTTACCTCGAATTCGAGGGGCGTCCCTTCGACGAAGTAAGGGGCGGAGATCGTCGCAAGCGCGATGAGCTTCTTGAGGACGGGCGACCACGTTGTGGTGGTCGCCCGTCCGACCTGCCTCCCACCCCTGTACACGGGCACTGCAACGCGCGACGCGCTCGATGAAATCTGAGGTGGCATGCCACGCGCCTCGTACAGCCCCTCTACTGCAGTCCAATCGAGCTCGAGGCCAACGATCTGTTGTTTGTGACCACGGCGATGCTCGGCGACCAGTGGCCTTCGACCCACATACGGCGCTTTATCCAGCTGCACCAATCGCCCGAGCCCCATTTCGAACGGCGTGTACGTCTGGTCGTCTATCAGTGCCTTCTTGCTGCCATTGAAATCGACGTCGATGAGCAGGAGTCCCGCCTCGACACGGGCCACGTCGAGCGCGAGCATGCCCGCGGGCCGGATGTCGAATGGCCGGCCGCCGCGCATCAGCGCATCCCACACCTCAACGGCGCGATCCCACGGCATCCAGATTTCGTACCCCAGATCTCCCGTGTATCCAGTGCGCGAGATGTCTACGGGGACGGAGCCGATCGACCCGTGGGTCATTCGAAAATATTGCAGGTTCCTAATATCCGCGTCAGCAATCGCATCGAGTAGACGGGCGGATGTCGGCCCTTGAAGAGCGAGCGCCGCAACGTGTTCTGACACATCTTCAAGGGCCACGTCGAGGCCTGTCGCGTTTTGACTAAACCAGCGAAGGCTCGGATCGGCCGCCGTCCAACGGAACGTGTTCTCGCTCAGGCGGGTCACGGTGCCGTCGTCGATCACCTTGCCGTGCTCGTCGCACCACGGCGTGTAATACACCTGTCCGACTGCAAGCTTCGTGACGTCGCGTGTGATGATGCGATCGACGAGCTTTGCCGCATCGCGGCCTTTCACAATGTACTTGAACAGCGGCGACACGTCGATCAGCGCGGCCGCGTTGCGAATCGCGTTGTATTCGTGCTCGTGATGCGTTTCGTACGCGCTGACGGCGTAATAGCCGGACCACTCGCGAAAGTTCAACGTTTCCGCAAGCGCGAAGGTACGTGCATGCACAGCCGTGCCAATTGGCATGGTTCGAAATTATAGAATCGGCGCTCCGACTCACCAATGAACTACGACGCGGTTGTCATCGGCGCTGGCCACAACGGTCTTACCGCTGCCGCTTATCTGGGGAAAGCCGGACGCAAGGTGCTCGTCCTCGAGCGACGCCACGTCGTCGGTGGCGCAGCGGTCACTGAGGAAGTGTTCCCCGGCTTCAAGTTCTCCGTGTGTTCGTACGTGGTATCGCTGCTGCGTCCCGAGATCATCCGTGAGCTGGACCTGCCGAGGCACGGTCTCGAGATCCTTCCGCTCGACGGCACGTTTACGCCGATGCCGAACGGCGACTATTTGTGGCGCGTCAACGATCATGCGAAGACGCGGCGCGAGATCGCACGCCACTCGAAGCTCGACGCCGAGGCCTACGACGAGTACGGCAAAGCGATGGTCGAGATGGCGCGCTTCGTCAAACCAATTCTGAACATGACGCCGCCCGATCCCCTGTCGAGCAATCCGCGCGAGCTGGCGAAGTTCTGGTTCCTCCTCCGACGATTCAGCCGCCTTGCCGATGACGACCGCTACAACCAGCTTCAGTTGATGACGATGAGCGCCGTCGATTTTCTCGATCAGTGGTTCGAAACCGATGTGCTGAAGGCAACAATGGCGGCATCGGGCATCATCGGGACGTTTCTCGGCATCCGATCGCCCGGCACGGCGTATGTGCTGCTGCACCACTACATGGGCGAGATCGACGGCGCGTTTCGATCGTGGGGGTTCGCGCGCGGCGGCACCGGCGCCATCTCGAATGCGATTGCGGATGCCGCTCGGGAAGCCGGCGTCGAGATTCGCACGCTCGCAGGTGTCGCGCGGATCGAGGTGAACGGCGGACGTGCAACCGGAGTGGTGCTGGACAATGGCGACCAGGTCATGGCTGATGTGGTGCTCTCGAGCGTCGATCCAAACCAGACATTTTTACGATTCATCGACGACCGGGAACTCCCAGGCGATTTCGTTGACGACGTGCGCCGCTACAAATTTCGCGGGTCGTCCGCCAAGGTGAACCTCGCGCTCGATGCGCTGCCACGTTTCACCTGCTTGCCCGGCGACGGTCCGCATCTGCGTGGCGCCGTGTCAATCTCTCCGTCTGTCGACTACATGGAGCGGGCCTACGACCAGGCGAAGTACGGCGAATTCTCGCGGCGACCATATATCGACATCGTGATCCCCTCCCTCACGGATCCGTCCGTCGCGCCACCCGGGAAACACGTCCTCTCGTGCTTCGTGCAATATGCGCCCTACAAACTGACGAGGGGCACATGGGACCAACAGCGCGAGGCGTTGGGCGATGCGGTGATCGACACCGTCGCCGAATACGCGCCCAACATTCGCGAGATCATCCTGCATCGACAGGTTGTCACGCCGCTCGATCTCGAACGGGAGTGGGGGCTGACCGAAGGCAATATTTTCCAGGGTGAGCTGACGCCCGAGCAATTGTTCTTCGCGCGACCGGTGCCCGGATGGGCACAGTACTCGACGCCGATCCGAAACCTTTGGATGTGCGGCTCGGCGACGCATCCCGGCGGTGGCATCATGGGAGCTCCCGGTCGCAACGCCGCGTTGCGGATTCTGAAAAGGAATCGCAGCTAGAACCCCGTGCGCTTCGACGTCGTCGTCATCGGTGCCGGTCTCAACGGTCTCATCGCGGCGGCGTTTCTCGCGAAGGCTGGCCTGAAGACGCTCGTCCTCGAACGCACCGACCGGGTGGGCGGCGGTGCGCGAATGACCGAGATCGCGCCTGGGTTCCGGTGTCCAACGCTGGCGCATACCACGGCGCTGGATCCGGCAATCGTCCGTGCCCTTGCGGTCGAGCGTCACGGCCTCGAGATTTTCCAATCAGACGCGGACGTATGCGCACCGACGGGCGATGGTCGTGCCCTCACGCTGTGGCGGGATCCGGCACGCGCGTGCCGGGACATCGGTGCATTCTCGTCGCGCGATGGTGCACGCTACGTCCCGTTTTTGGAAAGCGTGCGACGGATCAGCGGCGTTCTCGCGCGTGCGCTCGATTCGCTGCCACCATCGCTTGATGCGCCAACAGCCGGCGACGTATTCGCGGGACTGAAGCTCGGGCGCGCCTTCCGCGCGCTCGGAAAAGCAGACGGACACCGGTTGATGCGGTGGATCTCGATGCCCGTCGCGGATCTGGTGGCGGAGTGGTTTGAAAGCGAGCCGCTTCGCGCTGCAGTGGCAGCAGGCGGCGTGTCGGGATCGTTCCTTGGTCCACGGTCGGCGGGCAGCAGCCTCGTATTGCTGCTGCTCGGCGCCATCCATGGACATCCCATTTCAAACGGCTGGTTATCTCGACGAGGCGTCGGCGCAGCCTCAGATGCGCTTGCCGAAGCGGCTCGCGAGGTCGGCGTGGTCATCCGCACAGACGCAGCGGTCCAAAGAGTCGAAGTCACGGCTGATGCCGCGAGCGCCGTCACACTTGCCTCCGGCGAGTCGATCGCGGCGCGCGCGATTGTGTCGAACGTGGACCCGAAGCGCACGCTGCTCGAGATGATCGACCCCATTCACCTCGCGCCGGAATTTGTGCGTCGCGTGCAACACATTCGTGCGCGCGGCACCTTGGCGAAAGTGAACTACGCGGTCTCTGCGCTGCCGAACGTTGCGAACCAGTCGCCCGACGCGCTTTCGGGACGCATCCGGCTGGCGCACAACGTAGACGCGATCGAGCGCGCATTCGATGTTGCTAAATACGGTGATTTCTCACCTGAACCATGGATCGAGCTCACGATTCCATCTATTACCAGCCCGTCGCTCGCACCGAATGGAGCCCACGTGGTGTCAGCGTACGTGCAGTACGCCCCGTATGCCCTCCGCGGAACCACGTGGGACGATGAGCGGGAACGGCTTGGGGAGGTGGCGACGCGCACTATTGGCCGCTACGCCCCAGGGTTCGAGTCGATGATTGTCGCGCGCCAGGTGATCACGCCGTTAGATCTCGAACGCACGTACGGATTCACCGGTGGCCATATCTTTCATGGCGAGCTCGCGCTCGACCAGCTCTTGGGGCGCCCAGTCCTCGGATGGACGCGCTACGCCACTCCGATTCGCAACCTGTATCTATGCGGAGCCGGCACCCACGCCGGCCTGAATGGCGGCAGCGGTGCACGTGTGGCGAAGGAGGTTTTGAAGAACCTCCGTTTGGCGAGGTGAGGGCCCTGCTCGCTCACGGTTGATGCGATCTGCTGCTGCATCAGGCGTCATCGGAATGTGCCATCTGGACAGCGAGTGCGACTGCATGCACCAGAAGAACCGTCGACACGATGAGCACACCGGCCAACGTCAGATAGAGGCTCAATGGAGCAGGCCCGGGTCGTCGTGTGTTGAGGGCAAGAGCTTCTGGAAAAGCCAACATCGCGAGCGCGAATCCGGGAATCTGTAACGCGCCGCTCGTGTGCTCCACGCAAAGCCATCCCACACAGACCAGCGCGGCGCGACTCGTGCCCACAATCGTTCCTATCGCGAGACTCGACCTCCACAACGTATGCGCGGATTGTTTCGTCGCGAGATACCGATACAGGCTGAGCCCCGCGACGATGAACAGTGGAATAAGAAGCGCGACGATCATTCTGGGGCACGCGGCCGAGGAACTTCGTAATGGAGCTCCGCGAACCCCGTCCCCACCGCGTTCACGGATATCAAACGCAACGGCGGGCTGACGATCGTACGAGGCAGCAGCGGTTTCCCGGAACCAAGAGTGACGGAACCCACCTGCACGAAGATTTCGTCAAGCAGGCCGCGGTCGTAGAACTGGCCTGCGAGCTCGCCGCCACCGACAATCCAGATGTTCTTTCCATCGGCCGCCGCCACCATTTCCTCGTGAACTGGACGGACGTCTCCACGAACGAAGCGAATGTCCACGCCCGGAATCGGTGATCGCCGACGCGAGCTGAACACCCAGGTCGGCTGCGTATACGGCCACGGCTGCGGTTGCTTTGCGTCCGGACCGACGGCATGCTTCAGCATCCACTCGTAGGTTGACGAACCCATCGCGAGCGCGCCGACGTTCTTGATGAAAGCCGGGTAGCTTGTCGTCTCGACGTCACCGAGCGGAAAGAGCCATTCGAGCGAATCATCCAGTGTGGCAATGAATCCGTCGAGAGTCGCCGCAGTGTAGTACTGGGTCTTCACGTGCTTCTTCGTTGACGCCTGATGCGATCCGCCGCTGAAGAGCTCTCAGTCACTATCTCTCCGGACAAACCACGCGAGCACTATAATCCCTCGCCATGACGATGACTCGTCGAGACGCCATGGCCTCGCTCACACTGTTCGCCGAACTGCTCGCGACCGGTCGGCACGCCGACGCGCAGTCGCAGGCCGCGCCGGCTACACAGGCGGGACCTCCTGTCCCACCCGTGTTCAAGCACGACCTTCCGAATCTGACGATGGATGATTGGGAAGTGACGGTCAGCTACGTCGACTACGCGCCCGGGCGTGTTGGAGCAGCGCATCGCCACCCCGGCTTCGTGCTGGCATACGTCCTGGAGGGCTCCGTCATCGCCAAGATCTCGGGACAGGGGGAAGAGAAGACGTACAGCAGCGGGCAGATGTTTTACGAACAGCCTGGCGCGACGCATGAAGTTTCGAAAAACGCGAGCCAGACGCAACCCGCGCGGCTGCTGGCGATGATCTTCGCGAAGAAGGGATCAACGCTGACCACGCCCGCATAGATCTGCGGTCCCGGGCGAGTCTCAGACGGGCATCTGCTTGCGGTGATGCCGCGTGTGGATTTCGATGAACCGGTGCGACGCAGTCTGGACCACGCCGCGCGCGACCGCCTTCCTGTTCGCAGCGATGACCGTACTCACGTCGGCCATAAGTACCTCTATCGGGCGGGCATGCTACCACGCCTCGCCCTACCTCAGACCGGCGCCTCCAGACCGGCGTGCATCTCGCAGCACGTCGCCTTGCCACCAGGGAACGTCTGTGGATGCGCTTTCAGCAGCCGCGCGTGATACACGAGACCTTGCGCGAGCCCTTTCGCCATGTGCATCGTCGCCATGTTCCGAAGTCGCTTGTCGCGATCCTGCGAGGTTGGCTGGCCGACTTCACCCACCCAGTAGGCCGTGCACTCGGGTGGCAGCGTAAACCCCATGAAGCTCAGGACCATCATGATGCTGCCCATTACACTGAGCGCGCCGTCTTCGCTGCCGATGATGACAATGCCGGCCACCTTCCCTTTGATGGCGCTGCGGCCGGTGGCGCTATATTCCTCGTCGAGGGCATCGAGTCGCTCAATCAGGCGCTGCATCAGACTCGATCGGCCGCCCCACCAGATCGGCGTACAAAACAGGACGATATCTGCGGCTTTGATTTTCGTCACAAGGTCCGGCCAGTCATCATCAGGAGCTTCCCGAAATCCAAGTCCGACAGGCAAGGCGGCATCAGAGAGGCGAACCGTGTGGGCGGTGATTGGAGCGAGCGCGCGTATCTCATCAAGAACAAGCGCGGCCAGCTCGCCCGTGTTGGACAGCGTGGGCTCGTGTTTCAGAGACGCGTTGAGCGCTAGCACGTTCAGCGGCGCATCGGACGGCATCGTGCAGCGAAAGCGGGGCTTCGTCTTGTACATGACAACACACCGAAGAAAAAGACACGGGAGGATTGAAGCTGTTCAGGAACCGCCGACGTTTGCGGCCTGCGCGAAGGTGGGCGCGCGACGATGCTTTGTCGCCTGTTCAAAGGCGTACGCGTACTTAATCAGTTGTGCCTCGCTCCATCGGCGACCGATGAAAGAGATCCCGACAGGCAGGCCGGCCGCGTAGCCCGCCGGCACGGTGATGCTGGGGTAGCCCGCCACGGCCGCTGGAGTTGTGCTCGAGCCAACGAAGTGATCGCCGTTGACGAGATCGATCGTCCACGCCGGACTGCCGCTCGGCGCCACCAGTGCATCGAGGTGCAGACGGTCCATCACAGCGTCAATGCCCTCCTTGCGCGACAGCGTGACGTTTCGAACGACCGCGGCCCGATACGCCGCGTCTGTGAGCGGGCCCTTCTTCTGCGCCTCCAGCATCAGTTCCTGACCGAAGAACGGCATTTCGAGCATCCTGTTGGATTCATTGAACAAAATGACGTCCGCCAACGAGTGCGCCTTCGCGGCAGGCCCGAGCGCGCCGAGGTATGCATCGAGATCCGCCTTGAACTCGTAGAGCAGCACGTCCATCTCGCTCTGGTCGTACGTTCCCGCGTTCGGAATATCCGCTGGATCGACGATGATCGCGCCGAGCTCGCTCATTCGCGTGATCGCCGCATTGGCGATCTGATCAGTCGCGTCGCTGTAGCCGAAGAACTTCGCCCGCGCGACCCCGATGCGCGCTCCACGCAAGCCATTCGCGTCGAGCGCAGCACGATACGCGACGGCGTTGGGCCGCGAGGGGTCCAAGGTCGCGCGGTCGTGCTCATCGATGGCGGCGAGCACCTCCAACAGGATGGCCGCGTCTTCAACTGAGCGTGCCATCGGACCTGCCGTGTCCTGCGAATGGGCAATCGGCACGATCCCCGAACGGCTCACCAAGCCGACGGTCGGCTTGATCCCCACAAGCGCGGTGGCGGCAGATGGGCAGATGATCGATCCGTCGGTTTCGGTGCCAACGCCGATCGTCGCGAGGCTCGCCGCAATCGCGGCGGCGGTGCCGGAACTCGAGCCGCACGCGCTCCGATCGAGCGCATACGGATTGCGCACCAGGCCTCCCCGTCCACTCCAGCCGCTGGTCGAATGGGGCGATCGAAAATTCGCCCACTCGCTCATGTTGGACTTGCCGAGAATGACGGCTCCAGCCGCCCGTAAGCGGTCGACGATGAATGCATCGCGAACGGCGATCGAACCTTCGAGCGCGAGCGACCCGGCCGTCGTGGACATGTGGTCGGCCGTGTCGATGTTGTCCTTGATGACAATCGGAATGCCGTGCAGCGGGCCGCGCATGCCAGAGACCCGCCGCTCGGCGTCACGTGCGTCGGCGATGGCGAGCGCGTCGGGGTTGAGCTCGATCATCGCGGCGAGCGAGGGGCCGCGCCGATCCAGCGCCTCGATGCGCGAGAGGTATTGCTCGGCAATCTGCCTGGCCGTCCGGCGTCCTGATTGTTGATCCTGCAGGAGCGTACGGACGGTCGTCTCGTGGAGATCGAAGGTCCGAACCGTCTGGCCGGCAGATCGGACAACCGCTGGCTCGACGAACCACACGGCTGTTGCCGTCGCGAGGATGCACGCGATGACGACCCCGACCGTCGAGATCCTCACTTCTTCGCCTTCTGCTTTTCCTCCACCACTGCCTTCGCGGCGTTCTCCTGCGCGCGTTTCACCCATTTCGTGAACGTCGTGGGATCGACGAACGGATGCGCGTCGCCCGCCTTGCGGCCCTTCAACCGCAGTCCGCGTTCGAGCACGCCACCGCCGGGATATCCAGTCG
>Ga0068860_100008711_pt1 | contig 10104 bp, 7 predicted proteins | sample KBSSwiS32_FD_66597 | JGI IMG/M metagenome (GOLD analysis project Ga0068860, IMG submission 66597) | Switchgrass rhizosphere microbial communities from Kellogg Biological Station, Michigan, USA - KBS Switchgrass S3-2 | ecosystem: Host-associated > Plants > Roots > Rhizosphere > Soil ...
AGATTACGGATACCAATCTTTTTTTCAGTAACAAATCCTTCCGCATATTTCACGCCAATGCGTTTTCCCATCAATCTTGCGCGGGCGGTTACAGCTTCCAGGAAATCAGGTGTAGAAATATAAGTTTGAGGCTCTTCCGGCCCGGCTTTCCGGCTGTGAAACTGGGTCTGATAGGCAAGGATTGATTGCATGCGTTGCTCAAAAACCGCTGTGATATCTACCAGCAAATCAGGCTCGTGGTACCAATCCTGCAGATAATGCAGCACCTGTTTGGGACGCCAGCGATCCTGGCTATTTCCATTTTCATCTTTAGTCTCAATTTTTACCAGGCCCGATAAAAAACAGGCGTCTGCAATCAGGTGCCCTGCGCGACCGTGATCCGGATGACGGTCGTCCAGAATATTAGCCAATACAATTTCGGGCTGGTATTTTCTGATGGCGCTAATTAACAAACGCTGGTGAGTTTCATCGTTCACAAAAAAACCATCGCGCATTTTCAGGTTCTCCCGAACTTCCACACCTAATATTTTTGCTGATTGTGCCGCTTCTTCATAGCGTGTTGCTACTGTACCGCGGGTACCCAGTTCGCCCTGTGTTAAATCGAGGATGCCTGTTTTTTTACCCAACCTGCTTTCATTCAGTAAAGTGCCCGAGCAACCTAATTCCACATCATCGGGATGCACGCCAATGGCCAGTATGTCAAGTTTCATTTTTTTGAGCTTTGGGCTGATAGCTGCGCTATCGGCTATTTTAGCCACTAAGATACTGGAATTGCAAATCCATTGCTTGTTACCACGCCAATAGTAAAAATTATCGGGGCATCTCATTATCGGATGCTGAAACGCTTCATTAACAAGCGAATCATTGTTGAATGCAGGCGCAAGCAATAGTGCTTCCTGACACGATTAGATTAGGCTATAGGAGGCAATTATGTTACATTTGCAAAAATTATCGAGAAATATATGATGACATTCGAAGAGATTGGGATTGAGGAGCGATTGGTGAAAGCAGTAACAGATTTGGGATTTGTAAATCCCACCACGATTCAGGAAAAAGCGATTCCTGTATTATTAGGCGGTACTACCGACTTCATTGGGCTGGCACAGACCGGCACTGGTAAAACCGCGGCGTTTGGACTACCACTGTTGGATCTGATTGACACTTCTGCTAAATACCCACAGGCACTGGTGGTTTGTCCCACCCGCGAACTTTGTTTACAGATTGTAAGTGAACTGGAATTATTTAAGAAATATATGCCTGCGGTGCATGTAGTAGCCGTGTATGGTGGCACCTCTATTGGCCTGCAGATACGTGATCTGAAAAGGGGCGTACAGATTGTGGTGGCCACACCGGGTCGATTGATAGATCTTATTGAACGCAAGGCCATCAACCTGGAACAGATTCAATATGTGGTGCTGGACGAGGCAGATGAAATGCTGAACATGGGTTTCCAGGATGATATCGAATTTATTCTCAAGAATACCCCTAAACGCGAAAGCACCTGGCTTTTCAGCGCCACCATGCCGCCCGAAATACGCCGCGTAAGCAAGCGTTATATGAAAGACCCGGTGGAAGTAACCGTTGGCCAGATGAACACGGCCAATAAGAATATTGACCACCAGTACTATGTTGCGTCTGCCCAGCACCGTTATGATACGCTGAAAAGGCTTATTGATTTTAACCCTGGTATGTATGGTATTATCTTTACCCGTACCAAGGCCGATGCCCAGCAGATAGCTGAAAAACTTACCCGTGAAGGATACGATATTGATGCACTGCACGGCGACCTTACCCAGGCGCAGCGCGATAAGGTAATGGGCGATTTCCGCGAACGGCATTTACAATTGCTGATAGCTACCGATGTGGCCGCCCGCGGCATCGATGTAAAGGATATTTCGCATGTTATCAATTTTGAGTTACCCGATGATATTGAAGTGTACACGCACCGTAGCGGTCGTACCGGCCGTGCCGGTAATACCGGTATCTGCATGAGCATTGTGCACAGCCGCGAGATTGGCCGTTTGAAACAGATTGAGCGGATGGTAAAAGTGCCGTTTCATAAACTCGAAATTCCCGGAGGCAAAGATGTTTGCCGCAAACAGTTTTTTCATTTCATGGATAAGCTGTTGCAGACCGATATCAGCCATGGTTTTTATGAAACTTATGTTGAAATGCTGCAGGAGAAATTTGCCGATGTAAGCAAAGAAGATGTATTGAAGAGAATGGCTGCGATGGAGTTCGACCGCTTCCTGAAATACTATGAGAACGCGGAAGACCTGAACGTGCGCGAGCGCCTGCGCGAACCACGGGAGCGTATACCGGTTGGCGGTAATGGCCGTGATTTTAACCGCCCCGGCAGGGAAGCGCCCCGCGGGCGCGAATCTTATGGGAACGGGAACGGAGGAGATTATATGCGTTTATTTGTGAACCTGGGTACAAAGGATGGATTTTATAAAGCCAGTTTTTTACAATTCATTCTCGATATGAGCGAACTGAAAAAAGAAGTACTGGGAAGAATTGACATGAAAGAAATGAATAGCTGGATTGAAGTAAACCGCAATTCGGCCAGCCAGATGATACGCGCCATTGATGGAAAGAAATACAAGGGCAGAAGTATCAGGATGAACGACGCAAATAGTCGTTAGTCTTTAGTCATACCAGAAATCAAGAAACAGATAATAGTAATCCGGTGTTGATAGCACCGGATTTTTTATGGTCCGGCCGGTGGCACCGACACGGCAGAAGAAACATCAGCATGGATGAGGCCTTACGAATCATTCTGACCGCAATAACTCACGACTCAGGTCTCACCACTCACGACTACAACGTCTTCCCCCACTGTATCAGCGCATTCACTTCTTCCGGCACCGTGTCAATCTTTTTCGGGCTGCGGTGTTTGCCCAGCCTTACAATGACCAACTGTTTTGCCGGCATTACAATAATATACTGGCCCAGAATGCCACGTGCATAAAATACACCCGGTTCATAAGGCACCAGCCACCATTGCAATCCGTAGTAATCGCAGGGTTTGCCATCCTCGTCCGGAATCATGCATGGCTTAACGGATCGACTATAATATTCCGGTGAAATAATTTCTATGCCCTTCCAGCGGCCGCTATCCAGCATCAATTGTCCTATCCGCGCAAAATCACGGGCATTGGAATTAAAACAGCAATACGCTTTTTCATGGCCGCCTTCTTTATCCGTGCTCCACAAAGCCGGATGCTCGGCACCCATGGGCTGCCATAATTTCTCGGAGGCGTAAGCGCCTAAAGATTTCCCGGTCGCTTTTTCCAGTATCAAACCAAGCAATTGGGTATCGCCCGATTTATACCTGTGGTAAGTGCCGGGTTGTTTGGTGATCTTTACCCCGGTAGCGGTTTTATAAGCATCATCGCCATAGTATAATTCAGCAGTAGCAGAAAAAGGGTTTGAATACGATTCATCCCAGTTGCTGCCACTGCTCATGGTTAGCAGGTCAATGATTTTTACAGCGGCTTTTTCTGCCTCCTTAAACTCCGGCAGATAGTGGGCAACCGGTTCTTCCAATGATTTTATTTTACCTTCTTTCAGCGCCGCACCAATCAGTAAGCTGGTAATGCTTTTGGCTATAGAAAACGATCCGGACCTTGATGTGTCGCTGTAGCCATCCCAATATTTTTCGAATAGCAGGGAATCATTCTTTACAACGGCAAGGCCGATTGTTTGCAGCGATTCCAGCAAATTTTTTAGGGAATCCGTTAGCACGGGTTTGTTAAAATTGCCGGCCATTGCCCAGGGTTGGGGCGTTGCCACTGCTACCGTATTGTTCGTGAAAATTTTGTAGTCGTCTATATCAGCGAAATTATAGGCAACTTCCTTAAACATCCAGGTTTTGCCGGAGATGAATGCGTAGCCTGAAAAAACGATAATGATCAGTAACAGGAAGTACAGCAGTCTGCGCAGGAATTTTTTCATACCAGGAATTTAGTTTTCTGAAATTAAGCAATTAATAGATGTCTGGTGTGACGATATGAGGATGTCTGATTTCTTTTATCGGGCATTCCTGCCGGATTTTTTAACCTGCTGTGCTAAAAAGTCAATTCCTAATTCCTATCACCCATCAACCGATCAACTATTCAACAAATCAACCAGCCCACCCGCGTTTTTGGCTGTTTGGCTGTTCTAAAGTAGCTTCGCAGGTCATTTACAAAAAAGATAATTAACAACTAAAATAGAAATAGTATGGCATACGATGTTCTTGTTGTGGGCAGCGGGCCTGGCGGCTATGTAGCAGCTATCCGCGCAGCACAACTGGGTTTAAAAACAGCAATTATAGAAAAAGAAAGCCTGGGCGGGATTTGTCTCAATTGGGGTTGTATACCTACTAAAGCATTGCTGAAAAGCGCAAATGTGATGGATTATATCAACCACGCAAAAGATTATGGTATTGAAGCCAGCGGCAAACAGGATTTTGCCGCAGTAATTAAACGCAGCCGCGGCGTGGCAGACAAGATGAGCCGTGGCGTGCAGTTCCTGATGAAAAAGAATAAAATAGACGTGATTATGGGTTTTGGCAAGCTGAAGGCCAAAGGCCGGGTAGAGGTTACCAAAGCCGATGGAACTAAGGAAACTGTAGAAGCGAAACATATTATTATTGCCACCGGCGCCCGCAGCAGGGAATTGCCCAACCTTAAACAAGATGGTAAGAAAGTAATCGGCTACCGCGAAGCCATGTCTTTGCCCACTCAGCCAAAATCTATGATAGTAGTAGGCAGCGGCGCCATCGGCGTTGAGTTTGCTTATTTCTATAACAGCATGGGAACAAAGGTTACCGTAGTAGAGTTTTTACCCAAAGTGGTGCCGGTAGAAGACGATGATATTTCCAAAGAGCTGGAAAAACAATTGAGAAAACAGGGTATTGATATTATGACCAATGCCTCGGTTGAATCCCTGGATACATCGGGCAACGGTGTAAAAGCAAAAGTAAAAACCGCCAACGGCGAAGTAAGCCTGGAGGCAGAAATTGTGTTGAGCGCAATAGGCATCGCGGCCAATATAGAAGGCATCGGCCTGGAAGAAACCGGCGTTAAGACCGATAAAGGGCGTATCGTAGTTGATAAATTTTACCAAACCAGTATACCCGGTATATATTCTATCGGCGATTGTATTCCAGGCCCCGCCCTGGCGCACGTAGCCAGCAAAGAAGGCATTATTTGTGTTGAGAACATTGGGTATAATGAAAAAAAATACAACCACCAGCCGGAGCCAATGGATTATGGCAATATTCCCGGCTGTACTTATTGCACGCCCGAAGTTGCTTCTGTTGGCTATACAGAAAAAGCAGCTAAGGATGCCGGTTATGAAATCAAGGTTGGCAAATTTCCGTTGAGCGCCAGCGGTAAGGCCAGCGCAGCCGGCGCCACCGAAGGTTTCGTAAAAGTAATTTTTGATGCCAAATACGGAGAATGGCTGGGCACGCACATGATTGGCTATAATGTTACCGAAATTATTATTGAAACCGTGGTGGCACGGAAGCTTGAAACCACCCACCACGAAGTATTGAATAGCATTCACCCCCACCCAACCATCAGCGAAAGCGTAAAAGACGCAATTGAGGTGGCTTATGGAGAGGCAATTCATTTGTAAAATGCGATATGGCTATCGCCTGAACTTACCAGGGCTGCGTATATAAACGCGGCCCTTTTTATTGCGGAAGGAGCGGCAGCTCTTTGCAATTATGCTTTCCCGGCCGATTCCTATATTATCAAATTGATAAATAGATAACCAGCGCATATGTAAATTTGTGGAAGACCGGTAGTTGGATATTTTTGCAACTGCCGGGTTTACCTGGTTTAAATTGCCTGCTATGCCTGAATTATCATTCTGGGAAAAAGAAACATTCTATGCACACCGGGATATCATTATTGTTGGCAGCGGCCTGGTAGGCTTATGGAGCGCCTACTACATGAAAAAAAATATTCCCCAAGCAAATATTCTCATCGTAGATCGCGGTGCAATACCCACCGGCGCCAGCACCCGCAATGCTGGTTTTGCATGTATCGGCAGCGCTACAGAGCTATTGGCGCATGCCCGTGAAGCCGGTGAGCAAAGAATGCTGGAGATTGTAGCCATGCGTTATGAGGGCCTCAGCCGGATCCAGGAAGTATTCGGGAAAAAAGAAATAGATTATGAACGCTATGGTGGTTATGAATTAATCACAGACAAACAGTATGGCAAGCTGAAGCAATTGAAGAATGATTTGGGCTGGCTCAATATCACCCTTCGAAAAGCAATTAAAAATGAAAAAACATTCCGGATAGCGGATAAAAAAATAAAAGATTTTGGCTTTAAACAAACCAGTCATTTAATTGAAAGCAAGACCGAAGCCCAGCTGCATTCGGGTAAACTGTTGCAGGCGCTCCTGAAAAAAGTACAGGGAATGGGCGTACAGGTATTTACACAAACCGAGATAAAGAGCTTTCAAAAAACCAATGGTAAAATAATACTGCAGACAAACCTGCCGGTGAGTCTTTCTGCCGATCAATTGCTTATTTGCACCAATGGCTTTGCGGCTGAGTTGCTGCCCGAAATTGATGTTATTCCCGTACGCGGCCAGATACTGGTAACATCGCCTATCAAAAAATTGCCTTTCCGCGGCGCTTTTCATTTTGATGAAGGCTTTTACTATTTCCGCAATCTTACGGGCAACCGGGTATTGCTGGGGGGAGCACGCAATGCGGCCATAGCGGCAGAGAACTCAAACGAGTTTGCTACTACCAGCACCATCCAGGCCGAACTGGAACGGTTTCTTTCAACTGTTGTCTTACCGAAGCAAAAATACAGCATCGAACATCGCTGGAGCGGCATCATGGGTATGGGCAGTGGCAAATTCCCTGTCATCAAAAGAATAGAAAAAAACATCTACTGCGCCGTACGCATGAGCGGTATGGGCGTGGCGCTGTCGCCGGTAGTAGGAGATATTGTGGCCAGGCAAATGTTGTATAAATAAAAAAGGGAAGACCGACCAGCTTCCCGATTACAGTTTAGTATTGGTTCCTCTTTATTGCTTTATGAATTTCTTTGCGTTGGTTATTGCTGCACCTTCCAGTTTTACAAAATACAGTCCGGGGTAAAACGAACTAATATCCAGTTGCTGCAGCTTTCCCGTACAGCTGATTGTTTTTATGATTTGTCCTACCTGGTTATAAATAAATATTTTTTTGCCAATGCTAAAGCAATTCTCTTGCAACTGCAGGGTAATGAATCTGCTGGCAGGTACGGGATACAGTAAAAAGCCGGCATTTGCTTTTTCAATATCTGGTAATGAATCGGGCTGCAGGCCACTACCTTCCAGGCCTTTCGATGACAGCAGCGAATGGCGCGGACCACCGGGCTCAAACAGCACACGCATTCTTTGCCGCTGCCCTTTAGTAAACATATACATACAGGCGTCATCCGTAAAATCCATATAGTTCATATACATATCGCCGTGGGCAGTAGTACCACAACTAAACTTTTCGCCGCTGTTGCAGCCGCGATTAGCGCCGAGCTGGGTGGGCGTATCGTCTACCTTATCATCACCGCAGCTGGCATCGCCCCAGATATGACGAAGATTCAGCCAATGACCAATTTCGTGTACGGCGGTCCTGCCTTTATTAAAAGGTCCATTAATATTAAGGGTGCCGAATACAGCAGTATTAATTACAACGCCGTCTTTTTCTTTGAGCCCGCCGGGTGTGCTGGCATACCCTGAGATACCTGTTTCAAGATTACAAACCCATATATTCAAATAGTTTTCCGCGTCCCAAGCATCATCACCACCCGTTGTGGCGCTTTTTACTTTATCATCAAAACCAAATACCGAACGATTGGTTTGTTTTCGTACAATGCCGCTGGTAGCATTACCCTGTGGATCCATCCTGGCCAACGCAAAACGGATACCGCAATCTGCGCCAAGGCTGCTGAAATAAGAAGGAATTTTGCTGCGATCTGCATTAAGCGCATTGAAATCCTGGTTTAGAACAGCTATCTGCGAAAGCACCTGGGCGTTTGAAATATTCTGTGCGCTGCTGTTCCAGAGTATATGCACTACCACGGGTATGGTTATTTGCTCAGGCACAATGATGGGTGGCGGCGCTGCAGGCACACTAACCGTATCTGATTTTGTACCGGCAAACCCGCTGCTGCGCAATGAGGAAAACGATTCTATTTGCCGGTATTGAAGCGGCAACAATGGATACAGTTTGATAATGGAATGCTGGTAATCATCCTGCCGGCAATCTTTCTGGGCTAATAGCCCGGTACAGCATAGCAATAAGAAAAGGCAGGGTAAAAATTTCTTCATCAATCGTTTTTTGTACACAAGGGTTTAGCAAAAGCATACGGCTTTTAAAGAAGGCAGTGGATGAATGCTGAAAGGATAGTGGAGTTTGTTTCTGTATTACGCTGAACAGGAACAATAAATCAGGATAGCATGGCTGGCACGAAAACTTCCAGGGCTGCAAGAAGCATGGGGGCAGAAACGGGAGGTCTCAGTGATAAGCAATGTGAAATAAATACTTTTCCGGTAGATTTCAAAGCAAGCATGGCTTATTTTTAAGAATTCGTTTTCTTATCTCCGGTTCCCCAACTGTACATTTGCACATCAACCCAAGATATGAAGAAACTACTGGTACCTGTTGCTATGCTGTTTACCCTTATGGCCTGTAACAGCAACACGCCCGATACTGGCGGCAATGCAGTTGAGCCCGCCCCCCCGCTTATTGGCTTTTCCGTGATAAACACTTACCCGCATGATACCGGTTTTTATACGGAAGGACTGGAGTTTCACGATGGTACGCTCTATGAAAGTTCCGGTGCAGGGTCTGCCGATGCCGAAGGTCAGAAACCACCCTACCCCTCCGCCTTCGGCGTTGCTGACCTGAAAACAGGAAAGGTAGACAGGAAAGTTACCCTTGACAATAACGTTTTTTTTGGTGAAGGCATTACGTTCATGAACGGAAAGATTTACCAGCTTACCTGGCAAAATCATGTGGGCTATATCTATGATGCCAAAACATTCAAAAAGCTGCAGGAATTTAGTTACCCAGGTGAAGGCTGGGCGCTCACCCACGACAGCACCCACCTGATTATGAGCGATGGCAGCAGCAACCTGCAGTTTATTGATCCGGCTACTATCGGCACAAACCTCAAAGCGCAGAGTATCGTGGGTGTAACAGATAACAACGGCCCGGTTCCAAATGTAAATGAACTGGAATATATCAATGGCTTCATCTATGCCAACCAATATACTACCAACTATATTTTAAAAATAGATCCGGCCAACGGAAAAGTAGTGGGCAAATTGGATCTCACTAATCTTGCAGCAGAAGCCAAAAAGAAATACAGCGGTGCGGAAGTGTTAAACGGTATTGCCTACCATCCGGAAACCAATAGCCTGTATGTAACCGGTAAACTATGGCCCAGTATTTATGAGATAAGGTTCAACTGATTATTTTGAATTTTGAATTATATATTTTAAATGCCCAGGGGCGGATAATTTAAAATTCAAAATATATAATTTAAAATAATTATTTCCTGATGATATAGATCACGGAGCTGCAGCGGCTGCGGTTAAACAATGCCGTTATATTTGAGCATAAGCCCGTCCATACCGCTTTGATAAGATTGCCTTTGCCGTTTTTATACTGTTCACTCAACATGGAAATATAAAAACTATCGTACCACATCGGTTTTATCTGCAGCAATTGCAGGCCGTGCATCTGCAGCAGTTTTTCAATGGCAGCCGGTGAAAAATGGTACAGGTGCCGCGGCACATCATAGGCGGCCCAATATTGCTTGTACACACCCGCATCGTAAGAGGTGTAGTTGGGTACCGCAACCAGGATCCGCCCATTTTTTTTCAGCAGTTTTTTTACCTGGTCAATATAAGCGTGCAATTCGTGCACGTGTTCAAGTACATGCCATAGGGTAACGGCGTCAAAACTTTCTGCCGGCAACTGAAACAGGGTATCGGCCGTTTGCAGTGCAATTCCATGCAAGCTGCTGGCACGTTGCCTGGTGCCGGCATCGGGTTCAAGGCCGGTTACCGTCCACCCCTTTAACTGCGCGGTACTTACAAAA
>Ga0068860_100008712_pt1 | contig 10103 bp, 9 predicted proteins | sample KBSSwiS32_FD_66597 | JGI IMG/M metagenome (GOLD analysis project Ga0068860, IMG submission 66597) | Switchgrass rhizosphere microbial communities from Kellogg Biological Station, Michigan, USA - KBS Switchgrass S3-2 | ecosystem: Host-associated > Plants > Roots > Rhizosphere > Soil ...
CGTGTGCGACCCGGGTTTCGCTGTGCTCAACCCGGGCTACCAGTGGATACCTTGGGTAAGCTGCGCGAACGCCATCTGCTCCGGCGAGAGCGGCGCCGACGCGGCGCCCTCCTTCTTGCCCTGTGCCGCCGATGAATCCGGGAACATGTTGAACGCGCTGTTGAGCAGGATCTGCGTGAGCCGCGGCGCGGCGGCGTGGCAGATCGCGCCGAATACGCCGAGGCGCGTGGCGATGCGCACGGGCTTGTAGACGATCGCCTCGACGACGAGATCGGCCGCCTGCTCCGGCGACAGCGTCGGCACGTTGTCGTACATCTTGGTCGGCGCGATCATCGGCGTGCGCACCAGCGGCATGTTGATCGTCGTGAAGTTGATGCCCTTGTCGACAAACTCGGACGACGCGCACGCGGCGAACGAATCGAGCGCCGACTTCGACGCGACGTATGCCGAGAAGCGCGGCGCGTTGGTCAACACGCCGATCGACGAGATGTTGATCACGTGGCCGCGTCGCTGCTCCATCATCTTCGGCAGGAAGCCCATGATGAGCCGCAGCGCGCCGAAATAGTTGAGCTGCATCGTCCGCTCGAAATCGTGGAAGCGATCGAGCGAATTGGCCACGCCTCGGCGGATCGAGCGGCCGGCGTTGTTGACGAGGTAGTCGCACACGCCATGTTCTTTCAGCACGCGTGCGACCAGCGCGTCGCACGAGGCGATGTCAGCGACGTCGCATGTGTAGATCCACGCCTTGCCGCCGGCGGCGGTGATCTCTGCGTGCGTTTCAAGGAGCTTCTCCTCGCCGCGCGCCACGAGAATGACCTTGGCCCCCGCCGCCGCGAGCTTGAGCGCGGTGGCCTTGCCGATGCCCGACGACGAGCCGGTGACGACGACGACCTTGTCGCGCACCTTGCCCGACAGCGTGCGATCGATGAAGAGATCCGGGTCGAGATGGCGCTCCCAGTAGTCCCACAGCTGCGGCGCGTAGCTTTCGAGGCGCGGCACGCTGATCCCTGATCCTTTCAGCGCCTTGGTCGCTTCGCGCGTGTCGTAGCGCGTTGGCCAGTTGATCCACTTGAACACGTCGGCCGGGATGCCCAGGTCGGTGAGCGTTGCGCGAACCATGCGCTTGACCGGCGCGAGCGACCCGAGCCCGTAGAGGATCGGCGCCGGAATGAAGCCGAACATCCGCGCGTTGATGCGCATCGTCATCTTCGGCGCGTGACCCGCCTCGGCGAAGATGTTCAGGACTTCGCCGATCCGCAGCGGCTCGGGATCGGTCAGGTGGAAGCACTTGCCGTCGAGCCCCTTCTTGTGCGCGAGGTAGTCGAGCGCGTCGGCGATGAAGTCGACCGGCACGATGTTGATGCGCCCGCCCTCGATGCCGATCGTGGGCATCCACGGCGGCAGCATGCGACGCATCTTCTGCAGCAGCTTGAAGAAGTAGTACGGGCCGTCGATCTTGTCGATGTAGCCGGTCTTCGAGTGCCCGACGACGAGCCCCGGGCGGTAGATCCGGAACGGCCGCTTGTACTCGTTGCGGACGATCCCTTCGGAATCGTGCTTGGTGCGGAAGTACGGATGATCGAGCTCTTCCGCCTCCTCGAACATGTCCTCGCGAAACACGCCCTCGTAGAGGCCCGCTGCGGCGATCGAGCTGACGTGATGGAAGCAGCCGGCCTTGACGTCGGTGGCGAACTCCACCGCGTGCTTCGTGCCCTGGACGTTCGCGACCTGCTGCGATTCGGCGCTGGCGCCGATGTCGTAGATCGCGGCGAGATGGAAGAAGTGATCGATCTTGCCGGTCAGCTTCTTCAGGTCGGCTTCGGCGACGCCCAGGTCCTTCTTGCCGATATCGCCGACGACGCCGATAACCTGCTTCTCGTCGGCGCCCCATTGCTCGCGCAGCGCGGCGAGCTTCTTCTGCGACGATTTGCGAACGAGCACGTAGATCGGCTTGCCCCGCTTCAACAGGTTGGCGACGAGAAAGTTGCCGATGAATCCGGTCGCGCCGGTGACGAAGTACGTCATGCAGTCCTCCTTGCGATTTGCCGGGTGAGTTGCCGGGTAAGGGCTCCGGCTTGTCCGAGTGGGCGCCGCGGGCGCCGGTCGATTATACCGAGCGCAAAAGGCGAGATTGGTCGGGCATTCGGCGCGCGCGCGGCACCGGCAGTCGAGTATGATCGCCTTCGGCAGCCGCTCTCGGCAATCCCGAATGCGGACAACGGATCTTCAGCTAAGAGGAGACTTCGCAATGCGCAAATCCACGGCTTCGAAGGGCGACGCGGCGAACGACTCGTCGCAAAAGAGCTCGGGCGGCGCGTCGCGGCAGCGCTGGGCGGCCGGCCTCGAAGCGTTGTCGAAGGCGCAGGCCGAGGGCGCGAAGGTGTTCGAGGCGCTGGTCAAGCAGGGTCAGGGAATCCAGCAGCGAACAAAGGAAGCGGGTGCCGTCGCGCGCGATGTCGCAACGGCCAAGGCGCGCGAGATGCAGCAGATCGCCGGCGGTACGATCGACCGGCTCGAGCAGGTGTTCGAGGAGCGCGTCGCCCGCGCGCTGTCGCGGATGGGCTTCTACACGAAGAAGGATCTCGAGCGGCTGACCGATCGGATCGATGCGCTATCCGAGGCGGTCAACAGCTTGTTGCAGGCGTCGCGCCGCTCCGCTGCTGCCGCGGCTTCGAAGTCGCGTCCGGCCAGGACTGCGAAGACCGCGAAGCCTGCCAGGACCGCGAAGCGCGCAAAGGCGTCGCCACGCGCGAATACGGGCAATCCCGCATCGACGCCAGCCAAGCCCGGGAAGACCGTGAAAAAGCGCGCGGCCTGAAAGCGCAAGGAGAAAAGCGCCGTCAGTCGCGGTTCAGTCGCTCGACGAGCTTGATGTAGTCCTGCATCGCCGCGTCGCGGGTCGTGCCCTTGAGCTTTGCCCACGCGTCGTACTTCGCGCCGCCGACGAAATCGAAGCCACCCGGCCGCTCGCCGGCGATGTCGCCCTCGGTCGATTGCTTGTAGAACGCGTAGAGCTTGAGCAGCATCGCGTTGTCGGGCTTCTTCTTGGTCTTCTTCGCGGCGACGGCGGCAGCTTCGAACTTCGCCTTGAGATCGTCCTTTTTCGCAGCGGCCATGGGATTCGCACTCTCCTCGTTGTCCCTATCTCGACAGTCAGGGCTTGTGCTACTTTAGCGTGAACCCCGCGGAGCGTCCATTTCGTCCGATGGCTACACGACGACGCGAAAAAATGTCGGCGGTCGACACCGCGTGGCTGCGGATGGATCGACCCGACAACCTGATGGTGATCTGCGGCGTCGTCATCCTCGCGGACCGCATACGCCCCGAGCGCCTCCGCGCGACGCTCGAAAGCCATTTCCTGCGCTATCCGCGGTTTCGCCAGCGACCTGTAGACGTCGCCGGCGCAACGTTTTGGGAGACCGATGCAGCGTTCGATCTCGCGCGGCAGATCGAAGTGGTCAAATTGCCCGGTAAGGCCGGCAAGACGCAACTCCAGGCGCTGGTGAGCCGCCTGGTGAGCGAGCCGCTCGATCGCCGGCGTCCGCTGTGGCGGTTCCATCTGGTCGACAACTATCTCGAGGGCAGCGCGCTGATCCTGCGCATCCACCATTGCTACGCCGACGGCATCGCACTCACGCAGGTGCTGTTGTCGATGACGGCGCCCAGTCGACGCCGTGGTCCGGCGAAGCCCGCGGCGCCCGCGCGTGCCGAGCGCGACGAGACCACGCTGCGCGCACCGCCGATTCTCGGCGGCGCGGTCAAGATGGCGCTCAAGATTGGCGCGCTGATGATCGACAAGGGCGTTGCGATCTGGCAGGACCCGGCGAAAGCGCTGGAGCTCGCCAACCAGGGGACGGCGCTCGCGAGCGAAGTTGCGAAGCTCGCGCTGATGCAGCGCGATTCGCCGACACGCTTCAAGGGAACGCCGGGTGTCGCCAAGCGCGCCGCGTGGGCCGAGCCGCTGTCGCTCGCCGACGTCAAGGCCGCCGGCAAGGCGTTGAACGCGTCGGTGAACGACGTGCTGCTCTCCTGCGTTGCGGGCGCGTTGCGCGCGTATCTCTCGCGTCGCGGCGACGACGTGGACGGCGTGGTGATTCGCGCGCTGGTGCCGGTCAACCTGCGACCGCTGTCCAAGGCGGACGAGCTCGGCAACGCGTTCGGATTGGTGTTCCTCGACCTGCCGATCGGCATCGCCAACCCGATCGAGCGACTGCATGCCGTGCGCGCCAGCATGCATGCGTTGAAGGCGTCGTACCAGCCCGTGCTTGCGCTGGGCTTGCTCGCAGCGATGGGTTCAGGGCCCAAGCTGCTGCAGGATCAGCTGCTCGCCGCACTCGCGCGCAACGCCACCGCGGTGATGACCAACGTGCCGGGACCGCAGCAGCCGCTCTATCTCGCGGGCGGCAAGATCGACAGCCTGATGGTGTGGGTGCCGCAGTCGGGCGACATCGGCGTCGGCGTGTCGATCCTTTCGTACAACGGCCAGGTGCAGTTCGGGATGCTGACCGATCGGGGGCTGTGCCCCGATCCGGAAAAGATCAGCGCCCGATTCGGTCCGGAGTTCGAGCGCCTTCGGAAATCGGCGAAGGCGCGCGTCCGCAACGCCTAGGGCCTGCTAACGCTATGGGCGCCCGTTCCCTTCGGGTTGCTGCCGAAAGCGCACAGCGCTGCGTTGCAAAGTCTCGCCGGGTACCCTACCCACCTTCACCTTTGCGCCTTGCGCTGTGCGTTTTCGGCGCTGCAACGCGTTTACGCCCATAGCGTTAACAGGCCCTAGCCAAGCTTCTCGCGCGCGAGCTCGACGTCGAGCCGCTCCATTGCGTCGGCCGGCTTGCATTGCGACGCTTCCTTCAACAGCGCGGTCGAATCCGACTGGCGGCTCTTGCCGAACAGCAGCGCGATCGCGTTTGCATATTCGACGCGCGCGATCGCCGACTCGGGAAAGAGCTTGCGGGCGGTTTCGAAATGCTCGATCGCCGCATCTTTCCTTGCGCCGTAGGTCACGCTGGCGAGCAGACCGCCGACCTTGGCGACGATCTCGGCGTGATACGACCCGTGCGCGATATGCGCGTCGGCGTGCTTCGGCGCGAGCTTCAACGCGGCCGTTTGCGCGTCGCGCACCTTGCTGACCAGCCCCTGCGCCAGCGCGGTGCCGATTGAAATTCCCTGGCTGTAGCGGCCGAGCGCGTATGAATAGTAGTAGTGCGCGTTGGGATCCTTCGGCGCGTCCTGCCGGCGCGCATCCGCCCACGACGCCGCTTCCTCGAGCAGCGCAAGCCGCGCCTTTTCCGCGCCCTCCAGATAGTGGGCGTAGATCATCTGCGCCTTGATCGCCGCGTTGATGCCGGCGTCACCGGCGCCGTTGCCGAGCTCGACGGCCTTCTGGAAATCGCCGGCGTGGTAGGCGCGCCAGGCTTCGCGGACCGCAGCGTCCTTCGGGTACGGCTCGAGGTCGCCCTTGTGCAGGCGCGCCCAGCTCTTCTTCAGACCCGCTTCATCGTACACATACGCCTTGTCGGCGTGCGGAAACTTGCTCCATTTCTTCGCCATCCGTCAATCTCCTCCTCGTTCACAGATAGTCGCGTCCGAGCTTTTCGAAAAGCGCTCGCGGTCCGCTTGCCAGAAACGGCGCGATCAGCGCGAGCACCTGATATGCGCCGGCCGTGAGGTCGATCGAGGATTCGCTCGCCGGCGCAAGGTCGGTCAGCCGACGAAACGACATCCAGTAGGTGGACACCACCACGACGTTGCGCGCGACGGCGGCGATTTCGGCGGTGGTGGCCTGCATTTCCCCGTTCGCCACCATGCCTGCGCACAACTCCACCACGGTCGTTTCGCTGCGCCGCAGGAGCTCGCCGATCCGGCCGGCGATCCGCCGGTTGCGCGACGCGATCTCGTCGAGGTCCCGATAGATGAAACGGTACGCCCACATCTGCTCGAACACGAGATGCAGCAGCAGCCACAGGTCCTCGACGTCGGTCGCGCGATCGGCCGGCAGGACGAGCAACGGAAGCACCCGCTCTTCGTAGGCGGCGTAGAGCTCGCCGATGATCTCGTCCTTGTTGCGGAAGTGATAGTAGAGATTGCCGGGGCTGATGTTCATCTCGTTGGCGATGTCCGCGGTCGTGACATGCGGCTCGCCGAGACGATTGAAGAGCGCGAGGCTCGTCTCAAGAATGCGTTCGCGCGTGCGGCGGGGACGCTTCCTCTCCGCCATAAGGGGTCTCCGCCGAAAAAGAAAGTCGGCGGAGTGTAGCAGCCCCCGCTGCGCTATCGGCGCGCGGCGACCCAGCCTTCGAGCAGCGCGAGCGCGTTGTCGAGATCCTTGGCCGCGGCCCGCACCGACAGCGGCTCGCCCGCTTGCGCGTGCAACGGTCGCGGATCGACGAGCGCGTCGGTGACTTGCCGTGTCGAATCGGCGAGCCGCGCGGAGTCGAGCGCGATGCCGTGACGGGCAAGGATCGGCGCGAGCTGCGGCGCGCGCATCACGAGGTTTTCGCGGGTCTTGCGGAACGCCGCGGCGCAGAGCCGCTTGCGATGCGCGTAGCTGAAGATGTTGGCGAAGAACATGTCGGCGTCTTCGCGATCGGGCTCGAACAGCACGACGTCGGCGTCGGGGTACTGTTGCCGGTATTTCTCCATGCCGACCTTCATCCGCGAGTGGATGATCGCGCGAAAGGTCTGCGACAGCACGATCGGCAGGCCGCCGTGATCGAGCTTGCGCACCGTCAGGTGCTCGTCGGCCGACGTATTGCTGCCGTCGTAGGGCACCAGCGGGTTGATGCAGATCAGCAGCTCGACGCCCTCGTCGAGCGCCACCGACGCATGCAGCGTCTTGTTGAGCGCGCCGTCGACGTAGTATTCGCCGGCGATGCGCACCGGCGGGAACAATCCCGGGAGCGCGGCCGACGCGGCGATCGCGCGCGAGATCGGCACCTGGTCGTGACCGGCGCCGCCGAAGGTCACCGACGCGCCGGTGTCGAGATTGGTCGCAACGAGGAACAGCTGGTGGGAAAGCTGCCGGAAATCGTTGGTGCGGCCGTGCGCGGCGAAGAGCCGCGCCAGGAAATCGTCGATCGCCGCATTGTCGAACATCCCGGTGGGCACGGCGCGCGACAGCGTCGAGAACGAGGCCATCAATCCGTTCCGCCACGGGTCGCGCAGGTATTGCAGCGCGGCACGCAGCGCGAGTCGCGGCAGCGTGCCGGCGCGGCGGCGGAATTCCGCCAGCGCGGGCCGCAAGAAGAGCTCGGGCGTCAGCGCGGTATCGGCGCGATCGTCGATGAACAGCCGATACATCTGCGCCGGCGAGATGTGATTCGCGAGCGCCGCGGCTACGAAGCTGCCGGAGGAAACGCCGACGTAGACGTCGAGATCGTTGACGTCGAGGCCTTCGAGCGAGTCGGCGAGCGCCAGCAGCGCGCCGATTTCGTAGATGCCGCCGAGCGGGCCGCCGCCCGCAAGCGCGAGTCCGACGCTCGATCGCGTCCGGAAATGAGACCGGGCGCGACGAGCGCGCCCGGTAGTCTTGCGAGTCGGCATCAGCAGCCGATCGTCAACGTGCGGCCGAGTAATGCATCGGCCGCGACGTTCAGCGCTTGCTCGCGCGCTTGGCGGTACGCTTGGCCGGACGGCCGGCCTTCGCGGCACGCGTGCCACGCGCCTTGCGGCCCTTCGTCGCCGGCTTGGCGGCGATCGGCAGCTCGACCTTCGGCAGCGCGCGCGGCAGCGCCTTTTGCGCCATCGCGACGGCGGTGTCCGCCGCTTGCTTGACCGTCGACTCGACGGTGCGACGCGTTTGGCGCCACAGCGTGTTCGCGCGATTCATCGAGTTCTCGATCCGGTCGCCGACGAACATCACGGCGCGCGATTCGACGATCGTGCCTTCCTTGACCAGCGAATGAAACGTGTCGAGGGCTTCGGTCTGGACCCAGTCGCGGGTCATCGCGGCGGCGCCGAGGCTGGCGAGCCACATCTTGCGCGGCGCGGCGAGCGCTTCTTCGCCGAATTGCGACGGACGGAAATACGCGTTCGATTGTCTTGCCATGGTGCTCTCCTTGGGAGTTAACGGAAATCTCGCGTTCAAAAGGCGATTGCCGTCAATCTACCCGGACGATTTAGAGCAAACACCCTAAAGAGCTAGACCCTGCGAGGATTCGCGAGCGACGCGGCGAGGCCGTCGGCAAGCTTCGCTACGATGCCGTAGATCGAGAGCTGCGGATTCGCGCCGATCGAGGTCGGGAACAGCGAGCCGTCGAGGACGTACAGGTTGCCGAGCTGGTGGTGGCGACCGGTCACATCCACGACGGCGCGGCGCGGATCCTCGCCGAGCGGGCATCCGCCCATCACGTGGGCGCTGACCACCGGCGTGATCCGCGGCGAAAGCGCGAAGCCGGCTATTGCACGTTGCGCGTCGGCGACGTTGGTGAATGCCGCGCCGTTCGCCTGGATCGGCATCACCCGCGTCGCGCCCGCGGCAAACTGGATTTGCGCCATCGAAACGAAGGCGCGGCGCATTCCCTCGAACAGATACGGCGTCAGCGGATAGTCGAGCACGGGCTGGCCATCGTCGCGCAACGCGACGCTACCGCCTGGGCTCTCCGCATTGAACCCATCGCGCAGCAGAGCGATCACCACTTGCAGCCGCGGCAGCTCGCGCATCCACTCGGCGTGGACGGGGCCGTGATTCGGCAGCGTGATCGCCCCCAACACCGGGTGAACCGGCGGCGCCTCGAGCTTGTAGCCGATCGGCCCGCCGGGCGGCGCCTGGTCGAGGAAGTGGTCGGAATAGATGACTTGCGGCGCGCCCGCGAATGCATCGACACGTTCAGGCATTCGCGCTACCGACACTACCGTTGGATGCAGGAACGTGCGCTTGCCTACGAGACCATGCGGATCCGGCGTGCGACTGCGCAACAGGAGCGCAGGCGAGCCGATGGCGCCGCCGGCGGCGACGTACGCGCGGGCGCGGATCGTGATCCGGCGCGACGTCGGATAGACGCCGCGCGCGTCCATCGCCACACACTCGAGCCTGGCGACGCGATCGCCTTCGAACGCGAATGCCTTTGCGCGCACGCGGCTGACCAGCGTGGCGCCGCGGCCGAGCGCGCCGGCGATCGTCGTCACCAGCATCGACTGTTTCGCGTTGGTCGGGCAACCAAGGCCGCAGTACCCGATGTTCCAGCAGCCCTTGACGTTGCGCCGGATCACCGCGGCTTCGATGCCGAGCTTCGCGGCACCGCGCGCGAGCGCTGCGTTGTTGGCGTTCGGCGCGACTTCCCACGGCGCGATCGACAACCGCTCTTCCATCCGCGCGAAGTACGGCGAGAGCGCGTCGACGGAGAAACCGGTCAGGCCAAACGCTTCCTGCCAATAGCGCAGCGTCGCCGGCGGCGTACGAAACGAGCTCGTCCAGTTGACCGTGGTGCCGCCGCCGACGCAGCGGCCCTGCAGGATGCCGATCGCCTTGTCGGCGGTGCGTCGCGCGGCCGATTCCTGGTAGAGGTCGGGATAGGCGACCGCTTCGCGCATCTTGAAATCGCGCGACGTGCGCAGCGGCCCTTCTTCGAGCAGGATCACCCTGAGCCCCGCCGCGCTGAGGATCTCCGCGGCGGTTCCGCCACCCGCGCCGGTACCGACGATCGCGACGTCGGCCTCGTAGGTCGTGTCGACGGTCAGCGTGCTGGCGTCGATGACGTTCCATCCGCCCGCGATGCCGTCGCGAAACGGATCGGGAAGCGCGTTTGCGGGAGCGTTCATCCGGTGAGCCTCGGCGGGCCCGGATAGCCGATCGCCGGCCATGAGCGCTCGTTGCCGTACCACGCCGCGAGGATCAGGTCGTTGAGGGCATCGTACGCCGAGCGCTGCAATTGCCAGCGGCTGTCGCGCCAACTGTCCAGGAACGCGTTGATCGTGGCGGGTGACGCGTCGCGCCACGGGGCCGTGACTTGCGCCAACGCAATGCGCGCCGGCGCGAAGGCGAGCAGCGCGAAGAGTTGCGCGAGCTCGTCCTGCGCTGCCGGTGCGAGGCCGGCAATCGCAAGGCCGACGCCATCGACCGTCTCGTCCACCGCCGCGGCGCGATCGCTCGGCGGGTTGGGAAG
>Ga0068860_100008713_pt1 | contig 10103 bp, 10 predicted proteins | sample KBSSwiS32_FD_66597 | JGI IMG/M metagenome (GOLD analysis project Ga0068860, IMG submission 66597) | Switchgrass rhizosphere microbial communities from Kellogg Biological Station, Michigan, USA - KBS Switchgrass S3-2 | ecosystem: Host-associated > Plants > Roots > Rhizosphere > Soil ...
TTGCGCTGAAAGGTCCACAAGTCAGCTTGCCGCAGTTTTTCCTGCGAAGTGCGCTCGAGCTCAGCCAGCTCTTGCGATGCCGCATTCCAGCGCGCGTACAGCGACCCGACTTCGGACAACTGTTCACTCGCCCCAGCGAACCCGTCCAGCATTTCCCGCTGCACGCTCCCCGAAAACAACTGCTGCTGATCGTGCTGCCCGTGGATATCGCCCAAGCTCCGCGCCAGTTCTTTGAGCAGCGCCGCCGTCACCGGCCGCCCGCCCGCGAAGGCTCGCGACTTGCCGTTGGGCAGGATCTCGCGCTCGACGATCAGCTCGCCGTCTTCCGGTTCCACGCCTTCCGGAAGCGCCTGCCCGTCCACTTCGAAGATCCCGGAAATGCGCGCCCGCTCCGCCCCGCTGCGCACCATCTCCGCCGCCGCGCGTCCGCCCAGCAGCAGCGCCAGCGCATCCACCACAATGGATTTGCCGCTCCCCGTCTCACCGGTCAGCAGATTCAGCCCGCGGTGAAAACGCACGCGTACTTTCTCGACGACGGCGTAGTTCTCGACGCTGAGTTCCAGCAGCATGGGGCTTCTACCGAATTATAGGCAACTGTTGCACCCAACATTTATCTAACCGGTTGGCGCAAACATTTTGAAGTTCTTTTGTTTTACGAGCTCCAGGTCGATTACAATGTGAGTGGATGAACTTCGGCATCTTAGCGCAAGTCAATTTCTGGGAGATGGTCAGAAGCTCGGAGCCGATCCCCATCGCGGTGATGGGTGTCCTGCTGCTCTTTTCTCTGCTCTCCTGGACCGTCATTTTCTCCAAGCTATTTACCTTCCGCCGCGCCGCCTCCGCCAACAAGAACTTCCTGCGCGCCTTTCGTAAAGCCGACCGCATGGATGCCATCGCCGCCGCCAGCCAGCAATTCACCGCCGCGCCGCTGGTTGCCGTGTTCGATTTCGGCTACGGCGAAATTCGCCGCCAGGTAACCAAGCGCGGCAACATCGCCAATCCGGTGGCACTCGAGCGCACGCTCCAGCTAGGCATCAGCGAAGAAATCTCAAAACTAGAACGCAACATGAGCTGGCTCGCCACAGCGGCGACGGTGTCTCCGTTTGTGGGCTTATTCGGCACCGTCTTCGGCATCATCGAAGCGTTCCAAGCCTTGGGCCTGTCCGGTTCCACCAGCATGCGGACGGTGGCGCCCGGCATCGCCAACGCGCTCTTCGCGACCGCTCTGGGCCTGTTCGCTGCCATCCCCGCCGCGGTCTTTTACAACTATTTCGGCAATAGCATCAAGGTGATGGGCACGCGGATGGAAGACTTTTCGCTCGAGTTCCTGAACGCAGCCGAGCGCATGTTCGAGGGCTAAAATTCATATGGCGTTCTCGGTCAGTAACGGCAATGGAGCTAGAAACGGTCTCGGCCGCCGCCGCTTCGGCGCGGGTAACGGCACGCTCTCCGAGATCAACATTGTTCCGCTAGTCGACGTCGTGTTAGTGCTGCTGATCATCTTCATGCTGACGGCCCACGTAATGGAGTTCGGCCTCGAGATCAACGTCCCCGAAGTAAAGCAGGTCAAGGACACCAACGAGGAGCTGCCGGTCATCAGCATCACCCGCAACGGCAAGATGTACCTCAACGAGAAGCCCATCAACCTGAACCAAATCGCCAGCGAAGTGCCCAAGCGCTTTAAGAACTCTAAAAATGTGTACGTGATGGCCGATAAAGCCACGGTGTTTGACCCCATCGCGCAAGTGCTGAGCACGCTTGACCAGGCTCACATTGGAATCAAGATGGTGACCAAACCGCAGGAGAACTCCGGTCGCTGATGGAGCAGAATTTCCATCCCGATATCCTCGACCAGCCCGAGCCGCTCAACCGCGCCTTCGTCGCCGCCCTCACTTTGCATGTAACGCTGATCGCGGGTATGGGCATCTACAGTTGGGTGAGCACGCACCATGAATCCTTCGGCGCTGAGAACGCCGGCGGCGGTGCCATCGGCATTGAAGCGGTGAAGTCCATCCCACTGCTGCATTCCGGAGAACAGAATCCGGTTGCCAACGACACCGAGTCGCAAGTCCCCCAGCAGCCCGCCAAGCCCCTTGAGCGCGAGAAGGAGGAGAAGGTCTCCCCCAACGCCGTGGCTCTCAAGATGAAGCAGAAGAAGCGCCCCGCCGATGTCGCGAGTGAACACCAAAAATTCCGCCCCTTCAAGGAAATTGACAATAACCAGGTCTTCGCCAAACAAGCCCCGCAGGTTTCGAATCCCTTGTTCTCCGCCATGCCCGGCTCGGGCCGCATCGGCACCGGAGCCAACACCACCCTCGGCACCCGCTTTGCCGGCTACGCGCAACAGATCCAGCAACTGGTCGCGCAAAAATGGCACACCGGCGACGTGGCGGCTACCGTGCAGACCGCGCCTATCGTAATTGCATCTTTTGATCTCATGCGCGATGGAAGCATTCGCAACCCACGAATCATACAGCGAAGCGGCATTTCCGCGCTGGACTATTCCGCGCAACGCGCCATACTGGAAGCAAGCCCGTTTCCGCCGATTCCCCCGGGATTCGATAAGGATTCGGCCCACGTTGAATTCACGTTCGAGTTGAAACGATGAACACTAAATCTATCGCGAGGATTCTAGCTCCTTTCACGTTGCTCCTGGCAACAGCCCCGTCGCTCCCGGGACAAGCAAAGGGCGATATTGTCGGTACCATCAGTTCGGCGGAGCGCCCCGCCATCGCCGTCGCCGACATGCGCGGCACCGGCGACGCGCAGCGCAACATGGATACTTTCAATTCCACGCTATGGGACGAACTCTCTAATGCGGGAATCTTGAAGATGGTGGCCAAGAGCGTGTACCCGCTCGAAGTCCCGCAACGCCCGCAGGATTTCAAGCCGCCCACCGTTCCCGCGAACGCGCGCCGCGGAACGCCTCCGGTGCGCAATGGCCCATGGATGACGGATTGGTCCGGCCCTCCCGTGAACGCCAACTATCTTGCGTTCGGCTACACAGCAGTCCAAGACAACCGCCTGGTCTTATACGGATGGCTCTTCAACACCGGTCAACAAGACGTGACCAGTGCGCAAGTCATCGGCAAGCTGTACTTCGGAACGCTCGACGCCGACGGCGCGAAGAAAGTCGCGCGCGATTTCGCCGCCGACATCCTCCAGCAGTTCGGCGCCAAGAGCCTGGCCGGTACCAAGATCTACTTCGTATCCGACCGTAGCGGCGCCAAAGAAATCTGGTCCATGGATTACGACGGTTCGCACCAACAGCGCCTGACCCAGTACAACTCGACGTCCAGCATGCCCGCCGTCTCGCCCGACGGTAAGCTATTCGCGTTCACGACCTACGCCGGGGGCAACCCGCAAATCCGCGTTCACTCCGTCGAGAGCGGCCGCCGCATGCCGTTCTATAACCCCGTCTCCTCCGTGGTCGAGACTCCCGAGTTCAGCCCCGACGGTAAGCAGTTGCTGTTCGCGACCGCCCTCAACGGCTGGGTGCAAATTTGCATTGCTGGTACAGACGGCAGCAATTTCCGCCGAATATCCAACGTGCGCGCGATCGAAGTCTCGCCCAAGGTGAACCCCAAAACCAGCAGCGACATGCTGTTCATCTCCGGCCGCGGCGGGCGCCAGCAGTTGTGGCACATGAACCTGGACGGCACCGACATGCAGCAGTTCACCACCGGCGAGGGCGATGTCGCGAATCCCGCCTGGAGTCCCAGCGGCCAGCAGATCGCCTTTGCCTGGACCCGGGGCTACGAGCCCGGCAATTTCAATATCTTCGTGATGGACGTCGCCAGCCGCAAGCCCGTGCAACTCACCCAAGGCAGCGGCCGCAACGAGAACCCCTGGTGGGCGCCCGACGGCGTGCACCTGGTGTTCACTTCGAAGCGCGGCAACTCCACCCAGATCTACACCATGCTGTCCGACGGCAGCAACGTGCAGCAATTAACCACGCAGGGAAATAACATTCAGCCCGTGTGGGCAAACGGAGTAAACTAATTTTCAGATGTTTTTACGAGAACTCCGTTTACGAACCAGTCCGTCGCAAACTAGCCAAGGAGGCACGTCAAAGCAATGCAAATGAATCAGAGAACACTGAGTGCAGCGGTGTTCGCCGTGGTGTTGATGATGACGGTGACCGCGTGTAAGAAGAAGGTTCCGGCGCCAGCGCCACCGCCGCCGCCGGTAGTCACTCCGGCACCACCGCCGCCCCCGGCAGCCCCCGCGGCGCGCATCACCAATTTCGGCGCGGAACCGCGTTCCATTCAGCGGGGCCAGTCGGCGACGTTGACCTGGGCGGTAGCCAACGCGACGGATAGCACGATCGATAACGGCATCGGTACAGTGGCCGCCAATGGAACGCGCCAAGTGTTCCCCACGAACACCACCACATATACGTTGACTGCGACTTCCGCCGGTGGCAACGACACGCGCTCGGTGACGGTCGAAGTGACTGCTCCGCCCGCGCCTCCGCCTCCTCCACCACCCGCGCCCAAAGTGTCCGGCAGCGACATGTTCAATCGTGAAATCGCTTCGGGCGGAGACGCGCTGTTCGATTACGACAAGAGCGACATTCGCGATGACGCCCGGCAAGTATTGACGGGCAACGCCGATGCCTTGAAGCGCATCTTTGCCGCCGACCCTTCGTTTAGTGTGGTGTTGGAAGGACATTGCGATGAGCGCGGCTCTGCCGAATACAACCTGGGTCTAGGCGACCGCCGCGCCACCGCTGCCAAGGACTTCCTGGTGCAGTTGGGCGTGCCCGCCGATAAGATCCGCACCATCAGCTATGGTAAGGATCGCCCGGTGTGCACCGACGCCAGCGAGACCTGTTACCAGCGCAATCGCCGCGCGCATCTGGCGCCCGCGCAGTAAGTGAAACGGGGGACGGCCCGCGGTCGTCCCCTTTTCAAAAGGAGTTCGTGCATGAAGTTTTCCCGACTGGCTGCGATGGGTTGCTGGCTAGCGTTGGTGTCGGCGCCCAGCCTGTTCGCGCAAAGACGCGAGGACATTCTGTCCATCCAGCGCGACGTGGCGCAGCTCCAGGATCAGATCAAACAACTGCAAACCTCGCAGGACCAAAAGATGGCCGCGCTCGAAAGCCTGATCAAGCAGGCGCTCGAGCAGTCGAATCAGGCGTCGGCATCCATGACAGCGCTGCAGCGCACGCTCACGGACCGCCTGAACGATCAGCAGACCAAAGTGGCCGCGCCCATCGCTGTCCTGGGAACGAAGGTGGACCAGTCCGCCGACGAAATGCGCGGCGTGCGCGAGAACCTGGCCGCGCTGTCGAGCCGCCTGGCGAATCTCGACAACAAGCTATCGGATATTTCAAGCGCCGTGCGCACGTTGAGCCAGCCCCCGGCCGCGCCTCCGCCTAGTGTTCCCCCGGCGGCTTCCAACGGCGTCGCGCCTCCACCCGGCGTGTCGGCCGAAAGCCTATGGCTGAACGCCTTCCGCGATTATTCCAGCGGCAAAGACGAACTCTCGATGATGGAGTTCAACGACTATCTGAAGTACTTCCCCTCCGCTGAAAACGCCGCATCGGCCCAGTATTATATGGGCCGGCTTTACGGGAGGGCAAAGCAGTATGACGAGGCTGTACAGGCTTTCGATGCTGTGCTGGAGCGCTACCCCGATAATTCCAAAACACCCGATGCCCTTTACGGCAAGGCAGACGCGATGCTGCATGCCGGCCACCGCGCCGAAGCAGCTACTGAGTTCAAGGATTTTCTGACGCGCTTTCCGACGCACAGCTTGGCGATCAACGCGAAGCAGGCCCTGAGCGAGCTGGGGACCAGCGGCCGCGTGCGTCCTACTCCTCCGCCCGCACACTAGTTTGCCCGCTGGATCAGCTCCACCGCTACGCCGTTGGGGTCCTCTACAAACACATTGCGTGACATGCCCAAATTCACCGGCTCCCCACCGCTAGTGATCACCTTCATCCCAGCAGCCTTGACGCGCTTCAGCAAACCATCCACATCGCTCACCCGCAGCGACAGTGCGGGCGATCCCGGGTCCGGAATCCGCAGGCGGAAAGGCGTGCGGCTAATGTCCTTGAATTCATAAAACTCAATCCGCGCCGTGCTGCCCGGGATCATGCCAGCGCTCTGCTTCACCTGCCCGCTGCTAGCCCCCACCATGTCGAGAATCGCTTTGTTGCCTCCAAACGCGGTGCCGGCCTTGATGTCCATCCCCAGGATGTCGCGATAGAACGCCAAAGTTTTTTCGGTATCGCCAACCGTCAGGCCCATGGTCGCGGTAATCACCATTCCCGCCGGCGCATCCGCCGCGATCGGATCGGCCTGAATCACTTCCAGAATGTAGCCATCCGGATCGCGCGTGAACACCGAACGGATCTTGCCGGTCGGCGGACCAATCTTCACCGGCGCGCCCGGCAGACTGATGATCGGCGCCCCGGCCTTCTTGAGCGCAGCGAAAGCTGCATCGACATCGCGCACGCGCAGCGCCAAGTCCGCCGCGCCCGGGTCCCAATGATTCGGCTGCGCAGGCTTGCGGTCGATGCCCGTGAACTCCGTCAACTCCAACCCAAACGCAGCCCCCGGAATTTTGAAAGTCACGGCGCGAAACTTAGCGCCCGCCGCGTTCACCAGACCCAACACCGTGGGGTTGGCGTTCGGAGGACGCAACTCCCCGTTCATCTCCAAACCAAAAACATCGCGATAGAACGCGACCGACTTCTCCAAGTTCGCAACGCTATGAATGAAATTCTGCATCCCGGCCACCGGCGCCGGAGCATTGGTTTGCGCAAACACTACGCCTGACAATAAAAAGATTGCTAAATTTCGCATAGTCCAAAGCGTAGCAGAAATGCTTGGTGTGCTAACATGAACGTTAGACCTTGTCTCGTGGGCCTGTGGCGCAGTTGGGAGCGCGCTTCCATGGCATGGAAGAGGTCAAGGGTTCGAATCCCTTCAGGTCCACCATCATTCAAATTGTCCGACCCGGACACATAGGTAACAGAATGTACCTAAGACATGGCTCTACGGGCTCTACGCCAACAACCGGGGCATCCCCAAAAACCTAACTGATTACCCACATAGTACCTTGACGCGCAATCTGTAATTTTCGATCGCAGCTTCTGGGATGGACGGGATGAACTCATCGCCGCTCCCACCGCCCATCCCCCCGCTTCACGGCACGTCAGGGCTTCTAAGCAACCGCCAAAGCCGGCGTAGCCCGCCCCGCCGCCCGGATCGCGTCTGTGATGTGCCCGCGATGCGCCATCTGATGCATTGCAATCGTCAACAGAGCCTTCCCATATGTCGCGAAGTGCTCCTCGAGGCCTTTCGGCTGCCAGGGCGTCGCCTTGTCCAGATCCGCCTCGGTCATCGCTTCGAGAAGTTGTACATTGCGGTTCCTCAGCTCCACATATTTGTCGCGAACTTTCGCGAACGCCGGGTACTGCGCCGCGTCCGCCGTGGGAACCGTGTCCGGCCCGAAAATCTCGGCCCAGTGCGCCACCGGATTGCCGCCGCCGCCCAGCATCTCGTGCGTGAGTCCCTCGACGAAAGCCAAGTGCCCCACAACCCATAGAGGATGGCATCCGCCCTTCTCCGTCGGGAATGTCAGTGAGGCATCTTCGATGGTTGCCAGCGATCTCATCATTGCCTGGTCAGCCAGATTCAGTGAATAACGAATTGCGTCTTTTGTATGCATACACTTCTCCTGTTGTCATTTCTCCTGTTGTGATTTGGGCCGCGGAAGAATCCGCGGTTTACTCGTCTTCGGCTCGATTGAAACTTACTTGTCTTCGGATGGTTCGGACGGGTTGCGCCCGGAAGCGCCGCCTGTCTGAAGGTCGTCTTTGAGGCGGAGCAAACTGTCCGCCCAGTATTCCTGATAGCGGCTCACCCAGCGCTCGTAAATCTGGCGGATGGGGACCGCATTCAGTGAGTTCACCCGCTGCCTGCCTTCTTCGCGGGTAAGGATTAAACCGGCGTCGCGCAGCACATCCATGTGCTTCATCACGCCAAAACGCGTCATATGCGGAAACGCCTCGACTATCTCGGTGGTCTTGCGCGGCCCTCCATGCAGCAGGTCGAGAATCGCCCGCCGCGTAGGATCGGCGAGTGCTTTCCAGACCGCGTCGAGGTCGTTAGCCATCGCTTCCCAGCATAGGCCGAAGCCTACGAGACATCCTTGCTGATGTTATCGAGATAATGTTTCCAACCTCTCCCGATGTTCTGGCGGTGCGTTTCCTCGAGCAAACCAATCGAACGGTGGCGCAGCGTGACCTTCGTCCCGCCCGCGACTTGGTCCAATTTAATTTCCACATGGTTGAGGGCGGGATAGGACATGAACATGGGACCACTCAGTTCCAGCAGCACGGGCGGCTTGATCACTTGCACGTGGCCCCACAGATGGCCGACGCCGTCGCCCCGGTCGCGAAACCAGCGGCCGCCCGGCCATTGCTCCAGAATCATGTTCATGGATTCGCCGTTCGGATTGGTGCTGCCCTCGCCGAAGCGATGCAGGACGGATTTAAAGACGTCGCCGATATCGGCTTTGAGCTCGACCTGTTGGGCGACATCAAGAGTCATTTCATCAATTTTCATGAGGTCTTCTCCTTACGTGATTAAATAGTAACGTAATTATTTAGTCACGTCAAGAGAAAATTTCAAAGATTCAACACACAGACTCCGACGGAACCGGAGCGGTCCAGGGCGAGTCTAACCTCGCATGATCCGCCCAGCGACTCTCCTGCTTTGCTCGGCAATCGCTTTCGCCCAAGCCCCTCCGGAAAATCCTTTCGACGCCGCGAATCAAAACTACTTTCAAGCGCGCCAGAAGGGCCAGTATGAGGTGGCGACCGCACAGCGCGAGGCGATGAACCGCCTCCTCGAAACCCAGGCCCCGACTGACCCGCAGTTCGCCGGCCGCGCCCAGACCCTCTGGCAAATCTACGACGGCGATGGCATGAGCGCTAAAGGCCGCGTGGTTTTGGAAGACGCGCTGGCGCGTGCCCAGGCGACCGGTGCATCGGGTCCGGCGCGCGTGGCCCTGCTCGTGAGCCTCGCCTCTTCCTGGGAGCGGGATCGGAATCTGCTGAAATCCGTCGCGTACATGGAACAGGCGGTCACTGTCGCCGAGCAAACTCCCCAGACTGAGGACCGCAAAGCCTCCACGTCCGGATGGGTGGTTGCCGGGCAAACCCGGGCGGCCTTCATTGCCGTCTCGGGAGCATCGCGCGTCGGGGCAATGATAGGCCCCTTCGGCAGCGGGTTTTCCCCGACACTGGACCGGACATCTCTTTATACGCGGCTCGCCGACCTCTATCAGAGGTTAGGCCGGCACGACCAGGCCGCAGCGGTGTTGGCGAAGATCAAGGCGCTTCCCGCGCAGCCCGACAACTGGAGTCTGGCTCAGTATTACCAGCAGCACGGTGACTTCGATCAAGCCGCCGCCATCTATAAAAAGCAAATGGAAGAGGCGGCCGCCGATCCCCAGCAGATGCTTTTTCCGGCACAGTCACTTGCCAGCGTCTATGAGCAGCAGAAGCGTCCCGACGAGGCTGCGGCGGTGCTGCAGGAGGCGGTAACGGCCCTCGACTCCTCGGGCAAGGCGGAGTTGGCTGCGCAGACCGCAGGATTGCGCCAGCGGCTAGCCACGCTGCTCTATCAAAACGGTCACACGGAGGCCGCCGATCAGGCATTTCCGCCTCCGGCCGACAACAGCGCAGCGGCGTCGCAGCTTACCGTCAGCTATGCAAACTATCTAGGCGCGACCAAGCGTGCTGCCCAGGGAGAAGCGCTGCTCGCCGACTATCTGGCGGCGCATCCCGGTTTGAACGTGAGTGAGCAGGGAAATATTCTGGTGTCGCTCGCAAATCTTGCAGGCTATGCGGGCGACTCGAAACGCGCCGAAGAGTATTCGCGGGAAGCCCGTCAAAAGTTCCAGCCGAAAGATCCCCCGGCCGAAGTTGTCTTGATTCAGCCGACACTGCAAAAGGCGCAAGCCGCAGCGGATACCGGGAATACGGCGGAGGCTATCGCGCTGGTGACAGAAGCCATCGCCCAATCCGCAAATGCGCGCGACCGCGACGCGTTGGCACGCATGGCGCCGTCTCTGGCAAATGC
>Ga0068860_100008715_pt1 | contig 10101 bp, 8 predicted proteins | sample KBSSwiS32_FD_66597 | JGI IMG/M metagenome (GOLD analysis project Ga0068860, IMG submission 66597) | Switchgrass rhizosphere microbial communities from Kellogg Biological Station, Michigan, USA - KBS Switchgrass S3-2 | ecosystem: Host-associated > Plants > Roots > Rhizosphere > Soil ...
CGCTGAATGTTCGAAGAGCCATTGAGATCGTTAAACCATTTGGTGTGGATGTATGTAGCGGTGTAAGAACAAATGGAAAATTGGATGCAGAAAAGTTGACTGCCTTTGTCAATGCAGTGCATTCAAAAAGTTAATGGTGTAATGCAATTTCAGCTTGTTCCATTTTAGGTTTTATCCTGCCCGTAGCCTATTTTTGCGGCTCTTTAAATTTTAGTAAATACGATGGCAAGATCAATAGCATTTCGTGAAGCTTTGAGAGAAGCAATGGTAGAAGAAATGAGACGTGATGACAGAGTTTTTTTAATGGGAGAGGAAGTTGCAGAATATAACGGAGCATATAAAGTAAGCCAGGGAATGCTTGCTGAATTTGGACCTAAGAGAGTTATTGATACACCTATTTCTGAGTTAGGTTTTACGGCGGTTGCTGTCGGCGCTGCTCAAAACGGACTTCGCCCAATCGTTGAATTCATGACCTGGAACTTCGCTACATTAGCTATCGACCAAATTTTAAATACAGCTTCTAAAATGCTGGCAATGAGTGGTGGTCAAATTAATTGCCCTATTGTTTTTCGTGGGCCTAATGGATCGGCAGGTCAATTAGGAGCTCAGCACTCAACTGCTTTTGAAAGTTTGTATGCAAATATTCCCGGGTTAAAAGTTGTTTCTCCCAGCAATGGGTATGATGCAAAAGGATTGCTGAAACAAGCTATCCGTTATGAAGAAGACCCTGTAATATTTATGGAAGGCGAAGTAACCTATGGCGATAAAAGCGACGTCCCTACTGAAGAATATTATATTGAATTAGGAAAGGCCGATGTAAAAAAGGCCGGCCGTGATGTAACGATCGTTTCATTTAATAAAATGATGAAAGTGGCGTTGGGCGCAGCTGGTGAACTGGAAAAAGAAAATATTAGCGCCGAAGTTGTTGACCTTCGTACCATTCGCCCGTTGGATTGGAAGACCGTTCTTGAAAGTGTAAAGAAAACAAACCGTCTTGTTATTATAGAAGAACAATGGCCTTTTGGTTCTGTTTCTTCTGAGCTTGCTTACCAGATACAAAAAGAGGGCTTTGATTATCTTGATTCGCCCATCCGTAGAATTACTGCTGCTGATGCTCCCCTGCATTATGCTCCCAATCTTGTAAATGCTGCTTTACCAAATGTTGATAAAACAGTAAAGCTTGTAAAGGAAGTTATGTACATGCGTAAATAACTATATATTCCACTTTATTTAGCGTTTTTTTGCTGGCAAATCGTCGTTTATTATCTGGAAAATTATTTTTCGGTTATTCCGCCACGTTTTAGGTTTTTCCCCTCATCTTTGTTATGGTTTTTCATAGGATATTGGATTTTACAACGAGGCTGGGTTTCTACCCGGCTTCTATTTTTTCCACTTATCTCCGAAAGAGAAATAAAATTGTAACTATCACTCTAAACGCTGAACTCTTAACTCCAATAACTAATACGGCATTCTTCTTGCCATGCTTGGGTCAAATCATCTATTTTTATGGAACAAAATGGTTCATTAATGGCAGATATATTGATCATTGACGATGAAAAAGCAATCCGTAAAACATTATCGGAAATTTTATCTTTTGAAGGTTATAAAATAGAAGAAGCTTCGGATGGTGAAGAAGGATTAAAAAAGTTCAAGGACAAAAACTATGACCTTGTTCTATGCGATATTAAAATGCCCAAACTGGATGGCATAGAGTTCCTGCAAAAAGCGGGAGAAAGTAATGCGGATGTCCCGATTATTATGATCTCCGGTCACGGTAATATTGAAACGGCAGTAGAAGCAGTGAAAAAAGGTGCGTTTGATTATATTTCAAAACCGCCTGATCTTAATCGCTTGCTAATTACTATCCGTAATGCAATGGATAGAAGCAGCCTTGTTACAGAGACTAAAGTGCTGAAAAGAAAAGTGAGCCGGGTACAGGAAATGATTGGTGAATCAGCGCCTATTAAAAAGATCAAAGAAACGATCGATAAAGTGGCCCCAACTGATGCCCGTATCCTTATTACAGGGGATAATGGAGTAGGAAAGGAATTAGTAGCCCGATGGATACATGAAAAAAGCAACCGCAATACAGGCCCAATGGTAGAAGTGAATTGCGCCGCTATTCCCGGAGAATTAATAGAGAGTGAATTATTCGGTCATGAGAAAGGGTCCTTTACTTCAGCGATCAAGCAACGGATCGGAAAATTTGAGCAGGCAAATGGCGGTACACTTTTTTTGGATGAGATTGGCGATATGAGTGCCAATGCACAAGCCAAAGTACTGCGTGCATTGCAGGAAGGAAAAATAACAAGGGTAGGAGCGGATAAAGATATTAATGTGGATGTAAGAGTAATTGCTGCTACGAATAAGGATCTTTTAAAAGAAGTAGAATCAAAAGGATTTCGATTAGATCTTTATCATCGTCTTAGTGTTATATTGATACATGTTCCTTCTTTAAATGAAAGAAGAGACGATATTCCACTACTTGTAGATCAATTTCTAACAGATATATGCAATGATTACGGAGTAGCGCAAAAAGCAATTGATGAAGATGCCATTAAATTATTGCAGGAGTATAACTGGACCGGTAATATCCGGGAGCTTCGCAATGTAGTAGAAAGACTTGTTATCCTTTCCGGCAAAAACATTACTACCGACGATATAAAGAATTATGTAATGCCGAAATAGTTGCTGGCTATTTGTTTCTTGTGTTTTAGTAAAGATATTTCCCCATATAACCCAACAAATAATAAAGCTAAACTAACCAGCAACCAGTCTTAGCAAAACTTTGAATATTAAAATTTTGCGTGGCAAATAATAATGATAATTTTGCCACCTATAAAACACGAACATGCCCCTTACAGATTTACTCATTGTTTATTTAATAGGTACTTTAATTGTTTTCCTTCCCTCATTTGGTTTTGCAAAATTATTTGCGAAGGCTGGGGTTCCTGCCTGGAAAGCCTACGTTCCATTTTACAATACATGGATCATACAGGAGTTAACACAACGTCCAAAGCATTGGGTATTCTGGCAATTTATTCCCGTAGTTGGATGGTTTATCAGTCCTGGTATTTTCATAGAGTTCGCAAAAGTATTTGGAAAGTTTTCATTGGGTCATCATACACTTGCTGCTTTAGTGCCGTTCTTCTATTTTCCTTATATAGCTTCCAAACCGGGTACAAAGTTTGTAGGCCCGGCTGTAGTAAAAAAACATAAAAAACCAGGATGGAGAGAATGGGTTGATGCTGCGATTTTTGCTATTGTTGCTGCAACACTTATCCGCACTTTTGTTTTTGAAGCATATACTATTCCAAGCTCGTCAATGGAAAAAACATTACTGGTAAGAGATTTTCTTTTTGTAAGTAAATTGAGTTATGGCCCCCGCATTCCTAATACGCCATTATCAGTTCCATTTGTTCATAATTATTTGCCGGGAAGCAGTCGCAAATCCTATTCAACACTTATAAGATTACCTTATATAAGATGGTTTGCATCACCGGTAAAAAGAAATGATTGCGTGGTATTTAATTTTCCTGAAGGAGATACTGTTATTAATAAACCAGACTTCCAATCCGCAAGGCCTTATTATAATTTTATCCGGCAACTGAATGGAACCACATCTGATGAAATAAGACAACAGATACTTAATAACCCGGATATGCCGATAGCTGTCCATCCTGTTGATAAAACAGATAATTATATCAAACGTTGTGTAGCTATAGCAGGTGATTCACTTCAAATTATAAAGGGCAAGCTTTTTATAAATCATGAACCGGCATTTATTTCTCCAACCTCTGCTACCTTTTACACTTTTAGTAGTGCTGCTGGTAAAATAGTAAATGAGTTTGATCTGAAAGATGCAGGTATATCACTTAACCAGGATGACGATCTTCCCGATTTTACACCACTAACTAATAATACTTACAAGATAAATCTTACTTTATCAGAATTAGAAATACTTAAAAAAATGCCGGGGGTTGATCCTTCTTCTATTATTCCCGAAATTGACTCTCCGTCTGCTGGTGATGTATTCCCTTACGATACTAACTATTACAAGTGGACTATTGATAATTTCGGTAGCATTTGGATCCCTAAAAAAGGTGCATCCATTAACCTGACTCCGCAGAACATGGCATTATACAGGCGCTGTATAGGATTTTATGAAAAAAATGATTTGCAGGAGAGAGATGGGAAAATTTTTATCAATGGTAAAGAAGCAACTACTTATACTTTTAAAATGGATTATTATTGGATGATGGGTGATAATCGTCATAAATCGCAGGATAGCCGTTACTGGGGATTTGTTCCTGAAGATAGAGTTGTCGGTAAAGCCTGGATGATTTGGTTTAGCTGGGACCATGGGCCAAGATGGAAGCGATTGTTTAAAATCGTAAAATAAATAGCCTCCCCATGCCCCTCCGAAGGAGGGGTTTTATATTCTTAAACTTTGTATCTTACTATTTATGAAGGAAAGTAAGTTTGAATTTCAGTACGAGGTATATGAGAATGTATCTGAACTAAAAAAGCAAGATGCAGAGTTACTTGATAAAGCAAGAACTGTTACACAATATGCTTATGCTCCTTATTCAAATTTTCATGTGGGAGCAGCAGCAAGATTATCTAACGGAGAAATAGTTACAGGCACTAATCAGGAAAATGCTTCTTTTCCTGTGGGGATTTGCGCCGAAAGAGTCCTACTTGGAGCGGCGGCAAGCATGTATCCAGGAGTAGCTGTTGAAACAATAGCTGTAAGTTACAACAGCGACGATGTCAGTACGGATCATCCTATATCGCCATGTGGCATGTGTCGCCAGGCATTGATTGAGCAGGAGACAAGGTTTCATAAACCGATAAGGTTGATATTAAGCGGTCAGCAGGGTAAAGTTTTGATAATTAGATCAGCAGTTTCTTTATTGCCTTTCGCTTTTACGAGTAATGAATTGGAGTAATTTAAAAAAGCGTTTGCACTCCATGAGCTACTTTGGCCTCATGTTCCAATAACCATTTTTTTCTCCATAAACCTCCGCCATATCCAACCAATTCTTTATTGGAACCAATAACACGATGGCAGGGGATAATAATAGCAACATTGTTCTTTCCATTTGCATTAGCTACAGCTCTCGTTGCTCTAGCGTCACCGATCTTCAAAGCTAGCTCGAGGTAGTTGATCGTTCTGCCAAAAGGGATTTGCATCAGTTCACTCCATACTTCTTTTTGAAACGAAGAGCCTGGTTGATTGATGGGAATATCAAATTGTCTTCTTTCACCATGAAAATATTGAATAAGCTGTTCGATGCATTGGATCAGTATTGGCGGTAAAGTTTTTTTATTTCCTTCTGCTTTTTGAGTAGTATCATGAAAAGAAACTTCACTAATATAGTCTTCCGTGCCGCTTATTTTTAATAAACCAACCGGCGAATGATAATATGTAGTATAAGTTTCAGGCATGAATAAACGTCAAGATAACGAAACATATATAATTACAAGTGTTAAGGATCAGGATATAGTTTTAAGAATATTTTTATCGGGCACCAGCCAATAAACCGCAATAATAAAAAAGATACCTACAGAGATATAAGAATTAACGTATGCAAGTGGTATTGCAGATGTGTAGCAAATGATGGAGATTATTCCTTTTCTTGTATGCCCTCTCATTATGTCTTTTAGTTGCTGATTATCTTTGTGACAAGCTTCTATCATTTTTTGTAAAAGAGTATAAGATAAACCACAAATATCAAGAAGTGCGGCATATACTGCAACCGGTAAAGGAGCAAAATGATTTTCACCCATCCACCCAGTAGCAAACGGAACAAGCGACAGCCAGAATAATAAATTCAAATTGCTTAGCATGATGCCGGATGAAAGACGCTTTACTACATGGACAAGATGGTGATGATTTCCCCAATAAACGCCAACAAATAAAAAACTCATTACATAGCTGATAAGCCCCGGTAAAATTGGTTTTAATGAATTCCAGTCTGTGCCATGAGGTGCTTTTAATTCCAGCACCATTATCGTTATTATAATAGCAAGCATTCCATCGCTGAATGCTTCAAGGCGTGTGGTAGGAACTCCCGTTCTATTGGTTCGTTGAGTGTCGCTCATAAAAAAATTGAAACAATCCCTCTTAATAGTTCTGATTTCAGAGCTAAGAGTTCATCAACTAATATCGAACTGGTGAAGGAATTTTGCTTGCAATTTAATCCAAAAGTTGCGCCAGGTCTATCAATTCTTTTTGCTTATAGATTTCTTTTTCATTATCGAAGCATTTGCCAAATTCCTGCAATAATTGCTGGATTACTCTTTTGTTTGATTGAGGTCTGAAGTAAGCGCCTACAGGAGGCACGGAGATACGTTTAAAATAACTTTCTACATCCTGGTGAGTAAACACCTGCCCGGTAGTTGGATCAATGAAAAATTCTATTTTATGAAGAGGATTAGGAAGATTTTCTTCAGAATAACCTGGTTTGAAATAAGCGACAATAAATTGTTTGGGGATATTGATTGCTTTTATCGGAATATCAAGCAGCTCACATAATAACAAATACAAGATGCCATTGCTGATCTGGTTACCTCTTTTTGCTTCCAAAGTTTTATGCAGCAAAAATTCATTGGATTCTTTATAATTTGTTTCACCACCTTTTAAACCATAATAACTGTAAAGAATGCTGGTTACAATATTCACCTGCTCAAGAGGAGTGAGATAATTATTTAATTCAAGCCAGATATTGCGACGGACCTTTTCTATTTCCTGCATTACCGGTGTTGTAGTAAGATCCGGGTATTGAAATTTGCAAACTAATAAAGCACCCAACATAAGATCATGATGACCAGAAAGACTCCATTGACGCAAATCTTCTGAAAGATCACGGTAATGCAAACGATGAATGAGTAATTCTATGCGATTTTGAATGCTTTCGTCAGGAGTAGTTTCCCAAAGATGCTCAAGGTTGGGGATGATTGGTTTTCCGTAATTAACAATCTTATCTGATACGGCATCAAAAACCTCTTCATCAGGGTCATCGATCAAATGAAACAGGGCCTTTATTTCTGTATTGTTTTCCATGTGGTGGATTTGATCTATAAATATCTAAGTTACTAACGAAACAAAGTTCTGAAAATTTTCCACAGATGGGGAAAGAGATAGTTGTAAGTTGTAGGTATTAAGTATTAGGCAGATCGTTTAGCAAGCACCATCCAATCCCAGGGTTTGGGATTTGTAAGCCAATGAGGCGGTTTTAGGAATTCAGTATTCCATTCATATTCTATTTTGAAAAAATCTTTTACTGCAAATCCCTCATTGCTCAATAACAATGCTAACTCTTCTTTTAAATAATGCTTATGAGGAACTCCATCTATACTTGCATTCCCTTCCAGCATGTTTTGCAATTGCCCAACTGATCTCTTTTTATCGATTGCCCCTTTTGAATTTTTATCAGGATCCCATCGCTGACGAATGATGGATGTAAGCATAAAAGATTCAAAAGATGGAATGACAAGAATGAGGTGGCCGTTTTTCTTTACACATTTTTGAAGGTTCTTAAAAAAGACATTTCTTTTTTGTTGAGTTCCGGTAAGGATGGCATTGATACAAATTGCCAGGTCGCATTTTGGTATCTCAGCTTTTGCATTTGACATATCCACTCTTTGATAAATGATATTATCCAGCCGGGAATATTTTTCTTTTGCAATGTCAAGGTTTTGCTGAGAGATGTCTATGGCGTAAACTTTTTTAAAAGCAGGAGAGAGGATAGCCAACCATTTACCAATAGCGCAACCAATATCAATTACAGATTTTGTTTTTGAAGCAAATTGCCTTATAGTTTTTTTAATGATTGCTTTTTTATCATTGGCGAGCACATCGAAGATCTCATCATTATAGTCGGGAGCTATTTTTTCCCAGTATGATCTCTCCATGTCAGGAAGTTGATCTGTTTAGAATTGGCTTATTTCTTTTTCTTTACTGCAGTTTTCTTTTTCGCAGCCGGCTTCTTTTCTTTTTTTGTAAATGCACCCGGCACTTCTGCTTCAATCCATTTTTTTACATCATCTAATGGAATATCTTTTAGCTCTTCAGCTGTATATTTTGTATCATCAGCTTTTTTGGGTAAGCGTATAATTTTTTTACCAAACTTTATGATCGGTCCCCAGCGGGCATTTTCAAGAGAAATTTTTTCATCAGGCCATCTTTGTATAAAGCGATTTGACTCTTTAGCGACTTTAGCATCGATCAATTCTTTTATATCAGCTTGTGTCAATGCATCGAAATTGTAACGTTTGGGTACATTGATGAACATGTCATCGTATTTAATATAAGGCCCGAATCTTCCTTTACCTCTTGTTACCGGCTTTTCATTATAAACGGCTATTGGTGCATCAGCAACTTGTTTTTCTTTTATTAATTGTATTGCTTTATTTACATCCACCGAAGCAGCATCAGTTCCTCTTGGAATAGAAATATATTCATCGCCCCATTTTACATAAGGCCCATAGCGGCCTACACCAACTGAAATGTCTTTCCCTTCATGTTGCCCCAACGTTCCCTGCATCTTAAATAAATTCATCGCTTCGTCATACGTAATGGTCTCGATGCTTTGGCCCACGTTCAATTTTGCGAAGCGTGGCTTTTCTTCATCTTCCACACTTCCTATCTGAACCATTGGTCCATACCGTCCCATACGAGCTACAACGGGTTTGCCACTTTCAGGATCCACGCCTAATTCTCTTTCTCCTTTTATTCGTTCAGCAGTTTCAATTGTTTTATCAACATCTTTTTTAAAGGGCAAATAAAAATCGTCGATCATCTGGTTCCATTTCATTTTGCCTTCTGCAACTTCATCAAACTCTTCTTCAATACGGGCAGTGAAACCATAATCCATTACATCTTCAAAGTATTGTTTCAAAAAGTCGGTAACTACCAGGCCAAGATCACTCGGAAATAATTTTGATTTTTCAGCTCCCGTAGTTTCCTGCTCGGCATCTTTATTTACAGCATTATTTTTTAAAACAAATACCCGGAGTACACGAATGACTCCTTCTTTATCTCTTTTCTCAACATATCCTCTTTTTAAAATAGTAGAAATAGTCGGAGCATAGGTAGATGGACGGCCAATACCCAATTCTTCCAATTTTTTAACTAATGAAGCTTCAGTGAATCTTGATGGCGGACGACTGAATCTTTCTGTCGCTTTCATTGTAATAAGTGGAAGTTGCTGTCCGACAGTTAATGGAGGAAGCATGCCTTCCTGTTCTGCTTCATTCATGTCATCATCATCCTGGTCTTCTCTGTAAGCTTTTAAGAATCCTTCGAATTTTAATACCTCACCACTTGCTGTTAACTCCTCATTGTTGGTCGATATATTGATCTTTGCTGTTGTTTTTTCCAATTCGGCATCTGCCATCTGGCAGGCCATTGTTCTTTTCCATATGAGTTCATACAATCGATAAGCATCTTTATCATCTACAGAAGTATTATTCATATAGGTAGGCCTGATCGCTTCATGTGCTTCTTGTGCTGATTCGTTTTTGTTTTTGAATTTGCGGAATTGATGATACTCCTGTCCATACATAGATTTTACTGTATTAGTAATATCGCCCAACGCAGTATCACTAAGGTTCACACTATCTGTACGCATGTAAGTAATGTGTCCATTTTCATATAGTCGTTGAGCCAGCAACATTGTTCTTGAAACACCATATCCTAATTTCCTGGATGCTTCCTGCTGCAAAGTAGAAGTAGTAAATGGCGGGGCAGGAGAACGTTTACCAGGCTTTACCTGTATATCGCTTACCTTATATTCAGCGCCAATACAACTCCTCAAAAAATTCTCCGCATCTTCTGCAGAAGCCTGCTTACTTCCTTCGGCTTTAAAGTTTATATTTTTATCAGTACTATCCTTTGCAGTAAATATCGCTTCTACTCTAAAATTACTTACAGGTGTAAACGCATTGATCTCTCTTTCTCTTTCAGCTATCAATCTTACGGCAACACTTTGCACTCTGCCGGCACTCAAATTATTCTTCATGCTCATCTTACGCCATAATATCGGGCTCAACTGAAACCCAACAATACGATCTAATATTCTTCTTGCCTGCTGA
>Ga0068860_100008716_pt1 | contig 10101 bp, 5 predicted proteins | sample KBSSwiS32_FD_66597 | JGI IMG/M metagenome (GOLD analysis project Ga0068860, IMG submission 66597) | Switchgrass rhizosphere microbial communities from Kellogg Biological Station, Michigan, USA - KBS Switchgrass S3-2 | ecosystem: Host-associated > Plants > Roots > Rhizosphere > Soil ...
AAAGCGCGTCTGTCTCACACCCAGGAAGTGTCGCTAAGGCAAAGATCAGAACCAGATTAGCTCTCCAGAAAATGTGATTCGTATTCATGTTTCTCATTCGCGAACAGAAACTGTGGACATGGGCAGAGTTCGTGCTTTGTTGAATCTAGGTTAGCCCCAGAGTATTGGTAACTGGCAAAACTTACAGGTTGATAAACCAGTGGAGAGAGTGGATTTAGAGACAATACAAGGGCGTTTCGACTGTACCCTGGTCGTCGATTTTCGGTGACTGTCAGAACTAACAGTGTCCCGTCAGTGGTGCCGCAGACTAGACTCCTCCAAGCTGAATAAAACAAGGGCACCATGGAAGCGCAATCAACGGAACGTCAACAGCACACACTGCCGCTTGCGGTCGCGCGAGACAAGGTGCCATCCGATTACGATCTTGCGCAGGCGGTAGGGCGAGGACAGACTTCAAATATTGGCACTATCTATGAACGCCATCGTTCCAAAGTCTATTCGTTATGTTTACGGATGACCGGGAACCCGGCTGAGGCTGAAGATTTGACGCAAGAAGTTTTTATTCAGCTCCTCGCCAAGATCGGCTCCTTTCGTGGCGAGAGTCAGTTCACGACCTGGTTACACAGGTTCACCACCAATCACGTCCTGATGTACTTTCGACGCACTACCAGGAGACGGGAACGGTTTCCGTATATGGCAGACGAGGTAAATGTTGCTTCTCAGCTAAATTTCAGGTTTGGAAAACAGATGATGGATCGAATTGCCCTGGAGGCGGCGCTGGCCACGTTGCCCTCAGGCTCTCGCGAGGTGTTTGTTAAGTTTGACATAGAAGGATTCAATCACCACGAAATTGCTGAATTGTTCGGCTGTTCAATTGGCAACTCTAAGTCGCAACTTCACAAAGCGCGCAGGAAGCTTAGACAACAACTTAATTGGACCTAAGTAAAAGATGATTTGGAGTTAGCAACCTGGACAGTACAGTAAGGAAGGACGTTTACACCCTTTCCTAAAAAATAACAAAACTGGAATCCAAATAAGAAAGGTATTAGTCAATGGCGGGGGTAGAACCAGGGTTTGCAACCACCGATCGATCTCCACCTGCATAAATGCGCCGGCCACCTGCAATTCGATGTGAACGCTTCATTACTCATTACTTCCGGTAAGGTTAAGAATTAGGGGAGACGCTACGTTCGGTCATTTGACTGGTGGCGGATACTTCTTAAAAAGCTTTGCCATGGCTTTGTTTATATTCTTTTCGACTTTAGCCGGATCTTTTCCCGAGCCCAGAGTCTTGCTTGCCTCGCCGCGCCAGATCTGTTTTTTGGTCGAGACATCATACATATCGCAATCGAGTGTTCCGATATTAATGGTAGAACTGGTTGTCGTTGTGGTAGACATGCCACCCCAACCACCCCAGCCGCCCCAACCCCAATTGTCGCCTCCCGTACTGTAGGAATTCCATTGTTTTTCCTGGCTCACGGCGACCTGATAAGTAACGTAGAGGTCAGGATTATCTTCAGTTTTCGTTAAACCCTTCAGCGACAGCTGCGCATCAATCGCGCGCTTAATTTGATCGTCGATGATCGAGTTTGGATATTGGACGTTGGGTACTTGGACCCACTTGTAGGTTTTGTACTTCGAAAAATCTGTTCCGCGCAGAAAGTTAAATTTGATGTCCTGAGCGGAAACTATTGTGCAGCAAATTACCAGCAATCCTACTACGCTAACTGCCTGCGAAACGCGCCTCGCCTTCACCCTCATGAGCAACCTTCCTTCCCACAAACTTTTAGGTTCGCCCATATTAATAGGGGCAGAGGAGCCGGATAACTGTCACTTTTTACAGGCGAGACAATCAGCCTTAGGTCCTAATTGTGTTTTGCACTTGGCGGACGGAGATCTTCGTAAAGTCAGGTTGGTGCGCACCGCGAGGAGGTTATCTATGTCGACGATTAAGAATGCAATTGACTTCCGCTTTGTTACTAGCTCGTTAAGGACTTGTGATTGGATTTCACGTTTATGAGAATTAAGACAACAAGCCACCAGTCAGAGCAGACAAGAACGATATGAGTATAAGCTCTTCAATCGGTTGGAAGCTTTAAAGCGCGCTTTACAACTGCGTAATTTTCAGCATGAGTTTGCAGGCATTATGGCTGTTTTCGCACGTGTGTGTTCATCTATTTGTAGAACGCTCTGAACAAGCCATGAAAAGTGCGTATCGGGCTTCTCCTAATGTGCAAAATAGACATTGTGAGGATTTTTGCTGTCTACGCCCTGTAAGTTTTGCCAGTGTCCCACCCAATAAACGGCAACTACAATCATCGCGGCGTTGCAGAACTCGAATTCATAAGCCCTCCAGCCAATAGTGGTTGGTTTGTCAACCAGAAACGGAAACTCGTAACTGCGTTTGACTCCGATTCCCGGTTCACGGATTTCAATCGAAACAATCAGGAATCGGAAACTTTCCCCGGATCAATCCTATGAGTATCAACGATCAATTTAGTCAGAAACTGACGACCCAGATCACTCTAGAAAAACTAAATGATGGTTGGCTACCACTTGAAGTCGATCTCAGTGCTGGTTCACATCAAGGCCACGTACGTGAAAACAACGAGGATAGTTTTCTAGTAGCTCGTTTTGGACGTTCACTCGAAACTTTGAAATCAAATCTCGATAGTTCCTTGCTGCAACCAAGCTACAGCTTAACCGGCTATGGAATGCTCGTTGCGGACGGCATGGGAGGAATGGCAGCTGGTGAACTAGCTAGTAGCCTAGCCCTTTCGAGATTAATCGAACTGGTAATTGAAACTTCTGACTGGGTCTTGATGGTGAACAAAGACAAGGATGTCAGAACAGTCTTACAGAGAATGACTCAGCGCTTTCATCAAATTGACGAGACTCTGAGAAAGGAAGCATCTCAGGATCCCAGCCTTAAGGGAATGGGAACCACGCTCACAGTCACTGCAAACATCGGTAGCGATATGTTTATCGGACACGTGGGTGATTCGCGCGCGTACCTTTTGCGCGGCACCTCGTTAAAGCAGCTGACAACGGACCACACCCTCGCGCAAGCGCTGATCGATGCAGGTGTTGCCGAGCAAAACGATCCCGCGACGCGTTCAATGCGACACGTTTTGACCGCTGCCATCGGGTCACTTGGCGATCGAATCGAACCTCAGGTTCAGCGTCTCAAACTGTGTACGGGTGATCGAATACTGCTGTGTTCGGATGGTTTAACTGACATGGTTGATGATGCCACGATTGCAGCAGTGATGCTGGAACAGGAGTCGTCCCAGGAAACTTGCGACAAACTTATCGAACTGGCATTGGCAAATGGTGGAGTGGATAACGTTACGGTATTGGTGGGGAGATTCTTTCTTCCCAGTGAATAGCTGCTTTTAGGATTTCTCGATCGCTACAAACAATCGACGTCGACAGAAAGCCTTTTTCGCTTCTCTCTGTTCCTCAACCCAAGAGGTTATTGTCTGACAAATTTGGCGTCTTGCCTGAACGTCGGTCTTGAATTGAGCGCGTTCCGTTCCATCTTCCTCAGTGGTGAAGTCACGGGACTCGCGTTTGATGACTCGAATCGGCTTATCGATAGCAGGCATGGTTTTTGCAGCAAAAGTGCAGATTTGACACTGGAATTTGACACTGGAAATAGTACTTCGCAGGCATTCCTGTTAATACTGTCAAAATTGACAGTGTCGCGAACTACCAACCACCACTACGATTCTTACGCTAACGATAGCAGGTCGGTCCTAAGGGCTGGCATATGCAGTCATTCAGGGTGGTGACTTGCGTTGCTCAAAGAATTGAAGGCTGACTAACTCTCTGACCATTATTTGAAAGGAACTCGTTTATGAAAAACAAGAGTACAGCACTTAAGCTCATGACCGTCGCCTTCGTTCTTCTGATGACAGGCGCCGGTAACAGCTATGCGGCGAAACTCATCACGTCAGGTGCAGGAGCGCCAGTGGTGGTTTCGCCGCAAGAAGAAGTTAAAAAGATGAAGGGCATAGTGGTGAAGCGTGATTCCGATTCGTTCACCATGTCAGAAACCACTGGTGGTCCAACAACGACAGTTGTGCTTACACCAGCGACGGAAGTAAAAAGTCACAAGAAGGGTGTCTTGAGAGGTTCCAAGGAATATGCTGCCAGTTACATTCTTCGTGGCCTGCGCCTCGAGGTCGATGGTGTAAGGAATTCTGACGGAACCATCACGGCAAGCAAAATTCGTTTTGACGAACAGGATCTTAGAACTGCTCAAGCGTTAAAAGCGACAGTAGATCCAGTCGAAGCCGAGTTGAATGAAAAGCTCAAACAGCAACAGGCAGAGCAAGAACGACTCGCCGGTCAAATCGCCGAAACTCAGGCAGTAGCCGTGGCTGCAACTGAAGCTGCGCAGAAAGCGCAAGAGGCAGCTAACAAGGCGCAGAATACCGCAGACACCGCAAACAACCGGATTAACGGTTTGGACGATTTCGATCCGATCAAAACCATTACTGTCACCTTCAAGACTGGTAGTGCCGTTGTTAGCCCCCAAGCCAAACAGATCATTGATGAAGCCGCAGCCTGGGTCAAAACACAGGATCGAAACGGCTGGGTGATGGCAGTTATCGGATATGCGGATACAACGGGCAAAAGCCAACGTAATATCGACTTGAGCGAACGTCGCGCGAATGCGGTGATCTACTACATCGTCAGCAAATATAAGATGCCGCTAAGTCGTCTGGTCCAACCTTTCGGTTATGGACAACTTGAGCCGGTTGCTGATAACACAACCAAAGCAGGCCGAGCCAAGAATAGACGGGTGGAAATCCGCTTGATGGTAAATAAGGGGATCGCAGGAACAACTGGAAACTAGGAGTTTCTTTGGGCTAACGTTGAACTAAACGTCAAGCCAAAATTAAGGTGAGTGGGTGCGGGCAGAGCAGGAGGCGCATCTACGAACCGGCGGGCCGGAATACTTTTCCGGCCCGGTTTTTTTATCTAGTGAAAGTCCTCCACCAGCATGATGTCGCTTTCAAAACTATCTGATTGAACATAGAGCAGCGATTGTCCATCGGGTGAGATCGCTAGACTCGGGTAGACCAACTGTAAATCCTTCTCAATCTCGGCAACTTTTGTTTCGCGACTAGTAGTGAAATTGAAAAACTCAATGGCAGCGTTCGGCGCGGTGTCAGGATTCACAAAGTAGACGCCTTTATCCAGCAGTCCCCAGAATCCCTGCAGCACCCCGCCGACAACAAAGATCTCTTCTCCTCCCGCTGTTGGTACCTTCCACAAACCTGCGAGACCAAATCCTTTTGTGTAGTAAACGAAGTTTCCGTCAGTTGATTCAAAGCCCTCGCGTCCACCTTGCTTTGTTAATTGCACTGGTTGTCCTCCGCTTGCCGGTGCTTTCCAGAGTTGCCAGTCGCCAGTGCGATTGGAGCCAAAGTAAATCCATTGTCCGTCATGTGACCAACTGGGTCTGACATTGTCGAAATTGTCTCCATTCAGTCTGCGCGGTTTCCCACCTTGCGCACCCACGACGTAAATGTCTCGATGACCAGGCGCCAGTGAATCAAAAGCGATTTGTTCACCATTTGGTGACCAACGAGGTGAGCCGACATCTGGTCCACCAAAGGACGTGATTGGACCGGCATTCATTCCCTCAGCATCAGACACCCAGACTTCGTTGCTCCCAGTTCGCCCTGTCGTGAACGCTATCTTCTTTCCATCTGCGGAGTATTGTGGGCTGTAGTCTTGCCGAGTTGAAGAGATCAGTCGAGTGTGCTTTTTGGAGCTAGCATTGAGATCGATTCGCCAAATGTTGGTGTCGCGGAACTCCTGTGAATATGCCAGTCGAGTTCCCTGGCGGGAGATAGCCAGGGTCGACGCGAATTCAGTTCCTACATCCAGTTGTTCCGGCGTACCGCCAGCGGCGAGCACTTTAAATAGTTTCAACCCGCCGTAGAACCATGACGAAAAAACGATCGATTTGCTGTCAGCGGACCATGCCAAACTGCGACCGCTGCGATTGTCGAATGTTAAGCGTTTGGGTTCGCCGCCTGTTGACGGCATGACGTAAACCTCAACGTCGCGACTTGATGCTCCACGAACGAATGCGAGCAGTTTGCCGTCAGGCGAAAAAGCTGGCGTTGAATCTCCAAGAAAACCTTCCGGAGGTGTAGTCAATTGACGAGTCTCAAGCGTTTCGATTGAGAGCAGAAAAATTCCATTAGGTTGCCCTGGCGACGGTTGTCCGGAGAACGCCAGGTATTTACCATCCGGCGACCACGAGAGAGCATTGCCAAACTCATAGAGAGCGTAGAACGACGACGTTCCTGAATATATTTTGCGTTCAGTACCACCGAGCGCGGAGATTGTATAGATGTCGATTCCTGCTCCAACGTGACGCACGAAGGCGATTTGTTGGCCATCGGGTGACCAGGCAGGATAAATATCGTCAGCGGGATTGTTAGTCAGCCGTAACGCGGAGGCTTCGGAGTTGACCAGCTTCACGTAGATATCAAAGTTATCGCCTTTCTCACCATTCCACGAAAACGCGATCTGGTTACCATCAGGTGAGAAGGTTGGTTGCTGTTCACGACCAGTGAAGGTCGTGAACGGTGTAACTTTCGAAGCCGAGCGAACGGTCTCTCTTGCACGTTGCTGATACAACTTGTAAAGGACGAAAGCCGCCACGGCAACCAAAGCAGATAACAACACGAACTTTAAAAGTCGGTTAGTTGGAGACGGATGAGCGAGTCCCGACTTGGTTAACCTTTTCTGGTGCGACTGAGTTTCTGAATACTGTTTTAAGTTTTTGAGATCGTGCAGCAGTTCACCGGCTGTCTGATAACGTTGATTGCGATCCTTGTTAAGTGTCTGCTCAAAAATCGCATTAAGAGCGCCCTGGTTATTGCCAAATTCATTATTCAGTTTCGGTGGTTCTCGCTGAAGAATTGAGACAATTACGTCGCTCCGGGTCTCGCCGGTGAATGGCAAAGTGCCGGTAAGCATCTCATAAAGCACGACCCCAAGACTCCAAATGTCAGTACGAGAGTCGATATCGAGGCCACGAGTTTGTTCAGGCGACATATAAGACGCAGTGCCAACTACCACACCCGCGTCTGTGTGAAACCATTCAACCGTTGACTGATCTGCTTTACCGGAAACGTGTTTTGCTTCACTAACTTTTGCCAAACCAAAGTCCAGCACCTTCACTAGACCATCTCGCCGCATCATGATGTTTTCCGGCTTGATGTCGCGGTGCACGATACCTGCAGCATGAGCCGCCGCAAGAGCACTCGCCGCCTGAATAGCGATCTCAAGTGCTTCGTTTAAAGGTATAGGCCCCTTACCGAGCTTCTCCCGAACGGTCTCGCCTTCGATAAACTCCGCCACCATGAAGCGATGGTCGTTTGCTTGTTCGATCTCGTGGATGGTGAGGATGTTCGGGTGGTTTAGTGCTGATGCGGCTCGCGCTTCACGCTCAAAACGTCTGCGATCAGTTCCTGAAGAAACGCCACTCGGTAAGAGTTTGAGCGCAACGTCGCGGCCAAGATTGATGTCACGAGCGCGATAAACCTCGCCCATTCCTCCCGAACCTATGTGAGAGAGAACTTCATAGTGGTCGAGAACCTGGCCCACGAGTGGACGGGCCATTTCATCACTGAGTCTCCGGACAGACTCTTTCATCGCCAGTGACAACAGTTCGGCTTCAGCGGATTTTCCGCCAGCGAGTAACGATTCAACGTGCTTTCTCAGGTCAGTGTCACCACCGCACTGCTGATCTAAAAAATCCTCGCGCGTTGCTGCGTCAAGTTCGACCGCAGCGCGATGAATTTTTGAGATTAGCAGAAATCGTTCCGGCGTCATGGCGCAGTTATGCCTCGACCAGTGATAAAAAAAGGGAAACCTTCCCCCAATACGTTAATGGTGTAGTGCCTGTTTTTCGGGATCAGTTAAAGAACAAAGTTTCAGCTGATTCACGTTTGCCGCATCTGAAGTTTTCGGGCTGATCTTCAACTAGGGAAAGTTATAACTGTTTGCGAGTTTGACCGCAAATGAAGGATCCGAGGTGTCAACAATGTACGGATCCGTTCACACTACTCCCAATTTCGCCATTTCAAGAAGACGTTTTAGCTATCCGCTATTAAGTCGCTCTAGCCGACATTAAAAGTCTTGATCTAAAATCAGTTGCGGCAGTCTCAGTAAAACTTTTAAAGACGACAAGTTTTGGGGTTACTAAAACAGCTGTTGCGATATTACTGCGTTTGGTGAAACATCTCAGTCTTCTCAAGAATCGTTACTCAGTAACAAATTGACCCAATCCATCCCTTCTGACACTACACTCGGTCACTATACGGTCATCTCCAAGATCGGCTCGGGTGGAATGGGCCAGGTGTACCTGGCAAAAGACACCAGTGAATTGGATCGCAAAGTTGCGATCAAGTTACTGCCCACCGATCTCGCTGCTGATCCGAAAAGAATGCAACGCTTCATTCGTGAAGCAAGAACTGTCTCGGCCCTGAATCATCCCAACGTTCTCACCGTCTACGAATTCGGTCAGGTCGCCGCTACACGTTTCATCGCCATGGAATATGTCGATGGCGTAACTCTGCGTGAATATCTACGAACTAATCGAATAAATCTGCATGAGGTGCTCGATATTGCTATGCAGATCGCCGCAGCACTCAGTGCTGCCCATGAAGCTCACGTCGTCCACCGCGACATTAAACCCGAGAATATTATGGTGCGTCACCGCGATCGCATCGTAAAGATTCTTGACTTTGGTCTGGCGAAAGCCATCAAGACGGGACCAAGCGGTGAGGATTCAGGTGCGGACAGTTCCGGGATGCATTACACCGAACCCGGCACCGTGCTTGGCACAGTGAGTTATATGTCTCCCGAGCAGTCCGCCGGATTACAAACACTCGACTATCGAACGGACATCTGGAGTCTTGGGGCAGTGCTCTATGAAATGATCACCGGTCGCGTTCCCTTCCCGGGAAAAGATATCTTTGAACAAATCATCGCGATCCAGGAGGAAACTCAACCACCGCTGTCCAGCTTTGTCGAGCACGTTCCGGATCGGCTTGAAGAAATTGTAAAAAAGGCTCTGGCGAAGAACCCTGACGAGCGTTATCAGACGACAAACGATTTCTTGAACGACTTGCGTAATTTCAAGCGCAAGTTGGAACTGGAAGCTGAACACGATCGGACCGCCTTGTTTGATCTGCGAATGGCTACAACGCTCGGCGGGCAAAGCCAAACTTCGTCAGGAGCGATTCCCACCAGTGAAGTGGCTGCAGCACATTCGGTTTCGAATGCAGAATACTTAGTCAATCAGGTTAAAGGGCAGCGGGCGGCGCTGGCACTGATTGGTGTGTTGTTGCTGGCGGTTGCGGCTACAACGTTTTGGTATTTCAAACACGCGCGTCCTGCGCCTTTATCAGACAAGGACACAATTCTTATAACAGAATTTGAAAACAAGACGGGTGAAGAAGTTTTCGATCGAACTCTGAAACAGGGACTCGCCGTGCAACTACAGCAGTCTCCATTCCTCGATATTTTTCCCGATCAGCGGGTGCGTGCGACATTGCAGTTGATGAGTTTGTCGCCGGACGAGCGTGTTACTCGTGATCGCGCGCGCGAGATCTGCCAGCGACAAGGACTCAAAGCTTATATCGCCGGCGAAATCGTGAAGTTTGATCGCAACTATTCGATCACACTTGAAGCGCTCAACGGACAGACTGGTGATGAACTCGCGCTGGTCCAGGTGGAGGCCGAAGGGAAGGATCAGGTTCTCAAGGCTCTGACCCGGGCAGCGAGCCAGCTGCGCGAAAAACTCGGCGAGTCGTTGAGTTCGATTCAGAAGTTTGACGCTAAGTTGGAAGTGACAACATCTTCCGTGGAAGCCCTCAAGGAGTATGCGTTGGCGCGGGACGAACAAGATCGTGGTCAGTTTGTAAAGGCGATGGAAGGTTATCGCCGCGCTACCGAACTTGATGCCAATTTTGCTGTTGCCTGGCTCGGATTGGGTTTGCAGTACAACAATACCGATCAACCTGGGCTTGCCTCGGAAAGTTTGTCGAAAGCCTATTCCTTGCG
>Ga0068860_100008720_pt1 | contig 10100 bp, 9 predicted proteins | sample KBSSwiS32_FD_66597 | JGI IMG/M metagenome (GOLD analysis project Ga0068860, IMG submission 66597) | Switchgrass rhizosphere microbial communities from Kellogg Biological Station, Michigan, USA - KBS Switchgrass S3-2 | ecosystem: Host-associated > Plants > Roots > Rhizosphere > Soil ...
GCCATCGCTCTCACCGTGGTCTTGATTCCGAGCGCGCGCCAGGTCTCCGCAACAAATTCCACGAGGTCGTTCTCGGTCTCTGGGTGGAACGACCAACACGTCCTCCGCCGGGCCCTGTCAGTGCCGATGTGGCCCTCGGCGAGATACAGCCCGATGACCTGCCACACCCTCTCCGACAGGGGCAGGTTCAATGGGACGTACGTACCATTGGTCGTCGTACCGAGCATTGCCTCGGCGAGAGGAAGCCGAAGCAATGCCGCTTCCGAGAGGCGCATTGCGTGGGTTCGACGGGAGTCGTGCCGTCGGCTCGCCGGCAGGCGGTGATCAACGTCGCGCGCGACTGCCGCTTGTCCGTCGGTCAAACGGACGATGACATTGTGCCACCCGAGACCTGCAGGTTCGATCGCCTCGATCATCGAAACGGAGGCGGCTGCGAGTTGTTCGTGGAGTGGATCGCCGACGGCGACCGGTAGCCAATCGCCGTCGGAGAGTTCACCCGCCGTGACGACTCGTGCCGCTTCCCCTTCACGCCGCGCGATCATCGGATGATCGGCCGTGACCGAGAGACGGCGCCCCATCTTCGTGCACACGTCGATCATCTCACCCTCATAGGGACGAGCAGTGATCGCGTGGACTCGCTCGAACTCGGGCCGGACGGAACCTGGGCTCCAGCTGAGGGCCTCGATCCCGAAGGCGGAATTCTGCTCCCAGAACGCCGGCACATCCCGAAACGCGACCAACTTCACTTCGCCGCGGGACCGCAGCAACACGGTCTCGCTGCCATCGAAGCAACTTCCGCCCCAACCCGGCCCGGGGCGAAGGAACTCGTGGCCGATGCGCTTGTCATAGCCGATGCCGAGGACGACATCGTTGACGTCGGCGCCAACCGCCTCGCACACCGCGGCGACGGCGTTGACGAAGGAGATCTTGGTGGCGAGGAACGCATTGGCGGCGTACTTGATCGTCTCCGCCGACGCGGGGTCGGTGATGATGACGTGTCCAGTGGTCGCGTCGTACAGCTCCGAGACGCGGGTCGCCGCGCTCGGATCGTCGCTGCCGATCACGATCCGGTCGGGCTTGAGGAAGTCGTTGACGGCCGAACCCTCGCGCAGGAACTCCGGGTTGGAGACGACGGCGACGTCGTGGCGCCCGAGCACCCGCTCGACGACCTTGGTGGAGCCGACGGGCACCGTCGACTTGTTGACCACGACGGAATCTGCCGGCAGGACATGGGCGATCTCGGCCGCCGCTTGCTGGAGGTAGGTGAGGTCGGCGGCGCCGTCTTCGCCTTGCGGCGTCTGCACGCACAGGTAGGCGAAGTCGCAGTTCTTGGCGGCTGCCGCGGCGCCGACGACGAACCGCAGGCGCCCGCTGGCGATCTCCGCTTCGACGATTTCCTGCAGTCCGGGCTCGAAGATCGGCAGGATGCCCCTGGAGAGCCGTTCGATACGACCCGGATCGATGTCGGCGCAGACCACGTCGTGGCCGATGTGTGCGAAGCATGCCCCGGTCGTGAGCCCGACGTAACCGGTACCGATGATTGCAATCCGAGAAGCCATGTGTCCTTTTTCGTTCTGTTGGCACCGTGCGAGCGCAACGCAGTCTAGATGGTGGGGTCATCGCGCGCCCGCCCGCTGTCGAGGCTTGTCGCCGTCTGCCCGATAACTTCGTCCGCCATGCGACGCCGAGCTGAACGAGCATCATTCGACGAAGCTGACATCGCCCTGGAGCAGACACTTGAAGAACTGGACGCCAGCGTCCCGAACTACAACGAGTGGCTGCGCGCCCTCGTCGCGCCGGCGGCGACGGGCAGGGTTCTCGAGCTGGGCGCGGGCGTGGGGACATTCTCCCTGGCCCTGCTCCAGACTGCGGATCACGTCGTGGCCGTCGAGCCGTCCGATCGTGGAAGCGCGACGTTGATCGCGGCGACGCGCGACAACGATCAGGTCACCGCTGTGCACGGCTATGCCACTGACGCGGCCCACCTCGCACCGTTCGACGGAGTAGTCATGTCCAACGTTCTCGAGCACATCGAGGACGACGAAGGCACCCTCCGCGAGCTGTTCGACATGGTGCGCCCGGGCGGCACGATCGCGGTGTACTCGCCCGCGTTCGACCTGTTGATGAGCGACTTCGACCGGGCGATCGGGCATGTGCGGCGCTACCGCAAGCGCGAGCTCGTCCAGAAGTTCGAGCAAGCCGGCTATGAGATCACGGACGCCCGATACGTCAACATGCCCGGATTCTTCGCGTGGCTCCTCGTGGCGCGCCTGCTGCGCAAGCGGCCGACCCATTCCGATCTCAGTCGCGTGTACGACCGGCGCGTCGTTCCAGCCGCAAGGTGGATCGAGAGCCACGTCCGAGCTCCGTTCGGCCAGTCCGTGCTCGTGATCGGAAGGGTGCCGCTCACCCGGGGACAGACGTCGCCAGAGCGTTGACAGTCGGTGCGGTCGTCGCCGAGGAGGTTGGCGGCGCGCTGCTCGGTGGCTCGATCGTGGTCGTCGGCGGTGCGATTGTGGTTGACGCAGGCTGAGTCGTCGGGGCCGACGCTTTGGTTGTGGTCGGTGCTGCGGACGTGGTCGATGGCCGATGGCTCGTGTGCGTCGGAACACTCGTTGTGGCCGGGGGTGTCTGGACTGGGTCATTTGTCGAATCGTCGCTGACGTGGCCGAAGATCACTGCACCGACACCACCGAGAACGAGGAAGATCGCTGCGATCGCGGCAAGCATGGCGAGTGAGATCGGCCGCTTCCTGACACCCTGGGACCGGCGGGTGCCGAGCTGACTCGCGGACGTGCGCGGATCGTCGATCGCGTCCGGTTCTTCGGCAGCGCTGGTGTCCGCTTTCACACCGGTACGAATGATCGGCACCTGCGACGTGATTGGCACCGATCGTCGTCCCTCGCGGGGCATGCCGCAGGCCCGGCAGAAGTTCTGATCGGCGAACGCGGCCGTCCCACATCTGGCACAGCTCCAGGTGTTCATGGATCGGCTCACGCGATGAGAATACAATCGCCCGAAATGAGCGATCCTTCGTCAACGCCATCTCGGATCGGAGCATCGCAGCAGGTTTCGGTGATCTTCAAAGGCAGCGTCCAGGCTGAAATCGACTCGGCTCTCGCTCGTCAGTCATCAGGTGATGCGGGTGGCGTGCTCGTCGGCACCGCCGACCCGGGGCTCGGCCTCGTCGTCGTCCTCGGGGTAGAAGCGCTTCCTCGACCGTCGCCGGCCTCTGGCGTCGTCGAGTTCACCCCGGCGATATGGGCGCGGATGATCGATGTGGTGCTGGAGCGTCACCCCGGCCAGCGGATCGTCGGCTGGTATCACGGGCACGCGGGTTCGGGAGCCTTCCTCTCCGGCCACGATCTGCTGATCCACACGACGTACTTCGGCCAACCCTGGCAGGTCGCCTACGTGGTCGACCCGACCAGCGGCGAGCGCGGTCTGTTCGGCTGGCGCGACCACGCGGTCACGAGGCTCGAGCGTTGGGATGTGACGAGCAGCGCGGGGGCGAATGCCCGTTCATCGCCGGACACCGACTCGGCAGATCGCGCCCCCGTGCTGCGTCACCTTGCCGACACCGTGCACCCGCGAACACGCACGCGCACGCAACCGGTTCCCGTCGCACGGGAGACTCCAGCAGCGCCCCCGACCGTACCGATACCGCCGAGTGCGCCGATCTCCCTCGATTCGGACGCGGCCTCCGACCCTGTCTGGCCTTCCCCATGGGGGTACCCGGTCGGTACGTCCCGAGTCGATGCCCCGATCGTCTCTTCGACGGATCACGCGAGTGTCGTCGATGATGGCGATCTCGACGCATGGATTGCGTCGTTGCCATCCGGCGACACGGCTCCCCCCGCCGGAGTCGAGGCCGAGGCGGCACCGCCGGTCCCTACCATTGCAACAAGCGTCGAAGAGGAATCGCTCGCCCATGTGGCAATCGGGCCGCGCGGCCCCTCACGGCAGGCGCTTTTGATCGGGCTGGTCGCGGTGATCGTCGTCGTGATCGTGCTCGTCGTCGTGTTTGCGTCAGGTTCGGATGACAAGGAGAGCGCCTCGACGAGTGCTGTACCGACGACGGCGACCACGGCGACGACGAGCGGGGCGATCGCCACGACGCCGCGGGTGACGACGCCATCGGCTCCGACGACCGTCGAGACGGAGCTGACCGTCGCCACCAGCCCGCCGACCTCGTCGACGATCGCCCCTACCACGTCTCCTCCTCCGTCTGCTTCTCCGTCTCCTCCTCCCACCACGCTGGCAACGTTGCCTCCGACACCGACGGGCGTGACCGCACCCGCTGATCGGGTTGGCATCGGTTCCACCCTGTGCCCGCTGGACCCCGACGGCCAGTTCGAGCCGGTGGCGAACTGCTTCGTGCCCCTCTCGAACGGCAACATCGTCGCCTCCTTCAACGGTTCGTTGATGTGTGTCGACCCGCCGGAGACGAACCTTGGCGAGGCCGCGCCGTTCCGCGTCGGCTTTGGCGATGACCCCCTGGTCGTGATCGCGGGTGGTGTGGCCTTGCCCTTCTGTGACGATCTCAGCTACGCGAAGAACGTCATGGCTGCGGGTGCACCGACCCTCGACGGGTTGTGCGGCAACAACAACACCTCGATCAGCCCGAAGTCCACACGGTGCTTCGCCCAGAACCCGACGACTGGCGCCATCGTCGCCCTCGTCACCGCGCCGGGAACCGACGAGGGTCTCGCCGGCCTGTGCTTCAACGGCGCCGGGCAGCCGTCATCCGTGACCCTGACGTGGACGACGCGTGGCGTCGACGCAACCTGGAGGATCGTCTCGGTGGCGTTCGAACCCGGCGCCCAGCAATTCGTCGCAACGGTCAATCGAAGCGGGGAATTGGCCACGGCGTTGCTGGCCTGTACGTAGACGCGGAGCGTCGTGCGTGTCGAGGATGCCACAATGGCTTCATGACGGCTGGCCTGTGTCGAACGTGCGGCAAGGTGGTGCACCCAGGTGATCAGTTCTGCGGCAATTGTGGTGCGTCGGTCGGCGAGCTTGCGTCAGGCATCGAAGCCGACGACGACGACGACGTGTCGCCGCAGGTGCGGCCCCTTCCGAATCCGATCGCTGTCGCGCAGATGCCGACCGTGCCTCCGCCAGTCGGCGCGCCCTTGGGGACGATGCCGGTGACGACGGCGGTGACCCGGATCGACTCGGCGAACGTGCCGAAGGCCGGTGAAGCCGCCGCCGTGTCTCCTCCTCGGCGCAGCGGTAGAAGCCTCCGCCTCTTGGCAGGCGCGCTCGTTGTCGTGCTGTTCGCCGCCATCGCCGGCTTGACGTTGGCCTTGATCGGCCGCAACACCGACCTCGACAACGAGAAGGCCAAGCTGGCCCAGACCAAAGCGGCTCTCGACAACGCGACGGCCGCGACCTCGACGACCGATGCGTCGGCCAACCCGGAAGTGGAGCTAAAGAACCAGCTCGCGCAGGTAACCGCGGCTCTCGATCAGGCCAAGACCGACCTCACGGCTGAGAAACAGGGGCGAGCCGACGATGCCGCCGCGGCCCAGGCTGCTGCCGCAGCGGCCGCCACGCAGGCCTCGTCCGACGTCGCTGCAGCGCAGGCTGCGCAGGCGGCGGCCGAACAACAGGTCGCGGCGATGCAGGCCGCGTTCCCCGTGAGCGCGGCGACGATCACCGCGGCGAATCCCAACGGCACCTACACCGCGATGTTGACACCGGGGGAGTGCACCCTCGCGCTGTGCAGCACGCTTGCACCGTTGTCGATCACGATTGCCGATCCGCTGGCGATCAGCGGAGATCGGGTCAGTGGCACCCTCGCGTTCGACGGGACGACGTACGTCAACAGCGGCCCGCTCGAGTTGGCCAAGAGCCCCCAATGCGCGAGCGTCGACCAGGCCTCGACGTACCTGCTGAGCCTGCACACGACTGCGATCACCGTCGTCGACGGCGCGGTCCATGCGGCCAAGCTGGAAGGCACGTACACGGAGACGATCACCGCGGGGGACTGCGCCGGCCAGCACCGGAGCTACACGGTGACGATGTCTCGCGACTAAGCCAGCGAAGCTCGCGACCTCATCGGACGGGTCGCGCTGTTGGTGACACGAGAGGACCGAGCGCTATCGTTGCGCCGATGCCGACGGCCGACCCTGATCTGCACGACGTGCAGCGACTCTCGGTCGTGATGCCGGCCTACAACGAAGAGAGCTCGATCGCGGAGATCATCGCCCTCGTTCTCCAGTCGCCCTACACGGCAGAGCTCCTCGTGATCGACGACTGCTCGACGGACCGCACCGTCGAGATCATCGAATCGATCGCGGATCCTCGCGTCAAGCTGATCCGCCAACCGAAGAACCGTGGCAAGGGCGCAGCTCTTCGCCGGGGGTTTGCCGAGGCGAGGGAGGACTTCGTGATCGTCCAGGATGCCGACCTCGAGTACGACCCGGCCGACTACAGCCAGATCATGGAGCCACTCCTTGCCGGTCGTGCCGACGTCGTGTTCGGCTCGCGGTTTCTCACGACCCGCGCCCACCGCGTCCTCTATTACTGGCACTCGGTCGGCAACCGTTTTCTGACCACTCTGTCGAACATGTTCACCAACCTGAACATCAGTGACATGGAGACGTGCTACAAAGCGTTCCGCCGCGAGGTTCTCCAGTCGTTCGTCCTGGAGGAAGACCGCTTCGGCATCGAGCCGGAGATGACCGCAAAGGTGGCCAGAGGCCACTGGCGGATCTACGAGGTCGGCATCTCTTACTCCGCGCGCACCTACGCCGAGGGCAAGAAGATCGGTTGGCGCGACGGCATCCGCGCCGTGTTCTGCATCCTCGTGTACTCGTCGCTCGGCGACCGTCTTCCGGTGCACAAACTGGAACCCGCGGTGCAGAGCCTGACGAAATCGCGGGCGTGATCGACTCCATCGTCGGCGGTCACCGACTCGGACTGGGCGTGGCCAGCGTCGCCAGCAGGCTGAAGAGCCTCCCCCTCGCGGTGCAGGCGGTCGCGACCTGGGTCCCAGGTTGTCTAATCTTCTTCCGCGCCAGGTACGTCCGGTTTCGATCGCATCGGGGGTGATGATGCCGATGCCCGGTTGGTCGTCGTGCTGCACGCGCACTGGATAAACGTCTTTCGCGGGCCGTGTCCTCGGCGAGCCCGAACTTCTTCTTCCCGGCGAAGGGCACGCTGGGATATTCCGACACGTTGGTTCTCAACCAGATCTTCTATGCACCCTTGCGCGCGATCGGACTCGACTCGTTCCTAGCCTTCGAGTGGACGCTGAGCCTTCTCTCGCTGGTTGGCTTCGCTGCGTTGTTCGTTCTCTTGCCGGCGTGAGTTGTCCCTCGGGTGCGGTGTGAGCTTCGCCCTGTCGAGAGCCTCCGCCTTCGCCAACAGCCTGAACATCGTGTCCGTGCACCCCCAGCTTTACTCGTCTATTGGCTTCCGGTGCCGGTGCTCCTCGGGCTGGAAGCCCTCCACAGGCCGAGCCGCACAGGGCAGGCGCTGTGGGGAGCCGCTGCTGGGTTGCTACTCGGGTTGATCCTGTTCTCGACGTATACACCTGTTGGTTTGTGTTCTCGCCGCGATCGTGTTCACCCTCGCCTACCTATCGCTGCAGATACGGCGCGTCGGGTGGCGTCACTGTGTCGTGTGGGCCTCGTCCAGGGCCACGGCTGTGCTCGCCGCCGCTGCGGGGTCGCTGGTCGGTCTCGTTCCCGTCCTCATCGTTCTCTTCCGGTCCTGCGCGCCAACGGAGGTCGCACCTACGAGCAGGTGATGTATTACGCGCTCTCGCCGCGCGACGTGATCAACCTCGGCGGATCGAATTTGTCTACAGGGCGCACTGGTCCGTGGGCACGTGCCGGTCGCCCACCTGCCGAACACCGAAACCAGCCTCGCTGTCACGCGCCACAGGCCGATCGCCAGCACCACGCGCCGGCGGCCAGCAGCATCAGCACCGGCGGTCGGTGGAGTTGGCCGGGTTGAGTCGCCTCCGCATCGCCGTCGGCGTGACGGTGCTGGTTCCGGCCGTGCTGCGGATCAAGTTCAGCTTCGGCAGCTTGTGGCGCATCCCGTGGGTCCTGATATCCGGCGCTGAGGGCATCTGCGCCCTCGGCCGTGTCGATTTTGAACGCTCGCCCGGTCACCGTGCTCCGCGCGGCGTCGGCGACTTCAGCCTCATCGATCGCTCGATCCAGAACGACAGGCTCAATGCCGTGTCGTCGCCACCCTCAGAATGCCGATCGTTCTTCGTCATCGATGGAGACATGCTTGCCTTGGTCCCCAACATCGACGCGATGAATGGAAAAAGACCAGGCGCTCAGATGGATCGGTCGATGGCAATGCGTGAGCGATACATTGTGGTGCTGTGAATTGGGTGACGCACTTGCACGCACAATGTCCACGGTGATCGTCAGCGCGAGCAACGACAACTTCTTGCCGCTCGCCAAGGGCACCTGGCGGTCGATGATCGACCTCGGTCTCAACAGGACCTTCGATCTTGCGTGGATCGACATCGGCCAGGCCGAGGTGACGAGTCGCTGGCTCGAGACTGAAGCATCGCCGGTGCGACGGGTTGCGCTCTCGTCAGAGGTTCATGAGTTCGTCGAGCGACGGGCGCGCGCCTCGTACCATCGCGCCTTGCTTCTTCGGCCGTTCCTGCCTTCCATGTTTCCGGAGGCAGACGTGATCATTTGGATCGACTCGGATATCTGGATTCAGGAGGCGGAGACGATCCGCCTGTTCGAGAGCGCAGTGATCAGCGAGCCCGCGGCGGTCGCCATTTCGCCCATCCTCGACGTGGCGTATGAGCCACTGCTCCGGCGCTCCGAAGAATTCATCATGGACAACGTGTTGCCAGTATGGGAGGAGCTGTACGGAGCGGCCGAGGCGCGCGAGTATCAGCATCGACCTCTCTTCTCGAATGGTCTGTTCGCGATTGCCGGCGGAAGTGATATCTGGGGCGAGTGGGCGACCGAGGTTGACAGATTGTTCGGGATGGTCGACACCGTGGCGCCGAAGTATGTGCACGTCGCCGAGCAGGCGGCCCTAACGCACCTTTTGTATCGATCGGGTCGATTCACTGCACTCGAGGCCATTCACAACTTCCACGCGAACATCGGTGAGCTGCGGAGACTGCCAGACGGAACGGTGACCACGTGCCCGCCTGCCTCGCGGCGTGTCGGTGCAGTGCATCTTTCCGACATTGCCAGTCACGGTCGAGCGCGGATGTACTGGGAAGCCGGCTTGCTATACGAGAACGGCCGCGACCTGTCCAAACGCGAGGTTGAGTGGCTCCTGAACTTGCGGCGCAGCTAGATTCGGTTCACAGTAAATCTGACCGGGAAGGCGCTACGTCGCCGGATCGCGGGAGCCGTTGTGGACGAGCAGAGGTGTTTCGTCGCGGCTGCGATCGAATCGATCTGTGGCTCACGCTCGACACTGATCTCCGGAAGCTGCATGTTCGCGGCGCGAAAAATGAGCCACTACCCGACGATCAGTTGGGGACGATCGTCCACGACGGTCGGAAGGTGACGACACCCCCAGTCTCGTAAGGCTTTCCGGTCATCACATCAAAGCGCATAGCGACAGTGAGATGGTCATATTCATGTTGTCGGTTGAAATCGGTGATCGCAGTGTGCAGGTCGTACGTCCCCGGAAGCAGGCTGATGCTCTCCATCTCGACATCGACGTAACCTTCGCCCTCGAGCATTGGCGGGATGAGGCCGACGTCGCGGGTGCAGGGAACGGTCACACGTGCCCCACCCAGGTGGTCGATGCAGAACGCGAACACCGGCTTAGGTACTGGGCGGTCTGCGCGATAGTGCATCCGCAGCCGGACATTCTCACTTGTCCGAAAGCGCTTGACAGGTGTTTCGGAGGTGCCTGCGAAAAACTCGACGCGCTCGATCTGAATCTCGCCGGATCCGCGGCGCACCGCCCCGTCGGCGCTGCGATCGCGTGCACCAAGCATCGATTCGGTGTATTGGTCGACAAGTTCGGCAGGATCGCCCTCGGCAGTGACGTCTCCGTGGGTCAGCCAGACCGCGCGATCGCACATGTCCTTCACGCTGGCCATCGCATGCGTCACGAGCACGATTGTCCGGCCCTCGTTCCGG